>Ga0126305_10000702_pt1 | contig 14435 bp, 20 predicted proteins | sample Plot26_FD_92536 | JGI IMG/M metagenome (GOLD analysis project Ga0126305, IMG submission 92536) | Serpentine soil microbial communities from UC McLaughlin Reserve, CA, USA - Plot26 | ecosystem: Environmental > Terrestrial > Soil > Grasslands | place: USA: UC McLaughlin Reserve, Lake County... | reverse complement strand
TCATTATCAATACATACATCATCGACTTTACAACACCAACAACAACGTCGGGATAATAAGCAGCGGCAGCAAGAAGCTGACGCCATATATGATAAGATCCTGCAGTCGCCGTTTGTGACGACTGAGTTGTATTTCCATGTAATTTGGATTATAATCCCTTATGCGTTAGCGAATGCAGGTGGCAACATCAAGTCTGAAAAGACTCAAGAGCAAGCAAAGGAGACAGTCAGAAACTACCTGTCAAAAGTCAATGCCATACAGCCAATCCCAAGAGACGGCAGTTATTGGAACAGATTGATACATCTGATTATAGAGCGCCATATAATAGAACATCGATTAACAGGCAAGTTGATACGTCCAATATCCATGTCAGTTCTTAGGAGAGAGAATCGAAAACTCCACGGCCAGATAATTGCAGCAACACTCTCCAGGGAGACGGACAGGGTTGATGAATTGGCTGCTATGATGCCGACTGGCGACGATTGAATGAATAAACAGTAAACGCATATGGATCAACAAACTTTTAGCCTGATGTATAGCAGCAAGGGTCAAGAATGGTATACTCCCTTAGACCTTTACCGCAAACTCAATGATGAGTTTCACTTTACTACAGATCCTTGTGCAGAGCCTACAAACAGACTAGGATGCAAGGTCTTTTACACCAAACTAGACGATGGCTTATCTAAGGAGGAATGGCCCGCCGGTAACGTTTTCGTGAATCCGCCGTATGGTAAGAAAGGCAAAGGCCCAGAATGGGTTAAAAGGTGTGTAAATCATGCAGCTCAAGGATTAGGTACCGTAGTCATGCTTATCCCAGCAAGGACAGATACTCGATGGTTTCATGATTTCATATGGCAAAAACCAAATGTTGAGATTAGGTTTATTCGTGGTAGGTTAAAATTCGATAACCCTGACCATAAGCTAAACACTGCACCGTTTCCCTCCATGATTGTAGTGTTTAGACCTTGGGACAATAATAATAATAACAAGTGGAGGAGCAAAAAATAGGGTGAAAGCAGCCAAGGCAGGTGAATACCACTTGACGCTTTCAGACTTTAACTTCTACTTCTCCTCAGCTATTTGTTTTTCTTCTTCTTCTTCTACTATTCTACTATTTGGAATGAATCAAATACTTGCTGTACTGCTGGCAGGTGCTGTTGTTTTTGGTTGTTGTTGGGAAGGATGATATACCCTGTGTTTTTACCCTCACTTAATACAAACATAAGTAGGCTTCTCGCACCATAAGTAACGTCGTCAAATGGAAGGAATGTGCCTGCGTTATCATGGAATGTAAATGTCATGTTGACAATCTTTCTAAATTCATCAACGTCTGTAGTATTTACTATTTGTATATCACTAGTTTGGTTGGTGCTTTGCATATACTGAACCCATAATGCAACTAAATCGTTTGTTGTTGGTATTATAGTAGTAGTAGTGGTAGTCTCATTGCTGCTGCTGCTCTCGTTTTGAAATTCTGGCATAGACTGCAAATCTGGCCACCTGCTAATGAAAACAGCGCCACTATAATTAGCCGCTTGACAGTTATGCTCTCCACCTATACCTGGTAAAGCCTCGTTTTCTAGACATAGCATTGCCAAGTTTTCAATGTTGGGGTCTGCTGAGTCTCTTTCATTATCATGGTCTTCAATAACCCATCCTTGTGGAATCTGCAATCTAAAGCCATCATCTTCGCTTTCGAATACTTCTTGTCCTACCTGTTGTTGTGGTTGTTGTAGTTGTGCGTACGCTGTTGTTGCTGCTGCTAATGATGGCATCACTACCATCATCATTCCTACTATTACTATGGCGCTAATTATAGCGATGATTTTTGTTATTTCTGTTATTCTTATCATTGTCCCTTTTGTTCTCATCCTTCTGTTTTTAAACGATTTCTTCGTCGTCAGCACTGTAGTCATCATTGGCCGGTGGTTGTTGTTGTTGTTGTTGACATATACACAACGACTACTATGATGACGTCCGTGCGTAACTGCCATATCCGAGAAGAAGTCGTGCCATGTCCTCTTGTCGTGAAAGGGGAAAGAGAGAATCTATAATCCAGGGGAATGTGTTTGCTGTGGGGGGAAAAAGGTTCACCATATCCTTACCCTCCCCGTCCGCTCTCGTCTCCCTCTCTCTTTCTATCTACTTAGTACAATCTCTCATTTAGGTCACCATAGCTAAATTGATCTGGGTCACTGTATGCTTTCAAGGTGGGACTAGCTATGCTGCGAAGAACCATAGTAGTCGATGATGCAAGTGAAGAAGAAGAAGAAGAAGAAAACTGGGTATATCATTTGGGCAACAACAATGGCGTGGTGCTGCTGTAGTAGTAGGGGCCCCGCTGCTACTACTTCACGCCGTTGTCTTCTTCTTTGTCTTTGTCTTCTTCTTTATTATTCAAGTTTATTTCAAAAAAAAGAAAGAAAGGAAATAAGCGCTTAAGCAGCTCTTCCAGGTTTTACAGTACAGGTATTTGCTTCAGTGTCTAACACTGCATTTTCTACAGCGCAAGTTGTCGTAGTCTCTGTGACAAAAGGTATAATCACAAAGCAACTTCCTCCATTACTATCTGGATTTAATACCTGGGTAGTTGGGTCTTTACAGCCTGGCTCCATATCCACTATTTCTAGAGTGTCTGGATAGTAGCATTGGTCTCTGTTTACATCGATTTGTAGTGTTCCTGGGGGACATACGAGTCTAGATTCTACAGTTCCAATAGTGCAGTATTGGCCACTAGGCAAGATAATCAAATCGACTCTATCGCCATTTGGGCCCTCGTCTGGGCACACTTGTGTTTCTGTTTGGACTGTAGGGCCGACGCACTTACCCTTTTGTATACTGTAGCCATCAGGACATGCTTTCTGTTGTTGTGCATAAGCCGTCTGTGTTGTTGTTACTGCTGCCAGTCCTAATACAAGCACTGCGGTTATTGCTCCAAAGATCATTGTTTGTTTTTCCATCATTGTTTTGTTTCACCCCTTACTCTCTTATTTTTCTCTTCCTGGTTTGACTTCACACAATCCTGATGCTTCGTTTAGGGTTCCACGGCTGCATGAATAGACAGTTATTGGTTGTCCTACTACTTCCTCACTTTCGCACTGGTTGGTTTCAGCATTGAGAGAACCTGTGTTGCAGTCTGGAATTGCTGTTTGTGTAAATCGACATTGTCCGTCTACCATTACAAATGGTTCACGGCAATTACCGTTTGCATCTGGGAATTGTGTAAAATATAGCTCACACAGGTCTGTCTCACCGTTAAAAATAAAATTTCCAGGACAGAATGGATCTGTATTTACTATTTCAACACATGCGCCATCTTGTAAGTCGCCTGTTTCACAAACTTGTTCTGATTGAGCTGGTGCTTCACACACGCCTCGATTCAAAGTAAATCCTTCAGGACATGCTCTTGATTGCTGCGCATAAGCCTGTGTTGTTGTTGTAGTCATTGCTAACGCTAATGCTGCTGCCATTGTTATGGCTCCAAACATCATTGTTGATTTTTTCATAATGTTGTGTTATTGACTCTTTTCTCACTAGACTATTTCACTGTATCATCCTATCTAATCGTGCCCGTTCCGCCTCTATCGTCGACTCCTTGACGCTCATCATCGTTGTTGTTGCTACTGCGGTCGTCATCTACGATCATGTTGGGAAATTGCTCTCCTTCTTCTAAATCATCTGCTTCTTCCTCTTGCTCTTCTTCCTCATCCTCCTTCTTCTGTTGCTATTACTTCTTCTTCTGTACTGTCAATGGTACCATTCGCACCAAGTCTTAGCATAGAACCAAATGTCTCTCCTGCATCGTTGCTTATTCTAGCTACTGGAATATCACTTGTTTGATTTGTCTCCCACCAGCTAACAACAACAGTATCTGCTTCGCCATGTATCTCTACCCTCCCTGAATCTGCATCAGTTGTATTGCTTAGGTTAATTCTGTCCCCAAAAGTAGCACCGCCATCTGTAGAAGCTCTAAACATTACTTCTTCATTGCCGTTTTCTGTGTTGTTAGTCCACCAAGCTATGTAGATGTTATCTCCAGATACCACAATAGGTGCTGATGCTAATATACTGTCGACGGCGCCTCTAGCTCTTCCTGCTCTTGTTGCCTCTGCATCGTGTTGTATTAGATTGGTTGCTCCAAGTGTTACTACCAAAGATATTCCGACAATAATTCCTAAAATGGATCTTGTACTCATTAACTTCATGAAAGAATTGAAGTATATAAACAAAGATAATACAAATAAAAATAATAAAGACTGAGTCCACTTAGGTAGTTAACCACTACCCCTCGCATGCATGTGGTTTACATTAGCCCTTTTCTTTTGAGTTCTTGCAGTAGATCTTCAAATTCCGAAACACCTAGCAGCATTTGAAAGAAACAATTGATACAGTCCTGACAGAATTTTTCGTGTACTTCTTGATCTTCGAGAATGTATGCCTGGATCACTGAGTGCTTAGTCATCAGACAGAAATTGTCTTTGTCAGCACTTGTGAAAGTTCCTCTGTTGCACAAGAGCGGCGTCAGTCCGAACAATTGTAGATTCACCGATAGATGTTTTTTCTTATCTACTGTAATACAAGCGAACAGTAAGCGCTTTACTTTCGGCCGTGGAGTCTGTACTGAAACCAATTTTATTATGCACTGTCCTCTTGTTGTTGCTGTTCTTGCTGCTGTTGGTGACTGATGCTACTGGAATAGCTTGTCGTAGGAACGCTTTCGCTCTTATAGTATCTTTTCCACACCGCAACCAATTCTGCATCATAGGAATTAGCCTCAAGCTTTCTGACATACTTTTGATATGTTGTTTGTCTATCTTCTTTTGCAGTAGTAGTTGTCTCGATTGCTTCTCGTGTAAATTCATAGCAGTGTTTGGATGGTCGGCCAACAGGTCGCTTCTGTGTTTCTACTGATGTTGATGTCATTTCTCTCCAGGCCCCTTCTAAAACCAGGATATTCCTGAAAGTGAATTTTGTATGTTATCTTTGGTATTTCTAAAGAATGTTCCTTGAGTGCATCACACGCCTGTTTGTAATGGTCTGACACCAAATACTGTTTCTTCAAAGGGGTTCTATCTTCAGGCGCTTCGTATACTTCGTTGTCTATCTTGAGTTTGGCACCTTTTCTGAATTCGTAAGTAATTGATTTTTCTTCATCATTCATGTCTAGACTAAGCAGGTCTTGCCCTTGGAAAACAACGAGTATGTCTTTAATAGCGCTCCTCATTGCTTCTTTTTCATCTCCTCTACTACCATTCTGACGATCCTGATTTCTGCAAGTAAGGTATCCATCTTTGCCTCTAGTTTCGTTATCGTTTGTTCTACTGCTGTTAGTGCTGCTGGTACTGCTGTGGGAGCTTGTGGCTTTGGTGCTGATGGAGGTGGATTCAGTGTTTGTTGATTATTGGGTTGCGCCTGCTTCTTACCGCTGCAAGTGTGTGGTGTAACGCCGTCCGCTTCAAACTGCAGCCATTTCTTCCCGCCTGGAGTAGTGTTATCGATCTTGGATACTTTGATCATTGCATGGCAGTTGAAACACTCGTATTCTTTCTGTAAGACTTGAGCCATTTCTACACTGTCACCTCTCCACATTTTTGACACGGTACCATTGGCTTGGGGTTTGTCTGTCCTTTGTATTTGTCAAACAGGAGACAATTCAGTAAATAGCATTTTTGACTATGTCCGCAACTGTTACATTTATACCAATGGAGTTGTGGGTTATAGGTGCGCTGTCCGTAGTATGTTGTCATTTCTCTATTCACTCCCCCTGTCTCGTCGTGATGTGTTGCTTAGAGTCTCTTGAATTAGGCTCAAGTTGTCCTTGATTGTCTCTACATTGGAGTTAATGGCGTCTAACGAATCGGTTACGTTTCGAAATTGGACTTCTAACATTTCGATTAATTTCCAGATTGCGTTTTCGCTTGTCATTCTGTTGTTATCACCAAGTCCTCAACGAAACGGTATTCATTCTCGTCAAAGCACTGAACACAGATCCATCGCTCTTGAATCACGCCGTCTGCAAAGTTGCTATGGCAGTATTCACAGATTTCTGTATTCATTTCCAGACCGTCGCTCTCCTTTCTTCTAATGCTTCGAGTTTACCTTCTTCCTTAGCCATCTCCCATGAGTCATTGAATAAATCGACTAGCTTGTAGTCTATTACAATATCTGAGAGATTCAACTCATACAGAATATCAGTTAGTTTACGTCTTTGTGCTTCTTTGCGACTAGTCATTTTCTATTATAGCACCAAACCTGTCCTGTTCATTGTTGAGATTATGATTATGCTGTCTTCTTGTAGGGCTGGAGCCGGTGCAAAAGTTTGCATCTCAAAGCCGTATTTCTGTATCATTTCGGCTGCTGTATCTTCTTCTATCGGGATTGTTCCGTTACTTCTAAACTCAACTTCGTTGCCTTGAGCGTCCAAGTCTCTTACTTCTGTATATCCATAAGTTGCCATTTCTGTATACAGTGCGCTCAGTCTGTCCGTCTCTTCACTTGTCATGCTTGTTTGGCCATAGGAGTTTGCTGCCAGCAACATCGTAATCACTAAGCCTGCTGCTACTCCAATCATTACCAGTGTGATCTTTGTGTCTTGACTCATTTGGTATTCATCCTCGCCTTTCCTTCTACCCTGACTGTAAGGTGCATCCAATCAATTCTTCCAACTTTCCAGAGTGTTGCTGTTAGTGGGCTGTTTAACCACTTCACCATTTCATCAAATGTCTTGAATGTCTGCGTTGCGTATGGATGTAGGGCGATTTGAAGTTGTGTTGTGTTTATTCTGGTTACAGTTTTTCTTTCCCTTTCGTGCGTCACGGTTTGTTGTTGTGTTTTTGATACTTTCATTTTGGTATCGTGAATATATTGAATATCTATATATTTATAGGGTTAGACGGATTTACCACGCTCATATTTCTGAATAAAGTATCTCGAATATATCCGATATCTATTTATAGTATCTTGAGTATCTTGTAAAGATAGATTACTGCATGAGAGTTAAAAGGAAGGAATCGGCACTCCAGGAGCAGCCAGAGTTAATTTTGGTGCCACCTGGAAGAAAACCAATAGACAAAGAAAAGAAAAAGGAAGTCAACGTAAAGGTAACTAGAACCCTCCACGAACGTTTGAAAAGAAGCCTATATCAACAGAAACCAGAATGGGGCAAAGTAGCGTCAGATCTCGGAGATTGGATTGAGAAGTTACAAGATTATTGGGACGAGCAGCATAAAGGGTAAGTAAATGCCTATAGTTATAGAGATTACAAGCGCAAGCTGCGATCGTTGTGGGAAAAATATACCAGAAGGCGAAAGATCCTATTGGTTATCTATCACCCACAAATCCAGATACTTAGGCATACAGGAATTTCCGTATGTTATGGCCTGGGGTGGCAGCGGTTCTAGTACTGAAAATGATCTATGCCCTCAATGTTACGAATTATTTGATAGCTCCATGAAGCAATTCTTCCAAGTACCAGCAGGAGAAGTACTGAGACATGACAACAACCATGAATAAATTTATTCTACTAGAAGAAAGGCACCAAGTGAAATTACCTTCTCTTTAAATGCGAATGATCAACCTAGCCATTTATAGGATGTAAGAAAAAAAATGGCAACAAATAACGACAATAATATTGACAACTGGACTTCAGTTGCAGTAAGGCGAGAACCTACCAAACAACGACTGCAGAGACTAGGAAATTTAGGTGATTCCTACGATTCAACTATAACGAAATTGTTAGACATAGGCGAGAAAAAACTGCTTGCGGAGGTTTGGGAGGAAGCCTATATCGTAAATTCACAAATATGATAATAAATTCAGCGCTGGAGCGGTGTTCGTTCGGTTCTCAGGCCAATGACACCAAACTCCAAGCACCACAGAAGGTTTCGTTGTGTTTGCAATGGCTCAACAACACCACAAGGGAGATTGAGTATCGCTAACAATGGCTACTATAACAACGACAGACATAAAGTTTTCGAAAAATGGTATAAAAGCAAAAACGAAAGCCAGTACTATAAACAAATCCGTCAACATAATACTTGATTCACTACAGGAACAGCATCCCAAACATTACATCGCATGGGCCGATTTTATGGAACAGCTCGAGTTGCATTTTGAAATGCCAAGGGTCGAAGCTGCTGCATGTGTTCGACAACTGATTAACAGTCGCAAGCTACATCAAGTGCCATGTCATCTGACCGCTTCAATAGCTTTTACGAAAGAAGCTTCGCTTCTGAAATCAAGCGTGTATACTTCGGATGAGGATGAGAAGCAGATCACAGAGCTGGATCAAAAATATCTGAAGCAACTTGAAAACACTGTAAGGGAACAGCGACAGCGAGCAGCGACTCGACGTTATGAGAAAGATAGAAAGGAGTTGCTTTCGAAAGAATGAGATCTCAATCATCACCAGTCCTTAGTAACAAACAGAAGATCCAGCTTGAATTGATCGCTGTAGACTCTGACTTGCAACTGTTGGCCGTTAGATATCCAGCTGCAAGCAGATGGGTTGACAAGATAAGAATTGCATTAGCACATTATTTTCCTGCATGATGATGTAGGCCTGCGGGAATTCTACGGAGGTTTAGAGTAACAAATGAGTAATAACAGCAATAATAATACACCAACAACAACAAAGGAAGCAGCTCTCCGTTATCTGGAGAAGGGCTACTGTGTAATTCCGTGTAAAAATCCAGAAGAGCCAAAGCGAATAGATGGAGAAAGCGATGAAGAGTTTGAGAAGCGCCGTAAATCAGAACTAGATAAAAGGAAAGCACCGGCATTAACCTGGACACCATACGAAACAAGACTTCCAACTGTGGATGAAGTTAACAATTGGTTTTCGTTCAGTGCAAACTACAATCTAGCGTTAGTTTGTGGTGATGTATCAGGCGGACTTATCGCTTTTGACATAGACGGCGGAACAGCAAAGAAAATGGTTCTTGATAAAATCCCTACTTTGTCAGAAGGTCTGCAGAAGGTGATTGATGTCACCATGAAGACATTAACAGGTAGTGGCGGAATGCACATCTTGTTTAGGGTTGAAGGTGGTAGGACTGACATAAGCCAGCTGACTATTTGGCGTGATGGTAAAGAGCATTCAGAGATAAAGGTTCAAGGCAATGGCCACATTGTTGTAGCTGCTCCTTCACGAAGTCCTCACAACAATGGCGCACTGTATGAAACAAACGGTAAAGATCCTGCTGGGATTACTAAGGAACAGCTCAATGAATTGATCCAGTCAGTGGGCAAGCCTGAGTTAGTTAACAAGAAACTATCAATAATAGATCCAGCCGCAAGACAGGAGGAGGATGATTACAGCAGACCAAGCAGCAGTACGACAAATAGTAGTAATAATTTACTTCTGACTGAGATAGAAGAAACCAGGACTTTAACGGATGAACAAATGCAGCAATTGCTACAAGAAGTGATTCCATGTTACACACCTGGAGGTCGAAATGAGATCATGTATTGTCTGCCTGGTGTGATGAGGAAGGAAGGCTTGAGGCTTGAAACTGCTGAGAGGTTTGCTACGCTGTTAAGTAACGAAGCAGGTGATACGAGTGAAGAGCTGCTGAGATCATTGGATAAGGTAGACAGAACGTATAGCCAACAACCAATCGATGAACTCAATGGTAAGAAGGGTTTGTATGAATATCTATCAAGTGCTTTTGGCCAAGAAGGTCGGGAGCGATACACTCGAATATGCCAGATCATAAACAATCCTGATTATTTTTTACGCAATACTTTGGTCGAGGCCGTTAAAGAAGAAAAATCAAAAGAGAATGGCGGAGGAGGAGGTGACAATAACAATAACAACAATGGAGGAGGAGGATCGGCATCAGCTCCAGCAGCAGGGGTAGGAGAGGGAGAAACTGATGCAGAAACCAAGATTAGAGGGCTTGCAGAAACATTAGAACGCCGATACCACTTTGCAGCTATGGAAGACACTGGCGAGCTGTTCTATTACAATGAAGCTAATGGACTCTATGAACCAGCATTAAGATTAGTCAAGTCAGAATGCGAGAAGCAATACCCTGGAGTCATTACCTCTACAGTTACAAACGTGTTTGAGAAATTGGCTCGAAGACATCAGGTAAAGAGACTCGACTTTGATGCAGACATTCTTGTGCTGAATATGGTAAATGGGCTCTATGATCTTAGGACAAACACACTGAAGCGGCACACTTGGGAATATCTATCACGAAAGCAGCTTCCTGTGAAATATGATCCGAAAGCAAGGCCGAAGCGGTTTCCTAAGTTTTTGGCTGAAGTCTTGTACAGAAATCAGATTAGGACAGCAGTTGAAGCAATGGCCTACACACTCTTGAGAGATAACCCATTTGAGTTGTATTTCATTCTGTTAGGCTTCGGTAATAATGGCAAATCAGTGTTGATGCATACCCTTACCAAGATACATGGGGAAGATAACGTTTCTCATACGTCATTGGCGCTCTTACTTTCGAATAGATTTGCAAAGCAAGATCTAGAGGGCATGAGTGTCAACATCGATATGGAAATGTCGCACGCAACCATAGATGATATGTCAGTGCTAAAGGAGTTAACTGGCTCAGAAAAGATAAGAGTAGAAGCCAAGTTTCATCCAGCTTATACGACTAGATTATGGGCCAAACACTTCTTCTCTACAAATGAGATGCCAGAAATTAAAGACACAACAGACGCACATTACAGACGTGAGGTTATACTCACATTCCCTAATCAGTTCATAGAAGGCGAGAACGCAGACCCTAACCTAAAGCATGAGTTGACCACAGACGAAGAGTTATCAGGGATCTTTAACATGCTGGTAATACCACTTAGGAGAATAGCAGTAGATCATAAACCGCCTTACATGGATGCAAAGACAATACAGGAACGAAGGATAAAGCATCAGTTAGTTAGTGACCCAGTTAAGACATTCCTGGAGACAGCAATAGAATCATCTGTAGATGATGGAAGCACTTACATCATGGGTGATACCGATATAACCAAAGAAGACCTATACGAAGGCTACAAGCAATTCTGTGCATTCTATAAAATACCATGGCTCAAGTATGAAGGCTTTTGTAAAGATGTAAAGAAGAAAGGCAACTTACAAGATGGAAGACAATCTTCAGGGGATAGAAAGCATACTTGGAAGAACATAAGACTGAAAAAATCGTTGTTCGAAGATCCATTAACTATATGATTGAATAAACGAATAAAAAACAGAATAATAACAAAGTAAGCAAGCAGACTACCTACCATCATTACGTATCTAGTAAGCAAGCAAGCAAGCAGTCAACAACCAATCAGCAATTGCAATTCCGTCCAGGTTGTCCAGGTTTTCGCCTTTTTTGTACTTATTGTTTTTGAACTTACTCTCATTTGCTTAAATACTGCACTTTATCAAACGATTATAAACATAGATACAGAATTGCCAAAAACCTGGACATGTTGGACGGATTATGGAAACAATTTACAGATAGATTAGAGACGTAAGCAAAGGATCAGCCTTGGCTAATTGTGCAAAGTGACGGTGAAGATAGGGTTAAGTCACGAGGGAAAAATGAGGTTAATGCAAGGTTTATGCAAAGACGTCATTTTTGATAGTGGTTTTATGCAAACGTTGAGCGTGGATAAGGCCATTTTTTCATCAAACATGAGAACCAGTTTTCTCGTAAATCACGAATAGAACAACCTACAAAAAGACAGGTTAAGGGTATGATTATGGTAGAACATACACACCTCCCTCTCTATAAGTATCCCGATAGACCACTAACACACCAAGCAGTATAACCTTTAGTGCCTGGTATTATGTCCTAGAAAATACTCAGATAACTAAAAAAGAGTAGATAACAGGTGCGTATGTGTGAAGGAAGGGTATTATTGGATTGGCTCAAGTCCCTAGTTCTCCCCAGCCATGTATGTGTATGTGGTAAGATGACTCATCCACAGAGAGAGATACCACACACAAGCAGCATGGCATAGAGAGAGACACACACCTGCTATCTACCTCTTCTTGGCAAGCAGCCGATCCGACGGATTCACCAAGAGTTTAGATGTTAGTCAAAAATAAATTGTTATGTATGCCTTATACGGATTACTCTCTCTCTTATTGTAGTGCTTACTCCTGCTATTGCTATTACTGTATACGCCCAGTTACTGGGCACACTTACTACTATACTGTGCTATTGCTATATGGCTAGTGCTACCACTCTAGCACGCTACGACACACAGGTAAGGCCATAGCACCCAAGTAGTAGCACCTAGCCAAGCAGTAGCAGGGTATGGCCTGCTTTGTGGTGTATGGTGTTATGGTATATGTTGAGTGCTTGCTTGCTTAGGTCTTAGTGCTTAGTGCATAGGCCATGGCATGAGCACGTGATGCGATGTGCCATGATGTGTTAGCGTCTGTTATAGTATAAGTGATACAGTGCGGACTTAGTCCGCAGACTTGACATTATCGTAGGTTCTACGATAAAGCAATCGAGTATGGCGTGATTGAATAAATACATAAATGAAAATGCATACACATATCATTAGATCAAAACTTATGCTGCAAGTCTCAATTTTTCTTTGCGACTAGTTTTATGAAATATGGTACCGCCAAGAGGGCTTAGTTTTTCATATCACCTTATACAGGAATTCTTCTATAAAAAAATAAAATAACTATCTTGCTCGGGGCCTGAGCAAAAGAGACACCTACCCAAAATAATAGAAAAAATAAAATGAAAATATGGTGTTAAGGGTTAGTAGAGTCACTATATGACTTTAGATATGTATTAGCCTGAGTAGGTTCATTTAGCCACTTCTCGATAGCAGGATCTCCCTTAACAACCGAAGCAGCCCTTGCTCTCCTAATGCTTTCACCACTTCGAGAGCCCCATTTGCTATGTATGCGTGGTTTGCTTAGTGATGTACCGCCTAGGCCATCATTACCGCCATATCCGTCTGCAGTAACGATATGTTGTACAGCTCCCAAGTTCTCAGTAGTAGGATCAACTCTTTGCTTAGCAGTCCTGTACCCACACAGAAAACATTCGTACACCCCGTCTAGTTCATTCCACTGCAACATCTTGCCATCATTTGAGGGACATGGCCTTAACTCTCCCTTCTTCTCACGAGTTAGCCTTCCAATTGGTTTACTAGTGCGATCTTCCGAATTATTAAAAAAATAATATTCTTTTGGGATCATAAGCAATGATTATCGGCGCACGTTTCTAACATTAACGCCTTTACTTGTGCCCCGCACGATAGTATCGTTGCTGGTTCCGTATTGGTTATTCACTGTTAGGCGTTCTACCGACACGCTATTACCATCTTTTCTCAAACCTTTGCTAGTTTGAGTTATCGGATAACTTTCATTTTCAATGTATTCGGTTGGATCCCTAAGTGCTCTAAACTTGCTGCCGCCAGTAATTGACTTTTTATCGATCCTTCGGTTTCCGTTCGTTGCGGGGTTTGTGGTTGGTAAAAATGACATTTACAAAGTATTATACAGTAATCTCGCTCATTAAGTTTTTTGTTGCGGCTAAAACTCTACTACACAATGAATTATCAGCAGAAAGGTAATGTCTGGAGAATACTGACGGATTGGATCTGCCATGTAGGAAATCGATCTCTTCAGCAGCTAGGCCACCACGCTTAAGCAGCCATGATCCATGGATCTTACGGGTAAGATGCATGTCCATGTTAAGCCCTCTATGTCTACTTGCTTGCCGGATTGCTGAATAAGTGGGGATCCGACAGCCCAAAACAGTAATCCCCGATAGTTGTTCCCTCGTGACAAACGAGATGTACGCCTTTTTTGTAGATTTTATGAACTGATTTGGCCACTTGTAATGGCCTAAAATCATGCTCTTTTGGTCATAATATTGGGGGAAAGTCTCACTATTTTGAATCAATTTAGCCGATTCGATGGCCTCAGACGGCCTTAAACCAGTACAAAGAGCATGCTTAACGACTAAACCCATCGGTTCAGGCAGTACAGCAATCATTTTCTTGATCTTTGAGAGCATGGCCTCCAAACTTGAACCTGGATCGAAGAACCGCTCCATGGCCTGGATGGCCTCCCCTCCAGTTGTCCATTTTAGAGCGTGTTGCTTGCGCATTTGCTGCCATTGCTCATAACATCCCAAGTATTTCGACAAAGCAGTAATCGACTTCATAGCGTTAAGTCGAGTTTGTGGCGGGAGCTGCAATAAATCTGATAATAATAAACTTTCATCTTTAGATGAAAACTTTAGAACATGAGCATACTTCTCAGCATAACACATCCTTGTTTTGAGAGTGCTTGGCCTGCAGCTCTTAGATAGATACGCTTTGAAGTCTGACCAATTAATCAGCTGCCTTGGTAGCTCAGGCTGGTAGAGCGAAGATGACGATAATAAATGAAAGCCTTGGGCGGGATTCGAGCCCGCGACCTCTACCTTTTTGTTGGAGCCTCGGTTTAATTC
>Ga0126305_10000700_pt1 | contig 14440 bp, 16 predicted proteins | sample Plot26_FD_92536 | JGI IMG/M metagenome (GOLD analysis project Ga0126305, IMG submission 92536) | Serpentine soil microbial communities from UC McLaughlin Reserve, CA, USA - Plot26 | ecosystem: Environmental > Terrestrial > Soil > Grasslands | place: USA: UC McLaughlin Reserve, Lake County... | reverse complement strand
AGCTGTACCTGAACGCGCCGACCGCGCTGCTCGGTGAGCTCGCCGACGGGATCCGTGCCCGGAAGCATCCTGGCCGGATCGTCACCTATATCATCGACCGCAACGTCAATTACACCAACGTCTGTGTCGCCCGCTGTAACTTCTGCGCGTTCTACCGCGTGGTTGGATCGAGCGACGGCTACGTCCTGGGCTTCGAGGAGATCTTCCGCAAGATCGACGAGACGATCGAGCTCGGAGGCGGGCAGCTGCTGCTGCAGGGCGGGCACAATCCCGACCTGCCGATCGAGTGGTACGAGGATCTTTTCAAAGCGGTGAAGGCGCGATATCCGTCGTTCCGGCTGCATGCGCTCTCACCGCCAGAAGTGATTCACTTGACGCGGATGTCCCGCTTGACGGTACGGCAGGTGATCGAGCGGCTCGTTGCCGCCGGGCTAGACAGCATCCCGGGCGGTGGCGCAGAGATTCTGGTCGATCGCGTCCGCAAGCTGCTCAACTGCTATGGCAAGGCGACCGCCGATGAGTGGCTTGGCGTCATGCGTGAGGCGCACCGCGCGGGGCTGCGCACCACCGCGACCATGATGTACGGGCATGTCGAGACGCCGCAGGAGCGCCTCGAACACATGTTCCGCCTCCGCGATCTCCAGGACGAGTCCCTGGGCCCGCCCGCCGAAGCTTCAGCAAAGGCGGGCTTTACCGCCTTCATCACCTGGAGCTATCAGCCTGAACACACCGAGCTCGGTGGCTTTGAGGCAACCGGCGTCGAGTACCTCCGGACGCTGGCGATCGCTCGCATTGTTCTCGACAATTTCGACAACCTGCAGGCTTCGTGGGTAACGCAAGGCGGCAAGGTCGGCCAGCTCAGTCTCGCCTACGGGGCGAATGACATGGGCAGCGTCATGATCGAAGAGAACGTCGTTCGCGCCGCGGGGGCGGCCTACTGCATGGACGAGATCGAGATCGTCCGCAACATCGAGAGCGCCGGCTACGCCGCGAAACGGCGGAACATGCACTACGAAATTCTCGGGGATCCGGTGTTCCGGGAGCGGCATGTCCCCCGCATGCTGGAGCTCGCCGTCGCCCGCACCGAAGGCGATACCAGCCGTCCGCCGGAGATCGCCCGCTACTCGGCAAGGAGCGCGACTGAGAAGCGTTTGCGCCGCGAGTGACGCAAAAGCTGTTTCGAGCGCGGTGGGTCCTGCCGATCGCCCAGCCGCCGATTGCGGACGGCTGGGTCAGCGTCCAGAACAACCGGATCGTTGCCGTCGGCGGCCCTGAGACATATCCACCGGACGTAGCGGACGAGCCACCACTGGATGCGGCCATTCTGCCGGGCCTCGTCAACGCGCACACTCACCTCGAACTCTCATGGATGCGCGGCCAGGTCCCCCCAGCCGCGAGCATGCCGCAATGGGTCGAGCGGCTGATGGCCCTGCGCCGCACCGTCGGGCACGAACCGCCCGCTGCGATTGTCGACGCGGTCACCGAGGCACGAGCCGCCGGCACCGCACTGGTCGGCGACGTCACCAATACTCTCGCGGCTTATGAACCGCTTGCCGACAGCCAGATGTCCGCCGCCATCTTCCGGGAGCTTCTCGGCTTCGCCGTGACGGACCCGGAGCGAGTGCTTGCGGAGGTACGCGAGCAACTCGAGCAGTTGTCACCGATCGCATGGCTCCGGCCGTCGATCGTCCCGCATTCGCCGTATTCAGTCTCACCGGAACTGCTGCGCGCAATCGGCGGAGTGCGGCAAGGTGCTGTCAGCATCCATCTTGCGGAGTCGGCGGAGGAAGTTCAATTCCTGCGTGAGGGCACCGGCGCCTGGCGCGCGCTGCTGACTGGTCTCGGTGTCTGGAATGCCGCATGGTGCGCGCCGGCATGTTCGCCGGTCGACTACATCGAGCAGCACGGATTGCTGAACGATCGACTTCTTGCCGTTCACTGCGTGCAATTGCAGCATGACGAACTGCAGAAGCTGGCTGCGGCCAGGGCCACCGTCGTCACTTGCCCGCGGAGCAACCGGTGGACGGGCGCCGGGTTGCCTCCGGTGGACCGGTTCTATGCGTCCGGTGTGCGAGTCGCGGTCGGGACCGACAGCCTTGCCAGCGTTGAGGACCTCAATCTGTTTGCCGAACTCGCACTGATGCGCGAGCTCGCTCCGTCGGTTCCGCCGCGCTCCCTGCTCGAAAGCGCGACGATGAACGGTGCCGCGGCGCTGGGCTTTGGCGATGAATTCGGGACGATCGAACCGGGGAAGCGTGCCGACCTCGTCGCCGTCACCGTGCCGCTCGAAATCACCGATGTGGAACAATACCTGGTGAGCGGGATCACGCCCGATCGCATCCAATGGCTCGCATAACGACCTACGCTTCGTTCGTGCGCTTCAGTCACTCGGTGTTTGCGCTGCCGTTTGCGTTGACCGGAGCGCTGCTGGCGTTGCTGCGGACGGGCGACTGGTCGCTCCAGCATGCCGGCTGGCGGCTGCTCTGGATCGTGATCGCGATGGTCGCGGCCCGCAGTGCGGCCATGGGATTCAACCGGCTCGTCGACGCGCATTACGATGCGCTGAATCCGCGGACCGCCGCGCGGGAGATTCCTCGCGGTTTGCTGTCGCGAGTCGAAGCGGGGCTATTTGTCGCGGTGTCCTCGGTCATCTTCGTCCTGGCCGCCTGGAAATTGAGTCCGCTCTGCCTGACGCTTTCTCCCGTGGCGCTCGCGATCGTGTTCTGGTATTCGCTCGCGAAGCGATTCACGTCGTACACGCAGTTGTTCCTGGGACTCGCGATGGCGGTGGCGCCGGTCGGTGGATGGCTGGCTGCCGGCGGACGCGGGGGAGCGGAGCCCTGGCTGCTCGGCGTCGCGATCGGCACCTGGGTCGGAGGCTTCGACGTGCTCTACGCCTGCCAGGATCTCGAGTTCGATCGGGCGCACGGTCTGCGATCCATTCCCGTCCGGTTCGGCGTCGCAGGATCGCTGCTGATCTCACGGGCGATGCACGTCATTACGGTTGGGTGTCTTGCCGGTCTCGCCGGTGTGGCACATCTCGGTGCCGTGTACCTCGCCGGTGTTGCGGGCGTGGCGTTGCTCCTGGTCTACGAGCAGTCGCTGGTGAGCGAACACGATCTGACGCAGGTCAAACGCGCTTTCGACTTGAATGGCTACGTCGGCATCTTGTACCTCATGTCCACCGCGGCCGCGATCTATGTTCGATAACCAGCTTCCGCCAGATTCGACTGGCGCGACGCCTGCAGCCTCGAGCCGCCGCAGCGTCGCGATTGCCGTGACCGGAGCGAGCGGTGCCATCTACGCGACGCGCACGATGGCGGCACTCCTGCAACGGGGATGTCACCTCGAACTGGTCATCTCCGATTACGGACGGCGACTGCTGCGCGATGAACTTGGAGAGACCGCAGCGGTCGACAAGCTGACTGATTACCTCGTGTCCCAATACGGCTCGGAGGTTCGCAACGGCAGCTATACGCTGTACAGCAACAAGGATCTTGGCGCCAGGATCGCCAGCGGCAGCCAGAACTGCGAGGGCATGGTCGTCGTTCCGTGTTCGATGAAGACGCTTGCCGGAATCGCACATGGTCTCTCACGGAACCTGGTCGAGCGCGCCGCCGACGTGATGCTGAAGGAGCGTCGCAGGCTGGTCATCGTCCCCCGCGAGACCCCGATGAGCCTGCCGCAGTTGCGCAACATGACCCTCTGCGCTGAAGCGGGCGCCATCATCATGCCGGCGATGCCGGCGTTCTACCAGATGCCGAAAACGCTCGATGATCTTGCCGACTTTATGGCGGGCAAGATCCTCTCAGCCCTGGGTTTTTCCCATACGCTGTATCCCAGCTGGGAAGGCTGATCGTGCCTTCGGATCCCGACAAGACTCCCACGCGTATTGCGGGGATGTTCGATGCGATCGCCCCACGCTACGACCTGCTCAATCGCGTGTTGAGTGCCGGGCTCGACCAGCGCTGGCGCCAGCGGGCGGTGGATTCGTTAGAACTCGCCTCGAAAGCCCACGTGCTCGATCTCTGCACCGGGACGGCCGATCTCGCGATTGCCGTCGCAGCGCGTCACCCCGGGGTCGATGTGACCGGTGTCGACTTTTCGGGAGCGATGCTCCGGCTCGGGCTCAAGAAACTGCAAGCGGGCTCGCTCGCGAGCCGAGTGCGCCTCGTGCGAGGCGATGCTGCGTCGATACCGGTCGCGGGCAACGCGTGTGACGCGGCGACGATCGCGTTTGGAATCAGGAACGTGGCCGAGCCGGAGCGTGCGCTGGCCGAGCTTTTCCGCGTGCTTCGTCCAGGTGCACGCCTGGCCATTCTCGAGTTCGGCCAGCCGCGTATCCCGGGGATTCGCACGCTCTACTCCTGGTATTTCCGTTACCTGCTCCCCGCGGTGGGCCGAATGGTCTCGCACCACCAGAGCGCGTATTCGTACCTGCCGGCCTCGGTCGGTACTTTTCCCCCTCCTGCCGAGTTTGCCCGCAGCATCGAAAGTCACGGATTTGTCGCAGTTCAAGCCGTCCCCCTGACGTTCGGCATCGTCTATCTCTACATGGCCAGAAGAAAATAGAAGGGTGCACGTGCACGGTGCACATGCAGGGTGCAGTTCGGTGCACGTGCACGGCAGTGCACCCTGCACCTGCACTCTGCACGTGCACCCTTCTCGGTTATACTTATAAGTCCTTCATGTACTTCAACTTCGAGGAGAATCATCCGGATACTCCGCGGATGGCCAGCTCGCTGTCCATGCTCGAGCGAGTGCTCGCGACCGTGGTTGTGTATCTCCTCGCGATCATCGTTACGCTGGTTCTTCCGAAGACCGAGTGGTATCAGGCACGGCTGGTGGCGCAGCAGAAGGAGCTCGAAGAGGCCCAGCAGAAGATGATCGAGAAGCAGCGCGAGAACGCGCGCTTCGTGTTCATGGCGCCGAAGGTGGAGATGCAGAAGGTGCCGCCGCCGAAGCGTGCCGAACTGTCCGATCTCGATCGGCGTGCGAACTCGGTCGAACGGCCGCCGCAGCCCCGCAACCCTTTGCCGTTCTCCCGCGGGAACACGTCCGAGCGGGTTGACTCGGCGAGCGTCGGGCCTCGTGAGGCCAGGCCCGAGCCTGCGCCTGCGCAACCCGCCGGGGAACCGGAAGCGAACCGGCCGGCGGTGAAGCTTCCCGAAGCGCCGAATGCCGCGCCTGTCACCGAGTCGGTGAAGGCGCGAGGGACACCCTCGGGGATCCTCGCTGACGCGATCAGGAACGTCCAGAAGTACGCCTCCGGTGAGACGTTCAACAATCCGCAGGGGGGCGCGCCGAATCAGAACTTTCCGTCGATCCAGTTCGACTCGAAGGGGGTCGAGTTCGGACCGTGGCTGCGCCGTTTCGTCGCGCAAATCAAGCGGAACTGGTTCATCCCCGACGCCGCGATGTTCATGAAGGGGCACGTGGTGATCACGTTCTATGTCCACAAGGACGGCCGCATCACCGACCTTCAGGTCGTGCAGGGCGCCAGTTCCGAGGCGTTGAACAACTCCGCCTTCAACGCCCTGGCGGCATCGAATCCGACACTCGAACTGCCGGCGGAGTATCCCGACAGCAAAGCTTTCTTTACCGTTACGTTCTATTTCAACGAATCACCTCCGCGATGAACTTGCCGACCCGGGTGCAGCAGATCGGCTTGCTGATGTTGCTGGCCCTGCTGTCGGCACTCGCCGTCTACCGGGCGCTTTGACGGTGCGCGACCGGGAAACCTGCGCGACCCGACCGCGTCTTCTCGCCATCGTTGGCCCGACGGCGACCGGGAAGAGCACCCTTGCGATTCGCCTCGCCACGATGTTCGAGGGTGAGGTCGTCAGCTGTGATTCGACGGCGGTCTATCGCGGGTTCGACATCGGCACCGATAAGGTACCCGCCGCGGAGCAGCGCGGTGTTCCGCATCACATGGTCGATGTAGCAGGACCCGAGGAAGAGTATTCAGCCGCCCGCTACGCGCGAGAGGCTGCGGCCGCGATCAGGGAGATCACGTCACGCGGCAAACTCCCGATTCTCGCCGGCGGCACCGGCCTCTACTATCGTGCACTGACGAGGGGATTCTTTCCTGGCCCGAGCCGTGACGCGGGACTCCGCGCACGGCTCGAGGCAATCGCGCGGAAGCGCGGCCCGGAGAGACTGCACCGAATGCTCGCGCGGGTCGATGCCGCGTCGGCCGAGCGGGTTCAGCCGCGTGACCTGAAGCGGGTCGTGCGCGCGCTCGAAGTCTACCTGCTGACCGGGCGTCCGTTAACCGCGCATTTCGACGATACGCAGTCACCTCTACCTGAGTATGACGTCCTGGCCTTCGCGCTCCGGATCTCTCCCGAAGCCACGGTCGAGCGTGTCATGAAACGCGTCCATGCCCAGTTCGAGCAGGGCGTGCTCGACGAGGTTCGACGCCTGATCGCCTCGGGCCTGCCGGTGACGGCGCATCCCTTCACCGGCCTCGTGTACAGGCAGGTGCTCGAACATCTTCAGGGGGTGCGTGATGAGCCGGCGACGCGCGAACTGATCGTTCGTGAGAACAGGAAGTACTCGCGACGGCAGTTGCTTTGGTTCAGGAAAGAGCCTAACCTACATTGGATTCACGCCGCAGGTGAGCGCGACGAAACGTTGACCGAGGTCGCCCGCGTTGTCGCGTCCCTGGAGAGCCGCCGCGATGTCCCAGCCCGTTAATACCCGTCACGCTCCGCCACAGCCCAACATCCAGGACATGTTCCTCAATCTCGCGCGTCGCGAAAAGTTCGCGCTGCAGGTTCGCTTGATGGACGGCACCGGATTCGAGGGTCGCGTGAAGAATTTCGACAAGTTCGCCGTGATCATCGAACATTCGGGCGCCGACCATCTCGTCTTCAAGCACGCGATCGCGAGCATCCGTTCGCCGAAGGCGATCGGTAATTACTTTTCATCGCACGAAGGCTGATTGAGCACTTCGCGTCCCGGCCGCGTGATCCTGATCGTGATGGACAGCGCCGGAGTCGGCGAGCTGCCGGACGCGGGATCGTATGGCGACACCGGCAGCAACACGATCGGCAACATCGCCAAGGCCGTCCCGCTCAAGGTCCCGACCCTTCGCTCCCTCGGCCTCGACCGCATCGTCGATATCGGCAAAGTGTCGGACGAGGCGCCGCTCGGTGCGTTCGGCCGCATGGCAGCGCGATCGCCGGGCAAAGACTCGGTGACGGGTCACTGGGAGATCGCCGGGCTGGTCCTCGAACGTCCATTTCCGACCTTTCCCCAGGGTTTTCCCCCAGAGATTATCGGCGAGTTCGAGCGCCGCATCGGGCGCCGTTCGCTCGCGAACAAGACGGCGTCGGGTACTGCCATTCTGGACGAACTCGGCGAAGAACACGTGCGCACCGGCCGGCCGATCGTCTACACCTCGGCTGACAGCGTCTTCCAGATCGCAGCGCATGAGGAAGTGGTGCCCATCGAGGAGCTGTACCGGTGGTGCGCCGTTGCCTATGAAATCGCCGGAGAAGGTGCGGGTGTCGGCCGCGTCATCGCGCGTCCGTTCATCGGAACGCCGGGGGCATTCCAGCGCACCGCAAATCGACGTGACTTCGCGCTGACGCCGTTGGCGCCGACGCTTCTGGACGTGTTGAAGGAGCGCGGCCTTCCGGTCGTGGCCGTCGGTAAGATCGAGGATCTTTTTGCCGGCCGCGGAATCACGAGCGCGATGCACACGGCCGACGATGACGAGGGCATGGACCTGGTTGCCGAGGCGATGGAGAAAACAGACACAGGGTTGATCTTTGCCAACCTCGTCGACTTCGACACTCAATTCGGACATCGCAATGATGTTGCGGGTTACGCCGCCAATCTCGAACGTTTCGACCTGCGGCTGTCCGTTCTCGTGCCGGCGCTGCTGCCGGGCGACCTCCTGATCGTCACCGCCGATCACGGCAACGACCCAACGACGCCGAGCACGGATCATTCGAGAGAGCACGTTCCCGTCATGATCACTGGCGCATCGATCAGACGCGGCGTTCACGTCGGCACGAGAGAGACGTTCGCGGATCTCGGCCAGACCATTGCGGATCTGTTCGGGGCGCCCCCCCTGGCGAACGGTACGAGCTTCCTGCAGGAGATTCTGGCGACGGCATGACCATCCGAGAGCAATTGGAAGAGCGCGAACGCCAGATCCTCGCGCCAGAAGCGGCAAAGAGTGCGGATTCCAGGGGGCGGCTGCGGAGTGAAGATGAAGATCCGATCCGGCCAGCGTTTCAACGTGACCGCGATCGCATCATCCATTGCAAAGCGTTCCGCCGCCTGAAACACAAGACGCAGGTTTTCTTCGCGCCAACCGGCGATCACTACCGGACGCGCCTGACCCATACCCTGGAAGTGTCACAGATCGCCCGCAGCATCGCCAAGGTGCTGCGGCTGAACGAAGAGCTGACCGAGGCGATCGCGCTCGGACACGATCTCGGACACACCCCGTTCGGCCACGCCGGCGAACGGGTGCTCAGCGACCTGATCCCCGGCGGGTTCAATCACTACGAACAGAGCCTTCGGATCGTCGATGTGCTCGAGCACGACGGTGCGGGACTGAATCTCACCTGGGAGGTACGCGACGGCATCGCCCGCCACTCGAAAGGAAAGAGCGGCATGCCGGTCGGCGCCGACCCCGAACACCGTGCCAGCACGATCGAAGGGCAGATTGCACGGGTAGCCGACATCATCGCTTACGTCAATCACGACATCGATGACGCCGTTCGTGCCGGACTGTTGCGTGAGGAAGACCTGCCGCGCGAGCGCGTGACGATCCTCGGTCGCAGTTCGTCGGAACGTATTGGCCGGATGGTGACCGATGTCGTTCACCAGACGCTGGACGGCGGGATGACCGAAATCCGGATGAGCGGCGCGATCCTCGACGCAACCGTCGGCCTTCGCAGCTTCCTTTTCGAGGCGGTGTATGAGAACGAGGTTGCGACCGCTGAGTTCAGGAAGGCTGGAGGGATCCTCGGCGGCCTGTGGGAAAAGGTCCGCGAGCAGCCGGGAGAGTACCTGGATCGAAAGACCATCGCCTCCGAAGGACTCGATGTGGCGGCCAAGGATTTCCTGGCTGGTATGACCGACCGGTACGCCGTCAATCTATACGAGCAACTCTTCGTTCCCAAGCCCTGGGTCGCCGTCCGGCGGGAATAGCTACCACTACCAGCTTCCAGCTTTCAGCACAGGTCGGTTTGCGTCGCAAACATCCCCCCCAATGCGCCGATGAGGCGATGCCGATGAGGCGATTAGGATGCCCGAGAGCCAGATCCCGATGAGCGGATCGGTCAGATCCCGGTGCGGCGATGAAAAATGGGCCGTTATCCATGGCCGATCGCCCGATTTCCCGCTGCTCCGATGTATAATGACGGGTTGTTATACGGGCCCGGACGGCCCCTGTAGGTCATGTTTCTCGAACTGAACCAGCTGCGCGGGGCGCGCGAGCATTTTGAACGGCGATTCGAGCCGGCGGAGTTCGATCCGCAGGACGAAGACTACCGGGTAGCGGCTCCGGTCGACCTCTCGATGGATATCGAAAAGGTGGGCACGGATGCATTCCGGGTCAAAGGGCGCGCCGCCACAAAGGTCGAGCTGCAATGCAGCCGGTGTCTCGAGAACTTCGAAATGCCGCTGGATACGAGTTTCGAGCTTCGTTATGTGCCGGCGATCGACGCCCACACCGAGCCGGAACGCGAGATTGCGGAAGACGATTTGACGACGGCGTTCTATCGTGAGGGATCGCTGGACGTGATCGAGATGCTTCGCGAGCAGTTCCAGCTCGCGTTGCCAATGAAGCCGCTGTGCAGCCAGGCCTGCCGCGGCCTGTGCCCCCACTGCGGGGCGAATTTGAACAGCACCGACTGCGGGTGCCGGTCGACCTGGGACGATCCCAGGCTGGCGGTGCTCAAGGGGCTGCTGAATACCGACAAGGAGAACTGACTCGTGCCCAATCCTAAACGCCGGCATTCCAAGAGCCGGACGGCCAAGCGCCGCACTCACGACACGTTGAAGCCGGTACCCGTCGGCACCTGTCCGCAGTGCCAGGAAGCCAAGCAGCCGCACCAGGTGTGCAGCAATTGCGGCTACTACAACGGACGGCAGGTCAAGGCTGTCGACGAAGCCTAGCCGTCAGCTGGTAGCTGGAAGCTGGCAGCTGGAAGCCGTTAGCTGGTAGCTGGAAGCTGGTAGCGTTTGCGTATAGCCATCGACGCCATGGGTGGCGATGACGGCCCCGGGTCAATCATCGACGGGGCGCTCGTCGCCGCCAGGCACCTGCAGGTTGGTCTCCTGCTGGCAGGGGACCGGCACCTGATCGAGCGCGAGCTCTCGCGACATCCGGCTGCCGGCGCCCTCGACCTCGAAATTCTCGACACACCAGAACACGTCGATATGGCGGAGCAGGCCTCGTCCGCGCTGCGGCGAAAGCCGCGCGCGTCGATCAAGCTCGCCTGCGAAGCGGTGCATGACGGCCGCGCCTCAGCCCTCTTCAGTGCCGGGCATACCGGCGCTTCGGTGATGGCGGCGATCGGCACGTTCGGCCGTCTGGCCGGCATCGAACGTCCAGCCCTTGCGACGATCATCCCGACCCGCGAGAAGCCAGCGGTCCTGCTCGACTCTGGCGCGATGGTCGAATGCCGCCCGCAGCATCTCGTCCAGTTTGCCCGCATGGGTTCTACCTACGCCACGCTCGCGTTCGGCCGGCCTGCTCCGCGCGTCGGACTGTTGTCGGTCGGCGAGGAAGAGGGCAAAGGCAACGAACTTACGCGTGAGGCCCATCAACTGCTGAAATCCGCGCCGGTCAATTTCATCGGCAACATCGAAGGGCGGGACGTGTACGCCGGCGGAACCGACGTGATCGTCTGTGATGGGTTTACCGGCAACGTGACGCTGAAGATCAGTGAAGGGCTGGTCGAAGCGGTCGAATCGCTGCTGTATGCAGAGCTGCAGTCCACGTTCGGATCGCAGATCGGATATCTGCTGTCGGCGCAGGCGTTCCGCCGCTTCCGCAAGCGGGTCGACTATTCCGAGTACGGCGGCGCTCCGCTTCTCGGCGTCAACGGTGTTTGTATCGTCGGTCATGGCCGATCCTCGGCAAAGGCCGTCAGCAACGCAGTCACGATGGCATGCCGTGCCGTCAACGAAGGGCTTCTGGAGAAGTTGTCATCATGATTGCGTTCGTCTTCCCGGGCCAGGGCGCGCAGAAGGTGGGGATGGGGCAGTCGCTGGCGGCGGACTTTTCCGTGTGCCGCGACACCTTTGCGGAAGCAGACGCGGCCCTCGGCGAATCACTCAGCACGCTCTGCTTCGAGGGGCCTGAAGAGCGGCTCCTCCTGACTGAGAATACGCAGCCGGCCATCCTGGCGATGAGCATCGCGGTCGTGCGGCTGGTGCGATCGCAGGGCATCGAGGCGGCCTTTGCCGCCGGCCACAGTCTTGGCGAGTACTCGGCGCACGTCGCAGCCGGTACGCTATCCTTCGAGGATGCCCTCACGACGGTGCGCCGCAGAGGGCAGTACATGCAGGAGGCAGTGCCGGTAGGAACCGGGGCGATGGCAGCGCTTCTCGGTCTCGAAGCGGAGTCGGTCTCAGCGGCATGTGCCGAAGCAGCGGCTGAATCGGGGCAAGTGGTGTCGCCGGCGAATTTGAATGCGCCCGGGCAGGTGGTGATTGCCGGTCACACAGCCGCGGTGGCGCTGGCTGGAGAGAAGGCGAAGGCGCGTGGCGCCAGGCGCGTCATTCCGTTGGCGGTGAGCGCGCCGTTCCATTGCGCGTTGATGAAGCCGGCGGAGCTCAGGCTGGCGCCGGAGCTGCGTAGCCTGGCGGCGCAGGCGCCCCGGATTCCCGTGGTCGCCAACCTGGACGCGGAACCGAAGCGTGGAGCGCACGAGGCGATCGCAGCACTGGTGCAGCAGGTATCAGCGCCAGTGCGATGGGAACAGGTGGTTCGGCGACTGATCGCAGAAGGAGTGACGACGTTCGTCGAACTCGGTCCCGGGTCGGTGCTCTCGGGATTGATTCGCAAGATCGACCGCGGCGTCCGCACGATGAACGTGGAAGACGGGAAGAGCTTGTCGGCGGCAGTCTCGCAGCTGACAGCTGGTAGCTGATAGCTGGAAGCTGGTAGCTTTTTAATATGATTGATCTTTCAGGCCGCGTCGCGCTGGTCACTGGCGCGTCCAGAGGGATCGGACGGGCGATCGCCGAAAAGCTCGCAGCGCGCGGCGCCCACGTCGTCGCCGCTGCTCGCGGCGACAATGCGGCCGCCACCGTCGACGCGATCCAGGCGGCCGGCGGTAAGGCAGACGCCCTGGCGCTCGACGTCACGGAATCCGGCGCGGCCGAGACGGCCATCGCCGCGACTGCAGGAAAACACGGGCGGCTGGACATCCTGGTGAACAACGCCGGCATCACGAAAGACCAGTTGATGCTGAGGATGAAGCGCGACGACTGGGACGCCGTGCTCGGCACCAACCTGACGGCGGCCTTCGCGCTGACGCAGGCGGCGCTCAAGCCGATGCTGAAGCAGCGCGGCGGACGGATCGTCTGCATCTCGTCGGTCGTCGGGCAGAGCGGGAACGCGGGGCAGGCCAACTACGCCGCCTCGAAGGCGGGGCTGATCGGGTTCGCGAAATCCGTGGCCATGGAAGTAGCGTCGCGCGGCATTACGGTCAACGTGGTGGCGCCCGGCTTGATCGATACAGACATGACGCGCGCCATCACCGGGAGCGCGCATGAAGAGTGGGCCTCGAAGATTCCACTCAAACGGCTGGGCACGCCGGGGGACATTGCGTCCGCCGTCTGCTTCCTCGCATCGGACGAGGCGTCGTATATTACCGGGCAGGTCCTGGCCGTCAATGGCGGGATGTACATGTAGGAGGGCTGAATGGCCGTCGCGGACAAGGTTAAGAGCATCATCGTTGAGCAGCTGGGCGTGGATGAAGAAGAAGTGACTCCGGATGCGTCGTTCGTCGACGACCTCGGCGCCGACTCCCTCGACACAGTCGAACTCGTCATGGCTTTCGAGGAAGAGTTCGGGATCGAGATCCCGGACGACGACGCGGAGAAGATCACGCGGGTGAAGGAAGCGGTCGAGTACATCGAGTCCCACAGCAAGAAAAAGTAGTGCAGCCCTTCAGGGCTGGCAGGTAGGTCAGGAGGCTCTTTGAGCAGGCGAGTGGTCGTGACGGGCGTCGGCATCGTGTCGCCGCTCGGCATCGGCACCGAGGCGAACTGGGAAGCACTCTGCGCGGGTCGCAGTGGGATCGGGTTGATCACTCACTTCGACGCCTCGCAGTTTTCCGCGCGCATCGCGGGTCAGGTCAAGGACTTCGATCCGCTGCGCTTCGTCGACAAAAAAGACGTCAAGAAGATGGACGTCTTCATCCAGCTGGCAATCGCGGCATCGCAGTTCGCGGTGGAGGACGCCGGGTTTACCGTGTCGCCCGACAACGCGACCCGGGTCGGCGTGTTCATCGCGTCCGGCATCGGCGGCTTCGGGACGATCGAACGCGAGCACAAGGCGTTCCTCGAAGGCGGACCGCGCCGCATCTCTCCGTTCTTCATACCGGCCACCATCATCAACCTGGCCGCAGGGCAGGTGTCGATTCGCCTCGGTGCGAAGGGGCCCAACTCGGCAACCTGCACGGCCTGCTCAGCGTCGGCGCATGCGATCGGCGATGCCTTTGAGATCATCCGTCGCGACGATGCGGACGTGATGATCGCGGGAGGATCCGAAGCGGCGATCACACCACTCGCGGTCGGAGGTTTCGCCGCGATGCGGGCCCTCTCGACCCGGAACGATGATCCCGAAGGGGCGAGCCGTCCGTTCGAAAAAGATCGCGAGGGGTTCGTCATGGGTGAGGGATCCGGCATCCTCGTGCTGGAAGAGCTCGAGTTCGCGAAGCGACGCGGCGCGCCGATTTACGCGGAAGTCGTCGGCTACGGCATGACCGCCGACGCGTTCCATATCACCGCTCCCTCCGAGGACGGCGACGGCGGCATGCGAGTCATGGAGATGGCGATCCGGCGCGCCGGCATCAAGCCCGAGAACGTCGACTACATCAACGCGCACGGCACCTCGACGCCGTTCAACGACAAGCTCGAGACGCTGGCGATCAAGCGCCTCTTCGGCGAGCACGCGCGCAAGCTGCAGATCTCATCGACCAAGTCGATGACGGGTCACCTGCTCGGCGCCGCTGGAGGACTCGAAGCCGGTATCACCGCGCTGGCGATCAAGCACCAGGTCATCCCCCCGACCATAAATTACGAGACACCCGACCCCGAGTGCGACCTTGACTACGTGCCCAACACCAAGCGTGCGGCCAAGATCGAGTACGCGCTGTCGAACTCGTTCGGCTTCGGCGGCACCAATGGGGCGTTGCTGTTCAAGAAATATGACGAGTGAGTTTCCAGTGCCCTGTTT
>Ga0126305_10000699_pt1 | contig 14440 bp, 13 predicted proteins | sample Plot26_FD_92536 | JGI IMG/M metagenome (GOLD analysis project Ga0126305, IMG submission 92536) | Serpentine soil microbial communities from UC McLaughlin Reserve, CA, USA - Plot26 | ecosystem: Environmental > Terrestrial > Soil > Grasslands | place: USA: UC McLaughlin Reserve, Lake County... | reverse complement strand
GTCGAGCGCAGCGCCGAGGCCGCGCTCGGAGAGCAGGACGGGGTGGAGGCCTCCGGCGAGCTGACGGATCTCCTCGAGGCCGGCGGCGAGCTCGTCGATGGCAGCCTCGAGCAGCGTGTCGCGATCGTCCGGCGACTCCCGCAGCCGGCCGAGATTGAGCAGCACGGCCGTCAGCTGCTGCTGCGCGCCGTCGTGGAGGTTGCGCTGGATGCGGCGCCGCTCGGCGTCGGCGACCTCGACGAGCCGGGCGCGCGAGGCGCGCAGCTCCTCTTCGGCGCGCTTCCTGTCGGTGATGTCGCGCAGGTAGCCGGTGAAGGTCGCCGGGCCAGGCAGACCGATCTTCGTGATCGTCAGCTCCACCGGAAACTCGGTGCCGTTCTTGTGCATGCCCGTGAGCTCGAGGTGCCGGTCGAGGATGACCGGCTCGTCGGTCTCGAGAAAGCGGGCGAGGCCTGCCCGGTGCGCCGGGCGCAGTGCAGGCGGCACGATCAGATCGGCCATGTCCCGGCCGATCGTCTCGTGAGCGCGATAGCCGAACGTCGCCTCTGCGGCGTGGTTCCAGCCGATCACGCGCCCTCGCTGATCCATCGTCACCACCGCGTCGAGTGCCGCCTCGAGCATGGCCCGCAGCCGCGACTCGCTGCTGCGAACCTCCTCTTCGGCACGTCGTCTCCCGACGAACTGCCCGACCTGGCTGCCGAGCACGCGCACGGTCTGCAACAGCTGTTCGTCCGGCTCGCGCGGCTCGCGCGAGAAGAACTCCATCACCCCGACGACGCCACGCGGGCTCCGGAGCGGAAAACCGAACGCAGCGTGCAGCCCGGAACTCCGGGCGGCTTGGGCACGCGGGAAGTTCGCGTCGGTCGGGGCGTCGACCATCCAGATCGGCTCGGCCGAGGCGTGCACCTGGCCCGGCAGCCCCACGCCCGACGCGAGCGTGATCCGCTCACTGAGCGCCTCGAACTCGGGAGCACCCGCGCCGGCATGCCAGGTGGAGACACAACGGAGGGCGCCGTCGTCGGCCCCAGCCTCCCAGACCGCTCCGAGCTCCCATCCGAGCGAGCCGCCCACGGCCCTGAGGACGGCTTCGTAAACCTCGACAGGGCGCTCCGTTTCCGCAAGGATTCGGGCGACCGCGTGCTCCAAGCTCTGGAGATCGCGCGTGTCAGCGAACCGCTTCTGAGTCCGCTGGAGGTTCGTCATCGCTAGACGTGAAGCTACACCCAAAGAGGTTTCGTGGAAACGCGGCCGCTGCGGATAGTCGTCGCCGACGACAACGCGCTCCTGCGCGAGGGCATCGCCTCGCTGCTCGAGGAGGCGGGGCACGCGGTCGTCGGCCGCTCCGGAGACGCCGACGACCTCCTGCTCAAGGTTCGCTCCTACACGCCGGACGTGGCGATCGTCGACGTGCGGATGCCGCCGAACGACGCGGACGCCGGGCTGGTCGCGGCGACGAAGATCAGGCAGTCGTACCCGGCCGTCGCCGTCCTCGTCCTCTCGCAGCACCTCGAGCCGGCGTACATGCTCGAGCTCGTCGGCGAGGACGCCTCGGGCGTCGGCTACCTGTTGAAAGACCGCGTGCGCGACGTGGCCGAGTTCGTCGACGCCGTCGAGCGGGTTGCGGCCGGCGGGACGGCGTTCGACCCGGAGGTCGTCAAGACGCTGGTCGGCGGCCGACGCGGGTCGCTGCTCGACGACCTCACCGACCGCGAGCGCGACGTTCTGGCGCTCCTGGCGGAGGGCCGCTCGAACCGCGCGATCGCGAAGCAGCTCTACCTGAGCCCCCGCGCGGTCGAGCGGCACGTGCAAGGGATCTTCCAGAAGCTCCGGCTGCCGGACGGCGAGGACACGAATCGCCGCGTCCTCGCCGTCCTCGCGCTGCTGGGTCTGTAAGGCCGGGGCGGCGACCTGCGCCGCCGCCCCGGAGCGCCTTACTCAGTTGCAGTTGCCGCCGCCGATCGGATTGCGCTGTTCGCAGGTCAGGTCCTTGAACTCGGCGGTATGGGGGACGTTCTGGACCCAGCCGTTGTAGACGACGGGGATCGGGAGGACGCCCTGCCCGCCCATGCCCGCGTTGCCGGTCACGACGTCGTCCGACTTCGTTCCCGGCGTCGCGGTCAGAAGCACCCGCCCCGCCACTTTCGCGTCCGCGGCGCTGCCGTCGCTGTTGGGATCGGGATCGACGACGAGCACCTCGTTCGAGAACTTGCTCGCGACGTAGGCGTAGTAGCCGCCGCCCTTCTTGGCACCGAAGTTGACGCCGTGGCAGCCGAAGTCGCACGGGAGGCTCTTCACCAGCGTGTCGGTGGCCGTGTCGATGATCGTCATCGTGGCCGTCAACGTGTTCGGGGTGAAGACCCACTTGCCGTCCGGGCTGACGGGCGTCTGGATCGGGAAGCCGCCGTAGCCTCCGCTGACCGCGCCGGAGATCGGGTCGTAGTTGGCGAGCAGGTCGACGTTCTTGATCAGCGTGGGATGCGGCGTGGTCAGGTCGATCACGCTGATCGTGCTCGACAGGAAGTTCGAGACGTAGTACTTGCTGTTGTCCGGCATCATGCTGCTCGCGATCGGCAGCGTTCCGGTGGCGACCTTCGGCTCGATCGTTCCGGGCAGGAGGTGGACGACGGTCGAGTCGTTCGTGTTCGAGTTCGGCGTCACCATCGTGTGGCCGTCCGAGGACATCCAGTGGGCGTGGGGCTGCCCCGGATTGCCGGAGTCCTGAACCTCGATCGTGCGGTCGACGTGCCCCGCGAGCGGGCTCAGCTCGACGACAGAGCCTTCGCCGTTGATCGAGACGTGCACCTGGTCGGTGTCGACGCGCGTCATCACGTGCGCCGGCGCTTCACCGACCTCGATGTTCCGCAGCAGAGCGCCTGTCCTGCGATTGAAGACGCTCAGCTTGTCGTCGAACCACTGCGTCTGGTAGATGACCGATTGCGAGCGATCGGTCCACATGTTGTGCGGGTTGTTCATGTTCACCGACGGCAGTGCGACCTTCCGCGTCACGGCCCAGTTGGTGGTGTCCACCGCAGTCGCGGTTCCCGGCTTGGTCTTCGCCGCGGTCTGCTCGTATTCGGTATCGATCCAGACCTCGCCGATGCCCTTGCCGTTGGGCGGTGTAGCGGCCGGCAACGACACCGGCTCGTGGAAGTACTTCTGGAACGCAGCGTCCAGATCGGGCACAAAAACCGGGTTGCCGTCCTTGTCGTAGGCAAGCACCGGCACGGCGGGATAGCTGGGATCCCACGTCGAGCCCGTCTTGGTGTAGACCTGGTAGTTCTGCGGGTTGGTGATGTTGATGAACGATCGCACCAGCCGGAATGCGAGATCCGATGCGGTCGGGACGGTAGGCCCGCTGAGGAGCGTGGTCGTCCTACCGAGATCGAGTCCCTCCGTCACCGGATCGTCGACGATCACTCCACCGAGCATGAACGGGTGCAGCTTGCAGACGAAGACGTAGAGCCCCGGCATCGTCAACTGCACTTCTTCGACACCCTCGTACGCATGTGGTTGGTCGAACGGCATCTGGTCCGCACCGGTCGGCCAGAGGAGGCTGCTCGCCGTGTGGACGGTGTTCGTCTCTCCGGCGACCTCGAACCGGATCGTGTCGCCCGGCTGCGCGACGACGAGCGAGCGCGTGCCGGCGATGTCGACGCCGGAGTCGAACCAGTTCCCGGGGTTGTCCGTCAACTGGAGCGTGTGAGTCACCGGGGCGCGGCCCTCGGGTACGCCCGAATCGCTGGCGAGGCCGACGCCGCCGAACACGAAGGCCGACAGTGCCACCGTCGCGCCGACGAGCACCGGCCGGAGCAGCACGCGCCTGCCCCTCGTCCGCCGCTCGAGCAGGAACAGCCCGAACAGCGCAAGCGGCACGGCGGCCAGCTCGCCGACGGCGGCATCTCGCAGGCCGTGGATGAGCGTTCCGAGGAAGCCGGCCGACGCTTCGAGCCCTGCCTGGCCCTCGTGAGCGTGATGGTGCTCGTGTCCGTGTGCGCCCCCGGCCGAGAGTGCGCCGTCGATCGCCTCGTGCACGCGGACGGACGGGACGAGGAGCACGCCGAAAATCGCCGAGACGAGGCCCGCGCGAACGGTCGGGCCGAAACGGCGGCCGAGCTGCAGTCCGACGCCGGCTGCGATGAATGCGATCGGGAACGCGAGCAAGGCGTCGCGGAACACGTGCCCGAAGTGGCCTCCGGCGCCGTGGTCCTCGGCGACGCCGAGAAGGACAGAGTGGTACGCGTGCTCCCAGCCGATGACGCCGAATGCGAGCAGCGAGGCCAGGAAGAGCACCTCACGGCCGGACGGCCACGCCGCTCGAAGCGGCGTCCGCTCTTCGGCTCTTGAATCACTCGTCGTAGTCAAAGTTCCTCCTTCGTTGCGGTGGAGACGAGCGTCGTCGACGCGCGGACAACCGAGAAGAGCTGTGACCGTCGATCAGCGGACGGGTTCCCGCAGTCCTTCGTGGCGGTCTTCCGCCAAGTAGGACCGCGTCGGCGCGTCCTCGCCGTCTCGGTCTCTTCGGCATCTGAGACCGGCGGAAAGCCGCCATCGCGTCGGCGGATGGCTGCCTGTTCGCGGCGCCCGCGCCGGACGATGGTGAGGCCTGTCGTTCCCGCGAGACAGGAGACCCGATGAACCTCGACCTGGAAGCCCTCGAAACAAGCTTCGACCTCGTCGCACCGCGCGGAGACGAGCTCATGGATGTCTTCTACGCGCGCCTCTTCACGGCCGCGCCGGCGGTGAGGCCGCTCTTCGCCGGAACCGACCTCAAGGGGCAGAAGGTGATGTTGCTCGGAACGCTCGTCCTGCTGCGCAAGTCGCTGCGCGACCTCGACGCGATCGTCCCCAAGCTCCGCGAGCTCGGCGCGCGGCACGTCGCCTACGGCGCTGCGCCGGAGCATTACCCCGTGGTCGGCTCCGTGCTGCTCGCGTCGATGGCCGAGATCGCAGGGCCGGCATGGACGCCCGAGTACGAGCGGGCCTGGACGGCGGCTTTCGGAGTCGTCGCCGGCGCGATGATCGAGGGCGCGGAGCAGGCGGCGTTCGAGAACGCGGCCTAGAAAATCAGCGCCGGTACCGCCTCCGGCGAGCTTCCTCGAGTAGCGCCTCCCGCTCGCCCGGCGGCAGGTTGAGGAAGTGATCGCGGAGCTCGGCGAGCTCCCCGGCTGTCGTCGGCGGCGGTGCGACGGCGATGGGCGACGACCACTGCGCCGGCGCGAGAGCGGCCTCCGCTGCGCGGGCGTACTCCTCGGGCCGCGCACGGGCGCGGGAGCGGACGGCCGGGCGGGGCGGCGCCGAGGCCCACGGGCGAGAGGCGAGCAGCGCCTCGAGCTCGTCGCGGTCCGAAGCCAGCGCGGTGAGCACCGCCTCCAGGGTGGCGAGCGAAGGTGACCTCTCGCCGCCCTCGAGCTTCTGGAGGTAGATGCGGGAGACGCCCGCGGACTCCGCGGCCGCGCGCTGCGTCAGGCGCGCGCGATCGCGAAGCCAGGCGAGGGCCTGGCCCAGCTCAGGCCGGCGATAGGCCTCTCTGGGCACCTACCTGGACCAGTCACCGTCGCGCACCACGCCCTTCGGCGTCGACACGTGGAGCTTCCTGACGACGTGGTCGGGGACGTGAACGGGGTCGTCGTCCTGCTGCGGCTCGAAGTCCTTTCCGGCGTCCATTTCCTTGACCGACTTGACGCCGGCGAGCGCCTCAGACGGGTCGACGTCGCCGAGATGCTCGTCGTAAAGGTCGAACCACGGATAGCCGTGCTCGGCGTACGTCCGCGCGGTAACCGGCGTGTCCGGCGCCTTCCGGCCCGTGATCTGCTCGTAGAGCATCGAGTTGACGATGTGGACGTAGACGCGTCCCGTCCTCGCGTTGTCCCAGGCCGTCGGACCGTGCGGATCGGGGTAGATCGACTGCTCCATCCGACCGCCGGCGGCCATGCCCATCTCTCCCCCGCCGATGCTGTCGACGGACGCGTCGGCGATCATCGGTGCGAACGCCCTGACCGGTTGTGGCGGGGGCGTCGGAATCCTTCCCGGCTTGGGGGCGAAGCAGACGAGCTGGATCCCGCCGAAGCGCTCGTCGCCGGCGAGCTGGCCCTCGACCGTGTAGCCCATCCCGAGCGGCATCGCAACGAACTGGCGAACGACCCCGTCGCCGGCGTTGATGCCGTCGAGCCAGGGCTGCGGCGGGCAGACGAGGTAGTCCTGTTCGCGGCCGGCGACGATCGCCTCGCTCCACGGCTCGCCCGAGACGGCGTTGACCATCCCGACGGCGATCTTCAGAGCCTGCGGCCGCCACTGGGGAGTCGAGAAGGACAGCCACGCCGCCTCCCGCTGGTACATCGGGATGAACACGCCGCCGTGTGCGCGCCACGTCTCGGGCACGCGGTCGGCGTGGTCCTCGACGCGGTGGACGGGAAAGTGCCCGAGCGAGGGCGGGAGCGGATAGCGACCGCCGTCGTCCGGGATCCTGAGGGTCCGGTGGAAGGACATCGACAGGTTCCCGATCGTGATCCGGTCGTGTGAAAGCTCGACGTTCATGGGCGCCCCTTCAGTATGCGTTTGGCATACCGTAGCAGCGCGATCTAATCGTTGCCGGTCGGCACGACCGTGGCCGGCTCGACCATGACGATCACCGTCCTTCCTGGCGCCCGCGGCCGGTGGACGACGCCCCGCGGGATCGTGACGCCCTGGTTCGGGCCGAGGACCACCGTGTCGGCGCCTTCCACGTCGATGTGGAGCTCGCCCTCGAGGACGAGGAAGAACTCGTCCTCGGCCTCGTGCTTGTGCCAGTGGAACTCTCCTTCGACGACCCCGAGCCGGACGACTGCGTCGTTGACCTGCGTGAGCGTCTGGTTGAACCACGGCTCGACGGCGGCCGCCTCGGCGCCGACGTCGATCCGTTCGAGCTGGTCGAACTTCACGTCGAGATTGATCTCGTACGGCTGCTCTGCCATTCGCACCTCCTGCGCTCGAGAACGCTTCGACGGTCGACAGCCTTCCGAGCCGCGGTCAGGCGACGACTCGGTAGACCTGGAAGCACTCCGCGAACTCGCGGTTGACGTTGATGCCGTGCGTTCGCGCGAGGTTCCAGATGTACTCGGGATCGGCGTAGCGGCGGTGCTGTTGCGAGGCGTACTTCGCCAGCGCGGCGGTCTTGCGCTCGAGGTGTGAGCGTTCGAGCGCCACATAGGCCTGGTACGCGAAGTCGAAGTTGTTCCATGGGATCTCGTAGCCGAGCACGGTCGTGCGCTTGAACGCGCGCAGGCCCTCGGCTGCGACGACCTGGTGGTCCTGGTGGACGTCGTGGAGGCTGGGCTGGAAGACCGCATCCGGCTGCCAGTCCTCCCAGAGCGCGATCAGCAGCTCGAGGATGTCCTGGCGCCGCTCCGGAAACGTGCGCACCTCGAAGTCGTGCACCGTCAGCGCGGCCTCCGGGATCCCGATCTGCGTGGTCGCCTCGCGGACCTCGCGCGCGAGCGTATCGGGCGGAAACCCCTCCGGGAGAGACTTCGTCGCGATCGAGAAGGCGACGTAGCGCACCTCGACGCCGGCGTCGACGAGCCGCGCCATCGTCCCCCCGCACCCGAACTCGCCGTCGTCGGTGTGCGGGGCGAGCACGAGGACGCGTTTCCAGCCCGCGATCACGTCACCGGCTCCCGGGCCACGAGCGCGCCGAGCGCAAGCAGGCCCCACGTCATCGGGTCCTCGAAGAACGCGTCGTAGAAGAGGCTGTGGACGGCGATCGCCCCGAGCGCGATCCCGAAGACGAGCGCGGCGCGACCTTCGAACCCACGCCCGGCTCGCCGGAAAGCCGCGAGCAGCCCGGCTACGAGCAACCACGCCAGAACAGCGAGTCCGGGAAGGCCGAGCTCGGCTGCGACGGTCACGGGTGTGTTGTGCGACGCGGCCTTCTTAGGCTCCTCCCCGCGGAGCCCCGTCTTCGCAGCGTAGGCACGCTTGAAGCCGCCCACGCCGACGCCCGCGGCGGGATGATCGAGTGCGATCTTCGCGCCGTCGGTGATGAGGCCGAATCGTCCGCTCGTCGCCCGGTTCAGGCCCTTGTCGGACGCGTCGAAGATCGAGTGGCGGACACTCGGCGCGGCCATTCCGGCCGAAAGCAGCACCACGCCCGCGAGCGCGACCGCGGTCACCGCGCGCCAGCGCCAGACGAATGCGGCCGCCGCGAGCGTTCCGGCGATCAGCGCCGCGAAACTCGACTGCGAGAAGGAGAACAGCAGCCCGACCCACACGAACGCGATCACCGCGGCCGCTCCGAACAGGATGCGGTTTCGCGCCCCGCCGACGACGAGCACGACGAGGGCGGCGAGGATCGCGATCACGAGGAAGCGCCCGTAGATCGACGGATCCCAGAAGACCGAGTTCACCCGGTAGAAGGGCGCGTACGCGTTGCCGACGATCACCTTCGGGTTCCAGAAGACGTCCCGCGTGACCCACTGGAAGACGCCGGTCGCGGCGAAGGCGACGGCCATGGCCGCGAGCAGACCGAGCAGGTAGCCGACCGGCGCGCGGCGCCACGGCAGCCGGGAGAGGCACACGGCCAGAACGCCGAACGGCAGCACGAAGAAGAGCAGCGTGATCCCACCCTGCCGCGGATCGTCGCTCCAGGCGAGCGAGAACCCGGCCAGCGCGACGAACGCTGCGAGCGGCCAGGCCACGATCCCGAGCTCACGAATGCCGCCTTCACGCCGGTACAGGCTCCACGCCAAAGCCACGCCTGCCGCCGCGATCACCGCATACAGCGGCAGAAGCAGGTTCGCCTCGGTGTCGCCCACGTTCACCGGGATCCGGGCCGGCACGCAGGCGAGCGCGGCGAACGGAAGCGCCCACGGAAGCCGGCGCAGGCCATAGGCGCCGGCGGCGGCGAACGGGACGCCGACGACGAGCCCGGCGGCGAGCAACTTCTCCGAGCCGCTCGGAACGAGGTACCCCGCGAGGAGTCCGCCGCCGACGGCGACCGCCGCAAGTCCGGCGAGCCGCACGTATCGCTGCGGCGCGACAAGAAGCGCCGCCAGCCCGGCTGCGCCGAGGGCGGCTCCGAGACGCGCGGCCTCCACGCTCATGGCGCGGGCGTCACCACGACGGGCGCGGAGTCGCCGCGGCCACGTGCGCCCACGAACAGGCGATAACGACCGGCCTTCGCAGGCGCGCGCAAGACGAGGTACCGCGCGGTCGATTGCCCACGTCCGCGGGCGAACAGCCAGCCGTACCTCCGGGCGTCCGTGTGGACGCGAACACCGAAGCGAGTCCCGGCCCGAGCCCGGATCGTGTCCAGGCCGAGCTCCACGTAGCGGACGCGGACCGGCCCGACGAAGACGCGCCTCGAGCGGTTGCCGGCCTCGTCGACGGCCACGAGCTCGAGCCGGTAGAGACGAGGCCGCGCAGGATGCCCGCGAAGCCGCCCGTACCACTGCACGGCGCCGGTCGGCGCCTGGCCGCGCTTCCTCGCCCTCACCTTCCCGTTGACGAGCAGCCGCACGCGGCCGCGCTCGCTCAGCTCGTACGCGACCGAGACGCCGTCCGCACGGCCGTCTCCGTCGGGCGAGAAGACACGCCGTGAGACCGAGAAGCGCTTGATCTTCGGCTTCACAGTGTCGACCTTCATTTCGTTCGGGAAGACGATCGTCCGATGGGCGTCGGCGAGGCGCACGCGCGGCCGGTAGTCACCGTCGAGAACGACCCGCCCCGCGTCGTCGCGTCCGTCCCAGCCGGCATCAAGCCTCCCGGCCGGAAAGCGCCGGTTCCGGAACAGCGTGCGGACGACGTCCCCGTCCCCGTCCACGACCTCGAGCGTCACGTTGTCGCCCTTCCGGAGCCTGAAGTCGACCTCGGCGTTCTCGCGGTCGCACTCGCACACGGGCGAGAGCGTCTTCTCGATTCGCGGCGACAGGACCGGGCTGCGCTCGAGCTTCAGCCCCTGCGTGACCGCGAAAGCAGCTGCCGTCCCGCCGAGCAGGAAGACGACGACCACCACGGGGAGGAACCGACGCAAGGCCCGGCGATTCTAGTTCCGCCCTAGTCTCCCCCCGATGCTCCTCCTCAGCATCGACTTCGAGGACTGGCACCAGCTGGTGCACCGGCGGCTCGGCCGCTCTGACTGGGACCGGCGCGGCGCCGCCCTGGAGCGTCAGACCGACGTCGTGCTCACCCTCCTCGACGACCTCGGGGTCAAGGCCACGTTCTTCGTGCTCGGGATGACCGCGGATCGCTACCCCGACGTCGTCCGCGAGGTCGCCGCGCGCGGCCACGAGATCGCGTCGCACGGATACGCGCACGAGCGAGTTCACTCCCAAACCCCGGACTCGTTCCGCGCCGACGTCGAACGCAGCCTCGAAGCCGTCGAGAGCGCGGCCGGGGTTCGCCCGGTTGGCTACCGCGCGCCGGCGTTCTCGATTACGCGCGACACGCCCTGGGCGTACGACGTGCTCGGGGACCTCCGCTTCGAGTACGACTCGAGCCAGTACGACTCGCCTCGGGTGCCGAACCGGATCTCGCCGATCCCGCGGGCGCCGTACCGCCTGCGCGCAGAGTCGGGCGCCGAGCTCTGGGAGCTCCCGGTCGCCGCCGCGAGCATTCCGGTCGGCGGCGGCGCCTACTGGCGCGTTCTCCCGGCCGCATTGCTCTCGCGAACGCTTCGACGCCTGATCGCGGAAGGCGCCGCCCCGGCCCTCTACTTCCATCCGTACGAGTTCGACCCGGAGCCGTTGCGGGCAGACGGCGGCGGCGCAGCCGGTACGCTTCTCGGCGTCCGCAGAAACGTCGCCCGCGGCATCGTCGCCGCCCGACTGCGTAAGATCGCCGCCGACTTCCCCCTCCTCCCGTATGGCACAGCAGTCCGAGACCTCGCAAAGCGCCCCGGAGCGCGTCCAAAAACACTTTCAGGAGCAGGCCTCCTCGTTTGACGAGCTCTACGGGACGGACGAGACCAACGAGGAGGCGCCGCTTCAGCGCACGCTCAGGCCGGGGCTGTTCCGCCGGCGCGAGCTGGCGGTCTCGGTCGTTCGCTCCTACGACACTCCGAGCATCCTCGACGTCGGCTGCGGGTCCGGCCGGATCGGCGAGTTCCTGCTCGAGGCCGGCGCCGGCTCGTACGTCGGCAACGACTTCTCGCGGCCGATGCTCGACCTCGCCGAGAAGCGGCTCGAGCGCTACGGCGACAACGTCCGCTTCATCGAGGGCGACTTCCTCAACGTCGAGATCGACGGACGCTACGACGTCGTGGTCGCGCTCGGCCTCTTCGATTACCTTCCCGATCCCGAGCGCTTCGCGCGGCGCATGTTCCAGCTGACCGCCGACGGCGGCACCGTCGTGGGCAGCTTCCCCAAGTGGACCTGGGTGAAGGGGCCGGTGCGGAAGGTCCGGTACGAGTGGATCAACAACTGCCCGATCTTCAACTACACCGAGCGCGAGCTTCAGCTGATGTTCGGCGCCTGCGGTTTCCGAGAGGTCGACGTCCAGAAGCCCGGCCGGGGCGGGTTCCTGCTCCGCGCCGTTCGTTAACGACTTCCCGGACGTCTGGTACAAAGTCGCCGTAGTGCGGCGCTTTCTCGTCCTCGTTGCGTTGTTGGTCGCCGCCCTCGCCGTGGCCTCCCCGGCGCGCGCCTCCGACCCGTGCGGGATCCCGACGAGCGGGACGCAGTGGGTCGACTTTGCGGACGGCTCGGTGCCGTTCTGGGACCGGTTCGCCAGACCGGGCGTAATCGCGGCCGCCTCGAACCTGCTCTTCCCGCCGCAGCTGCGCGCGGGCGGGGCGCGCACCGTCTACTTCGACCTCTACATGAACAACCGCGTCGGCAGCCCCGCGCGTCGAAAGGACCCGACGAAGATCGAGGACGAGGCCAACCGCATCTTCTACCGCGCGGTCGCCTCGACCGGCTGCTCGACTCCGTGGATGGCCCTGAACGAGCTCTTCGGCGCGAACACGACGACGCCGTGGACGCCGGTCAACGCGCAGTACCGCGCCAACGTCGTGGCCTTCGTGCGCACGCTCGCAGCACGCGGCGCCAAGCCATATGTCCTCGTGCCCACCGAGCCGTATGCGGCCGGCGAGGCACTCGAGTGGTGGCGCCAGGTCGCCGCGTACGCCTACGTGATCCCGGAGGTCTACTTCGCGGCGCCGCAGATCCACAAGCTCGGCGTCATCCTCGGCAGCCGGCGGATGCGGATGGCGTTCCGGGAGCGCATCCGCGACTACGTCGACATGGGCATCCCGCCCTCGCGCATCGGGATCTTCCTCGGGTTCCAGGTCGGACGGGGCACAGGCGGCCGCGAGAACCTCGAGCGCATCCGCTGGTTCAACCACACCAAGCTACAGGTCCTCGCCGCGCGCCAGGTCGCCTCGGAGCTGAAGATCAACTCGATCTGGTCCTGGGGCTGGGGCCACTGGGGAACGACGAAGCCGGATCCCGACAAGGAGATCGCTGCGTGCGTCTACCTCTGGACGCGCAACCCGGCGCTCTGCAATGGCCCCGGAATGGCAGGCCCGAGGTTCGACACCGACCTGACGGCGGGCCAGATCACCTCGCTTCGACGCGGGGTCCTCTGCAAGGTCGGAGACGTCGAGCTCGGGGGCCGCGCGATCGCCGCGCTCACCCGTGTGACGGGCGACCGGCAGGCTGCGTTCACAGCGTTGTCCGAGCGCGCCGCCGGCAGCCTCAGGGTGCCGGTCTCTAGCGCGGACATCGTCGCCGCCGAGCGAGCCATCGTCGCGACCCGCTTCAGGGGCAGCGGCGCCGCCTACAGAGCCGCGCTCGGCCGCGCCGGCGCGAACGTGAGCGTTGCGCGCGGCGTGATCGCCGAGGAGCTGCGCGAGGCAGCCCTCGAGCCGCACCTCTCGGCCCGGCGCCCGACGGGCAGGGAGGTCGGCGAGTACTACGAGACGTTCGGCGACGCGCAGGCGCGCGCGGTCGAGGTCAAGCCCGCCCCGTCGTGGCTCGGCGGACAGACCCGCGGGGTCGCGCTGGCGACCGTGGCGCCGGCGCGGGTGTTCTCGCTCCGCGTCGGTGGGAAGCCGACGAAGATCCGGACGCGCGAAGGGGTCTACAAGGTGCGGGCGCTCGGGGCGGTACAGCCCCTCGCCACGTTCCCCTTCGTCCGGGCCCGGGCGGGCGTCTACGCGGCGCTGATGCGTGCCGCGCGGTCGGAGGCGTACGAACGGTGGCTGCTCAGGCAGCAGCAGTCGGCCCTCGACATCGCGATCTGCCGGCGGGACGAGCTCCCGATGGTCGGCACGGTCGACTTCACCAACCAGCTTCCGTTCCTCGAGCTCGCGTCCTAGCCCCGCCCGCCTCCGTGCGCTAACGTCGCGGCACGGTGAAGACGTACGCCGACCGGAAGCGGCGCCCAAGACGCAGCGAGAGCCCGGCTTCGCCGATCGACGCTCGGCGCGGCTTCGCCGAGCTCCATCGCGCCGTCGGGAACCGCGCCGTCGGGCAGATGCTCAACGTCCCCGGGGGCACGCAGATGCTCCAACGCTGGTTCGCCGGCTGGCGGCTCCCCGGTCCGCCTGGCGCGGCGGCGAAATTCACGGCCACATGCTCGATCGAGGGCGGTGGGTTCGAGAAGGGAACGACGTTTCCGATCGAGGCGTTCCAGTGGGGCGTCCAGACCGGTGGCCATACCTCGGCGAAGGACTTCTCGGTCGTCAGGCGCACGGACGATCTCTCGGCCAAGCTCTTCAAGGCGGCGGCCGAGGGCACGAGGATCGCCAAGCTGACGATCGTCTTGACCAAAGGGTCGACGACGACCACCTACGTGTTTCGCGACGTCTACGTCGCGGCCGTCAGAGCCTCGCGCGGCGGTGGAGAGGCACCGCTGGAGGAGGTCCTGTTCAACGTCGGGAGCGTCAGCTACGGCGCGGAGGCCGACCAATCAGCTGGCGACACGTCCGTAGGGGAATGGTCGCTCGCCAGCCCGCGTGGTTAGCCGGCGACCGGCACTGCGCCCGAGCAACGCGATCCCGAGGGACGAGGCCGAACCGGAGACCGATCAGCAGCCCCCGTGCGGAGAGCTGCCAGGTCAGCGGTATGCCTCGATGAGCACCTCCGCCACCTCGCGCCGCGTGAACTCCTCCGGCGGCACGTCGCCGCTACCGAGCAGCTCGCGCACCTTCGTCCCCGAGAGGAAGACGTGCTCCTCCTTGTCGTGCGGGCACGTCTTGGCGCTGGCCATCGTCCCGCACGCCTTGCAGAAGAACGAGTGCTCGAAGAACAGCGGCTCGATGTCGAGCTCGTGTGGCTCGAGCTCGTCGAAGATCAGCTGCGCGTCGTAGGTGCCGTAGTAGTCGCCGACACCAGCGTGGTCACGGCCGACGATGAAGTGCGAGCAGCCGTAGTTCTTGCGGCAGATCGCGTGCCAGATCGCCTCCCTCGGCCCCGCGTAGCGCATCGCGGCCGGGAAGGCCGATAGCAGGACGCGGTCGTCCGGG
>Ga0126305_10000698_pt1 | contig 14451 bp, 12 predicted proteins | sample Plot26_FD_92536 | JGI IMG/M metagenome (GOLD analysis project Ga0126305, IMG submission 92536) | Serpentine soil microbial communities from UC McLaughlin Reserve, CA, USA - Plot26 | ecosystem: Environmental > Terrestrial > Soil > Grasslands | place: USA: UC McLaughlin Reserve, Lake County... | reverse complement strand
CAAAATGGGGCCGCTTGTCGACGGGCGGAGTCTGCAGCGCGTGCTCGGATATCTCGAGCGAGGTCTTGCCGAGGGGGCCTCGCTGCGGGTCGGGGGCCAGCGGGTGCTCGCCGAGACGGGCGGCGCCTATCTCGAGCCGACTGTGGTGACGGGCGCAGCTCCAGACAATCCAATCGTCCGCGAGGAGATTTTCGGCCCCGTACTCGCCGTACAAGTGGTACGCGACGAGGCGGAGGCGGTACGAGTCGCAGGGGATACCCCATACGGCCTAGCTGCGGGCCTCTGGACTGCTGATCTGGGCACCGCGCATCGGGTTTCACGTGCTCTGCGGGCTGGGACGGTGTGGGTCAACTGTTATGAGGAGGGGGACATGGCTGTCCCGTTCGGCGGCGTCAAGCTGTCGGGCTTCGGGCGAGATAAGTCTCGGCACGCGCTGGAGGAGTACACCTATCTCAAAACGACCTGGATCCGATATGGCTGAGAAAACTTCGGCCGGCCGCCGCCCATTGATCGTCATACCGGCGCGTTTCTCTCCGGGTGCCACGGCTCTTCGCTTCGAGGCTGAAGTGACGGCCCGAGCCCTCGTGGTGGCGGTCTTCGCGGCCGGCGGCGAACCGGTCGTGGTGCATCCGTACGCGCCGGACCTCACGATCGATGTCGAGGCCGCTCGGGAGCGCATCTGGTTCGCTGACGGTGTGCTGCTGCCGGGTGGCGGGGACGTCGCCGCGCGGTGGTCTGGGCAGAAGCCCCATCCGACCCAGTACGGGGTCGATGAGGAGCAAGATGCATTTGATCTTGCCGTAGCGCGCGTCGCGCTGAGTGATCAGCTGCCGCTGCTGGCGATCTGCCGCGGCACTCAGATTGTCAACGTTGCGCTCGGCGGCAACCTGGTTCAGGACATGGACGACACGGTCGGCAACCACCGGAACCGAGTTCATGATCTTGAAGTGGACGAGATTTCCCCACTGGGTGAGATCGTCGGGCGTAAGACAGCCATCTCCTGCTATCACCACCAGTGCATCGCCCGGCTGGGAGCTGGCTTGACGCCGGCCGCGTATTCCAGCGACGGAGTGATCGAAGCGGTGACGTTGCAAGATCATGCAGGCTGGTGCCTCGGCGTCCAGTGGCATCCGGAGGATTCGGCCGCGACGGATCCGGTGCAGGCTGCGGTGTTTCGGCATTTCGTGGCCGCCGCCGAAGCCCGCGCCCGACACGCCGCGCCTGAGCATGTGCACTGAGCTCGAGGAAGCGCGCCGGTGTGTGCCCTTCGACAATCGCCGTCCTGAGCTTGTCGAAGGGCGCAGGGTGCATGTGCTCAGCTAGCCTCTGCGTCGGTCACGATGGCGGTTGGCTTGGTCTCGAGCTCGGTGACGATCGAACGGAGGCTGTTGGTCAGCTGAGCCAAGCCTCTCGGCGACAAGCCGGCCACGACTTCGGCCTCCGCAGCGTTGAAGACCGGATACAGCTCCTTCATCAGCGCCAGGCCTCTCGGCGTTAGCTCGAGGTTGACCAATCGCCGATCGGTATCGCTCACCCGCCTGATGATCAGCCCGCGCGCTTCCAGGGTCTTGACGACCCCGGTAAGCGTGGCCTTGGAGATCGCCGCATTTTCTGCGGCATGTCGGGTCTCTATCCCGTCCCAGATCCACACCACCCAGAGCACTACGAAGCCTGTCCAGGTCAGGCCGTGCTCCCGCAGCACCGAATTCGTCAGATGTACCCGAACTGCATTTGCGGCTCGGTAGAGGCTCGACACTGCGGCCGCGGCCGGCAAGTTGAGTGGCAGGTCGCTGACGTGTGCGGTCATCGCCCTCTCGGTTTCGGCGAGGGTGTGGCGATCAGGCATGACGGCCATGCTAGGTGAGGGTGGCGAGCGTCCGGCCACCGTTCCAGACCACACCGACCTGCCGGTAATAGCCACCGATGATCTCCTCGACGTTCAGGTTCGACAGCTCCTCGGTGGGTGAGTCGAACAGCCGCAGCTCCGCGTCGCCGGACCAGGCCGGACCGGCTTCGAACTCACTGGCGCCTGACTCGATCAGTTCGGCGAAGGCGTCCGGAGCACCGGACGCGATGCCCGGAAAGATCCGGTGGTGGGCCATCTTGTGGGAGTTGACGAAGCCATTGGTCTCCGATTCCTCGCGCAGCGTCAGCACCGCCTCGGCGAGGCGCCGGTCGCCGGCCGCGAGGGTGGCACCGAATACTCCGCCAGCGGAAATCTGTGGTGCACCTTGCGGGAATGGGTGCGGCCGGGTCTGCCACATAGAACCCAGCTTCTTCGGATAGCCCTGGTGAATGCCGCGCCCGATGGCGAAGTCCTTGTCGACCCAGATGTAGACGCAGCGGGAGAATGTCTGGCCCTGGAAGCTGCACCGTACGACGACGAAGGCCTCTTTGTACTGCGAGCGGACCGGGTCCAACAGCTCTTCGCGGGATGATGAGCAGGACTGCCAGTCCGCCCAGATCAGGGCAACTGCGCCCGGATCCTCATCCGCGAGGGACAGCGGAGGCGGTAGCAGGTCGGCCACTCGAGCAGGGTCGGTCCGGTATTCAACGGTGAGGAGATCGCCCGAGTAGTACCAGGGCGGTGAGGGGATCAGCGATGACCGGCCGCTCGCGGTCCGTGGGTAGAAGAAACCCTTGAGGTCGGTCATGCAGCGCTCCTGTGGGCCGGAAGAGGTGGGATCGTTTGGATCCGTACGGTACTCGGCGCGGCTCGTGCTCCGCAATCGTCATTGCTCTGGCTCACTTGTCAGCATCGCGGCAACGCGATACTGTTCGGGCCCAAACGACTGCTCGGTTGCTGAGTAGGCTGCAAGGCGTAGCAACTTCAACCAATGGTGCGGAGGTTCGGGTGGCTCATTTCGACACGGCCGGCCTGGAGGAGGCTGCTGCCGAGCTCGTGACGCAGAAGATCGACGTTGTTCGGGTCGGCTACTCGGACTTGATCGGCACCGATCGGGGACGTGACGTTCTGGTCAACCGGTTCGCTCGCACGGTCGAAGACGGCGTGGCCTTCTGCCGGTCCGTCTACGCGACGACACCGATGGGCGACGTCGTTGATATCGAAGGCGGACTCCAGGCTGGACTGCCCGACGTGCTCGCCTTTCCCGACGTCAGCACAATTCAGGTCGTTCCGTGGGAGCCCGGTGTCGCCCATGCCATAGCCGATGTCTACAACCCCGATGGCTCGCCGTCAGAGGAAAGCCCACGCACGGTGCTGAAGCGGGTGATTCAGCAGTTTGCCGATTTGGGTATGCGGCCGATCGTCGGACCCGAACTGGAGTTCTACGTCATGGAGCGTACTGACAAGAACCCCACGGGATGGCAACGCTACGGCGAGACAACCGGCAACGTCTACGTTGCCGGCTTGAAAGGCGACCCGGAGAATGTGTTGCTTCGTACGCTCCGGCACCTTTCCGCGTACGGATTAGAGGTGGTGGCCGCGAACCACGAGTTTTCCAGCGGGCAGTTCGAGATCAATCTGTGGCACTCCGAAGCCCTTGATGCCGCCGACCGAGCCTTCCGCTTCAAGACCGCCATCCAGGAGCTGGCGCGTCAGGAAGACAAGATGGCCACCTTCATGGCCAAACCGTTCAATGATGAAGGCGGGTCGGGATTCCATATTCATTTCTCCACCTGGGATGAGGCCGGTCAACCGCTGTTCGACGACCCGAAAGCAGGAGACGGGCTCTCCAAGACCTGCAAGGCGTCGATCGCCGGTGTGCTCGCCCATGCTCCGGCACTGGCTGCCGTTTCCAATCCGACCATCAACTCCTACAAGCGTTTCGGTCCCGACACCCTCGCTCCCTGGCTCATCGACTGGGGCCTTGACAACCGGAGCGCGATGGTGCGGATTCCGCCGGAGCGCGGCAAGGCGTCGCGCCTGGAGCTCCGGCTGGGTGACGCCAGTGCCAACCCCTACCTGGCCATCGCGGGGTTGCTGGCGGCGGCCTACCTCGGCATCCGCGACAAGCTGGAGCCTCCGCCGGCGCTTGAGGGCTATGGGTATGACCCGAGCAAGGCCGACAAGCTTCCCGGTGATCTTGCCTCGGCGCTCGACGCCTTTGAAGCGGATGCCGAGATGGCCGGAATTCTTGGCAAGCAGTTCGTCGAGGCCTTCCTGACGTACAAGCGAAATGAGCTCGAACGATTCCACCACTGGGTGACCGATTGGGAGTTTCGCGAGTACGCCTACCACCTTTGACAAGGAGAGATCGTGCCGCAGCCAACCGCCATACCACTTGATCAAGTCGACTTGACCGACCTGGACGCCTTTGCCCGCAACGATGGTTGGGCAATGTTCGACACGCTGCGCGCCGAGGACCCGGTGCACTGGACTCCCGAGGCGCCGCCGAACTCCGGCTTCTGGGCAGTGACCAAATATGCAGACATCGATGCGGTGGATCGTGATTCGGAGACGTTCACCTCGACGAAGTACGTGAACCTCGAGGAGGTCGACGACGACCTGATGGATCTGCGGCGCTCCATGCTCGAGACCGATGGGCTCCGTCATCGTGCGCTGCGCAAGCTGATCCAGCGCGACTTCAGTCAAGGCCCGCTGACCCGGAAGTACGAGGAGTTCTTGCGCGGCTTGACCAAGGTGACCGTTGACAACGCCTTGCAGAACTCCGAATTCGACTTCGTTGAAAAGATCAGCGCTGACTTTCCGATCAACGTTTTGGTACGCCTGCTCGACGTGCCCGTCAGCGACACCGGCATGTTGATCAACTGGGGCAACCAGATGGTCGCCAACACCGATCCCGACTACACAGATCACCTGATCACCGATCCCGACAGCGACCAGTACCGACACCTGCCGTTCCGCTCGCCGGCCGCACTCGAGGTGTTCGAGTACGGTCGCGATCTCGCCCGGCAGCGCAAGGGCGGGGACGGCACCGACTTGATCAGCATTCTGGCGAACCGCGTCCCTGAGGACGGCGAGCCATTGTCGGCGAGCGATTTCGACAACTACTTCTTGTTGCTGGTCATCGCCGGCAACGAGACCACCCGGCACGCGATCAGTCAATCGATGCTGGCGTTGATCGAAAACCAAGATCAACTGAAGCTCCTGCAGCAGCAGCCAGACTTGATTCCGAGTGCGGTGGAGGAGTTTCTGCGCTGGGCATCGCCGGTGTACCACTTCCGCCGGACAGCGACCCGGGATGTCGAGCTGGGCGGCAAGCAGATCAAGGCCGACGACAAGGTCGTCATGTGGTTCGCCTCGGGCAATCGAGATGAAGCTGTCTTTGCCGACCCGCACCGGTTCGATGTCACCCGAACCAACATCGACCACCTGACCTTCGGCAAAGGCAGCCCGCACGTCTGCCTGGGCAACGCGCTTGCTCGAATGGAGATCCGGCTACTGTTCACCGAGCTGATTCCGCGGCTCGCCTCGATCGAGCTGAACGGCGAGGTGACGAGAGTGCGCAGCAACTTCATCAATGGGATCAAGAAGTTCCCGGTAAGGGTTGAGGCCAATTGACGGCGCCGCTGTCGTGAGTGCCTTCGTTGTGACGTCGCGCCTCAGCCTCGATCAGTCTGGATACACCACGAACAGTTCCTCGGCCGGGCGCACGCCCACGCGCGCCCCGGCCTCGGTGACGATGGACATGACGTGCCCCGCGGCGGGGGCTGGCAGCTCATATGCAACCAGGCCCGGACCATCGCCGGCCTTCCGCCGTGCCTCCGCGCGGGTCCACGATTCAGTGTGCTGTAACCCGCGGCGACCGTCTCGCTCCACGTCGATCCCCACCCTGCCGCCTTTAGCCAGGGCGACCGCGACCACCAGGCCGCTGTGCGACACGGAGAGCGCGAGTGGTGAACCCGGCACGCGGGGCGGACCGTGCCAGCGGTGACACGACCCACAGGACCGGTCGACGGGCACGTCCTGTGGTCGCATGCCGAGTACGGTGGCCGCGGCTGATCGAAGCATCGCCGCACCGAGCATGAACCGCGCCCGGTCAGCGTCGCCTTCGTATCGCCGGAGGCGTTCCAGCTCGGGATCGTTGAGCCATCGGCGCATTTCCAAGTCTGCCTGTGCGAGAGTCGCGACCCACACCTGAACTGACGGGTGAGAAGGGCTGGTAACGACCACAATGTTAGGTTAGCCTAACCGACTGTGTCGCTTATGGAACTCGGGCTAGTGCGAACAGTGTGGCTGCAGTCTGCGGCCGCTGACCATGATCGACCGGCGCTGGTCGATTCCGACGACACCTCGCGCACCCTGACCCACGGCGAGCTCTCATCCCGGGTCGCAGACGCGGCCGCAACTTTGCCCCCGGCAGCCACCGGCCGCCGCTTGGTCCAGGTGCCGCTAACCGCGGAAGTGGACGTGATCGTCGGTTACCTGGCCGTGCTACTCGCGGGCCACGTCGCCTTGGTCACGAGCGGGCGGGCGGATACCATCACCGCGCACTACCGCCCGGATCTGCGGCTGCGGCGCGATGGACGTTTCGATACCGTGTCAAGGCATCCGCAGCATCTGCTGCATCCCGATCTCGCCTTGCTGCTCAGCACGTCTGGCAGTACTGGATCTCCCAAACTGGTGCGGCTCAGCCATGACAACGTGATGAGCAACGCCGACGCAATCGTCGATGCGCTGTCCATCCGACCGACCGATCGGGCCATCACTTCCTTGCCGCTGCACTACTGCTTCGGTCTGTCGGTCCTGCACGCTCAGCTTCGCGCCGGGGCGACGGTGGTGCTGCGGCGCCGATCCATCGCTGACCCGGATATCGCGGACACCCTGGCCAGGTTCGCCGTTACCATGATCGCGGCGACCCCGCACGTCATCGAGCTGCTGGACGTCCAGGGTGTGCTGAACTGTCATCTGCCTGATCTCCGACTGCTGGCGCAGGCCGGTGGCGCCCTCGCTCCGCCACGGGTCGCTGAGATCGCCGCTCGCGGTCGAGCCAGAGGGTGGTCCCTGATCGTGATGTACGGCCAGACTGAGGCCACTGCGCGAATGGCGGTGCTGCCGCCCGAGCACGTCAGCGCATATCCAGATGCGGTCGGCTGGCCGATCATCGGCTCGTCGTTCCGCCTCGACACCGCCGTGCCGGAAGCCACCGCTGGCACCGACCCCGTGGGCGAGCTGATCTTCGCCGGACCAGGGGTCATGCTCGGGTATGCCACTGATCCTGACGACCTTGCGCTGGGCAGGATGCAGGACGAACTGCGGACCGGCGACCTGGCCCGAATTGACACCGACGGGTTGGTCCGGATCGTCGGCCGACGCACAGACTTCGTGAAGATCATGGGCATCCGCATCGACCTCGGGATGGTCGAGCGGCAGCTCCGGGCGGTGGGGATCCGCGCCTGTGTCACGGCTGCGGAGGATCAGCTCCAGGTCACCTATCAGGCCGCGGGACTCCCGGCGCCGCGTCGGGTCTGCGGGCTGACGTCGGAGGCGTCGGGACTGGGGCCCAGCGTCATCTCCGTCCAAGCCATGAAGGCACTGCCGAGGCTGAGCAGCGGCAAAGTGGACCGCCTCGCGTGTGCCGCAGCGCATCCCCCAGAAGGTCGATACCAGGCCAGCGCGCCTGCACTGCGACCGCGGCAGCCGGCCGATCTGGCGGCCGTCGTGGCAGTCATCGCACCGCTCGTCGGCCGCCGGGCCGTCGACCCTGACCGGTCGTTCGCCGAGCTTGGCGGCGACTCCTTTTCCCACGTCCAGGCATCCCTTCGGCTCGGTCGGCTGCTGGGCGACCTGCCGGTGGATTGGCACCATCGGCCGCTGCGGGAGCTGCCTCGCCTGGCCGAGCAGACCCGGCACCGTCCGGCAGGCCAACGCGTTGAGACCAACGTGGTGATCCGTGCCGCGGCGGTGATCATGATCTGCGGGAGCCACGTAGGACTGTTCTCCCTCGGCGGCGGCGCTCACGTGCTGCTTGCGGTTGCCGGTTTCACATTCGCACGGTATGTCCTCCCGGAGGCATCCCAAGCCGAGCGTTGGCGGCGAACCGCTCGGGTGGCGGTGGGCATCGCGGTGCCCGCCTTGATCGTCGCGGCCGTCATGGTGAGCCTGTTCGGCTCGGCACATTGGGCCAACCTCACGCTGCTCCACTGGGCCTTCCGGCCCGGGGTCGGAAACATCTTCTGGTTCGTCGAGTCGCTGCTCCTCATCACAGTTGTGACCACCGGGTTGTTGTCGTTGCCGTGGCTGCATACCGCGTACGCGCGAGACCCCTGGCGGGTGGCCTTCTTCCTCACCGTCGCCCTGCTGGTGCCTCGCTACGTCGTACTGGCGTTGGCTGACGGCCTGATACGAGGGCTTCCGTGGACCGTCGCCTGGCTGTTCGCCGCAGGACTCGCGATGGCCTCGGCGCAGACTTGGCCGCGTCGTGCGCTCACGGTACTGGTCGCGGTCGGTGCCACCATCGGGTTCTTCCCGGCGTCCGAGCGCAACCTCGCCATCATGATCGGGTTGTCGCTGCTCGCCCTGGTGCCGACAGTCGTCATTCCCCGGGTTGCGGTACGGCCGGTCGGTGTGGTCGCCGCTGCGTCCCTCCACATCTATCTTGTCCAGTTTCAGATGTTCGAGTTCTTCGCCACCCCTGCCTTGAAGTTTGTGGGCGCCCTGGCCGCAGGCATCACGTTGTGGTTCGTGAGCGCCGGACTGCTGCGCCGACTGCAGCAGCTCGTGCCATCGCTCAATGCGCACCGGCCAGAACCGCTCCGGCATTCGCTCAATCGAAAGGAGCACCTGTGCGCCGACGCACCTTCCTGACCGGCCTCGGAGCGGCGGGAGCACTAGGCCTGCTAGGTTGCGGAGGCAACCGCACCTCTCCCGCGGTCGAGGAGTACGTGCCCGACCGCGGCGCCCTACAGCTGTACTCGGCACAGCACCAGAACCTGACTACCGCGTGGGCCGACGCCTTCAGCGCCGAGACCGGGATCCGTGTCCAGGTCCGCAAGGGTCAAGACGCCTCGATGGGCCACCAGATCGTCGCCGAGGGGGACGCCTCTCCAGCGGACGTCTTTATCACCGAGAACAGTCCCGCGATGACTCTGGTGGAACGTGCCGGTCTGCTGGCGGAGGTCGGCGGCAGCACTCGACGGCAGCTTCTTCAGCATCTGACCCTGTCGTCGCAGACTTGGGTCCCGATCGCGGCGCGCTCGACCGTCCTCGTCTACAACACCACGAGCCTTGCCACCCAGGAGATTCCCGCGTCCCTGATGGAGCTGTCGGACGCGAGCTGGAAGGACCGTTGGGCCTGTGCGGCCGGGGGAGCGGACTTCCAGGCCATCGTCGCAGGCATGATTGCGGACCAGGGTGAGGCCAAGACGGCGGATTGGCTCGCAGGGTTGAAGGCGAACGCCCGGATTCTGCAGAACAACATCGCCACCATGAAGTCGGTCAACGCCGGCGAGATCCCCTGCGGCGTGATCTACCACTACTACTGGTACCGCGACCAGGCTGGTACCAAGGAGGGCAGCGGCAACACCGCACTGCACTACTTCAAGAACTCAGACCCGGGAGCGTTCGTTTCGCTGTCCGCCGGCGGAGTCCTCGCCTCCTCAGCAAAGCCCGCCGAGGCGCAGCAGTTTCTCGCCTTCATCACCAGCCAGCAGGGCCAACGGGTGCTCGTCGACTCTGGCTCGATGGAGTACGCGGTGGCTGTCGGGGTCGCGTCTGATCCCGCCCTGCCCCCGCTGCAGTCGTTGCAGGCACCCTCAGTCGACCCCGTCGACCTCAACTCCGAGAAGGTCATCGCACTGATGACCGATGCCGGGATCCTGTGACCTCCACCGTCAGGGCGAGTCCTGTTGGGCCAGGCGTCCGCCGGGTCAGAGCGGGCAGCGGGCCGTTGCCGGTCGTGCTAGCCGCTGCAGTTGTGGCCGCGGTCACGGTCGCTCCGCTGATCATTGTCGTCGCCCAGGCACTGCCGCTGGGCTGGTCGGGTGCGGGCGCCTACCTGTTCCGGCCGCGGATGGCCGAACTGCTGGGCAACACCGTGGCCCTGGTGATCCTTACGGTGCCACTGACAATTCTGATCGGTGTCGGCGCCGCCTGGCTGGTCGAGCGCTGCGTGCTCCCGGGCGTGGGCGTGTGGCGCATCCTGCTACTGGCGCCTCTGGCTGTGCCGGCGTTCGTCGCCAGCTACGCGTGGAGCTCGGCCTGGCCTTCCGTCTCCGGCCTCTGGGGCGCCGTTTTTGTCACTACGCTGGCCTACTACCCGTTCGTCTACCTGCCGGTCGCGGCTCTGCTGCGGACGTTGGACCAGGGTGACGTCGACTCAGCTCGGGCACTCGGTGAGACGGCCGCGGGCGCCGCATTGCGGGTCGTCTTGCCGCACCTGCGTCCGGCGCTGTGCGGGGGTGCGCTGCTGGTCGCACTGCATCTACTCGCCGAGTTCGGCGTCATGCAGATGCTGCGCTTCTCGACCCTCACCACCGCGATCGTGCAGCAGTACGCGATCGGCTTCAGCGACGCGGCCGGAAGCATGCTCGCGACCGTCCTGATCGCATTGTGCCTTCTGGTGCTGGTGATCGAAGTGTTCGCCCGTGGCCGCACGCGGATCGCCAGAGTGGGTCGTGGCACGAGAGAACAACCTGTGCGGGCATCCCTTGGCCGGTGGACAGCTCCGGTGTTGGCGGTGCTGACGGCGCTGGTGGGCCTGGGGGTCATTGTCCCGGTCGCAGTGGTCCTCCGCTGGCTCCTCCGCGCGGCCCTGGCCGACGCCATCGACGGACCTCGGCTACTGGCCACCACGGGGACGACTCTGCTCCTCGCCTGCCTGGCCGGAGTCGCCGTGCTGGCCGCCGCCCTGCCCGGCGCGTGGCTGCTGGATCGGCGACGTTCTGCCTTCAGCGTCGCTCTGGAGCGCCTCACTTTCGTGGCTAGCGCTTTGCCAGGCGTGGTCGTCGGACTGGCCCTGGTGACCGTCGCGGTGCACTGGGCGCGGCCGATATACCAAACCGTAGGCTTGGTTGTTCTCGCCTACCTCATCTTGTTCGTCCCGCGTGCCGTGGTGACCTGGCGGGCTGGGCTGGCTGCCGTCCCACCGGAGCTGGCCGAGGCTGGCCGATCGCTCGGGGCAGGAGGAGTCGGGACGTTCACGCGCGTGGTGTTGCCGATCGTCGCGCCGTCGGCGCTCACGGGGTTCGTCCTGGTGTTCCTGGCGACCGCTACCGAATTAACGGCTACCCTGCTGCTTGCTCCGACCGGGACGGAGACTCTCGCGACCGCTTTCTGGGCGGCGAGCGATGAGCTCGACTACGTCGCATCGGCGCCATACGCGGCGGTCCTGATCTTGCTGTCCGCTCCGCTGACACTGCTGCTGCATCGCAGGATGGCGGCTGTGGCATGAGGTACCGCCGATGAGCTCGATCATGATCAGCGGGTTGAGCGCGGGATACGGCCGTGTCCCGGTGTTGGAAGAGGTGGATCTCACTGTCGCCGCGGGGACCACGACGGCGGTTCTCGGGGCCTCCGGCGGCGGCAAGACCACGCTGCTCCGGGCGATCGCCGGGTTCCTGCGACCGGCGGCTGGCCGGATCGTGATCAACGATCGAGTGCTGAGCGACGACACGACGTTCCTCGCCCCACACCGGCGGCCCCTCGGCTACGTGCGCCAGGATGGGACCCTCTTCCCCCACCTCGACGTCGCAGGCAACATCACGTTCGGACTGTCCCGCGCCGAGCGCCGCCGGCCGGGCGTGGTCGGGGAGCTGCTCGAACTCGTCGGCTTGGCGCCCGACCTCGCCCGTCGGAATCCCGCCCAGCTCTCGGGCGGCCAACAGCAGCGAGTCGCCCTGGCTCGGGCTCTGGCGCGCCGCCCCGAAGTAGTGCTGCTCGACGAACCGTTCTCCTCCCTCGATGCCGCCCTACGGGCCGAGACACGCCGCGCTACCGCCACTGCGCTGGCCGAGTCAGGCGCCACGGCCCTGCTGGTCACCCATGACCAGGCAGAGGCGCTGTCGTGTGCTGACCAGATTGCCATTCTCCGCGACAAGCAGCTCGTCCAGGTCGGCACTCCGGCTGAGGTATATGGCGACCCAACCGATCCGGATCTGGCCAGATTCCTCGGCGAAGCCGTGGTGCTGCCGGGTCAGGCCTACGGCGGGGTCGCCCGGTGTGCCCTGGGCGCTGTGAGGCTCGCCCAGCCTGCCGACGGCCAAGTAGTGGTCGTCCTTCGTCCGGAGCAGATCCGCCTCTCACCCGAGCCCGACGATGCCGAGACGGGCCCCACCACGATTGCCGGCGTGGTCAGGGATGTGGCCTTCTACGGCCACGACACGATGCTCGAGCTCGAGCTGGTGTCCACCGCTGAGCGGGTCCTTGCGCGGTTGGCCGGCGCTCCCATCCCGGCCGTCGGGACACGCGCCAGCCTCCATGTGGATGGCACGGCCAAAGCCTTCCCGTCCGGGTAGTCACCTTCTCGGCTCAAGATGGCAAACAGATGTCCCGACGGCCGATCGAACACATGTTTCTCATCTCAAGGCGGCTAAGTCGCCCAGGCAAGATGCTGACTTGGGAGAACCTAGCCGATCTGCAGCTGGCCGCGTACCGCATCCAGGTGCTTCCGCATCTCGTCCCGCGCCGCCTGAGCATCACCGCTACGCAGCACCGCCAACAGCTGCCGGTGCCCCTCGACAGCTGCCCGAGCCGATTCAGGACTGCCGCGATCGCGATAGTGGATGGACAACACCTCGCCGAGACTGGCAAGCGTGGCCTGCAGCACCCGATTCCTGGACGCTTCCGCGATTGCATTGTGGAAGGCGAGGGCGAGCTGATTGAACTCGTCCGGCTGCTCGATGACCTGCTCAGACTGATCAACAAGCTCCTCGAGCCGATCCCACTCCTCGCCCGGCGTACGGCTGGCAGCGAAGGCGGCCATGGCTGGCTCGACCGAGCTCTGGGCATCGAGCAGCTCCTCGGGGCCAACATCGAGGAGGTGATAGGTCACAGCAAGCCCATCGGCGGCGTTGGCCAGCCGATCCGACGGCGGCACGTCGGCCGTCAGCGCTCGATATCCACCGGCCCAATAGACCAGAGGCTCGCCGGTCCGACCACCGGCCGCGGCCACGCGGCCAACCAGAATCTCATGATCGCCACCGGGGAGAAGGTCCTCGACAGTGCAGTCGAACCAGCTGAGACAACCATCAATGATCGGCGCACCCGTCTGCCTGGCGATGGTCGACACTGTCGGAAAACCGCCCGGCTGCGGCGTACGCCCTCTCATGGCGAAGTACTCCGCCACCTGCTGTTGATCACTGGCCAACACACTGACCGCGAAAGCCCCGGCCGAACGTATATAGCCAAGCAAGACGCTTGATCGGTTGATCGACACAGTGACCAGGAGCGGGTTCAACGACAAGGATGCGAAGGATGAGACGGTTACGCCGTAAGCACCTTCGTTCGCTTGGGTCGTCACAACGGTGACGCCGGAAGCAAAGCGTCCCGCAGCATGCCTGAACGCGTGCCCGGATTCGTGGGTCACCCGCGGCCAGCCTCTGCTTGGACAGCCACATGATCGAGAAACAAATCGACCAGCCGGTGCGCCCTGTCGCGGTTGGATCCATCGCGCTCAGCCGTCTGGCGTACCAGCTCATCGATGTCGAGACCAAGCTTGCCCATCTCCTCCGCGCCGCCGGTCACTATCCAGCTGGCGAGGATCGCGGAGCTCATTTCGGGATGGAACTGCACGGCGAGATTCTGGCCGAGGACGAACGCCTGCGACGAGCTTGAGTTACGCGCTAGTTCGGTTGCTCCTGCCGGAAGCTCCCAACTGTCGTAGTGCCATTGGAACCACTCGCCCGCCGGAACCAGAGATTCGTCATCGGACTCAATGTTGACCCAGCCGAGCTCTGGTGTCGCGGCCCGGGATACCGATCCTCCGTGCGCGGAGGCCAGCAGCTGCCCGCCGAAACAGATCCCGAACACCGGTACATGATCATGGTGGGCATCACGCAGCATAGCGAGCTCTGGCAGCACCCAGGACCCGATGGCGTCATGATCATATACAGACCAGGGTGAGCCCATGGAAATGATCACATCGAAGTCTGTGGGCGCTGGGAATTGCGTCTCGACATTGGGTGATCGAAAACGGCTCTCGGACACCACCTGGTGTACGCCCAGGTCATATCCGCGATCGACAAACCGTTCGCCGACGAAGCCTGGAGTGCAGATGTGGTCATGCTGGATCATCAGGGCACGCACAGCTCGAGTCTAATTTGGATCCGAACGATGCCCTTCGACAAGCTCAGGCGCATTCACCGCAAGCTCAGGGCACGTCTTGTCGGCAGCCCCGCTCGCCGCTATCGTTCGTATCCAAACAAATGTTGGCTGCTGCGACAAGGCGGACGCGATTGTGACAGTGACGACCACGAAAACCATCATTCGGGAGCACGAGACCGACTTGGTCGTCCGGGAGGCGCGGGCCGTCGCTGCTGACGTCGTGGTCCTCACCCTGGCCGACCCGGGCGGCGGCGAACTGCCGCCAT
>Ga0126305_10000697_pt1 | contig 14455 bp, 15 predicted proteins | sample Plot26_FD_92536 | JGI IMG/M metagenome (GOLD analysis project Ga0126305, IMG submission 92536) | Serpentine soil microbial communities from UC McLaughlin Reserve, CA, USA - Plot26 | ecosystem: Environmental > Terrestrial > Soil > Grasslands | place: USA: UC McLaughlin Reserve, Lake County... | reverse complement strand
CTCGTAGGAGAAGGCATGTGCGACCAGCTTCCCGGGAGTGTCCGGCTGGAACTTCGCGAACAGGAGCATCCCGACGCCGCCGGCGCGGCCGGCCACGTCCTTGAGGGTGGACGGCTCCGCGCCCGCAGCCTCGAGCAGCTCGCGAACCCGTTCCTCCTGGCGCTCCGTCTCGTGCAGGTGCTGCTTGAACGCCTCGGCGATCTCGGGATCGCCCGCGATGTCCGGAGCGCGTCGCATCTGCGACAGCGCCTGCTCCTCGATCGAGTGGACATCCGTGAGGTACTTGACCAGCTGTTGTGAGAGATCGCGGTCGGCCATCCTTGTCCTCCGTTCTTCCGTGTTACGGCTGAAGCAGCACCTTGATGGCGCCGTTCTCCTTCTTCTGGAACATCTCGTAGGCCTGCGGCGCCTGATCGAGTGGCAGCTTGTGCGTCGCCAGGTCCTCGGTTCCGAGGGGATCGTCGTCCTGGGTGACGAGCGGCAGGATCTCGTCCGTCCACCGCCTCACGTTCGCCTGACCCATCCGGATCTGGATCTGCTTGTCGAACAGGTCCATGAGCGGCAGGGGATCGACGGCACCCCCGTAGACGCCCGACACCGAGAGCGTTCCGCCCCTGCGGACGGAGTCGATGGCGTCATAGAGAGCACGCATCCGATCGATGCCGGCCTTCTCGATCACCTTGGACGCCACGGCGTCCGGCAGCAGGGCGGCCGCCTGGTGAGCGGCCTTACCCACCGCGTCACCGTGCGCCTCCATGCCGACGGCCTCGATCACCGAGTCGGTCCCCCGACCGGCTGTGAGCTGGCGGATGGCCTCGGGCACGTCATCCGTCTGTTCGGCGTCGATCACCTCGATGTCGTACTTGCGGGCCAGCTCCAGCCGCTCGGACACCAGGTCGACACCGATCACCCGAGCACCGCGGTTCTTCGCGATCCGGGCCGACATCTGGCCGATCGGGCCCAGCCCGAAGACGGCCACCGATCCTCCCTCGGGGATCGCCGCGTACTCGACCGCCTGCCAGGCGGTGGGAAGGACGTCGGACAGGTACACGAACCGGTCGTCCGGAGGTCCCTCGGGAACCTTGATCGGCCCGAAGTGAGCCTGCGGGACCCGCAGAAACTGGGCCTGGCCACCGGGAACCTCCCCGTAGAGCTTGGTGTAGCCGAAAAGCGCCGCACCCTTGCCGTGCTCGACGACCTGCGTCGTCTCGCACTGCGAGTAGAGGCCCTGATCGCACATGAAGCAGTGCCCGCAGGAGATGTTGAAGGGGATCACCACCCGATCGCCGGGCTTGATCTGCTCGACGTCGGAGCCAACCTCCTCGACGACGCCAATCGGCTCGTGCCCGAGCACGTCGCCCTCGCCCATGAAGGGACCCATGACCTCGTAGAGGTGGAGATCGGAGCCGCAGATCCCGGTTGAGGTGACGCGAATGATCGCGTCCGTGGGTGTCTCGATCGCCGGGTCGGGAACCTCGTCGACTCGCACGTCGCGCCTTCCATGCCAGGTAACCGCCTTCATTGGCCTACCTCCTTGCGTAAGTCGCACTCGTTCTTCGGACGACTCTCAACTACCCGCGAATAGCCGGGTCAACGCAATCCACATCCGACAGGTGGATGCAGATTGCCTCGACCGAGGCCGACCCCTGAAAATGGCCTCTGGGCCCGCCCTCCTTGCCCAACTCCGCAGAGCCCGAGCGAGCGCCGTGGCTCAGTGGCCGCCGTGCCCGCCTGCGAGCAGGTCGAGGGCGTGCGGGAGCGCGTCGGCGATCGCCCCACCGGCCTGGGCGATGCTGCGAGGGCTGCCGGGGAAGTTGACGATGAGCGTCTGACCGCGGATGCCCGCGACACCGCGGGAGAGCATCCAGTGGGGGGTGTGCTCGCGTGAGGCGACGCGCATCGCCTCGGCGATCCCCGGTGCCTCCCGTTCGATCACGTCGCGCGTGGCCTCCGGTGTGACGTCGCTCGGGGCGACACCCGTTCCCCCCGTCGTCAGGATCAGGTCGCAACCCTCGGCATCCGACCAGTGGCGCAGCCGCTCGGCGATCCGCGCCCGGTCGTCGGGGATGATCTCGCGACCGGCGATCTCGGCGCCCAGGTCCGCGGCGAACTCCGCCAGGCGCTCGCCGCTCTCGTCGACCGCCTCGTTCCCAGCCGACTTCGAGGTGCTGACCGTGACGATGGCCGCGCGCACGCTCACTGGGGGTCGGAGCGGCGCCACTCGCCGCTGCGCCCCCCTGACTTCTCTCGCAGCTCGATTCGCTCGATGGCGATGCCTCGCTCGAGGCCCTTGGTCATGTCGTAGACGGTGAGTGCGGCGACCGCGCAGGCGGTCATCGCCTCCATCTCGACGCCTGTCCGGGCGACGGTCTTCGCCTCTGCGACGACCTCGACGACCCCATCCGTCGCATGCACGCGGACCTCGATGTCGACGTGTGTGAGAGGCAGGGGATGCGCGAGCGGGATCAGCTCGCCGGTGCGCTTGGCGGCCTGGATGCCGGCGATGCGGGCGGTGCCGATGACGTCGCCCTTCGGAGCATCGCGGCTCTCGATCGCGGCGGCGGTCTCGGGCGACATCCGCAACCGTGCGTCGGCAACCGCCCGCCGGGCCGTGGGCTCCTTCGACCCCACGTCCACCATCCGCGCGGCGCCCGTCTCGTCGATGTGGGTGAGGTGCGGATCTTGGTTCAAGCGCTCGCCTCGGTCTCGAGCTTCCAGATCGGCGCCTCGGACTTGATGCGGTCGATCGCCTCGCGGGCACCGGCGAATGCCTCGGCGCGATGGGGGGCGGAGACCGCTACGAGCACGCTCGCCTCCGCCGTCGGTACCGGGCCCACGCGGTGCTCGGCCGCGGCGGCGATCAGCCCGTGGCGCTCGACGCAGTCGGAGAGGATTGCCGCGATCCGCTCCTCGGCCATCTCGGCGTAGGCCTCGTAGTCGAGCTTCGGCACGTCGCGCGGGAGTCCCTGGAAGGTGACGATCGCCCCCCCGGCGGAGTCCACAACCCGGCGGGTCACCGCCTCGAGCGAGATCGGATCAGCGCCCACGCGGACGTGAATCGCGGCGCCGCCGCTGACGGGCGGCACGAGCGCCAGCTCGTCGTTCGCGGACAGCTCCGTCTCGGGCGCGGCGTAGTCGCGATTGACCGCCATTCGGACCGGCATCCGCTCCAGGACCCCGGCAAGTCCCGGCTCTTTGGCGAGGACGTCGAGGGCGTCCGCCACCGTCGCGCCCTCATCCACCTCGATCTCGACCGACTCGCGCCCGGCTCGCTGCCTCAAGACCGCGAACAACCGCACCCGGACCGTCATCGAGCGTGCCACCCGGCCATGCTAGACGCCGCCCGCGAGGATGCCCAGGGACGGCAGGAGCTCGATCTCGACCCGCTCCCCGGCCTCAACGTCCCCGCGCTCCGTGGGGACGATGGCGAAGGCGTCCGCCCCGAGCATGGAGGTGAGGACGTGCGAGGCCTGCTCCTTCGTGGGACGCGCGTGCCAGCCATCGTCGCGGGTCTCCAGCCGCACCCGCACGAAGTGGGCCCGGCCCGGATGCTTTGAGTACGGCGAGTCGAGTACTGCAGTGGTGCGATACCGCTCCGGGCTGGCGCCGGCGAGCGCGAGCAACGCCGGCCGAACGAGGAGGATGAACGTGACCACCGCCGAGACTGGGTTTCCCGGCAGCCCGAAGGCCAGCGACGCGTCGCCCGTGACGCCGAACCACGTTGGCTTCCCGGGTCGCAGTGCCAGGCCCCAGAAGACCTCCTCGACCCCCAGCTCGGCGAACGCCGAGCGCACGTGGTCGTGCTCGCCCACCGAGACGCCGCCGCACACGACCGCCACGTCGGCGTCGAGCAGACCCGCGATCGCCTCGCGGGTTGCCTCGGCGTCGTCGCCGGTGTGCGCGACGGCGCCGAGGTCGGCTCCGGCGGTGCGGGCCAGCGCCGGAACCGAGTGCGCGTTGGCGTCGCGAATCTTTCCGGGCCCGAGGTCACCGCCGGGCCCGACCAGCTCGTCGCCGGTCGTCAGAACCGCGATCCGCGGGCGACGAGCGCAGGGCACCCCGGACTGTCCCACTGCCGCCAGCACGCCGAGCTCGGATGGTCCGAGGACGGTGCCCCGCCCCAGCACGACATCGCCGGCCATTACGTCGTCGCCCGCATGGCGGAGGTCGCGCCCGGGCTCAACGGGGGAAGACACGATGATCGACCCGCCCCGGAGGTCGGCGTCCTCGAGGCGGACGATCCCGTCGCAGCCCGGCGGCATGGTGGCCCCGGTCGAGATCGCGATTGCCTCGCCCGGACCGGCGGTGCGCCCTGCCGGCGCACCCGCGCGCGACTCGTCGACCACGCGGAGGGCGACCGGCGCGTCCGGACCGGCGCCGCCGGTGTCCTCGGCCCGGACCGCGTAGCCGTCCATGGCCGAGTTGTCGAACGGCGGGACCGCATCGGCGCTGGCGACGTCGGCCGCCAGGACCCGGCCGAGCGCGTCGTCGAGTGCAACGTGCTCCCCGGGAAGCGGCGAGACTCGATCCAGCACGGTCCGCCTGGCGACCTCGATGTCGAACAGCTCGCGAGTCATCCGCCCGGGATCATCGCTGCCAGACTGAAGCCATGTCCTCCAGCTCCCACGAGGATCGTCGCAGGCACCCCATCGGGGCCGTGCTCGCCGGGGGGAGGAGCGGCCGGATGGGAGCGCCGAAGGCGGGCGTGGAGCTCGGCGGGCGCCCGCTCGTCGCCTATTCCGTCGAGACGTTGGTCGCGGCGGGGCTCGAGCCCGTGGTCGTCGCGAAGCCGCAGAGCGAGATCCCGCACGTGGATTGCCCGATCGTCCTGGACGCCGACCCGCTGCCCCATCCGGCTGCCGGAATCCTCGCCGCCCTGCGCGCCGGCGAGGGCCGACCCGCGGTCGTGGTGGCCTGCGACATGCCGTTCGTGCCGCCGGCGCTCATCGCCGCTTTGGCCGCGCTCGATGCCCACGCGGCCGTTCCTAGGGTCCGTGGCCGCATGCATCCCCTGCTGGCTCGCTACGGGCCGTCGGTCATCCCGGCGCTGGAGGCGGCGATCGAGCGCGAGGCGCCGCTGCACGAGGCGGTCGCCGCGCTCGATCCCCTGGTCCTCGGCGCCGGGGAGCTCGCCCGCTTCGGCGAGCCCGAGAGGATCACGTTCAACGTCAACGATCGCGACGACCTCGCGGCCGCCGAACGGCTGGTGGCGGTCGCCCCGAGCCGGTGAGCGAGCACGCCGAGACGGACCCCGGCACGTTCGCCGGGCGCACGTACGCGACCGTCGAGCACGATGGCCTGGTCGATCAGGTGGCGGTGGAGGAGCCGCTGGAGATCCGAGTCGACGGCCGGCCTCTGGCCGTAACCATGCGCACGCCGGGTCACGACGAGGAGCTGGCGCTCGGATTCCTGCTCGGCGAGGGGCTGATCGACGCGGCCCGGCCGGTCGCGGCGCCTTCCGAACTTGCCGCCAACGCCGTCGAGGTGACCGGGCCTCTGCTCAGTGAGCCCGGCGAGCGGCGCTTCTACACGTCCTCCTCCTGCGGCGTCTGCGGCAAGGGAGCGCTCGAGGAGGTGGCCGTCCACAGCGAGCCATCCCCCGACGGGCCGCGGGTTCCCCGCGACCTGCTGGCCGCCCTTCCCGATCGCCTTCGCCAGCCCACCTTCGAGCGCACCGGCGGGCTGCACGCCACCGGGCTCTTCGACCGCGAGGGGGAGCTCCTCATCGCGCGCGAGGACGTCGGCCGGCACAACGCGATGGACAAGGTGATCGGCCGTGCCCTCCTGGACGGGATGGTCCCGCTGGCCGAGCGCGCCCTCTGCGTGAGCGGGCGGCTGTCGTTCGAGCTCGTTCAGAAGGCGGCGGTGGCGGGTGCTCCGATCCTCGTCGGCGTGGGGGCGCCAAGCTCCCTGGCGGTGGAGCTGGCCGCCGACCGGGGCATGACCCTCGGGGGGTTCGCGCGCGGCGGGCGGGTGAACGTCTACGCGGGAGCGGGGCGGGTCGCGGGGTAAACCACCGCCTGGATCGGCTGGCTGGCTATGCCATGAGTGCCACCGAAGCAAGTCAGGGTCGGAAGGTCGGGCAGCGCAGAATGGCTGATTGCCTACTCCCGCAGCCCGGCCGCTTCGAGGGCTACTCAGGCGCTCGGATCGGTCACGCAGACGGTCATCTGCGAGGTCAATTCGCTCAAGAACGCTTGGCCACCGTCGTCGGCCACCGTTCGCGCAAAGTGGTCGCCTGATATGAAGATCTCCTCTTCCGCCCAGAACCACTGGGCGCCATCGACCCACGGCACGTCGTAGTGGAGGGCGAGAGCGAGCGCCTCCGTGGAGGACGGGAGGCGCAGCCCCCTGTTGGCGCAGTAGTACTGGGCCCCCGGCCAGTTCCGGGCCTGGCCATCCGAGCCGGCGCAGATCCGCCCGTAGCGAGCCGTGAACGGCGGCTCACAGGTGTCGACGCCACTTCTGCTGCGGATGTCGGCTCCGGTCAGCGAGTTGTCCGCCACGTCGAAGCTGTTGAGCGTTCCAGGGATGATGTTGGCGTGCTTGCCCGTTGGCGGCTTGTGGCCGGAGATCGTCCCCGGTCCCACCTGGCTGTTGGAGGAGATGACGTAGGAGGCGAGTGCAGTGCCGCCGCCGAGGACAAGGAACAGCGCCAAGGTGGCAACGACGTTGGCGTAGGTCAGACGGCTGCGAATACGACCCATGGCTCCTCCTTGAATCGGCCTGTGTGCGGCGACGATCTGTCAGGCGTGCGCTACGACCTCGCGCACCTCGATGTCCTCAACCGTGACCACGTCAGGAACCATCGACGGGACCCTCTCGCTCATGGCGTTGGCGGCTTCCTCGGACTCGAAGACGACCATCCCCAGGCCCGAGTCGTCCTTTCGCGTCCAGTACCCGGCTACGAACCCCGGGGCCTGCGATACCCCGGGTACTACCTGCTCGCGCAGATGGCTCTCGGCGACCTCGCGGTCACTTATCGAGACCATAACGACGACTGCGTGCATGACGCCCCTCCTTGGTAGTTCGAACTCCAGCCGACCCTATCCCACAGGGGGCAACCCGAAAACCCTGGACGCTCAGTCGTCGGCCGCTGGGCTGATCCCCTTGGCGATCTCCCGGAGCGACCCGGCCGAGCGACCCGTCTGACCGCCGATCCAGCACGCCACGGGAGCGGCGGTTCGCTCCGAGCCGTGGGCGGCGATCGCCGCCAGCTTGAGGATCTGGTCGAGCTCTTCGTCGGATGGCGGCTGCGCGCCTACCTCGGCGGCGAATCGGCGTACCCATTCCTCGGCGGTCATCTATCTCATGCTCCTAGCGGTCTCGGGGGCGGCCGAATCCTGCCACTCGGATAGCGGCGCGGGCGGCGCGCCGATTCGCCGACGCAGGAGCGCCCGGAGCGCCAGCACCGCGATCCCGGCGCCCGCGCCGATGGCGAGGTTCCCAGTGAGCAGCGTGATGAGCCCGATCCCGGCCGCCAGGACCCGGTCGTCCAGTCGCTCGAGCTGGCCGGCGAGGACCCCGTGCTGGATCGCGACGAACAGGAGCATCCCGGCGAGCGCCGCCGGTGCGAGCAGGTGCAGGAATACCGGCAGCGATGCGCCGAGGACGACGCCCAGCACTACGTACAGCGCCCCGACCATCAGCGTGGCGCCGGCCGTCCTCGCGCCGAGCCGGTAATGGGCGGTGACTCCGCCGGCTCCGTGGCAGACCGGGAGGCCGCCCGTCAAGCCCGCGGCGACGTTGGCGATCGAGATCGAGGATGCGAGCCGCGGTGGGTCAACGCGCCGCGCCCGCTTGCCGAAGTAGGCGCGTTCCGCGTCCGCGGTCGCGACGACCGAGTTGCCGAAGGTAAGGGGGATCTGCGCGAGCACCAGCGCCGTGAGGGCGGTTGCGAAATCAGGCCCGTTTGGCAGCGACCACGAGATCCCCTCGGGGCCTAACCCGACTCCGGAGGGCAGGCCGTCGACTCCGATGCCGATCGCCGCGCCCGCACCGAGAACCATGAGGCTTCCGGGAAGCCATCGGTCGCCTGCGACGCCGAGAAGCACCACGCAGCAGGCGGCCGCGATGAACAGGCTCACGGTCGGATCGATCGGCGGCAGTCCGTCCCAATTTCCCTTCTGCGCTAGCTCGACCGCCGCCTTGGCCAGCAGCAGCGCGACGCTCGCCTGGATGCCCCGCACGAGCGCGGTGGGGAAGCGCTGCGCCAGCCATCCCGCCGTCCCCGTGGCGGCCAGGAGCGCCATCGCCGCGGCCATCAGGAGGGCGCCCGCCGCCAGCGTCTCGGCGTTCAGGTGCAGGGCGATCGCGGCGGCGGCGAACGCCTTCAGCGGCTGCACGGGCACCGGAACCCGGAAGTAGAGCGCGGTGCCCATGTAGACGAGGCCGGCCACGGCGAACACGGCCGTCGCGTTCAGGCCGTTGAGTGTGATCATGGCGACCGCGATTGGGATGAATAGGCCGGCGTCGCCGAGCCCACCGCCGAGCTCCCGAACGCTGAATCGCAACGGGCGCTCAGCCTCCGATGGCGCTCATGGTCCGAGGCGGCGGGCGGAACCCGGGCTCGTTGACGTGGTGCTTGAGCTCCTTTCTCCAGACCGCGTCGCGGACGATGGCCTCGAGGTCCGCGTCGGTCGCCCCGGCGCGCATCGGGTCCCTGAGATCCGTCTCGTGCACCGAGAAGAGGCAAGTCCGGAGCTTGCCGTCGGCCGTGAGCCGGATGCGGTTGCAATCCGCGCAGAACGGTTCCGACACCGGGCTGACGAATCCGATCTCGCCCCGCCCATCGCGGAAGCGGAAGACCCGCGCGGTGGCGTGCGGCTCGCGAGGAACTTCCTCGAGCGGATGGGCCGTCCGGATGATCGACCGGATCTCCGCACCTGTGAGGACGGCGTCGGGCTTCCACGCGCGGTCGCCGTCGAGCGGCATGAACTCGATGAACCGCACCTGGTAGTCCGTCGATCGCGCCAGCTCGCAGAACCGCATCACCTCGTCCTCGGTGAAATCGCGCATCGCGACGGCGTTGACCTTGACCGGGCGGACCTCGGGATGCGAAGCGATGGCCTCGAGCCCCGCCAGCACCTGCCCCAGCGAGTCGCGGCGCGTGATGCGGAAGAAGCGGTCGCGGGCCAGCGCATCGATCGAGACGTTGACGCGCTGAATCCCGGCGGCCACGAGCGCCGCCGCATGACGCTCGAGCAGGTAGCCGTTTGTGGTCAGGGAAAGGTCGCGCAAGCCGTCGACCGCTGCGAGCATCGCGACGAGCCGCGGGAAGTCCCGCCGCACCAGCGGCTCGCCGCCCGTGAGCCGAACGTCCTCGATGCCCATGCCCGCCAGGAGCCGCACCAGCCGATGAATCTCCTCGAAGCTCAGGATTCCGTCCCTCGGCAGCCACTCGATCCCGTCCGCCGGCATGCAGTACTGGCAGCGGAAGTTGCACCGGTCGGTGACCGACACCCTCAGGTCCGAGATCCGTCGTCCGTGGGCGTCATACAGCGGATCGGGGCTCATCGCCTCCCCAACGATACGGAGTTTGAGAGGCGCCTCAACGGGTGATATGGATAGCGCCCAGAACCACCTCGAGGAGGGAACCGCTGGCCTTCGATCTGCCCCTTATTCGCCAGCTTCGCGGCGATCCGACCGCTCGGGGAGCGGCCGCCAAGTCGAAGCGGTCTGCTGCCCTCGAGCCGCGAACGAAGACGGCCGATCGCATGGTGCGCTCAATCTGCCCCTACTGCGCCGTGGGGTGCGGGCAGCGCGTCTACGTCAAGGACGAGCGGGTGATCCAGATCGAGGGCGATCCTGACAGCCCCATCTCCCGCGGCCGTCTATGCCCGAAAGGCTCGGCATCCCGGGAGCTCGTCACGAGCCCCCTGCGCGAGCAGAAGGTCAAGTACCGCCGGCCCCACGGGACGGAATGGGAGGAGCTCGACCTCGAGACCGCGACCGACATGATCGCCGACCGGGTCGTCGCCGCCCGGGATGCGACGTGGGAGGACACGGTCGCGGGAGATCGGGAGCTCAGGCTCAACCGCACCCGCGGCATCGCGGTGCTCGGTGGCGCCACGCTGGACAGCGAGGAGAACTACCTGATCAAGAAGCTCTTCACGGCGCTGGGCGCGATCCAGATCGAGAACCAGGCGCGCATATGACACTCCTCCACCGTCCCCGGTCTGGGGACGTCGTTTGGAAGGGGTGGCGCCACCACCTTCCAGCAGGACCTGCAGAACTCCGACTGCATCGTGATCATGGGGTCGAACATGGCCGAGTGCCACCCGGTCGGCTTCCAGTGGGTGGTCGAGGCCAAGGAGCGCGGCGCGAAGGTCATCCACGTCGATCCCCGTTTCACTCGCACGAGCGCGCTCGCTGACCTTCACGTGCCACTCCGAGCTGGGACGGACATCGCCTTCCTCGGCGGCATCGTCAACTACATCTTCGAGAACCAGTGCTGGTTCGACGAGTACGTCAAGACGTACACGAACGCCCCCGTGATCGTCCACGACGAGTTCCGAGACACCGAGGACCTCGACGGCCTCTTCTCCGGGTTCGTGGCCGAGGACGGCCTCTACGACATCGAGAGCTGGGGCTACGCCGGCACCAAGCCGCGGGCCGCGGGCGGACGGAAGGAGCAGGCGGCCGAGGTGTCCGGCGAGCAGTCGCACGGGGCTCACGGAATCGACCTCGACCACGGCGACCCTCCGGAAATGGACGAGTCCCTTCAGGACCCGCGCTGCGTCTTCCAGCTCCTCCGAAGGCACTTCTCTCGGTACACCCCGGAGGTCGTCGCCCGCATCTGCGGCGTGTCCCCCGAGCAATTCCTGGAGGTCGCCGCGGCGCTGTGCGAGAACTCGGGTCGCGAGCGAACATCCGCGATCGTATACTCGGTCGGCTGGACCCAGCACACCGTGGGCGTCCAGTACATCCGGGCGGCGTCGATCATCCAGCTTCTGCTCGGGAACATGGGCCGCCCGGGCGGCGGCATCCTCGCGCTCCGTGGGCACGCGAACATCCAGGGATCCACGGACATCCCGACGCTCTTCAACATCCTCCCGAGCTACATCCCGATGCCGCACCCCGAGGGCCACGGGAATCTCGAGGACTTCATCGAGAACAACCGGCCGACGACCGGCGTCTGGGGTGAGCTTCGCTCGTACACGATCAGCCTCCTGAAGGCGTGGTGGGGCGACGCCGCCACCGAGGACAACGAGTTCTGCTTCGACTACCTGCCGCGAATCACGGGCGACCACTCCAACTACACGACGATGCTCCGCATGCTGAATGGGGAGGTGAAGGGATTCTTCGTCGTCGGGGAGAACCCGGCCGTCGGCTCGGCGAACGGCAAGCTCAACCGCAAGGCGATGGCGAGTCTCGACTGGCTCGTCGTTCGCGATCTCTACGAGATCGAGACCGCGTCGTTCTGGAAGGACTCACCCGAGATCGAGACGGGCGAGCTACGGACCGAGAACATCGGCACGGAGGTCTTCCTCCTCCCGGCCGCCGCGCACACCGAGAAGGACGGCTGCTTCACCAATACGCAGCGGCTGCTGCAATGGCACGAGAAGGCCGTCGACCCGCCTGGGGACTGCCGCTCGGACCTCCACTTCTTCTACCACCTGGGGTTGAAGATCCGCGAGAACCTACGCGGCTCCCGCAAGCATCGCGACCGCCCGATCAAGAACCTCACCTGGGACTATCCGACCCAGGGGCAGCACGACGACCCGGACGCCGACGCGATCCTGCAGGAGATCAACGGGTTCGACGCGGACGGCAATCACATCTCCAAGTACCAGGAGCTGGAGCCGGACGGCTCCACCAGCTGCGGCTCGTGGCTCCACGCGGGGATCTACAAGGACGGCGTCAATCAGCCCGCGCGCCGCAGGCCGTGGAGGGAGCAGACCTGGGTCGCGCGAGAGTGGGGGTGGGCGTGGCCCGCCGACACGCGCATCCTCTACAACCGGGCCTCGGCGGATCCGGATGGGAGGCCCTGGTCGGAGCGCAAGCGCTATGTCTGGTGGGAGCCCGACGACGGCGAGTGGAGCGGGTTCGACCACCCGGACACCGGCAAGCCCGACAAGCCTCCGGACTACGAGCCCTCTCGCAAGGACAAGAAGGGGATCGCTGCGCTGCGCGGGGATTCGCCGTTTATCGCGCACCCCGACGGAAGGGGTTGGCTGTTCGTGCCGGCCGGACTCGTCGACGGGCCGCTCCCCGTCCACTACGAGCCGCAGGAGTCGCCGTTCGGCAATCCGCTGTACCGGCAGCAGCGAAACCCGCTGCGACAGCGCTACGAGCACGACGACAATCCGTATAACCCGTTCGCCGACGAGCCCGGTGCCGGGGCGTATCCGTACGTGATCACGTCGTACCGGCTCACCGAGCACCACACGGCCGGCGGAATGTCCCGCACCCTGTCGTACCTGTCGGAGCTCCAGCCCGAGCTGTTCTGCGAGGTGAGCCCGGAGCTGGCGGCGGAGCGAGGGCTCGAGCACGGTGGGTGGGCAACGATCGTCACGTCCAGGACCGCGATCGAGGCGCGCGTGATGATCACCGAGCGCATCAAGCCGCTAGCCCTGAACGGTGAAGTCGTGCACCAGGTCGGAGTTCCCTATCACTGGGGAAACCGCGGGCTCGCGAAGGGCGACGTCGTGAACGACCTGTTCTCGCTCGCACTCGATCCGAACGTCCACATCCAGGAGGTCAAGGCGGCGACGTGCGACGTCGTGCCGGGGCGTAGGCCGCGGGGCGAGGAGCTATTGGAGTTCGTGGCGGGCTATCGCACGCGGGCTCTGTCTCCGGCGTCCGGCGCCCAACGGGCGGAGGGCAACAGGTGAACGGCCACGTCGTCGAGACCCCGACGTGGCCCGGTAGCTACGGGGACGAGGCCAAGCCCCGGGTGGGGTTTTTCACGGACACCTCTGTCTGCATCGGATGCAAGGCGTGCGAGGTCGCCTGCAAGGAGTGGAACGACGTGCCGGCCGAGCCGCTCGGCTTCACCGGCGAGTCCTACGACAACAGCGGCGACCTGGGTGCCAACCGGTGGCGACACGTCGCGTTCATCGAGCAGAAGGTGCCCGTGGACGGTGTGGCCGAGGCAGCGCCGGACTCCTGGGTGGAGGAGGCGTCGCGTCAGCAGCTCGTCGAGCACGGGCTCGAGCCGCACGAAGACGGCTCAGGGTTCCGGTGGCTCATGAGCTCCGACGTCTGCAAGCACTGCACCGAGGCTGGGTGCCTGGACGTGTGCCCGACCGGCTCGCTGTTCCGGACCGAGTTCGGGACTGTGGTCGTGCAGGAGGACATCTGCAACGGGTGCGGCTACTGCGTCGTGGCATGCCCGTTCGGGGTGCTGGACCAGCGCAAGGACGACGGTCGCGTGTGGAAGTGCACCCTCTGTTACGACCGTATCGGTGACGACATGGAACCGGCGTGCGCGCAGGCCTGCCCCACCGACTCCATCCAGTTCGGTCCGCTCGACGAGCTCCGCGACCGTGCCGATCGTCGCGTCGAGGAGCTCAAGGGACGCGGCCACGACGACGCGCGGCTTTACGGGCATGACACCGACGACGGCGTGGGGGGCTTCGGCGCCTTCTTCCTGCTCCTCGACGAGCCCGAGGTCTACGGGTTGCCGCCGGACCCCGTCGTCCCAACTCGCCACCTGCGGCGCAACTGGCTGGCAGCGGCGGGCGCCGCCGCGGCGCTGGCGGCGGGGGTCGCCGCCTCGTTCGTGGGCGAGGCCAGATGACGAGGGAAAACGACGGATCGGGTGACGTCCGTGGCGACGTGCGGCGCGCGGTTCCCGAGGAGCCGACGTACGTTCACGGGGGCGCCCCCGGGGCGGGACCGCGCACGACGCAGACGACCCCCAGCCGAGTCGGTGATCGTCGCGGGGGAAGACGGCGACGAGAGGGCGGCGAGCGCGCGATGGTGCCCCGGGAGAAGCCCTCGTCCTATTACGGCCGCCCGGTCATCAAGCCGCCGGTGTGGACATGGGAGATTCCCACCTACTTCTTCACCGGTGGGCTCGGCGGCGCGTCGGCGACGTTCGCGCTGGCCGCGCAGCTGACCGGCAACCGCGAGCTTGCGCGCCGGTCATGGCTGATCGCGCTCGGGGGGATCTCCGTGAGCCCGCTCCTGCTCACGTCCGATCTCGGAAGGCCGATGCGGTTCCTGAACATGCTGCGCGTCTTCAAGGTGACCTCGCCCATGAGCGTCGGATCGTGGGTCCTGACGATCGCCGGCGCCGTGACCGCACCCGCGGCGGCAAGCTCGGTGCTGGGACGACCGCGGAGACTTGGCCGGATTGCTCAATACGTCGCGGGCGCGCTCGGCCTCCCGGTCGCGACCTACACAGCAGTGCTCGTTTCGAACACCGCCGTCCCGGTGTGGAGCGAGGCGCGCTGGGAGCTGCCGCTCAGCTTCGCGGCCAGCGCCGCCGCCAGCGCGGGCGCCGCCG
>Ga0126305_10000696_pt1 | contig 14475 bp, 11 predicted proteins | sample Plot26_FD_92536 | JGI IMG/M metagenome (GOLD analysis project Ga0126305, IMG submission 92536) | Serpentine soil microbial communities from UC McLaughlin Reserve, CA, USA - Plot26 | ecosystem: Environmental > Terrestrial > Soil > Grasslands | place: USA: UC McLaughlin Reserve, Lake County... | reverse complement strand
GCAAGGTCACGTCGACGGCGTCCGCGGCGAGACGCTGCTCGAGATTTTCGGCCACGAGCGCGGCGTGCCGGGCACTCCAGGCTGCCGTGAGCTCGGTCTTGAGTGCGTTGCCACCCCGACCGGCGATCGGTCGTTGATCAGCCGGGAGGGAAGCCAGACCGCGCAGAACGAGTGTCAACTCCCCCTTGGGACCGAGAAAAGCCCGCTCCCAGGCAACTATCTCGTCGAGCGACGTCGCCGCCTCGAGTTCAACCACCGCCCGCGTGCGGATGTCGTTGATCGACTCTTGCGCTGTCATGCCACGACCTGTCCTACGCTTCCGGTTTCTGGACATGAAAAAACCCCTCGGCAGGGACGAGGAGTTTCCACGCGGTACCACCCTGCTTCGCCGGCGTGCCGGCGCGCTCGAATCTGCCCGCTAACCTTGAGCCTGGGGACGACTACGCGGCGCGCTTCGCGCGTTCACCGTCCGGCTCGGGAGGGAACTTCTCCGCCGCGCCACCCGGCGGTTTTCAGTCACGACCGCCGTCCCTGTCAGGCGCGCCGGCGGGTACTCGTCTCCGTCAGCGCCATCTCTTTCGATGTCGTTGGGGAGTATAGCAGTCGTGCCGATGTGCGAGATCGGAGAACGGCTCCGTCCTATACTCGCGACACGAACACAACTGGTTCAAGCCTGGATGCGGGTGTTGCCGCGGTCCCGGCGAGACGCGGACACGGAAGGAATCGACGAGTGTATTCGACGATCGAATCGGTGCGGGGCAGGGAGATTCTCGATTCGCGAGGCAATCCCACGTTGGAAGTAGAGGTCGCCCTCGTCGGCGGTGACAGTGGTCTCGCTGGTGTGCCTTCCGGCGCATCGACCGGCGCGCACGAGGCGGTTGAGCTGCGTGACAACGACCCTGCGCGTTACGGCGGCAAAGGCGTCCAGATCGCGGTCCGGAACGTCAATGAAGCCCTCGCCGAAGCGGTGGTCGGACTCGATGCGTTCGACCAGATCGGAGTCGATCGCACCATGCGCGATCTTGACGGCAGCGAGAACAAGGGACAGCTCGGTGCGAACGCGATCCTCGGGGTCTCGCTCGCGGTCGCCAGAGCGGCGGCCGAGGCGGCGGGGTTGCCGCTCTACCGCTATCTGAGCGGGCCAAACGGACGCACGCTACCCGTGCCGATGATGAACATCCTCAACGGCGGCAAACACGCCTCCGGCTCGAATGTGGACATGCAAGAGTTCATGGTGATGCCTATCGGCGCGCCGTCATTCGCCGAAGGACTGCGCTGGGGCGCCGAGGTCTTTCATGCCTTGAAGAATGTGCTCAAGGCGCGCGGTGCGGCGACGACGGTCGGGGACGAAGGAGGCTACGGTCCGAGTCTGTCCTCCAACGAGCATGCCATCGAGGCAGTGCTGGAGGGGATCGCCAAGGCCGGATATGAGCCGGGGCGTGACCTGGTGATCGCTCTCGACCCGGCGACGACCGAATTCTTCGACGCAACGACCGGAAATTACCTCCTCAAGGGCGATGACCGAACGCTGTCGGGCCACGAGATGGTGGAGTTCTGGAAGGATTGGACTACGCGCTTCCCAATCGCCTCCGTCGAGGATGGACTGGCTGAGGACGACTGGTCGCATTGGAGCGCCCTGCAATCATCCATCGGCAGCCACGTGCAGCTCGTCGGCGACGATCTCTTCGTCACGAATCCGGAGCGCCTAGCGAGAGGCATCCGGGAGAGGGCCGCGAACGCGATTCTGGTGAAGCCGAACCAGATCGGGACGCTCACCGAGACGCTGGACGCCATCGCCCTGGCTCAACGCAACGGGATGAACGCGGTCATTTCACACCGCAGCGGCGAGACCGGCGACACCTTCATCGCCGACCTAGCGGTGGCGACCAACGCCGGGCAGATCAAGACTGGCGCCCCTTCCCGCGTCGATCGCGTCGCCAAGTACAACCGGCTCCTCGCCATCGAAGCAGAGCTGGGGGAGGCAGCCGTCTATCCCGGATCTTCAGGACTGACCTGAGTCACGCGTTATCCGTCATTTGAGTAGGCAGGGACGGCTGCCGCAATGCCCCGGATGCCACAATCTGCTCCATCTCGGAGACGATTGCCTCGAATTCGGCGAGACCGGCCTCAATCGGCTGCGGAGAGGTCAAGTCGACTCCAGCTTCGGCCAGCAACGCCAGTGGATAGTCGCGACCACCGGAGGCCAGGAGGCGCCGGTAGCGCTCGCGGGCAGGCTGCCCTTCGTCGCGAATCGCGCGGGCAATTGCGATCGCCGCGGAGAGCCCGGTTGCGTATTGATAGACATAAAAAGCCCGGTAGAAATGCGGGATGCGCGCCCAGTTCACGCGGACGCCATCGTCGATGCTGACGCCAGGCAGGTAGCTCTCGTAGAGCTCGCCGTAAATCTCGTTCAGGATGTCGACGGTGAGCGGTTTGCCCGATTCCGCTAGCGCGTGGACGCGCTGCTCGTACTCGGCAAACATCGTCTGTCGCACCACGGTACCGAAATAGGTCTCGGCGAACCGATCGAGAATCGCGAACCGCCCCAGAGCGTCGTCCTTGGCGGTTTGCTCGAGCAGGCTCCAGGTGAGAAGCACCTCGTTGACGGTCGAGGCGATCTCGGCGAGGAAAATCGGGTACCCGGCCTCATGGAAGGGAAGGTTGGCGTCAGCGTAGAAGCTGTGCATGGCGTGGCCGGCCTCGTGCGCGAGCGTGAACACGTCGTTCATCGTGCCGTTCCAGTTCATCAGAATGACAGGCGGCGCGGCATAGGCTCCCGACGAATACGCGCCGGAGCGTTTCCCCTTCGTCTCGTGGACATCCACCCAGCGTCGCTCAAAACCGGTCCGCAGATCGTCGACGTAGTCCTCTCCCAGGAGACCGAGGCCGCCGAGCACCAGATCGACGCCCTCACGATAGTCGTGGCGTTGCTCCGGTTCGGGGGACAAGGGCACGACCAGGTCATACGCCGCCAGCTCGTCCAGACCCAGCACTTGCCTGCGCAACTCCAGATAGCGAGCCAGAACCGGTTGCGCCGCACGAATCGATTCGATGAGCGTGTCGTAGACCGCGGTCGGGACGTTGTCCCCGAACAACGCCGCTTCCCGGGCCGAGGAGTGGTTTCGCACGCGGGCCTGAAACACGTCGCCGCGCACCGAAGCGCCGTGTAACGCCGCCAGCGTGTGCCGGTGATCCAGATAGGCCCTCGTAAACGTCTCTGAGGCTTGCCGACGCGTCTCCCGGTCCTTCGACCGTAGCAGCAGCGCGTGCCGCGCCTTCGTCAGCTCGATCTCTGTTCCTGTTTCGTCGTGTACCCGGCCAAACGTCAGGTCGGCATTGTCGAGAGCGGTGAAGGCATCGGATGGCGCGCGGGCCACGTCGGCGCCCTGGGCAAGAATCTGCTCGATCTCAGCCGAGCGCACGTGCGGCCGCCGGCGCGCGAGATCGTCGAGCATGTGCTGATAGGGTGCAAGGAGTGGATCGGCGCGAAGCTCATCCAATCGCTGGGGAGGCAAACTGAGGAGCTCCGGCTCGACAAACGCAAGCGCCTCTCCTGCCTCGATCGCGATAGCCACTGAACGCTCATAGCGCGCCAACGCCTCGCTGTTGGCAAGGTTCTCATCACGCCTCAGATGCGCGTAAACGCGGAACCGCTCCAGGGTCTGGCGCAGAGCCATGATGTCCTCGAGCGCCTGGCGTAGTCGAGCGGCTGAGTCACCGAGCGCGCCACGGTGGCTCGCGGCGGCCTCGATCAAGGCCGGCATCCGGCTCGCGTCAGCCTCCCAATCGCTCTCCTCGTTGTAAATTCCGCTCAAGTCCCAGGTGTCTTCCAGGGCGATTTGGTCCCGTGTTGGAATCTCTCCGGCCGGGATGTCAACGGTGTTTTGACTGGTCATGCTTTGTCCTGTTCTCCAGTTGATTCGGCGTCCTCGTTGCTTGGCTTGTGGTGCTATCCGGCGTGGCGTCAGCGCCGGTCAAATCTGATCAGGAAATGATGCCGCACAACCTGATCGGCGGCTCATGACTAGACTATGCGGGCAGTGAGATCATCCTCGAAGCCGGGAGGCGACGTTGCAACCTGAGCTCATCGACACCCGCACCGGGCAAACCCGTGCCGTCTGCGTCGATTGTGGCGAGCCCTTCGACCGGGCGCCCGGCGAAGTTGTGGCCAGGCGCGGCACGGGGCTGCCTGTATCACCGCGATGCCCGCCATGCCGCGTCTCGCGGCGAGAAGAACGGAACGCCCGTATCCTCGAGGCGCTGCGCAGTGGCGACTTGCGAGGTGCACGACCGTTCGCTGCCGGTCCACCGGACTCGACCCAGCGCCTCTACCCGGCGGTCTGCTCCAGCTGCTTGCGCCCGATCCGCCTCCCGTTCAAGCCGAGTCTCGACCGGCCGGTTTTCTGTCGCTTCTGCCTCGACGCGCGAAACGGCCGCTGACGGTCTGCGCGCGACGGATCGCGGTGCCTCAGTCGCTGCTCAGGCGTTGATCTCGAAGGCGAACTCCCGCTCTGCAATCGTCAGGCTTTCGTCCGCGATCTCGACCATGCGGTCGATTTCGGCCTCGCTCATCACGAGCGGCGGCGCGAAGTGCATCACGTCCCAGACCCGTGTCACCAGCCCTCTCTGCAGAGCCAGTTCGCCCAGCCGCGCCGTGAAGGTGGCCGTCTTGCCCCAACTTTCTCGTGTCTCCTTGTTCTTGACAAGATCGATACCGCACATCAACCCCAGCCCGCGCACGTCGCCAACGGTGGGATGGGCGCGCAGCTCCTCGAGCCGGGACTTCAGATAGTTGCCCTTCTCGGCGCTCTGCGTGACCAGATTCTCGCGCTCGAAGATCTCGAGGTTCTGTAGCGCCGCGGCACAGGCGGCGGGGTGGCCACCGAAGGTGAGCAGGTGACCCATGGCGGCTTCTTTATTCTCCTTGAACACGTCGTACACCGATTCCCGGACGATTGCGGCGGCGATCGGCGCGTAGCCGGAGGAGAGGCCCTTCGCCATCGTCATGATGTCGGGCACGAAAGCGAACTGCTCGGTGGCGAACATGGTGCCGGTCCGCCCGAAGCCGTTGATGACCTCGTCGGCAATGAGTAACACGCCATGACGGTCGCAGATTTCGCGCAGTAGCTGCCAGTACTTAGGCGACGGCACGTGCACGCCAGCTGCGGTCGAGATCGGTTCGCCGATGACCGCGGCAACCGTCTCCGGACCTTGGTTGACGATCTCTTGCTCGACGAAACGGGCCGCCATCAGGTCGGCTTCTTCCCCCTCGAGACCGAAGTCGGACCGGTAGCGGTCCGGGTGTGGCACGTGGTAGACGCCGTACATGAAGGGACCGAACCAGGTTTCGTTGCGCGTTGCCGTGACGCTCATCGCGCCGTAGGTCATGCCGTGGTAGGAGCGCCGGCGGGCGATGATCTTGTAGCGCTTGGGAAAACCGCGCATCGCCTGGACTTGCTTGGCGATCTTGATGGCGGTTTCGACGGCCTCGGAGCCACCGGAGGCGAAAAAGAGCCGGCTGAGGTCGCCCGGCGCGAGCTCGGCGAGCTTTTCGGCCAGTTTGACCGCTGGTGTAGTCGTGTAGGTCATTGCCGAGGCGTATCCCAGGCGAGCAGCCTGGTCGGCGTACGCCTGTGCGATCTCGCGGCGGCCGTGTCCGGCATTGACGACCCACAGTCCGGCGATCCCGTCGAGATACTCCCGGCCGTGCACGTCGTAGAGGCGAGCGCCTTCGCCGCGGTCGAAGATGCGGAGGTTGTCGCTTTCGAACTCGGCCCACGGCAGTTGGTGGATCCAGACGTGGTCGCGCGCGGCCTGCTCCACCGCCGTGGCGCCACCAGCATGCCAGTTTTCCTCAGCCGGGACCCCCGGTCGCCGCTCCCGTGTCTCGACCATTTCGGCTGCCTTCGCGCTCACCATCGACCAATTCCTCCCGAGTAGACCGTCGCGGCCAAAGGCAACGCCAGGCGTGACCGCGCAGCTTGCATGCAGCGGGCACGGCACTGGCGTACCTCATGTGACCGGCGGGAACTATAGCAAAGGCCACCGGGAAGACTCTGTTGCCGGGTTCGTTGACGGTAACGTGGCAGCGACGGATGATCCTGACGAATGAGCCGCGAGCGCGACGACGCACGGCTCCAGGAGTCGATGGTGGACAAGCGTGGAGAACTAGACGATTTTGGGGCGGCTCGCTTGACGGCCCACCCGATCCTCGGCGATCTGCCGTCAGTGCCGCTCATCGAATTTACCTTCGATGGTGAAGTCATCGCGGGGCGAGAGGGTGAGCCGATCGCGGCTGCACTCTTCGTCGCCGGCTATCGCGTCTTGCGCACTATGCCCAGGTTTGGTGACGCCCGGGGTGGCTATTGCATGATCGGACGCTGCACCGATTGCCTGGTGGTCGTCGACGGCATCCCCAACGTGCCTGCCTGCCTGACGCCCGTCTCTGCGGGTCTGGCGGTGAGGACCCAGCGCGGCCTCGGCGAGACTGCCTGGGGCGAAGCCGGGGAGGGAAGATGACGCCCTCGATCGCTGTCGTGGGCGCTGGTCCGGCGGGTCTGGCCGCCGCCACTGAGGCGGCAACCGCCGGAGCCTCAGTGATGGTGCTCGACGAGCGGGCGGAGCCGGGCGGGCAATTGCGCTATCGCGTACAGCCGGTGACGGTCGCGGCCGGTTCACCCGCCGAACGCCCGGACCTGCTCGCCGAGCGCCTGGTCGACGTCGCGCTGGCTGCCGGAGTGAGATATCGCACCAACGCGACCGTCGCCGGCTGCTTCGCCGGCCTCGAATTGCTCGTGGTCGAGGAAGGTATTTCGTCCTGCGAAGTGCCTGATGCCCTGATCGTGACAACCGGTTCAACCGATCTGCCCTACCCATTTGCTGGCGCCACCTACCCCGGGGTGTTCAGTGCACGAGGATTGCAAATTCTGTTGAATTTGCACCGGGTGCGCCCGGGACGCAGGTTCGCCATCATCGGCGGCGCTGGGGACGCGGAGGAGATCGCAATCGACATCATGCTGGCCAGCGGAGAGATGGTCTGGAGCGGTATCGCGCCGGCACCGTTCCTGCGCGCGGACGGCGCGCAAGGCGTGCGAGGATTGACTGTCGGTCAGGACGAGTATGCGGTCGACGTCGTCGCCATCGCCGTCGGCCGTCAAGCCGACCCAGCCCTGGCGACGATGGCTGGAACGCCGCTGGCGTTCTCCGCGGAGCTGGGTGGCCTGACTCCGATGATCGACGACCAATTGCGGAGTCCTCTTGGCGGACTCTTTGTCGCCGGCGATGCCGCCGGAGTGGGGAGCGTCGAAGCAGTGATCGCCGAAGGCCGCCTCGCCGGAATCGCGGCAGCGGCGTCACTTGGTCTGGCGAGTGATGAGGATGTCGCGGCGGTCAGTGCGGCCGGTGGGCCAGAATTGGCGTGGCGCCTCGCTAGGCGATCGGCGCTGCAACCTGTCTCGGTGCAGCCGTACCAGTGAGCTGAACCGTCATGCGAGACACTGCCCGTGACGAGGGGACGATGCTGGATACCGAGGCCACGTTAACTTGCCGCTGCGAGGAGATCCTGCTCGAGGAGATCGTCGCCGCGTTTGCCGCCGGAGCGCGAACCGCCGATGACGTCAAGCGTCACACTCGGGCCGGCATGGGAGCCTGCCAGGGAATCTTCTGCATGCCAGTCATCGCCGCGATGGCGGCTCAAGCGACAGGTGTGCCCATCGACCGCCTACCGGGGATGACGATGAGGCAGCCCGTGCGGCCGCTGGCGCTGGAGGCGCTGGCAACTCTAAACGGCCTGGGATCCAATCGTGGAGATGAATCGCTAGCCAGCGACGAGGAGTGACCGTGAACGACCATCGCGACGCGGAGGCGTCCCGCCTCACGATCGACTATCGCAATGCCATGGCGGCCGCTGTCAGTCCCGGGCACGGCGTGACCGATGCCATGCTCGACGAGATGGCGCCAGTCGTTGCGGAGCAGCATGCGCGCCTCGGCGCCGAGCACGCGGCTGGCGGTCAGCGTTGGATGGATCTTCCATCCGACACGGCGCTGGTTACTGAAATCGAGACATTCGCCGCCGAGGTTCGCGATCGCTATGAGAATTTCATCCTAGTTGGTATCGGCGGCTCGTCGCTCGGCGCCATCGCGACCGTCCAGGCGTTGACTAATCCATTTCGTAACGTGCTGCCGTCTGAGACCCGGGGCGGACCACGATTCTTCGTTCTCGACAATCCCGATCCGGAGAAGGTTGCGGCGACTCTGGAGACCGTCGATCTGGCGAACACACTCGTCAACGTCGTGACGAAGTCCGGGCAAACGGCGGAGACGATGGCCAATTTCCTCGCCGTGCGGCAGGCTCTCGAGGCCGCCGTCGGTCCCGAGCGAGCGCGCCAGCAGATCGTCGCCACGACTGACCCGGCTGAGGGGCTGCTGCGCGCACTGGCAGATCAGGAAGGCTACCGCACGTTTCCGGTCCCGCCTGGGGTCGATGGCCGGATGACGGTCCTCAGCGCCGTCGGCATGCTGCCGGCCGCGATCTGCGGCTGCGACATCGGTGGGCTGCTGGCGGGAGCACGCGCCATGCGCGCACGGGCCACGACCGCGGACGTGCGGCAAAATCCGGCCTACCTGCTGGCTGCGCTTTGCATCCTCGCCGACACCCGTCTCGACAAGTCGATCCTGGTGACGATGCCTTATGCGGATGCGCTGTTCGGTTTGTCGGACTGGTTCCGCCAACTCTGGGCGGAGAGCCTCGGCAAGCGGCTCTCGCTGGACAACGAGGTGGTCTACGCTGGACAGACGCCGATTAAGGCTCTCGGTGCGATCGACCAGCACTCGCAGATCCAGCTCTACACCGAGGGTCCAAACGACAAACTGATTAGCCTCATTGCCGTCGAGAACTACCGCGCGGAGGTGGCAATCGAGGATGTGCCGGACGGAATTCCCGAGCTGGATTACCTCCGTGGTGCCGAGCTGGGTCGGCTTCTCCAGCGGGAGCAACTCGCCACGGCATGGGCACTCACCGAGGCGCAACGCCCGAACTTCACGATCGGGGTGCCGACCGTTGATGCTGCCATTCTGGGTGAGCTCTTCTATCTCTATGAGCTGCAAACGGTGATGGGTGGCGCACTGCTGAATGTCAACCCGTTTGGTCAACCCGGCGTTGAGGCGGGCAAGAACGCCACGTACGCGCTCATGGGGCGCGACGGCTACGAGACACTACGGGAAGAACTCCTTGCTGCGACCGGCACTGAAAGCCAATACCGGCTCTCCTCAGGCTGATCCAGTGGCGGAACTGATCGGATTGGCATGACGGCGATCGGCCAGACGCATGCTGGCTCTAGTTAGTGCGCCTGGTCGGCATGGTGCTTGTTGGGAGTCAGCCAGAGGATGAACCCGAGCGCGGCGATTACAAGGGCGATCCCGGCTCCGAGGGGGAGGATGTCGTTGTCTCCCTCCCAGTTCACGACCTCACCCAAAAAACTGACACCCAGCAGGACAACGACGACGGCGATCAGGTCCCGTTTCAGGTCATTGAGATCGTTCACCTTGAGCCAGCGTGGCAGAGCCAGATTTTGGTCGATGAAAAGCTGGTAGAGACCAAGAGCCACGATGTAAAGCACCGTTCCCAATAGGATGATATCGGTGATCTCGATCAGACTGACGGCGAGACGGTCGATGTGATGTTCCCCTAGATTGTCGAGATCGAAGTTGGCGATCTCGTTCCAGGCTATGCTGAAGAGGGTGATTGTCGCGATCACCAGCAGGATGGCCGAGCCGACGAACGACCCGAGCACGGCGAACCCGATGATGAAGCGGCTCGCGGCGAAGATGTTCCGAAATTTCATCCCGACCCTCCGCCGCGGCCACGCTTAGGCAATCGCCCGTTCGGCATCGAACCGGCCGACGCTGGCGGCGGTTCGGAACGCTTGGATCGTGTCCCGAACACCCTCGTCGAGAGGTCGCCAATCGATCGGGCCCAGGAGTTCCTCGACTGCCTTGCCTTCGACGCCATCTGGCGTGAATAATGAGTCCTCGTTAAAGGTGATGGTACCGGTGCTCTCTGGTGCCGCGCGTTCGATGGCGGCGATTACGTCGGCCACCGATGCCGCCGTGCCGCCGAGGTTATAGACCGGCGCTCCAGCCGGCATCGTGCGGGCCGCCTGGATGAAGACGCGAGCGACGTCGTCCGCGTGCTGGTAGGTATCGGTGCCACCGAAGGAGATGGTGTAGGGCCGTCCCATGGCCGCAGCCGCCATCGCCTTCGTCGGCGTCGAGCTCACGCCCTGGTCGCGGCCCGGACCGTAGACGAAGAATGGGCGCAATCCGACACTGGGCACCGTGTAGTCCTGCCAGTAGATGGCCGCCCAGCCCTCGTTGGCTTCTTTGGTGACTCCGTAGAGCGTGACCGGGATCAACGGCGCGTCGTCGGCAAGTGGCCCCGGGGGATAGAGATTGGCCGAACCATAGACGGCGATTGACGAGGCGTAGGCGAGCCCCTGGACCTGATCCACGAGCTTGCGCGCGGTTTCGAAAACGATCGCGGTACCGACCACGTTCACTCTGGCTCCGAGTACCGGGTTCGCGCGCACGAAAGGCACCTGTAAGGCGGCCAGGTGCAGGATGTGGGTGATGCCGCGCTCGCGCACGACCTCCTCAAAGCGGACCTCGTCGGTGATGTCGCCATGTACGAAGTCCACCTGTCCGATGCTGGCGTCATCCATGATGATGCGCATCCGGTGCGGCTCGCCTGGTAAATCGTATGTCGTCACCGGGACGCCTTCGTCGACCAGTCGTTTGACGGCCCACGATCCGATGCAGCCCAGCGCTCCCGTGACCAGGAAACGCTCCGAAGTCATCCGTTCACTCCCATTTTGCATTGCGCGCCGCCGTGGCGGCCGTCACTACTCACGCTGAATGTCTGCTCGAAGTCATACACCCGGCGACCCGCAGGATACCCGACATCGCTTCGAACTGAGGCCAGCCGTGCCTGCGGACCGGGAAGTTGGCCATCACACCGGGTCCCGTATTCTTTGCCACCTTTGCCATCTTTGCCAAGTTTGGCGATCTGAACCACTGCATACGGCCACAGCCCGGGAGGTGGATCCAGGACCCCTTTCGCGGCATGCAAACGAACACCTTCACCTCGTCGATGCAGTCAGGCTGAAGAGATTGCGCTGTTGTCGAGTCAACTCGCTAGTTGCGGCGTGTAGTAGTTCGCGTATTGCCAGAGCCCGGCTGATGTCAGCTCGTCGTCGTCGATCAGCCCGGTCCGGAAGCGTCCGGGATCGAAGCTCGACAAGTCAATCGTCGGCTCACCGCCGACAATCCACTCCGCGAGCGCCCGCCCAATTCCGGCCGAGATCGAGAAGCCGCTGCCGTTGCAGCCGGTCGCCGTCCAGAACCCGTGCACGCCAGGCACTGGACCAGCCAAAAAACGCGCGTCTGGCGTCATCGTGAAGAGTCCGCCCCGGTGCTCGGCTATCGGCGAATCGCCAAGCGCGGGGACGAGCGGTCCAAGCGCCTCCGTCAGATCGTCCAGGACACGCATGTCGAGCGGCGTGTCGGGCATGCAGAAATTGGGATCGAGTCGCGGGTCGATCGCCATCGGGTCGCTCTCCATACCGCCCATCATCAGCCCCCCGCGCGCGGGTCGCAGATAGGCGGACGCATCGACGATGCGAGCGATCGGCTCCTGCGGGGACATACCGGCGATCGGGTGAGTGATGAGGAGTTGGTGCCGGACAGGAGCCACCGGTACCTCGACACCTGCCAGTGCGCCAACCCCGCGCGCCCAGGCCCCTGCCGCATCGATCACCAGTGGCGTCGAGATGTCGCCACGGGGCGTAGACACGCCCGCGATCTCGCCATCCTTCACAAGGATGCCGGTCACGGGTGCTTCGCCGATGACGAGCGACCCGTATTGCGCGATCGCCGCCATATAGGCATCGAGCAGTGATCGAGGCTCCTCGATGTAGATATCACCGGGTACGAAGTAGGCAGACCGGATATCGCGTCCGGTGAGGTACGGCGCGATGCCGTGCAGACCTTTCGCGTCGATCTTTTCTAGCTCGACGCCCCAGCCCGCTGACGCCTCGGCTTCCTTGTCGATCAGTGCTGCGTGCTCCGCCGTGCGCGCGGCCAGCACGCTGCCCGACTGCACGAATGACAGCGGGATCCCAGTGGCCTCGCTAAAGCCGCGGATCACTTCGATGCTCGATTGCGCCAGGCGGGTGCGTGTCTCGTCGGCCTGGATCAGCTTGTAGAGACCGGCGGCGCGCGGTGAGGTCTGTGAACCGGGGGCAAACCGATCCAGCACCACGACCCGACCCGCACCGTGGGTGGCAAGCTGATAGCCGGCGCTGAGCCCGAAGGCTCCGGCGCCGATGACCACAGCATCGGCCTGGGTGACGGGAAGCCGACTCTCCATACGGCCCTCTCCAAGCGAACGACGGTGCGGCGCGAATACCGGTTCAGGCGGTCGCCCGCTCCCGTGCGGGCTGCGGGATGGTGCGGTTCTCGCCGAGCTGGCAGCAATTGACAGCGCAGACATCGTGGCTGGCGCCGAGCTCACCGAGGAAGCGGCGCTCGGGATTTTCCTGGAAGCGCTCTTCGATCAACTCCCGGATCATAGCCACAAAGACCGGATCGGTCCCGACCGTAGCAACGCGAATCATATTCATTCCGAGCTGGTGGGCACGGTTCTGAGCCTCGACGTCGAGGTCGAAGAGCACTTCCAGATGGTCCGAGATGAACCCTATCGGAACTACGATTACGTCTTCCACGCCGGACGCATGCAGGTTGTCCAGCTCGTCCAGAATGTCGGGCTCTACCCACGGGACGTGGGGTGGTCCACTGCGGCTTTGCCAGGCGAGCCGGTAACGCGTAACGCCACTGAGCCCTGCCACGAGCCGGCTGACCTCACGCAACTGCCGTTCGTAGGCGCAGCCTTTAGCCATCGCGACCGGGATGCTATGCGCCGTGAAGACGATTTCGGCGGCGTCACGGCGATGCCGTGGGAGTGACTCGAGAGCCGCGTGGACTCGCTGCGCCATCGGGTCAACGAACCCGGGGTGGTTGTAGAAGACGCGAATCTTGTCGAACCGCATCTCATGCTCCTCGAGGCCCATCACGCCCAAGGCGCGCATGACGTCCTCGCGGTATTGCCGGCAGCTTGAATAGGAGCTGTAGGCCGACGTGACGAAGAGGAGGAAGTTCCTCACCCCATCGGCCCGCATCGCCTCGATCGTGTCTTGCAGTAGGGGATGCCAGTTGCGGTTGCCGAAGTAGATCGGCAAGTCAATGCCGTGGTCGGCCAGCTCTCGTTCGAGCGCGGCGATCAACGCCCGGTTCTGGGCATTGATCGGGCTGACGCCGCCGAAATGCGCGTAGTGCTCGGCGACCTCTTGGAGCCGTTCCCGTGGGATGTTGCGGCCGCGGGTGACGTTTTCCAGAAACGGCATGACGTCGTCCATGCCCTCGGGGCCGCCGAACGAGAGCACGAGGAGCGCATCGTACGCTCGCGGCGCGTTGTCAAATAGTGGCGCGCCCGATCTTCGGGCACCCAGAGTCGTCATCGAGGTCTCCACGCTAGCCCATGTCGCCGATGTTGAATCGAGCGAGTTCCTCGTAGACCGTCACCAGCACGCTGTGGTCGCGATCGCCTTTGCCAGCCGCGGCCGCCGCTTCGAAGAGCTGGGTGACAACGGCGGTCACGGGTATCGGAGCCGAATTCTCGGCGGCGGTGGAACGCGCGATACCGAGGTCCTTGCGGTGCAGATCGACACGGAATCCCGGTTCGAATTGATGCGCCACCATGGTCGGACCCTTTAGCTCAAGCACCCGGCTGGCGGCGAGCCCGCCGGAGAGTACCTGCACGATCTTGTCCGGGTCGACGCCGGCCTTGGCGCCGAGCACCAGCGCCTCGCTGACGGCCGCATAGTTGATGGCCACGACGACCTGGTTGCAGGCCTTGACGATCTGACCTGCGCCCGCCCCGCCGACGTGGACGATGGTCTTGCCCATCGCCTCGAAGAGCGGCATCGCCCGCTGGAAGTCTTCGGCGTTCCCGCCCACCATGATACTGAGCGTGCCGGCAATGGCACCCTTGTCACCGCCGCTGACCGGTGCGTCGAGCGCACGCCCGCTTCGCTCGCGCAGCGCAGCATCGACCTCGACCGCAGTGGCGGGCGCGATTGTGCTCATGTCGACGAGCAAATGCCCTTGCTCCATAGCTGGCAGCACGCCGCTCTCGCCGAAGACCACGTCGCGGAAATCCGGTGAATCGGGAAGCATGGTGATGATCGCTTTGGTTCGCTCGGCCACCTCACGTGGGCTTCCCGCCGCTTGAAATTGGTTCCCGTCCGCGAGCAGCGCGTCGACATCGTCCCGGCTGCGGTTATAGATGACTAGATCGTACCCGGCCTTGGCCAGGTTTCTGTCCATCGGCTTGCCCATGATGCCTAGCCCGATGAACCCGAT
>Ga0126305_10000695_pt1 | contig 14481 bp, 6 predicted proteins | sample Plot26_FD_92536 | JGI IMG/M metagenome (GOLD analysis project Ga0126305, IMG submission 92536) | Serpentine soil microbial communities from UC McLaughlin Reserve, CA, USA - Plot26 | ecosystem: Environmental > Terrestrial > Soil > Grasslands | place: USA: UC McLaughlin Reserve, Lake County... | reverse complement strand
TCGGCCGCCACCGCGGTGACGAAGGAGAGCGCGACCCTGCACGGCTCCTTCGTCGGCGACGGCAACGACACCCACTACTACTTCGAATGGGGCCCGACCCTTTCCTACGGCAACAAAACGCCGGCCCCGCCGGGGAGCGACGCCGGCTCCACCGCCGGCCAGCAGGACGTCGCCCCGGTCCCGCTCAGCGGGCTGAGGGGCGGCACCACCTACCACTTCCGCCTCGTCGCGGTCGACGCCGACGGGACCGCCCGCGGCCAGGACGAAAGCTTCACCACCGCAGCCGCGGTGACCGACCTCACCGCCGACGAGCCGACCGGGGTCACCAACACTTCCGCGGAGCTCACCGGCTCCTTCGACGCCGACGCCTACGAAACGCACTACTACTTCGAATGGGGCCCCACCACCGCCTACGGGAGCAAAACCCCGGCGCCTCCGGGCAATGCCGTTCCCCCCGGCAGCGGCCGCGTCAGCGTTCCGTCGGTCGAGATCACCGGGCTCAGCGAAGGCAGCACCTACCACTACCGGATCGTCGCCAGCAACGCGCTCGGCACCACCTACAGCGCCGACGTCGTCTTCAAGGCCGCCGAGCCCCCGATCGTCAACAACGTCTTCACCCGCAACGTCCTCGCCACCTCGGCCGAACTGGCGGGCGAAGTCAACCCCCGCTACGGGGAGACGACCTACTACTTCGAATGGGGCCCCACCACCGGGTACGGCAACAAAACGCCGGTCGAGAGCCTCGGCTCCGGCGAGGGCTTCGTGCCGGTCAGCGTCCAGCTCGAGGGCCTCACCTCCGGCGTCACCTACCACTTCCGCCTGGTCGCCTTGAACCAGTACGGCGAAGTCAGCTCGCCCGACCAGAGCTTCGGCTTCTACCCGCCCTCATGCCCGAATGCCCAGCTGCGGCAGGAAACCCGCTCCAACAGCCTGCCCGACTGCCGCGCCTACGAGCTGACGACCCCGAGCTACGCGCAGGGCGCGATGATCTTCCCCCTCGGCGGCCCCACCAGCCCCGTCGCCACCACCCCGTCGCGGATCGCCTACACCGTCGACTTCGGCACCTTCCCGGAGGAGAGCGGCGACGGCGCCAACATCACCGGCGACCTCTACGTCTCGACCCGCACCGACGCGGGTTGGGTGCAGAGATTCATCGGCAAGGACGCGACCGAAGGCTTCATGATGGGCGCCCCGCCGATAACCGGGACCGAAAACTACACGCAGGGTGAATACGGCCCGAACAAGAATCAGCTCGGGGTGCTGAGCGACCCCGGCCTGAACCGGATCGTCCAGTGGGACCGGGGCTGGCCGGGCGTCTACGAAAACAAACGGGAACCCTCGAACGCGCCGTACGTCTGGGACAGCACCAGCAACAACCTGCTCGAACGCTGGCCGACCAACCTCGAGGAAGTCACGGGCGGCAACGGCTTCGTCGGCCTGCCCAAGGCCTCGACCGACTTCAGCCACTTCGTCTTCTCCTCCAACGTCGTCTTCGCCCCCGGCGGCGAAGCGACGCCGGGGGAGCTCGTCTGCTGCTCGGTGCCGCTGCCGCCGCTGCCGGGAGCCTCGATCTACGACAACGACCTCGCCTCGGGAACCGTCGAGCTCGCCTCGGTGAAAAAGGACGGGACTCCTTTCCAGGGTTGGCTCTACGGCGTCGCCGACGACGGCTCCGCGATCGTGATGGGCGAAGGGTCCTTCGAGCAGAAGTTCTTCACCGGCCCGGTCTACGTCCGGATCGACGGCGAACGGACCGAGGAGATCGCCCCCGGCCGGCAGGTTCGCTACGTAGGCGCCAGCGCCGACCACCGCACGATCTACATCACCTCGACCGACCAGCTGACCGCCGAGGACACCGACGGCAGCGAGGACCTCTACCGCTGGCAGGCGAGCGACCCGAACGCGCTGACGCTGGTCTCGATCGGCGAGGGCGGCCGCGGCAACAGCGAAAGCTGCTTCGCCGAATGGAACGGCGGCGGCTGCGGCGTCGAAATCATCGACTTCAAGGAATACGCCAAGTTCAGCGCCGGCGAGGGCGGCAACGGCACCAGCGACAGCTTCGTCGCCTCCGAGAGCGGCGACATCTACTTCGAGTCCCCCGAGCAGCTGGTCGCGGGCAAGGGGGAAACCGACAAAGCGAACCTCTACCTCTACCGCAAGGACTCGCTCCGGTTCGTCGCGACGCTGGAGCCGAAACCGCTCTGCACCGTCGAGGAGTTCACCCAAGGATGCAGCAGCGGTCCGGTGGCGCGGATGCAGGTGACGCCCGACGGTGCCCACATGGCGCTGATCACGGCCAGCCATCTGACCGGCTACGACAGCGGCGAATTCGGGGAGATGTACACCTTCGATCCCGAAAAGAGCAAGCTGACCTGCGTCTCCTGCCGACCCGACGGCAAACCGCCGGTCTGGGAAACCTTCGCCAGCCAGAACGGCCTCTTCCTCACCTACGACGGCCGCGCCTTCTTCAGCACGGCAGACCCGCTGGTCCCGCGTGACACCAACGAAGCCGAGGACGTCTACGAGTACAGCGAGGGCAAACCCTGGCTGATCTCCGCCGGTCTCGGCGGCTCGCTGGAAGGGATCTACGGCTTCGTCGCGTTCCTCTCACGGCCCGGGCTGGTGGGCGTCAGCGCCAACGGCACCGACGTCTACTTCGCGACGGTCGACCCCCTGGTCTCCCAGGACCACAACGGCGCCTCGCTGAAGATCTACGACGCCCGCACCGGGGGCGGGTTCCCGGCCGAACGGGAGTCACCCAACTGCGCCGCCGCCGACGAGTGCCATGGCGCGGTCAGCAATCCGCCCATCCTGCCAGCCGACCGGACCAGCGCCCACCTCGGCGCGCCGAAGAAGCAGAAGGCGCACAAGCACAAGAAAAAGAAGCACAAGAAGCAGAAGCGGAAACAGAAGAAGGGCCACCAGAAGACCAACAAGCAGAGCTCGAAGCAGGGGGGGAAGCGTCGTGGTTAAAGCAAGCCGGAGCCGGTTCGGAAACCGACCGTTGACCGTCCTCCTCAGCCTCGGCCTGCTGGCGCTGCTGGCCCTTTCGGCCACCGAGTCGGCCGCCGCCGCCGAACCCGAGGGCGCCCGCATCAAGGCCTACGAAGCGACGATCACCAGCTCGCAGGCCGGTGGCCACCCGGACCTCTCGGTCGACTTCGAAGTCGGCACCCGGATCGACCCGCTGCTCGACAATCCCTGCGCCTGCAACGACATCAAACACGCGCGGGTGGAATTCCCGGCCGGGTTCATCGGCAACCCGCACGCGGTTGCCGAATGCACGGCCGAGCAGTTCCTCGTCGACAGGTGCCCCGTCGACTCGCAGGTGGGCCTGGCGATGCCGAAAGTCCTGCTCGCCGACGGCTGCTGCGCCTTCCCCGGCTGGGCGCCCGTCTACAACCTGGTCCCGGAACCGGGCCAGGCTGGCCTGCTCGGGTTCAAAGGCTACCTCTTCAACTTCCCGATCTTCACCGTCCTCAGCGCTCGCACCGGCGGCGAGGGCCCGACCGGAAGCGACTACGGGTTGAACGCCGAAGTCAAGGGGATAACCCGCTTCTTCGGACTGGTCAGTTTCAAACAGATCATCTGGGGCGTTCCGGCTTCCCCCGTCCACGACGAATGGCGCTTCCAGAAAGGGGGCGGCATCCCGTCCGGGACGCCGACTGCCTCGAACCTGCCCGAAAAGCCCTACCTCTCGATGCCCACCAGCTGCCTCGGCCCGCTGAAGAGCACCCTGGTCAGCATCGCCTACGACCACGGCGTCCACGAAGCCCAGGCCGACTGGCCGGAAACGACCGGCTGCGACCAGCTCGGCTTCAACCCGTCGCTGGCCGCCAACCCCTCGACCGCGCAGGCCGACACGCCCAGCGGACTCGACGTAAACCTGAAAGTGCCCCAGAAAGAAAGCCCGGCCACCCCTTCTGACTCGGAGATCCGCGCGGTCAAGGTGACGATGCCGGAGGGGTTCTCGGTCAACCCGGGCGCCGCCGACGGGAAGACCTCCTGCTCGGACGCCGAGGCCAACTTCAAGAGTCAGGACGCGGCGCACTGCCCGGAGTTCTCCAAGGTCGGCACCCTCTTGCTCGACAGCTGGGCGCTGCCGGAGCCGATCCCCGGCGGGATCTACCTCGGTGAGCCGAAGCCCGGCAACCGCTACCGGCTGATCATCACCGCCGACGGCTTCGGCACCCACGTGAAGCTGCCCGGCTCGGCCCACCCCGACCCGCAGACGGGTCAGCTGACGGTCACCTTCGAGAACCTGCCGCAGGCGCCGCTGACCGAGTTCGACATGCACTTCTTCGGCTCCGAGCGGGGGCTGCTGGCGACTCCCGAGCGCTGTGGCACCTACGCGGTGCAAAGCGAATTCGTCCCCTGGGCCGGCAACCTGCCGAACCAGTACTCGAAGCAGTTCTTCACGATCGACTCCGGGCCCGGCGGCGGCCCCTGCCCCGGCGCGGCGCGGCCGTTCTCACCTGGCTTCCGCGCCGTCGGCGCGACCAACGGCGCCGGCGCCCACAGTCCGCTCTCGATTTACCTGACCCGCCCCGACGGCGACCAGAACCTGGACACGATCGCGGTCAAGACCCCGCCCGGGTTCACGGCGACGCTGAAGGACGTCCCCTACTGCCCCGATGCCGCGCTGGCTGCGACCGCCGCCGCCTCGCACACCGGTCGTGATGAGCAGGCAGCAGCGCTCTGCCCAGCCGGCAGCCAGGTCGGCGTCTCCTCGGCGGGTGCCGGTGCCGGGTCCCGCCCCTACTACGCGCCGGGCAAGGTGTATTTGGCCGGGCCCTACAAAGGCGCCCCGCTCAGCCTCGCGGTGGTGACCCCGGCCGTCTCCGGGCCCTACGACCTCGGCAACGTGGTCAACCGGGTGGCGCTGAACGTCAATCCGGTCACCGCCCAGGTGACGGCGGTCTCGGATCCGCTGCCGCAGATCCTCGACGGGATCCCGCTGCGACTGCGCTCGGTCCTGATCGACCTCAACCGTGAGCACTTCACGCTCAACCCGACCAGTTGCCAGCCGTTCCAGGTCGAAGGCCTGCTGACCGGGACCGAAGGGGCGACCGGAACTGGCGCGACCCACTTCCAGACCGCCAACTGCGACGCGCTCGCGTTCGCGCCGAAGCTGACGACGACGCTGCGAGGGGCGACCAAGCGGACCGGCTACCCGTCGCTGAAGGCGGTCCTGACCCAGGACCCGGGGGAGTCGAACATCCGCCGCGCGGTCGTCTCGCTGCCCCACTCGGAGTTCCTCGAGCAGAGCCACATCGGCACGATCTGCACCCGGGTGCAGTTCGCCGCCGACGCTTGCCCGGCCGCTTCGGTCTACGGCCGCGCCCGGGTGCTGACGCCGATTCTCGACCACCCGCTCGAAGGGCCGGTCTACCTGCGCTCCTCCTCGCACAACCTGCCCGACCTGGTCGCGGCCCTGAAGGGCCCCGCCTGGCAGCCGATCGAGATCGAGCTCTCCGGCCGCATCGACACCGACAAAGCCGGCGGCATCCGGACCAGCTTCGACACGGTCCCCGACGCGCCGGTCTCGAGGTTCGTGCTCGAAATGAAGGGCGGCAAGAAGGGCCTGCTGGTCAACTCGGAGAACCTCTGCGCCCGCAAGCACTTCGTCAACGCGAAGATCCTCGGCCAGAGCGGCGCACGGGCGAACCAGAAACCGCTGCTGAAGGCCCCCTGCGGAGGCCAGAGCGGCAAGCGAGCCAAGCGCGTCGCGAAGGGGGGTGAGCGCTGATGCGGCGGCTCTCGATCCTGGGTCTGGTCCTGTTGGCGGCGCTTGTCGCCGCCCTCCCGGCAAGCGCCGCCCCCGGCGACCCCTTCCAGTACAAAGGCTCCTTCGGGGAAGGCACGCTCGGCGAACGACCGAGCCTCGAAGTCAACTACGAGACCGGGAACGTCCTGGTGTTCGACAGCGGCACCGTCTACCAGTACAACGCGGCGGGGGAGCCGACCAACTTCACGGGCACCGGTGAACCGACCATCACCGGCCTCCCCTTCCAAGGGGAACTCGCCGTCGACCACACCGATGGGCCGACGCAGGGAAACTTCTACCTCCTCGGTGGCGACAGCACCTACTACTGGGCGTTCAAGGCAGACGGCACGCCCCTGCCCGGAAGCCCCTACGCGCCGGCTTTCGAATACCCCGAATGGTCCGGCAACGGCCAGTGCGGCGGCACGGTCGCAGCGAACGGCAACCTCTGGTACGGGCTCACCTCCCCCGCCGGCCTGAAGGAAATCGCGCCCAACGGCAAACCGACCGGCAACGAAGTCATCTTGCCGCGGGACTACGGCGACTCGATCTGTCGGACCGAGGTCGACAGCCACGGGGACATCTACGTCCTCCAGTTCTTCGTCAACGACGCGGAATCCGAATTCAGGATCGAAGCGATCCGCCTCAACGCGGAAGAAGACCTCGCCTCTGAAGGCCCGGTAGGGCTTGTTACCCCTCCTGGCGCTTACACGAGGCAATGGGCGATCGATCCGACCACCGATCAGCTGTTCAGCGCCTTTGGGGACAAGGTCATCTCCTTTCCCTACACGAAGCCGCTGGTCAGGCACGAACCCGAAGTCCAGATCGGCGGCCTCAGCGGCGCCGACGCGCTCGCCTTCGACCCGACCGGCCAGACGCTCTACGTCACGGAAAGGACCCTGACCGGGAACAGGATCAACATCTGGCATCGCGAGCCGCCCGCGGTGCCGTACGGCTTCTCGTCGCTCGAAGCCGAAGAGATCCGCTCGCGCAGCGCGATCTTCCATTCGACCCAGTCCTCCGGCGGCGCCCCGTACAGCTACTGGCTCGAATACGGGACCACCACCTCCTACGGATCGAGCACCGCCCCGGTGCAGGCGCCCTTCAGCCACTTCGCGCGAAGGGTCAGAGCCGTGCTCACCGGGCTGCAGCCCGGCACCGAATACCACGTCCGCCTCGTCACCAAGAACGTCGCCGGCACCAGCTACGGCCCCGACATGGTGATCACCACCTATCCGACCCCTGCCGGCGGCCCCGACCCCTGCCCGAATGCGCTCGCCCGCCAGCAGACCGGTGCCCGCACCCTGCCCGACTGCCGTGCCTTCGAGCTCGTCTCGGCCGCGGACACCGGCGGCTATGACGTCGAGTCCTCGATCGTGCCGGGGCAACAGCCTTTTCCCGGCTTCCCCGAAGCCAAGGACCGGGTGCTGTACGCGACCCACGCCGGCGCCATCCCCGGCGCCTGGAACCCGACCAACAAAGGCCCCGACCCCTACCTGGCGAGCCGTACCGAGAGCGGCTGGACGACGGACTACCTCGGTCTGCCGGCCGATCTCAACCCGGCCGCCGGCTCCTTCGCCTCGCAGGTTGGCGAAGCGAGCCCCCGACTCGACAGCCTCGCCTTCGCCGGCTCCGGGCTCTGCAGCCCCTGTTTCGACAGTGGCCTCGAAACCGGGATCCCCGTGCGCCGCAACGACGGCAGCCTCGTGCAGGGGATGGCGGGCTCCCTCGACTCCGGCGTCCCCGCCGACGCGCGGCCCGAAGGCAAAGTCGCGAAGTACTTCTCCGACGACGGCAACCACCTCGTCTTCGCCTCCAAATACGCCTTTGAGCCCGGCGCCAACACGGGCGGTGATCTCACCGTCTACGAGCGCGATCTCGCGGCGGGCAGCACCGAGATCGTCTCCACCGACGCCTCCGGCGCGACCTTGACCGGCGCCGGCATCTCCGAGCTCGACGTCGACTCCGACGGCTCCCGCGTCGTGGTCGGCAAGCGGATCGCGACGGACGCAGAAGGCAACGAATACGTCCATCCCTATCTCCACCGCTCGGGCACCGCCGCCAGCGCCGACCTGGCGTCGGGGACGACCAGCGGGGTCCTCTACGCCGGGATGACGAAGGACGGCTCGAAGCTCTTCTTCACCACGGTCGACCAACTGCTGCCGGTCGACAGCGACTCCAGCGCCGACCTCTACGAAGCGGCGGTCGACGGCGACGGCAACCTGCAGCTGAACCTGGTCAGCGCAGGGAGCTCCGACGCCTGCGATCCGGTCTCCAACGAGAATCGCTCGCACTGGAACTCAGTTGGCGGGGCCGCCAACTGCGACGTGGTCGCAATCTCCGGCGGCGGCGGCGTGTCTTCCGCGAGCGGGACCGTCTGGTTCCTCAGCCCCGGCCAGCTCGACGGGTCCGAGGGGACGCTCGACCAGCCGAACCTCTACCGGGCCGACCCGGGCCAGGCGCCGACCTTCGTCGCCACCCTCGAGCCCGACAACCCGCTCGTCCTCGACTCGGTCGCGGACGCCGCGACCCGCCGCACCGCTGATTTCCAGACCACCCCCGACGGCACTCTCGCCGCCTTCGCCAGCAGGGAAGACCTCGGCGGCTACGAGACCTTCGGCTTCGCCGGCATCTTCGAGTACGACGCTGTCGCCGACCGGGTCGACTGCGCTTCCTGCGACCTCAGCGGCTCCACCGATCACAGCTACCTGGCGGACTCCTTCCTGGCCGCGGACGGCCTCAGCCTCCTCGACGACGGCCGGGTCTTCTTCACCACCAAAACCCCGCTCGTCTTGAACGACGCCAACGAACGGACCGACGTCTACTACTGGTCCGGCGGCAATCCGCAGCTGATCTCGGCCGGGACCGGTCCGTTCGACTCGGCCCTGCTGACCGTCTCGGCCGACGGCACCGACGCCTTCTTCTTCACCCACGACACCCTGGCGCCGGAAGAAGACCACCTCGGGCCGCTGATGAAGATCTACGACGCGCGCGCGGGCGGCGGCTTCTTCAAGCTGCCGGCCGCGGTGCCGTGCGCCGCCGCCGACGAGTGCCACGGCCCCAGTAGCCCGATCCCGCCGGCGCCGGACATCAAGAGCTCCGGCCCGACCACCCGGGGCAACGTCCTCACCTGCCGCAAAGGCAAGGTCAAGCGCTACGGCAAATGCGTGAGGAAGAAGAAGCGCCATCACAAGAAACACAAAAAGCACCAGCGGAAAGAGGGGAAGCGTCATGCGTAGGAAGGCGATCCACGCCATCGGCCTCGTCGCCTGCCTGCTGTCGCTCGGCGCCCTCGCCCCGACCGCCCAGGCCGCGGTGACGATCGAAGAGCTCGAAACGACCAGCTCGACCTCGCAGGCGGGCGGCCACCCCGACCTTTTCACCCACTTCAAGCTCGGCGGCGTCGGCGCCTCGGAAGTGCCGAAGAACGTCACCTTCAACACTCCCCGCGGGCTCTTCGGAAACCCGAAAATCCTCACCATCTGCGACTCGATCGATTTCGCCTTCAGTCGCTGCAGCAGCAACACCCAGGCCGGTCTGATCACGATCCACGCCAACTACGAAGGCGACCCGAACTTCCTGCTCGGGACCGCCCCGATCTACAACGTCGAACCCGGCAGCAACGACGCCGCGCGCTTCGCCTTTGTCGTGCCGGTGCTGGAGATCCCGGTCGCGATCCCGGTCACGATCCGCTCGGCGACCGATTACGGCTTGCGCTTCACCGTCTCCGGGATCACCCAGGAAGCGCCGCTGACCGAAGCAGACATCACCTTCTGGGGCTTTCCGGCCGACTCGGTCCATGAAACGGAACGCTTCCCCAAGGGCTCGCCCGGCGAGCCCGCCGGCTGCCCGAAAGAAGCCGGCACCAGCTGCATCACCGAACCGGTCCAGGCCAGCGTCCCGAACCGGCCGTTCACCGGCAACCCTTCGGTCTGCGGCGTCCCGATGCCGACCACGCTCGACGTCGAGACCTACCAGCGCCCGAACGCGCAAGCCCACGCGGAGGCTTCCTATCCGGAGATCACGGAATGCGACCGGCAGACCTTCCGCCCGACCGCCCAGGCGCAGTTGACCACCCCGGAGACCGATTCTCCGTCGGGGCTGGACTTCGAGTTCTCGATCCCGCAGACGCAGTCGGCCGCCGCCTCGCCCTCGCAGCTGCGAGCGGCGACCCTGGTCTTTCCCGAAGAGCTGACGATCAACCCCGACGCCGCCGACGGGCAGACCGCCTGCTCTGACGAAGCTGCGCGCATCGGCAGGGAAGTGCCGGCGGCCTGCCCCGACAGCTCCAAGGTGGGCAACGTCACGATCAGCTCCGAATCGCTGCCCGGGGACCTGCAGGGCTCGATCTACCTCGGAGATCCCGTTCCCGGCAACCAGTACCGGTTGCTGCTGATTGCCGACGGCTTCGGCTTCCACGTCAAGCTGATCGGGCAGCTCCTGCCCGACCCCCGGACCGGGCGGCTGACCGCGAAATTCGAGGAGCTGCCGCAGCTGCCGCTGGAAAACTTCTCGCTTCACCTCTTCGCCTCCGAGCGCGGCATCTTCGCGACGCCGACCCACTGCGCGGTCTACTCGGTGGAAACTCGCCTCTATCCCTGGAATTCGGAGCTGGCCGATCAGGGAGGCCAGGTCGGGATGAGCCTCGACAAGGCGCCCGCGGGCAAGCTCTGCCCGCCGGTGACGCGGCCGTTCAACCCGCGCCTGGAGGCCGGCACCTCCAACTCCAAGGCCGGCAGCTTCAGCCACTTCACCCTGCGGCTCGACCGCGAAGACGGCGACCAGTTCCTCGGCGACCTCAACTTCACGATGCCGCCGGGGCTGCTCGCCTCGCTGCGCGGAACCGACTACTGCTCCGAGGCCGCCATCGCCGCCGCGAGGGAGCGCCTCGGGCGCCTCGAGCAGGCGGTCCCGAGCTGCCCCGCCAGCTCGCAGGTCGGCAGCTCCAACGTCGCCGCCGGGCCGGGGACCCACCCGCTGCACGCGCTCGGGAGGATGTACATGGCGGGCCCGTTCAAGGGAGCGCCGCTGAGCCTGGTCGCGATCACCCCCGTACTTGCCGGCCCCTACGACTACGGCGTTGTCGTCGTCCGGGTCGCGCTCCACGTCGACTCGGTCAACGCCCAGGTGAAGGCGGTCTCCGACACGGTGCCCGCGATCATCGGCGGCATCCCGATCCGGATGCGCTCGATCCAGGTCAACCTCGATCGCGACCGCTTCATGCTCAACCCGACCAACTGCGCGCCGATGGCGGTTGACTCGCAGGGCGTCGGCGACCAGGGCACGATCGCCAACTTCAGCTCCTACTTCCAGGCCGCCGACTGCGCCCAACTTCCCTTCAAGCCGCGCATGTCTATGACCCAGAAAGGCGGCGGCAAGGCGCGCTCGAAGAACCCGACCCTCGAGTTCCGGCTGCGGACCCGGGACGGCGACGCCAACGTGAAGTCGGTCGCGGTGATCCTCTCCAAGGCCTTCGCGATCGACCAGCGGCACCTCGGCAACCTCTGCTCCGAGGCGGAGCTGGCAAACCAGAAGTGCGCCGGCCGCCAGGCGATCGGCACCGCGGTGACGAACACGCCGCTGCTCGACGGGCCGCTGGCCGGTCCGGTCTACGCGGTCTCGGGCAAAGGCGGGCTGCCGCGCCTGGCCTTCGTCCTCAACGGCCAGGTGCCGCTGGTGCCGCGCGGCAAATCGTCTTCGACCAAAGGTGCCCTGAAGACCGTCGTTCCCGTCATCCCCGACGCGCCGATCGGCGACTTCCGCCTCACCATCTTCGGCGGCAAGCAGGGCTACCTGGTCAACACCCGCAACCTCTGCGATCGACCTGCCGTCTCGACGGTGGAATACGTCGCCCAGAACGGCAGAAAGCTGACCCAGAAAGTCGGCGCCCGCGCCAAGTGCGGCAAGCCAAAGAAGCGCCGCGGCGCTTGAACCCGAGAACCGAAGCGAGGCTCCCCTAGATGAAGATCCGAATCAGCAGACCCTCCCCGGCGATGATCGTCGCCGTGATCGCCCTCGTCGCCGCTCTCAGCGGCAGCGCCTATGCGGCCCTCGGCAAGAACAGCGTCGGCACCCGGCAGCTGAAGGCGAAGGCGGTGACCTCGGGCAAGATCGCCAACAACGCCGTCACCTCGGCAAAGGTGGCGAAAGGCTCGCTGACCGCGGCTGATATCAACGTCGGCTCGCTCGGGACGGTTCCCAGCGCCGCCCGGGCCGGCAGCGCCGGCAGCGCCGACTCCGTCAACGGCCACGCCGCCGCTTGCCCCGGCGCCACGGTGCTGATTCGCGGCGTCTGCTTCGACGCCGGCGCCAACCCGGAGGCCCCGACGCTGAAGGCCGCGGCCGACTCCTGCGCTTCGAAGGGCGGCTTCTTGCCCTCGCCGATGGAGCTCTACTCGACCCGGTCCGTGCTCAACCTCGGGGACGGGATCGGGACCGCGCACCAGTACACCGACTCCTACTATTCCGCGGTCGGCTCGGGCTCCAACTACACGACGATCGTCGTCGACGGCACCGGCAAACTGACCGAACTCGGCGTCGACGCACCGTCCCAGTACATCTGTGCCTACGCCCTCGTCAGGTAGCCGCCGGATGCGTCCGCGGGCACTGTTCGTCGTCGGGATCGTGGGGCTGATCGCAGCCGCGGTGGCCGCCCAGGCCACCGCCGAGGTGGAACGCAAAGGGGCGTTGCAGGTCACCTTCAACGGCGACATCTCCCCCCAACGGCTGCCCCGCCACGAGCTTGCCCCGATCACCGTCCGGATGGGCGGCAAGATCGCGACGACGGATCGCTCCGAGCCGCCGCGGCTGGAACGGATCGTGCTCGAAATCCACCGCAACGGCGTCCTCGACAACAAGGGTCTGCCGACCTGCTCGCTGGCGAAGCTCAACTCGACTTCCTCCGCGGCGGCGAGGAAAGCCTGCTCCGGGGCGCTCGTCGGCCACGGCAGCGTCACCTCGCGGGTCTACCTGCCCGAGCAGGGCGCCTTCGCCTCCAACGGCGACCTGCTCGCCTTCAACGGCCGCCTGCACGGGCGCCCGGCGATCCTGGCGCAGGTCTCCAGCGAGGCACCCCTGCCGCTGACCTACGTGATCGCCTTCGAGGTGAAGAAGCAGAACGGCACCTTCGGCACGGCGCTGATCGGGACGCTGCCGCCGATCGCCTCCGAATACGGCTACATCTCGGCCTTCTCGCTGGCGCTCCACCGCCGCTACACGAGCAACGGCCGCCAGCGCACCTTCGCCGCCGCCTCGTGCCCGGCGCCGAACGGCTTGAACTCCGCAGTCTTCCCGCTGGCCAAGGCGCGCTATGAGTTCGCCGGTGGCATCTCGCTCGGCGGGGTCATGGTCCGCGACTGCAAGGCGATCGGCTGATGCGGCGCGCGCTCGCCATCTCCCTCTGCCTGTCCGCGCTGCTCGCCAGCTGCCTGATCGGCGGCGCCGCTGCCGACACGGTGCGGGTCAACGACCTCGTCCTCACGGTTGACGGCTCCTTTGCGCCGACGAAGCTCCCGAAGAAGGGCGAGGCGCCGATCACCCTCCGGGTCAGCGGCAAGATCAAAACCGAAACCGGCACCCATCCGCCGGCGCTGAAGACGCTGCTGCTCGAATTCGACCGGGCCGGTCGCCTCAACACGAAGGGGCTGCCGACCTGCACCGTCGGCAAGCTGCAGAGCACGCTGACGGCCCAGGCGAAGCGCATCTGCGGCGACGCCCTGGTCGGCACCGGCTCGGTCTCCGCCGACATCGCCCTGCCCGAACAGGAGCCCTTCGGCGCCCGGGGGCCGTTGCTGATCTTCAACGGCGCCCCCAAAGGCGGCAAGCAGGTGCTGATCTTCCACGTCCACGCCAACGTGCCCGCGCCGACCACCTTCGTCACCACCGCCGTGATCTCCAAACAGGGCGGCAAGTACGGGACCGCGGCCCTGGTACAGATCCCGACCATCGTCAGCGGCCAGGGCTCGCTCACCGGCTTCCGCGCCAAGCTCGGCAAAACCTGGACCTACAAGGGCCAGAAGCAGAGCCTGCTGCTGGCCGGCTGCCCGTCGGGCAGCCTCTCCGCTCGCGGCGAGCTCACCTTCGTCAACGGGCTGAAGGGCGCGGGAAGCGTGGTCAGGCCGTGCAGCCCGGTCGGTTGACGGCCACCGCCCCGACGCAGCGCGCGAGCGCGCGCCAGGAACTTCCCTCGGGCGCAGGTCCGAGGAGCCGTCGCTGGGCGTTCCCCGCGCTCGGTGGCAACGAGCGCGCCCGTTCACCCTGGGCGGGAAGCGCTCCAGCAGCGGCCGCGGACCTCGGGGCCTGCCCCGGGGCCCGCGGCCGCTGCGACACGCGCCAGTTACGTCGCTAGCTCTCTGCTGACGCGGCTGCGGGCTGCAGCTCGGTGACGTCGAGGGTGTCGGCGGGGGCGTTCTCTCGCCTCGAGAGGGCGAGGCAGGGGATGGCGAAGACCCAGATGCCGGCCCCGATCAGGTAGGACGGCGCGTATCCCCAGACGTCGGCGGCGCGACCCAGCACCGGCTGCGCCCAGACCCCGCCGGAGGAGGTCATCATCGAGTCGAAGGAGAGGATCGTCGCCCGCTGGCGGGAGGGGATGAGGCCGTTGATGTAGCTCTGGCGGATCGGCGTGCTCGCCGCGAAGAGCAGGCCCCAGACGACGATCAGCCCCAGCACCGCCCAGAAGCTCTCGACGATCCCGATCAGCCCGAGGGCGACGACGC
>Ga0126305_10000694_pt1 | contig 14484 bp, 20 predicted proteins | sample Plot26_FD_92536 | JGI IMG/M metagenome (GOLD analysis project Ga0126305, IMG submission 92536) | Serpentine soil microbial communities from UC McLaughlin Reserve, CA, USA - Plot26 | ecosystem: Environmental > Terrestrial > Soil > Grasslands | place: USA: UC McLaughlin Reserve, Lake County... | reverse complement strand
GCGCGCCGGGCGATCCTCGCGATCCCGCCCACGCTGGCGGGCCGGATAGCCTACGACCCGCCCCTGCCCGCGCTGCGCGATCAGCTCACCCAGCGGATGCCGCAGGGCACGGTGATCAAGACGATGGCGATCTACGAGCGGCCCTTCTGGCGCGAGGAGGGTCTCTCCGGCCAGGCCGCCAGCGACGACGGTCCGGCCCGCATCGTCTTCGACAACTCGCCGCCCGACGGCAGCCCGGGCGTACTCTCGGCTTCCTCGAGGGCCGGCTGGCGCGCCAGTGGGGAGGGCGACCGGCGCCCGAGCGTCGCGACGCCGTTCTCGCCGGCTACACCCGTCTCTTCGGCCCGAAGGCGGCGAAGCCCGAGCGCTTCATCGAGCGCGTCTGGGCGGAGGAGGAGTGGACCCGCGGTTGTTACGGCTGCTTGATGATGACCGGCGGCTGGACCGAATTCGGTCGTGCCCTGCGTGCCTCGATCGGCCCCCTGCACTGGGCCGGCGCCGAGACCGCCACGGTCTGGAACGGATACATGGACGGCGCAGTGCAGTCGGGAGAACGAGCGGCGACCGAGGTCCTCTCGCAGCTGGTCGCGTGATCGAGCCGCATTACCTCGAGGTAATGGACCTCCGCACCTCCTCGCACTAGGGTCGCCGGCCATGGTGCCGGTTCGATCTCAGCCCAACGTCGGATTTCTCCTGCGCGCGTGGCGCGAGCGCCGGCGCATGACCCAGCTGGACCTCGCGCTCGATGCCGGAATCTCGGCTCGCCACCTGAGCTTCGTCGAGACCGGACGCTCGAAGCCCGGCCGCGAGATGCTGCTGCGGGTTCTCGAGCAGCTCAAGGTTCCCTTCCGCGAGCAAAACCGGCTCCTGCTTGCCGCGGGTTACGCCCCCGCTTATCCGGAGCGATCGCTTGACGACCCGAATCTGGGCCCTGTGCGAGATGCGCTCGACCTGGTCCTGTCCGGCCACGAGCCGTACCCGGCGCTCGTGGTCGATCGAGCCTGGAACATGGTGGCCGCCAACCGCGCGATGCTCGCCTTGACCGAGTCCGTCGAGATCGATCCCGATCTACTCGAGCCCCCGATCAACGTGATGCGCGTCGGCCTCCACCCTCGCGGACTCGGTCCTCTGTTCGTCAACCTGGGCGACTGGCACGCCCACTGGATAAAGCGGCTCGAACGCCAGTTGGCGGCAACGGGGGACGAGCAGCTTGCCTCCCTGATCGATGAGGTTGCCGGCTATCCCGTGCCGGAACCCGAGGCCGATGCCGTGACCGGGTTCGATTCCAGCGAGATGCTCGGTGCGGTCAGGGTGCGCACCCCCGCCGGCGGCGAGCTCGCCTTCTTCGGCATGTTCGCGAGCTTCGACACCCCGTTCGAGGTGACGACCTCGGAGCTGGCGGTAGAGCTTCTCTTCCCGGCCGATCGAGCGACCGCGGAGAAGCTGCAGGAGTCGGCGCGCGTTGAGTGAGTCCTTCGACGTGATCGTCGTCGGCGCCCGCTGTGCCGGCGCGCCCCTGGCGACGATGCTCGCCCACGATGGCCTTCGCGTGTGCTTGGTGGACAAGGAACGCTTTCCAAGCGACACGCTCTCCACGCACGGGATCCAACCCACTGGCATTCAGGTCCTGGAGCGAATCGGGGTCCTCGACTCGCTCTTGAAGCTGGCGCCACCGATAGCGCGCCTGAGGATGGTGTTCGACGACGTCTCGACCGCCGCAGCCGACGTAGTCGCCATCACCGGGGCCCCGGGTCTCAGCGTGCGCCGGATCACGCTCGACGAGATCCTCGTCAGCGCTGCTGCGGCCGCGGGAGCCGAGGTCCGCACCGAGACTGCCGTCACCGGACTGGTGAACGACAGCGAGCGCATCGTCGGCGTCACCACGAGCTCCGGGGAGCTGCGAGCGCCTCTCGTCGTCGGGGCAGACGGCGCGCGCTCCACCGTGGCAAAGATGGTGGGGGCCTCGGAGTACAACCCGACCACGGGCGGCCGCGTGTTCATGTGGGCCTACTACGAGGCCGATCCGACCGACGGCGAGATGTGGATCGGCAAGGTCGAGGACCACACCTACCTCGCCATGCCCACCGACGGTGGCCTGAGCCTGATTGGCGTCTGCCCCTCGAGCGAGCGTCGCGACGAGGTCCGCGCCGACCGTGAGGCGGTTTACCAAGCCGGCCTGCGCGCCTGGCCGGAGCTGCACGCCGGGGTGGAGGGCGCGCATCGCGAGGGAGCGGTGCGCACGAGGGCCAACCTCTGCGGCTTCTTCCGCCCCTCCGCCGGCCCCGGCTGGGCTCTGGTCGGCGACGCCGGCCACTTCAAGGACCCGACGCCGGGCCAGGGAATCTCCGACGCCCTTCGCCAGTCCGAGAAGCTGGCCGCCGCGATCAAGCGCGCGCTCGGCGACGGCGCCGGCAAGCAGGACGAGATCCTGCGCGGGTGGTGGCGCTGGCGCGACGAGGACGCCTGGGAGATGTACTGGTTTGCCCACGACATGGGCGCGGCCGGGCCGACCCCGCCACTGCGCCGTGAGGCCGAGCGGCGGATCGCCGCCGACCCTGCGCTGACCGCCGCGATGGTCCGGGTCCTCAACCATGAGCAGCGCCCTTCGGAGGTCTTCACGTCAGCCTTCTCCGTAACCACGCTGGCGCAGGCGCTGCATCACCGTCGCGGCCACCGGCGAAAGATCATGCGAGAGGCGGGGACGACGGCTGTAGACGAGCTCCGGCGCTGGCGGTCGGGGCGCCGCGCGCGATCGGAAGCTGCGCCTCCGGTGACGATCAACAGTCGCGCTGAATCCCGGTTCCCTTGACCAACCATGGGTTGGCTCCTGCTACTCCTGCCCCCGCTGGAAAGCGCTCGTGTGCGCCGGCGCTACTTGCCGTTGCGCTCGCGGTGCTTGCAGCCCGGCCAGCAGCAGGGCCGGCGCTGGCCTTCTTCCAGCTCTTCCTGGGTTCGGCGGATGCGGCGCTCTCGGGTCTTTTCCTGTTTCGCGTCTTCGACCCAGCAGATGAACTCGTTGCGGGCCAGGGGCGTGATGTCCTTCCAGGCTTCAAGGGCCGTGGCGCTGGCGATCAACGCCTCGCGCAGGTCGGCGGGCAGCTCGTGCACGACGCCGCCGGGGACTTGCTGGCTGCTCATGGAGCAATGGTATTAGGCGCTGTCAGCCCCACCAGTCGCGCTGGCCCTCGACGTCCCCGCGCGGGTCCTCGCCGAGGTTGGGCGCGCCGACGACGAGGATCTCGAGACCCTCTGGCCCGGCCTCATAGCTCCGCCAGGTACCGGGTGAGACGCGCACCGCGTCCCATTCCTCCAGCTCGACGACCTCGTCGCCGAGCTTCATCCGGCCGCTCCCGCGCACGACCACGTACACCTCCTCTTGCTTCTTGTGCGTGTGGCCGTACGGAAAGCGATACCCGGGCGGAATGCGCTGGTAGCTGAGGCCGGATTGCTCGAGCTCGAGCGCCTGGGTCGCCATGCGGAACTCCAGGTCAGGGGAGCCGTCGAAGTTCGACCCGACGTCCTCCAGGTCCTCCTTGAGGTTCCTCCGGGTGAACGGCACGGCGCGATCCTATTGGGTTGAGTAGCCGAGCCCCGCGGTATTTGCCGGTAGACGCGCCAAGCTCGCTATCCTCCATATCAGCAAACCGTCGTCGGGTTTCATCCTCCTCCTCCTTGCGCGCGGCCTGACCCCCAGAGGAGGGGTTTGCGTAGCGACAATTGAATCAGCAGGGCGCTTCAAGACCCCCGCAGGTGGACAGGGACGACTCCACGTATTCGATCCGGGCGGAGCTTTCGCGCGAGATGGTCCGGCTCTACAAGGAGCAGTTCGGTCGCGGGCCGACCAAGGCTCGAACGGATTTCGCCGGGCCCGACCTGGTTATCTGCACCCTCGAGCGCACCCTCACGCCCGCCGAGGAATCGCTTGCGGGGCTGGGGGAGCACCAGCGCCTGCGCGACACCCGGCTCTACTTCCAGTACGCCACCGAGGAGAACTTTCGCGGTGTGGTCGAACGGGTCGTCGGAAGGAAGGTCAGGGCCTTCGTCAGCGGCATGGACACCAAAGAGGACGTTTCCCTGGAGGCCTTCTACCTGGAGCCCGCCGAGCACCCGACCGCGCCGCCGCACTGAGCGGGCCTCGCGGTCAGGCGGCCTCCGCCAGAGCGGTGCTCTGAGCGACGCCTTTCCTGGTTCTCGGTCTCTTCGGTGCCACGACCAGGCTTCGGTGCCCCGTGACCGCCAGCAGGCGCTCCACCTGATCCTCGGCGCCGGAGAGCAACAGCTCCCGCCCTGGGGCTCTCAACCTCTGCGCTCCGCGCAGGAGGACTTCAAGGCCGCTGACGTCGATGAACGTGCAGGCGGACAGGTCAACCAAGACGTCTTGGCCTTTCTCGATCGCCCGGTCGAGCGCTGCCTCGAGCTCGCCGCTGACGGCAAGATCCAGTTCACCCTCGATCTCGATCTCCCGGCAGCCCGGCCAGATCTCGCGCTCGGAGAGCTTGAACGGGCAGTTGACGTGGGACACATGGACCTCCCTGTGGGTAGCTTGGGGATAGTCCGCGCATCCGTGGGGCCGGAGCTGCGTCCTTCTGCTTGGAGTGAGCACTGGGCACGGTGTCCGAGTGTCCAGAATCAACTGTAACCGGCCCGGATTGAATAAGCAATAGTTGGTAATGGAGGACGTTTCGCTTCTTCATCAACCGGGAAAGCGTTGGCCATGCGGACGATGGCATTCACCTGGAGCCTGATCCTGATCAGCGGGATCGTCTACTTCTCGATCATCGGGCTCACTCACCACTGACGGTCATGAAGCGGTTCCTGAAAGAGAACTCGCTGTCCCTCTTCTTCCTGGCGATATTCCTGCTGGCGCTTCTGGGTCAGGCGATCTCCGGCCACAACCTCTACAACGAGGAGGCGCTCCAGCACGAAGAGAGCACGATCAGCTTCTGGCGCTACCTCAGCTCCTCGGACTTCGGCCAAGCGGTGATGGAGAACTGGCAGTCCGAGTACCTGCAGTTCGCGCTCTTCGGGCTCGCCACCGTCTGGCTCCTGCAGAAAGGCTCTTCTGAGTCAAAGGAGCTCGACAAGGCGGGAACCGAGTCCGACGAGGAGCAGAAGGTGGGCGAGCACGCCGACGAGGATTCGCCCCGCTGGGCCGCCGTCGGCGGCATCCGCACCGCGATCTACTCCAACAGCCTGATCATCGCGATGGCGCTGGTCTTCTTCGGCTCCTGGTTTGCCCAGTCGGTCACCGGCTGGACCGTCTTCAACTCCGAACAGCACGAGCACGGCGAAGCGAGTGTCTCCTGGTTTACCTACGTCGGCAGCTCGGACTTCTGGCAGGCGACCTTCCAGAACTGGCAGTCGGAGTTCCTCGCGGTCGGCTCCTTCGCGATCCTGGTCATCTACCTGCGCCAGCGCGGCTCACCGGAGTCGAAGCCGGTCGGCGCCCCGATCGGAGATGCGACGGGGCAGGAGGGCTGACCTTCCCAGCTACTAGCTAGGGCGTGCTGGGCTCCAGGTGGAAGACCTCCACCGAGACGTCGTTGTGCGTGTCGATGCTGCTGTTGAAGGCGCGTACCTTGCGGTTCATGATCCTTTCCATCATCCCGATGAACTCATCTTTCGTCGCGTGTTGGAAATAGAGCCGCGTATCGCGGAGACGCTGATGCTCGTCCATCTCCGCCAGCCGTTTCTCGGCCGGCGTGAAGCTGTCCTCGAGAGTGCAGATGACTATGTCCGAGCCGGCGAACTCGGTTCTTGCCTTGGTCGGGCCGCGTCCGAACTGCTCCTTGTAGAGGCGAACCATCTCGCGGGATATCTCTGCGCGGACGGAGGTCTGGTAGTCGGCGGTCTCTGCTGACTCAGGTACAGGTGGGGTATCCATCTTGCCTTTCGAATCCCCTCCTCAAGGTTGGATGAAACCGCACGGGGCAGAGGAGGTAAGCCAGATGTGCGCGGCAGCTTGTAGGACACGACGCCGGTATCGCCCGGCAAGTCCGGGCGGCCCCGGTTCGTCTGTGTGAAGGACGAACCTGTGCGGCCCCGGACAAAAATGTCGCGCTTCGATTGCGTCGTGTCGGCGAGATGCCGCCGTCCCGCTGCTACCTCAACACATACCCAAGGTAGCAGTCTGCCGGGATTCTCCATCAGGGGGAGTGCTTCGGGTTTCATTTGAGCGGCGACGACTCCTGCGGGTACAGAGGAGGGATGGGCGACGGTCGACAGCCGGCGGATAACCCGGGAGGCGCTGCGAGCGGATTGTGGCGGCAGGCCCTGCGGCTGACCCGGGAGACCAGGCGGCGGCCCTGGGATCCCGCCGGGTTGGAGACTCGTTGGACGTCGGGACCACAGGATGGCGGCCTCCGTGTCCGCATTTCCCACCCGGCTGAGACCGCGGACAGGGCGGTCGTGCTGATCCACGGGGTGATCGTCTCCGGTCGCTACCTGACTCCGCTCGGGGCGGCGCTGTCTCGCGATTTCCCGGTCGCGATCCCCGACCTGCCCGGTTATGGGCTGAGCCAGGCGGCCGCGTCTGGCCAGACGCTCGCCGAGTTCGCCGACGCCGCGGTGGCGAGCGCCGCCCTCCTGGGTGCCGATCATCTGTCGCTCGTCGGCAACAGCTTCGGTGCCCAAATCGCAATCGAGGCGGCTATCCGCCATCCCGAAACGGTCGAGCGGATCGTCTTGATCGGGCCGACCACCGACCCCCGTGCCCGCTCGCTGCCGCGGCAATACCTGCGGTGGCAGCGCTGCGGTCCTCACGAGCACCCCTCCGTGTTTCCGGTCTTGGCTCGTGACCTGCTCGACGTCGGTGCGGTCCGGGCCGCCCGCCTTCTCGGCGTCATGCTCCGCGACCGCCCCGAGGACAAGCTCCCCGCGGTGCGACAGCCTGCCCTCGTCGTTCGCGGCGAGCACGACCACGTGGCTCCCGCCGATTGGGCTCGATTCGTCGCCCGTCTGCTGCCTGACGGGCGGATGACGGAGATTCCCTCTCAGGGCCACATGCCGCATTGGTCCGGCGCAGCAGCGGTGGCTTCGGCTCTGCGCGACTTTCTCTCCTAGCCGAAGCGGCCTGGGAGGATTCGAGAAGACCATGGACCCGCAAAAGATCACCGGAGGCCATTGATGACCGTCAAGCGCTTGGAGCACATCGGCATCGTCGTCGACGACCTCGCGGCGGCGACCGCGTTCTTCGTAGCGCTCGGGCTCGAAGTGGAGGGCGAGACGTCCGTCGAGGGCGAGTTGGTCGACCGCATCAACGGGCTCGGTGGCGTGCGGGCGGACATCGTGATCCTGCGAACCCCGGATGACGGCAGCAAGCTCGAGCTCGCCAAGTACCGCTCGCCCGCATACGAGGGCGAGGCCGGGCCGGCGCCGGCCAACGCCCCAGGCATCCGCCACGTCCTCTTCCGCGTCGACGACATCCAGGCATCCCTCGCGAGCCTGCAGGCGCACGGCGGCGAGCTGGTCGGCGAGGTGGTGAACTACGAGGACATCTACTGGCTCTGTTACGTGCGCGGCCCGGCGGGGATCATCGTCGAGCTGGCGGAGAAGATCGGGTGACGGTGTAGACCAAAGCCCTTCGTCACGCTCTCGCGGCGCCGAGGAGGGGGCCGACCTGGTCGAGCGTTTCGGTCATGCCCTGCTCCATCCCCATCTCGAGCATCTGTTCCATCGACTCGCGGTCGGCGAAGTGGGTTTGGATCGACATCGTCGCTTTGCCGTCGGCCTCGGCGATCGTCACCGTCATCCCCGTCGGGCCCCCGTCCTCCGGCTTGCCGTTCTCGTCGACGTCGTCGTCGGTCATGTGCAGCCGGTGGGGCGGTTCGACCTCCTCGATCCGCCACCAGCCCTGGTGCTTCTCACCCTCCGGGCCGGTCATGAAGTAGCTGGTGCGCGCGCCGACCGTGAGCTCGTGCTCGACGAAGGTCGAGGAATGGGACGGCGGGCTCCACCAGCTCTCCAGCTGGCGCGGATCCGACCACAGCTCCCAGAGCCGCTCGGCATCGGCGGCAAACTCGGCCGTGATCGTCAGGGTCAGGGCGTCGATGTCCCTTTTTACGTCGGTGACGGGCATCAGCTTTCTCCTTTGTCGGTTTCGAGGATCTGCTCCATCCGCTCGATCCGGCCGCGCCAGTCCGCCTCGAGACGATCGAGGGCGGCGTGGGCGCGCAGGAGGGCGTCGGCCTCGGTGCGGACGATCGCCTCGCGACCGACCCGTTGCTTGCTCACCAGTTCAGCCCGCTCCAGCACGGCGACGTGCTTCTGCATCGCCGTGACGCTGATCGGGTGTTCGCGGGCCAGGGCAGAGACCGAGAGCCGGCCCTCGTGGGCGCGGCGGAGGATGCTGCGGCGGATCGGATCGGCCAGCGCCCTGAACAGCAGGTCGGCGGCCTTCTCCTCGTCATGGATCGGTTTCTCATCTACAACCATCTGGTTGTAAGTTAGCACGGGGGGTACGGTGGCCGTGGATATTCGAGCCGGCCGAGGTGCTCCACTCGCCGCTCGCCACGCACGTCCGCTACCGGCGGACGCGGTGAGGAGCCGATCTCCGGTTCGCGGCCAAAATCCCCGGAAATGGGGGATTTTTGGCGAGTGTCGGGAGGATTCTGGCCTGCAGCGGCCAGCAATCTCGTCGTTTAACGCCCGACGCGGCCTGTAGAAGCACGTTTGATTGGCAGGCCCTGAGGGGCTTGGAGCCGCTACTTCAAGGAGACGAGATGTCGATTACGACCAAGGATGAGTTGGCCAGGCAGGTAGCCGAGCGGACCGGGCTCGAGACGGGCCAGGCAAAGCGCGCGGTGGAGGCGACGATCGAGGAGATCACCGCTCAGCTCGCAGCAGGCAATGACGTCAAATTCACCGGCTTCGGCAAGTTCTCGACGGTCGACCGGCCGGCTCGGGAAGGCCGCAACCCGCAGACCGGCGAGTCGATGAAGATCGCCGCGAAAACGGCGGCAAAGTTCAGCCCCGGCGCGGAGCTGAAAAAGGCCGTCAACAGCTAAGGGGCACCTGCTCACCCAGGTGCCTAGCGGGGAGTCGCGGTAGAGACTCCCCGCCGACGTCGGGGCCCGGCCCTCCTCACGGTTCGACCATCACCTTCAGCGCCTCGCGCTCGTCCATCGCCCGGTAGCCGTCGGGGACGCCCTCGAGGTCGACGGTGCGGTCAAAGACCCGCCCCGGTTCGATCGTGCCGTCGAGGATGTCGGGGAGCAGCTCCTCGATGTAGGCGCGGACCGGGGCCGGGCCGCCGCCGACCGTGACGTTGTCGTAGAAGGAGGCCTGCCCACCCGGCATCGGCTCGCTCTGGGGGACGCCGACGCGCCCGACCGCGCCGCCCGGCCGGGCGATTTCGATTGCCGTCCGGGTTGACTGGTCGAGGCCGACGCACTCGAGGACGGAGTGGGCGCCGAAGCCGTCGGTCAGCGCGCGGACCCGCTCGACCCCCTCCTCGCCGCGCTCGGCGACGACGTCGGTGGCGCCGAACTCGCGCGCCAGGTCGGTGCGATCCTCGTGGCGGCCGAGGATCACGATCTGCTCGGCGCCGAGGCGCTTGGCGGCGATCACGCCGCAGAGGCCGACCGCGCCGTCGCCGACCACCGCGACCTTCTTGCCGGGCCCGACCCCGGCGATGACCGCGGCGTGGTGGCCGGTCCCGAGCACGTCGGACAGCGTCAGGAGGCCGGGCATCAGGGCGTCGTCGGCCTCGACCGGGAGCGGGTAGAGCGTGCCGTCGGCCTGCGGGATGCGAAGCGCCTCGGCCTGGGCACCGCCGACCTCGGGGCTGCCGAAGAAGCCGCCGTGGACGCACTCGGTCTGCAGGCCGTCCTCGCAGAAGAGGCAGGTGCCGTCGGAGAAGGCGAACGGCATCACCACCACCTCGCCGACCTTCACCGTGCGCACCTCGGCGCCGACCTCCTCGACCACCCCGATCGCCTCGTGGCCCATCGGGCGCCCGCCCTCGGTTGGCTCCATGTTCTTGTAGGGCCAGAGGTCGCTGCCGCAGATGCAGGCGCGGGTGACGCGGATCAGGGCATCGGTTGGCTCGACCAGCCTGGCGTCGGGAACGTCTTCGATGCGGACGTCCCCGGCGCTGTGCATGACGGTGGCTTTCATCGGTCCTCCAAGTCTTCTATTGGCAGGTGGTCGGGGACTACCCTCGATCGAGCATCTGGAGTCCCGGCCGGCGAGCTGGATCGGAAGCAGGCGCTCCGAACCAGGTGGTCAGCGCCTCGGCGAGTCCGCGGTCCGTGTCGTCGCCGACCCAGGCGACATATCCGTCGGGCCGGATCAAAGCAGCGGTGGGGGCGGTGACCGCGCCGACCACCGGCAGCTCCCACTCTCCTTCGTAGGTCGCGTCGAGCGACTGGACCCGATCCGCCCAGGGAGCGACGTCAAAGCTGCCGGGCGCCCCGAGGTTCAGCAGCACCGGCCGGGCTTCGTGCAGCAACTCGAAGACCCGCAGCGGGCCGTCGGCGGTGACGAGGTCGAGGTCGGGCATCCGGCGCCCGAGCAGGGGGTGGCCGTGGCCGAGGTCGTAATGGACGTCCAGCCCGGAGCTGAGCCCGACCAGCAGTTTGCGGGGCTCTTCCATGGCCGCGAGGTCTGAGACGAGGTCGACCAGAGGTTCCATGCGCTCGTCCCGACGCTGGAGGGTGCCCAGAGCCATCGTGAACTGGAGCGCGCGGGCGACGACCGGATGGCGCTCGCCGTGGTAGGTCTCGAGAAGGCTCTCCGGCGAGGTGCCCCTGACCACCTGCGCGAGCTTCCAGCCCAGGTTCACCGCGTCCTGCAAGCCGAGGTTGAGGCCCTGGCCGCCGGCGGGGTAGTGCACGTGCGCCGAGTCGCCGGCGAGGAGGACGCGTCCCGCGCGGAAGGCCGTAGCCTGGCGGGTCATGTCGGTGAACCTGGAGATCCAGGTGGGGTGGTGGGCCCCGAAGTCGGTGCCGAAGACGGCGATCAGCGCCTGGCTGAGATCGCGCAGGGTGGGCTCGCTCCCCTGCGCGAGCTGCTGCTCGGTGACGACGACGCGGAACGTTTTCTCATCCCCCATCCGGCTGAGGCCGTGGACGCCGGTGGCGTCGTGGCGGACGCCCTGCGGCGGCTCCTCGGTCAGCTCGACCTCGGCGATCAGGTTGCTCCTGGTCGGATCCCAGCCGGGGAACTCGATCCCGGCCTCTTTGCGGACAAGGCTGCGCCCGCCGTCGCACCCGGCCAGGTACTGCGCCCGCAGCGACCGGCCGTCGCCAAGCCGGACCTCGACCGCGTCGTCGTCTTGCGCGAACCCGGCGACATCGCTGCCGTAGTAGATGCGGACGGGCAGCTCGGCGATCCAGGCGGCCATGATCCGCTCGATCTGGTTCTGGAAGATCCCGAGGAAATAAGGGTGACGGGTGGGGAAGTCGCCGATGTCGAGCGCGGTCGCACCGAACGGCATCGCCTGATGGGCTTGGCCTTCGGCGAGGAATCGATCGGCGACCCCACGCTGGTCCAGTACCTCGATCGTGCGCGAAAGGAAGCCGCCCGCCCGCGAGCCCACGAGCTGATGGTCGGGGCGCCGCTCGACGACCCCGACGTCGACCCTCGCCAGCGCCAGCTCGGCCGCCAGCATCATTCCCGCCGGACCTCCTCCGACGACTACCACCGCATGCTCGTTCAGACCCAAATTCACCACTCCCTCTCCGTCGCTGACGCTTGCGGCCGGCGATTATGGGGCAGGAATCAGGACCTCATGAGGGCTTCGTCTGCGGTATAAATTAGGAGTGGCAAGGGGCGGATGCCGCCCCTTTTTTTGTGCTCGGGTTTCGCCTAGGGGCGGTCGGCCGTGGAGGCCGGGAAGAACCCGAAGCAGATCGCCCAGGTCGCGGCAACTGCGATGGGGATGGCGATCGAGACGTCGTCGAGGACGGTTGTCCCGCCTCGCGATCAGGACGCCGGTAGATAGGTCAGGAGGACGACTCCGGACTCGAACCGCTTGACGTCGCCGAGCTCCATCCGCACGGTCCCTCTTTCGCCGAGCACGTGGACGTTTCCCTTGCCCCAGACGAGCGGGTTGAGGTAGACCTCGTATTCGTCGATCAAACCCCTCTCGGCGAGGGCGTAGGCGAACTCGCCGCTCCCGTGCATGTAGAGGTCGCCGTCGACTTCGTCCTTCAGCCTCGGGATCGAGTCCTCGAGGTCGCCCTCGAGCAGGGTTGCGTTCCAGTCGAGATCGCCGGCAAGGGTCCTGGACCCGACGTACTTCGGCATTGGGTTGATCATGCCCGCCCACTTGCCCGACGCGCTCGGCCAATATCCCGCTAGACCTTCGTAGGTCTTGCGCCCCAGCACCATCCCGCTGGACCTCAGCTGCCGCTCGAACGAGTAGTCGCCGTGGTCTCCGTCGGGCTGCACCCACTCGCCGACCGGGTCGATGACGCCGTCGAGGGTTGCCTGCGTACTTGCGATCAGCTTTCCCATTTCACTTCTCCTTTGGTGACGGGACCCTCCGGGGCCCTTTATCTATAGGACGAACGGGGCCACCCGGAATCGACATCCTCGTTTTGCAATCGGAGCTACGGGTACGAATTCGTTGACGGGTCAGCTAGGGAAAGGAATTACACGTGGGAATCATCGGCTGGATAGTGCTCGGATTGCTGGCGGGGATGATCGCCAAGCTGATCATGCCCGGCGACGATCCCGGTGGCTTCATCGTCACGACCTTGATCGGCATCGCCGGCGCGATAGTCGGAGGCCTGATCGCCAGCGCCCTCGACATCGGTGACCTCGACGAGTTCTTCGACATCGGCACCTGGTTGATCGCGATCGCCGGCTCGCTGCTGCTGCTCGCCATCTACCGGATGGTCGTCGGGAACCGGACCGGGCACCGCCCCGCTCGGCGCTGACACCTTTGCCGGATTGACCAGCTCGTGAGCACGTCCGCGCCGCCGTAGCGGCGGCGCGGACGCAACGCTCGCCGCTTGGCGCCGAGCCGACCACCGTTACCGGCGAGCACCTCGCCGCATACGTCGGCGCCCGACCGGCATGATGGGCGGGTGCCAGGGCCCCCGTCGAGAGAAAAACGCAGTGAGCGCCCGGACTACGGCTGGGTCATCTCCTTCGGTTGCAAGACCGCCGGCCAGCTCCGTCGCCTCAAGGTCGACACCGACCCCGCCGCGGACACCAGCCCGATCGAGGTCCCCTGCGTCTGCGGCGAAACGCACCGCGTGACCGTCTCGCCCTACCGGCGACGGCGATCAGCGGACGAAGCGTTCGACCTCGAGGTCGGTTCGCTCGACGAGCTGCGCTGAGTTTTTGCCTACGGAGTCGGGTCGGTGACCTGACGGACCTCGATCGTGCCGTTCCGCGACCGCGCCTCGTAGGCGGGCTGCGGGGAGGAGGCGGGGCCACGCTCAACGCTGCCGGTGCGCAGGTCGAACTCGCTCCCGTGCCAGGGGCAGGTGACGCGGCCGTCGGCGACCTCGCCTTCGTGAAGCGGCCCGCCCCTGTGGGTGCAGCGGTTGGCGAGGGCGTGGACCTCGCTGCCTTCGCGGACCAGGAGGACCGGGACTCGACCGACGAGGACACAGGCGGGGCTGCCGTCGCTCAGCGCTCGCTCGGGGAGAGCCTCGACCCAATCGGGCGAGCCCTCTTCGAAGGTGGTCACCGCCACCCCCTCGCCGTGCACATAGGAGAGGTGGCCGCCGAGATGGCCGCCGACGGCGAGGGCGGAGGAGCCGGCCAGGGCCAGGGCCCGGCCTTTCGCCCGGCGGCCTTGATGTCGCGCGACGTAAGAGGCGGTGAAAAGGGAGAGGGCGGTGACGTTCGACGCGGCGTGCGCGAGGCCGACCCGCCGCGTCGCTGCCCTGCCGCCGGCGCTGTCGGCCCACTCGACGTAACCGCTCGCCGCGGTGGGGACGGAAGCGAGGATGCCCAACCCGATCAGGCGCCGCGCGGCCAGCTCGGACTCACGGCCGCCGAAGTTGTCGAGGAGAACGGCGCTGGTCCACGACCCGATCGGAAGGTCGGTCATCAGAGGGTGAAGGGCATGGCCGAGGAAGGTGCCGCTGAGGGCGTCCCGGGCGGGGCCCGGCTTGATCAGCTTGTCGGCGAGGCCGAGCAGCGCCCGGGCCGGCGGATCAAGCGCCTCGACCCGCCCGACCCGTTCGGCAAACCGGTGAAGAAGAGGGCGGCGTGGCGCCCGGGCGGTCTCGAGTGATCCCTCCATCTCACCTGGTTACCCGCTCTCCAGCGAACGACGCAACCAGCTCGACCGAGCGCAGGCGGTTCGGCACCGAGTCGGAGTAGTGCACCGTCATTAGCTCGTCGGCGCCGGTCTCGGCGGCGAACTTCTGCAGGTAGGCGGAAACCTCGTCGGGTAGGCCGACGGCGGTGTAGGCGAGCATCTCGTCGACCGCGGCGGCCTGCGGCGACTCGAGCAAGGCGGTGATCTCCTCCTCGCTGAGCTTTTGGCCGCGGCCGAAGAGGGCGCGGGCGCGGATGCGG
>Ga0126305_10000693_pt1 | contig 14497 bp, 19 predicted proteins | sample Plot26_FD_92536 | JGI IMG/M metagenome (GOLD analysis project Ga0126305, IMG submission 92536) | Serpentine soil microbial communities from UC McLaughlin Reserve, CA, USA - Plot26 | ecosystem: Environmental > Terrestrial > Soil > Grasslands | place: USA: UC McLaughlin Reserve, Lake County... | reverse complement strand
GGTAGATGTGCGCTTCGCAGACGGGCGATCCACCTTGTTCTGGCCCGCTGACCTCGAGGAGGTAGACTCTCCCCGACGCTGGTGGCGTTCCCTGCTCGGTAAGGACGATGCAGATTACTAAGGAACATCATAAGCTTCCGGCATTCGACTACCACCTAGACGAGTCGGACCCGGACGTAGTGATCCTGCGCCTGCAGGACGGTACGTTCGTGGCAGCCTTCAGCGCGATGGGTGCTACCAGGGAGGGCATCCTCGAGGCCGCCAAGGAGGACTATCGCGAGCGGCTCCGGGCTCATGCATCCCGGCAGGGCCACGGTATCCAGGGACAGCGGAGCGACCAGAGCGCTTAACCCCGGAACATGCCTCAGGCTTCAAGCGTCATGCTGCTCGTGCGAGGCGGTTCGCCCGAAGCCAGCATGTACGATTACTTGGTAAGGGAGATCGAGGCTGCGAGCACCGTGGAAGTGAGGTTGAACACCCGCGTCGTCGGCGGCGGGGCGAGGGCCGACTCGAGCACCTCACGCTCGAGGACACTGTTTCCTGGCACACTGAGACCGTGCCGGCCGCTGCGCTGTTCGCCCTGATGGGCGCTGAACCCCACACGAAGTGGTTGCCCAACGAGATCATGCGCCAACCAAGCCATGGCCGACGCTACACATACGCGTAACTAGCTTGGCAGGAGCACGGTCCTCGTATAAGTGGCCGATCCGTCCCCGTCTCGGCCGGTCGGCGCGAACCCGACGGTGAAGAATGCCGGAGGCTCCGCTACCATCGGGGAACGGCACTGTTCCCGGAAGAGGAGGGACGCGATGGCCGACCAACCCGGCGCGGCTGAGCACACCACGGGGTCCGTGAGGTATGTCGACCCGGAAGGTCTGCACAAGAACCCGGCTTTCACCAACGTCGTGGTCGTCGAGGGGCCTGTAAAGACGGTGCACGTCGGCGGCCAGAACGCCGTGGATGGCTCGGGCAACATAGTCGGTAAGGGCGATGTGGCCGCACAGACCGAGCAGGTACTGGCAAACCTACGGGCGGCACTGGCGGCCGGGGGCGCGGGGCCCGAACAGGTGGTCAAGTGGAACCTGCTCGTGGTGGAGGGGGAGTCCCTCGAGGCCGGGTTTTCCGCCTTTCGACGCGCGTGGGGCAACCCGACGCGCCCGCCGGCGATCACGATGGCGTTCGTGGCGGGGCTCGCCAACCCGGACTACCTGGTGGAGATGGACGCCGTCGCAGTCGTGCCACTGTGAGCCACGCCGCGGTTCGCGGTCCCGAAAGCCGCGCCCCGCGTGTCGGTCGGGCCGAAAGCCGAGCTGGTGGTAAAGGCCACGAAAAGGTAGTCCAGAAAGCCCGGCGTCCAACCGATAACCCTCTTGCCGTCCTGCTGGTCTATCTGAGGGAACAGGAAGTCCTCGCTGGCGTGAGTCTCCGGCGTGCGCTCGGCTGGGTTGCGGCCGTCGTTGGCGCCGCGATCGCCCTCATGCGAGCCGGACTGCCACGTGCGCCGGTGACCCTGATCGGCGTGTCGGCAATCTTCGCCGTGCATTCGTGCCCTACTGGTTCACTCGGCCTTGCGTTGTTCTTGTTGGGTGCGGGTGGATCGAATTGGCTACAGGGAAGACCGTGACCCAGAAGATCGCATAAAGAACTCCTCCTGTGAGCGGACAGATCAGGAACGTGAAGCTCACGCAATAGCCCCGAAGAGTTGACACTCTACGAGATCCGGATGAAAGGGCATCTCGATCAGAGGTGGTCGGAGTGGTTTGACGGATTGACGATCACTACTATGCAAGTAGATTCTCACGTAGTGGAGGTAAGTGTGAGAGATCCGCCCCCCTTGACGGCCGAGCGGACCTGTAGCTCGAGCATCGAGCCTTCACGTTCGGCCCTCCAGCGGTTATAATTCGCGAACCAACAAGCAACGCCAGGAGCAAAGTCCGATACCCGATGCGATGCATCCATCCCACGAGGCCCCTGGAAGAGATCTTGGTCTGCTGGTCGCTTTGTCCGGCAGGCATCCTGATGCGACCCCGCCCAACAACTTGCTCTTGCAGCTTTCAAGCTTCGTCGGACGGAAGAAGGAACTAGCCGAGGTAAAACGGTTGCTGCAGGGCAGCCGCCTGCTGACGCTCACCGGATCGGGCGGCTCAGGCAAGTCGAGGCTGGCCGTGGTGGGGGCGGCCGAGCTGGTGCAAGGGTTCGAGGACGGCGCGTGAATGGTGGAGTTGGCGCCGCGGAGGGCAGGATCGTACGCGCCGCGCGACTGTGGGGCGCCGAGGAGGCGCTGCTAGAGAAGATCGAAGTCGGGGTGCACACCTACGTACCCGACCGCTCCCATCACCAGAGTCGGGTAGCTGCCGCGCGTGCCCGGCTCGGCGAGGAAGAGTTCGAGGCAGCGTGGACGGAGGGGCGGACGATGAGCACTGAGCAGGCCATCGAGCGTGCGCTGGATCGCTCGACAACGCCGGCGACTGCCTCCCACGTGACCTACCCCGCCGGACTCAGCGCCAGGGAGGTCGAAATCCTGCGCCTGGTCGCCAGCGGGCTCACCAGTGCCGAGGTCGCGGAGAGGCTCTTCCTCAGCTCCCGCACCGTCAACTGGCATCTGACCTCGATCTACCGCAAGCTGGGATCGCACTCCCGCACCGAGGCTGCCCGCTTTGCCTCAGAACACGGCCTCCTTTGAGGGCGGTATTCCCATCAGCGGTTAGCTTTACGTCTATTGATACCTGGTCCTTCAGCTTTCGTACTCGCTGACGGGAGACTTACGAAACGCCGGTACATCCGACCCTTCCGCGGGCTTTCGAGATCGTCGCCCAGGTACCCTAACGGATGGAAGTACCGGGCATGGTTCGAAAACCCGGTACCCAAAACCGGTAGTTCTAACAGTGCGCGGCCACTCTTGGCGCTCTAGGGTTCTATCAGTCGCCCAGAAAGCGAGGGCAAGGACACACCCCGCCGAAGAAGCGGCGGGAGAAAGTGGCACGCGATATGACGGATTTTCCCCGTAGTCTCGACTCAGAAGGAGCCGCAAATTCGCCGAGCGTTGCGGCGCAACAAGAGACGTTGGTAGGTTCAGGCATGCGATCGCCACGAGGGTTCTTAGGGTCTGTTGTCCTGGTGTTGGCGTTGCCGATAGCGGTGTTGACCCAGGTGTTGTTCGGCAGCGGGTCCAGTTTGGCGATGGATGTGATGCTCACGGTAGGCTGCACCCTCATTGCGGTCTCTGCCTTCGATTTCGGGACACCGAGATGGGTAGCCTGGGTAGGACGCGCGGCCGCAGGCGCCTTCGCCGCGATCTTCGTCTTGCAGGGGGCGAGCGAGCTGGTGCGCAACGATTCGTTCAGCCATTTCGCCCTTCAAGTGTTGGGAAATTGGCCGGAGAGCGTGCTAACGACCCTGTTCATCTTCTAGCTTGTCGGGGTTTTGCTGAGTGCCAGCCGGGACAAGACGAGGATCCTGGGGTTCTTCGCATGGCAGTAGTGGTGGGCGTAAACGCATACAACTATGTTCTCCAATTTCTTGGCGAACCGCCCGCCTTGACGGCGGTGTACCTCCTGCCTTTCGTCTGGCTCCTCCTCGAAAGCAGGAAGAGGCAGCCTGAGAACGGTTCGTAGTGCTTCCACACCGGCACAGTAACGGCTCGCGGGTCGGGATGTCCGCGTTCGAGAGAGGCCCTCAAGAGGCGAGAGTGGCGCGGTGCACCAGATGAGGCGGCGAAAGGCTCACGAAGGGCTGGACTTCGGGGCTCTTCGCCACGCAATCGAGCACTGCGATCTGGACGCCATGCTCGTCTTCTACTCCAAGGAGGCCCAGCTGAGCATCGTCAACGCCGACGCCCCTCAGGCTTTGCCCTTCCAACTTAGCGGAAAAGCGGAGATAGCCAAGCATCTGCGAGTGGTTTTCAGTCAGAAGAGTTCTCACCGAGTCGAGCGAGGAGTCGCTGACGAAAATCGGATGATGTTCCGGGAGGTTTGTGAGTACCCGGATGGGGGCCGGGTCGTGGTCGAAACGACGCTTGAGGTGCGCGACGGAAGGATCGTCCGCCAGGTGGATGTAGTGACAAGCGACGCACGGGCGAATAGCCAGGAGTCGAGCGGCCGAGGACCGCCCACCTGAAGTACGAGCGCAGGGGTGGACGCGACTCTGCCGAACTGTCTTCTGTGTTCCAAGCGACCGAGAAGGAGGACTAATGATGTCCAGTGTATCTGGCGTGGTGAGAAGACACCCTATCATCACGTTCTTCGTCCTGACCTACGCCATCGGGTGGGGGTTAATACCGTTCTGGACCTTCCAAGCAGGCTCGCCGTTCATCGCCGCCCTCATCGTGATCCCCCTCACCCAGGGAGTTGCAGGTCTCAAGGAGCTCGGCTTGCGGATGATCCGCTGGCGCGTTAGGTGGTACTGGTACACTCTGGCCATAGGAATCCCGCTTGCTGTCCTTGGGCTCATTGTGGGGCTCAACGTCGCCCTCGGGGCAAGCGCTCCCTCGCTAGTCCAGTACAGCTCCGTGAGCACCATCCTGCTGGTGTTTGGGACAAAACTGATCAACCCTGGAGATGGACCGCTAGGCGAGGAGCCGGGCTGGCGAGGGTTCGCCCTTCCTGGGCTGCAGAGCTCCCTCTCGCCGCTGGTGTCCACCCTGATACTAGGGGTGCTCGTAACTGTCTGGCATGTGCCCCTCCTCTTCCTTGAAGAGGACCTCTTGCGGCCGTCCATCATCGTGGGCTTCCTCCTGGGAACGATGGCGGTGACGTTCTGGTACTCATGGTTGTTCAACCACACCGGCGGCAGCGTGCTCATGACGCTCATTGCGCACGCCGCCCAAGGGACAATCACGATAGGAGGATTATGGTCCTTGGGCGCTGACTTTGCGCGGGCCAACTTGCTCACTGGCTTCGTGTGGTTGGCCGTGGCGATCGGGTTGGTTGTCTTCGACTGGAAGGCCTGGCGCGGTCCTGCGCCTGCCGAGGCGACGACGGTGCCATCGGTACCGCCTAGACAAGCGACACCGGCGGCGTCTGCCTAGAGCTCCAGGGCATCAGAGAAGCCCGCTACAGGAGAAACCGAGTAATTCGGGCCGCGCACCGAGGACCCTGGAGTGCCCAAAGAGCGCAAGCGCCGGTATGAGGACGACACCCTCGTGTTCCTGTACGATCCCCTTGGGCGTTTGTCCGGCGAAGGTGTCCAGACGGTGCCCTCGTGAAAGAAGGAGATGGGATGAAGCGGTTAGCCGTGGTGTTGGTAGTTGTTTCGGTATTCGTGGGTTCTTGCGGAGGGCAGGGGCAAAAGGTCGGACAGATGCGGCATGAGACGCGCTCGATCCAACCCGAAAACGCTAAGTCCGTGCACACGCACCTCATGATGGGTGCCGGAGAACTGAACGTGAGCGGCTCTGCCGATGCGCTTATGGAGGCAGACTTCGCCTACAACATCGCCGACTGGAAACCCAAGGTAGACTACGATGTAAGCGGTGACACGGGCAAGCTGAGCGTCAAACAGGGCAGCGGCAAAGGCGTCCGCATCGGCGGAGGCGCCCGCAACGAGTGGGACGTTCGCTTCTGACGAAGTGCCGACAGATCTCGTGGTGAACATGGGCGCCGGAGAGAGCGACCTGGACAGCCTCACGCTAACAGGGCTTACGCTCCGGGTCAGGATTGGGTCGCAGGTACCTACAAAGACCCCACCGATAGGAGACCCGTCAGGCTCCTCGAGGAAGAGTCGGGCGTTACGATCACCGAGGCGGAGCCCTCCTTCGAGCGGATCCCGGCCGTCTTCGGAGGCGTGCCCGGCTACGAACTCGAGTTCGGCGGTGTGCTTTTGCGGGACGCCGAGGTGAGCATAGAGACGGGTCTCTCAGGTGTGGTAGTGTCCGTCCCAGGCTCCACCGCAGCGAGGGTGGTCACCGAGACTACCCTGGGAAGCGTGGATCTTGGCGACGGATTCACGAAAAGAGAGGGCGCCTTCTTGACCGAACCCGCCCTTAGCGAAGATGGACCCGTCTTGAGAATACGCGCCGGCGTGAGACTCGGGTCGCTGCAGCTCAGTACGACGTAAAACGCAACCTCACAGCGCCGTGCATATAGCACGAGCCATCAGCTTTCAGCAAAGAAGCTGACAAGCTGAAGTGCTGACCAGCGCGGTTTTCAGGAAGGGCCAACCCTTCCTGAAAACCGCAACCAAGCTGCGCTTACCAGTCGTACGCTTCGGGGCGGCGGTTCTTGAGGGCGGGGAACTCTTCCCGAAAGTGGTCGAGGTAGTCGAGGTCCAGGGTGGCGAGCGCGTATCCGTCGCGGTCGGGGCACTGGGCAAGCACCGTCCCCCACGGGTCGACGATAACAGACCGTCCGTAGGTCCACCGTCCGTCGGCCTTCTGCCCCCACTGGGCCGGCGCGACGACATAGGCCTGGTTCTCAACTGCCCGCGCCCGCAAAAGTAGCTCCCAGTGGTCTTTGCCCGTCTGCAGCGTGAAGGCGGCAGGGACCGTGAGGACCTCAGCGCCGCGCAGCGCCAGCAATCGGTAGAGCTCGGGGAAGCGCACGTCATAGCAGACAGAGAGCCCGACAGTAGCGGCGCCAGCCTTCGCGGTCACTATCTCCCTGCCGCCCGCGATGGTCCGGCTCTCCAGGTATTCACGGTCAGGGGCCTTCACGTCGAAGAGGTGTATCTTGCGGTACACAGCCGAAATCTCCCCATCAGGCCCGAAGAACGTCGATGTATTATGCAGTTTTGCGGATGTGGGATCATCTTCGAGGATCGAACCTCCGAGCAGGTAGACGCCGAGTTCCCTCGCGAGGCCGCCGAGGAACTCCGTCGTCGGCCCTGGTATGAGTTCGGCGTTCTCCCAGTAGACGTCTTCGAGGCCGTGGCAGCTCCACAGCTCGGGCAACGCTATAAGATCCGCCCCCGAGGAGGCTGCAGAACGCATGAGCCGTTCTGCGGTGTCGAGGTTTTCCTCTTTGTTAGGGGACGAGGACATCTGTATCGCCGCCACCCTAGTCTCACGTCCGTTCATCACGCCGCTCCTTTCGTTGGGTGTAACCGGCTATGTGGACTTCTCGCTGGTCTGTTCCTTACCTGAATCAGACGGTCCATAGAGCCTCGACTCTAGCACGTGATGGGCGTCCAGCTCCCGCAGGCCAAGGTAGTATCGGGCCGTCTGCAGGATCGCCTCCAGCGGCGCCAGGCCGACGAGCTCGGTCGACTCTACGGAGACGCCCAGGTCGGCCGCGGCCGAGCGAACGGCTTCGAGCGCCACGGGGATCGGGGTGAGTTCGAGATCGGTCAGGTTCATCGAGACCTGAGCTTTGCCGCCAACGGCGAAACCGAGCGCCTTCACGGCTGGAAGGCCTCCCCCACTCGCCCTCACCCGACGGGCCACCGCCCGCGCGACCTCGATGTCGGTGGTATCCAGGTACGCGTTGAAAGCAACGAGGAAAGGACGGGCGCCGACCGCGACGGCACCCACGTGGGGGTTCAGTGTCTCGGGACCGTGATCCGGCTTCCATAGGCGGTCTTCGATGCGAGAAGCGACGCCCTCGTAGCCGCCTCGCCTGAGGTCAGGGAGAGACCGGCGGTGCGAGGCCGTCGCGGCGGACCCGTAGAGGAATACGGGAAATCCCAGGGTACCCAGCGTCTCGCCGGCTCTGTTGGCCAACCTGACGGCGTCGTCCATCTTGGCGCCTTCGAGGGGCACGAAGGGGAGTACGTCGAGCACGCCCATCCTGGGGTGCTCACCGGATTGGGAGATGAGGTCGAGTTCAGCGGCGCACGCGTTCGCCAGGGCGACGGCGCCGGAGAGTACGGGGTCCTCTTCGCCGGCGAAGGTCAGGACGCTCCTGTTGTGGTCGGGATCAGAGTGGAGGCCCAGGATGCGAACGCCGGGGACGGCGCGGACGGCCTCGGTGATGCGTGAGATCTTCGTGGTGTCCTTACCCTCGCTGAAGTTCGGGACGGCCTCGAAGAGCGGAGGATGCACGGCGGTTCAGCGTGCTCCGAGTGCGCGATCCAGGTGTACCGCCGCGCTGATGAGGGCCAGGTGGGTGAACGCCTGAGGAAAGTTCCCGAGCGCCTCGCCTTCGTGCCCGATCTCCTCTGCGTAGAGACCCAGATGGTTGGCGTAGGAGAACATTTTCTCCAGGGCGAGGCGCGCCTCGTCGAGTCGTCCGGCCCGCGTGAGGCACTCGACCAGCCAGAAAGAGCAGAGGCTGAAGCTGCCCTCTTCCCCTTCGAGGCCGTCCGGGGCCGCCTCCTCCGTCTGGTAACGGTCCACGAGCGTATCGTAGGCCAGTTCCTGCTGTATACGGTCCAGGGTGGCGATCCAACGCGGTTCCGTTGGGCCGACGAACTTGACCAGCGGCATCATGAGCAGCGAGGCGTCGAGGGCGTCCGAGCCGTAGTACTGGACGAAGCTCTTCTTCTCAGCGTTCCACCCTTTCTCCATGATCTCCTCGTAGATAGCGTCGCGCTCGGCCGTCCAGATCTCGTCCGCTGCCGGCAGTCCGCGCTGGCGGGCGATCCTGCCCGCCCGCTCCAGGGCCACCCAGCTGAGGACTTTGGAGGAGACGAACTGGCGCCTGCCCCCTCGCACTTCCCAGATACCCTCGTCTGGCTCCCGCCAGTTCTCGCTCAGCCAGTCCAGGATCTTCTGGAGGTTCGTCCAGAGGTCGTAGTCAAGCGGGGCGCCGTGCTTGTTGTAGAGGTACGCGGCGTCGAGCACGGCCCCGTAGAGGTCGAGTTGGCGCTGCTTGTGGGCGCCGTTGCCGAGCCTAACAGGGTAGGAGTTCATGTATCCAGAGAGGTGCGTGAGCTCCATCTCGGCTATGTCCTTGCGGCCATCTATGCCGTAGAGCGGCTGCAGAAGGCCGTCTTCGTCCTCATGGCAACGGTCTCTCAGCCAACCCATAAAGTGCCGCGCCTCGTCCTCGAAGCCGACGTAGATCAGGGCGTAGAGCGCCAGCGCCGCGTCCCTGAGCCAGGTGTAGCGGTAGTCCCAGTTGCGCTGTCCCCCGATCTTCTCAGGCAAACCCATCGTAGGGGAGGCGACGAGCGCGCCCGTCGGATCGTAGACCATGAGCTTGAGGACAAGGGCAGATCGGTGGACTATCTCCCGCCACCGCCCTTGATAGGTGCTGTTTGCGAGCCAACGCCGCCAGTATCTCATGGTCCTATGCAATAGCCTCTCGAACCCGACGTCCGACAGCCTCTCCCCTGGTCCCTCACCTTCTTCGAGATGTGCCAGGACGAACGTCGCGCTCGCGCCCTCGCCAAACGTGAATCGCGCCCCCGCAGCCCCTCTCTCCCACTCCTCCAGCCGCATGTCGGTAGCCAGCCCGAGAAGATGATCCCCTGAGGCGAACACGGCCCCTGATTTCCCGACCGAGACCGAGTGGTCGCGGCGGGCGTAGTCGAAGGCGGGCCGGCACTCGACGCGGAAATCCATCTGTCCCCTTATGACTCGCACGTTACGGACGAGCCTTTGATGCTCCCCCGGTCGCGTCAAGATCGGCATGAAGTCAAGGATCTCGGCAAGGCCTTCCGGCGAGAAGAAACGGGTAAGGAGCACGTTGGTGTCGGGCAAATAGAGTTGATGACTTCTGGTGTACTCCTCAGGACGCAGTGCGAAGTGTCCGCCCTTCTCGTCGTCGAGAATGGAGCAGAAGACGCTCGGTGAGTCGAAGGCGGGCAGGCACAGCCAGTCGATCGTGCCGTCGGTACCGACGAGCGCCGCCGTGTACAGGTTCCCGATGATACCGTGGTCTTCGATGGGCAGATACCCCACTCCAGCCTACCTCTCAGCGATCTTCATCAATCATCAGTGCATGTATCTTACAGCGGATTGGGGAAGGGCCGGCCCTTCCCCAATCCGCGCTGGTCAGCCACTCAGCACGTCGCCCTGCGGGCGGCTTGTCAGCAATTCAGCTTGTCAGCCAGTCAGATAATGCCGTGCAGTGCGCAAGCCGGTCAATGAGCTTCAAACACCGCACAAGCTGAAATGCTGAAGTGCTGAAATGCTGACCAGCTCAAATACAGGCCGTTTCTCCGGTTTGTAAGGTGGGTATACATCCGGTTGTTCTTCTTTTGGATTATGGTTTGGCAACGTATGGAGGTTAATCGTGGAAGAGATGCTAGGCGGAGCCAGGATCACCTACCTCGGGCACGCGACGTTCAGGTTCGTAACGGCGGGTGATGAGCAGATCATCATAGATCCCTTCCTCACGGAAAACCCCCAGACCCCGGACGACCTGAAGCACGTCGGTGAGCTCGATACCATCCTGATAACCCACGGCCACTTCGACCACTTCTCCGACGTCGAGCCCCTAGCAGGACAGACGGGGGCAATGACGGTCTCGAACTTCGAGATCTTCTCCTACCTGCAACGCCAGGGCATCGAGAATGCCATGCCGATCCAGAAGGGGGGTACGAGCCAGGTCGGCGGCATCAAGGTGACCGCGACCCACGCCTACCACTCCTCGAGCATACAGCTCGACGACGGAAGCTACATCTACGCCGGAGAGCCGGTGGGCTACATCATCGAGTTCGAGAGCGGCTTCAGGCTTTACCATGCGGGCGACACCGCGGTCTTCGGCGACATGCGTCTGATCGGGGAGCTCTACAACCCCGACCTCGCCCTACTACCGATCGGCAACCAGGTGGTGATGGGCCCGTTCGAAGCAGCCCACGCGGCCAGGCTCCTCGGCGTGGAGCACGCCGTCCCGATCCATTACGGGACCTTCCCGTTCCTGCCGGGCACCCCCGAGGAGTTCCAGGAGCACACCTCTGCCCTCGTCCCCGACCTCAAGGTCCACGTGATGGAACCGGGTGACGAGCTAGCATCTTAGGGCGGTTTTCTTGTAGGGCGCTTCGCGAACCGCCCTTTTTGGTTCGCGAAGCGCCCATGGACGAACCGCGGCTACAGGTTTCGGGCATCAGGGTTTAGGTCCCGGCTCGCACAGGCCTACATCGTTGCGGATAGCAGGACGAGCAACACGGCGCGGCATACCTCCCCGGCGGCGCCCACAACGTCGCCGCCGATACCGCCGAACGTCTCTCTGGCGACGCGCAGGGCGAATATGGCGACCAAGGGCGCGGCAAGTACGCCAAGCGGCGCGAGGGCGCTCGTCGCCAGAAGGAAAGGCAGCGGCGCAAGCAGAGCCAAGACGATGCCGCCGGTACGGCGCGGCCCGGAAAGGTTCCGCACAAAGGGCACGGATGAGGAGCTGGAAACCGCTGGCTTGCCGAAGGCGAGCGTGAGGAGCATCGCCGAACGGGCCGAGACCTCACCGGCTAGCAGGGCGAGCGCCGCGCGACCCGGAGAGGTGGCACACAGTGTGGCGAGTGCGGCCACGGTCGGAGCATAGACCAGGAAGAGCGCGCCGAGACCGCCGATACCGACGCGGGTGTCCGCGAGGACCTCACGGCGTCGGCCGGGGCTTCCGTGGACCATAAGCGCATCACCAACGTCGAGGAGGCCGTCAGCGTGGTGCAGGCCAGCGGCGAGAAGAACGGCCCCGAGCCCCAGGGTGGCGGCGACACCGGGAGGCACGACGTAAGCCGCCAGCAACAGGATGGCTCCTGGCAACCCCGTGACGATACCGACGAGGGGTAGCAGGGGGACCCAGCGCGCGGCTTCTTCCAGAGATGCTCCGCGAAACGGAAGGACCGTGAAGAATGAAAGGAACGCCTTCAACTACTTGATCCTGAGGCTTACCCCGGCGACGCAGAGGTGGACTTCCTCGGCCGCCGCGGCGGCGCGCTGGTTTACCAGTCCGAGCACGTCACGGAACCTCCTCCCAGCCTCGCTCTCCGGCACGACACCGAGCCCGACCTCGTCGCTCACGAGCAGGAGCGGCACGCCGAGTTCCCCTGCCCGAGCCAGAAACCGGTCGAACTCGGCAGGCGCCCGCTCCTCACGGGCCGAAACCCAAAGCGTCAGAGAGTCGAGCAGGACCGCATCCCATCGCTCCGCCGCTGGAAGGACTTCGTCGAGATCGCAGATCTCCAGCGTGCCCCACGTACCTGGTCTGCGCTCCCTGTGGATCCTGACGCGCCGCTCCAGGTCCTCATCTCTCCCTACAAGAGCCGTGGCTACGTAGAGGATATGCTCCCCTCCGATCGCGGAGGCCAGACGCTCGGCAAGAGCGCTCTTACCGCTGCGGGCGCCGCCGAGGATGAGGGCGCGAACGGCTACAGCTCCTCCTGGATCGCCGCTACAAGCCGCCCGTTCTCCTCACTACCCCGGACAGCGACGCGGAAATACTCCGGCCCGAGCCCCTCGAACGGCCCGCAACCCCGTACGAGCACTCCCCGCCTGGCGAGACGTTCGGGAAGCCCATCCGGCCCGCGGACGAGCAGGAAGTTCGCGGCGCCGGGAAAGGGCTGGAGACCGGCGATGGCATCCAATGCCCCGAAGAGCTCTTTACGCAGACGAGTCACCTCGGCTACCGAGGCTTCGGCGAAGTCCCGGTCCGCGGCGGCGGCGATCCCTGCGGCGGCGGCGACGGCATTGACGGGCCACGAAGGTTGCAGTCTGTGGACGCGCTCCGCATCGTCGCAGACGAGGCAGCCGAGCCGCAAGCCAGGGATCGCGAAAAACTTGGTGAAAGACCGCGCGACCCAGAGCCCTTCGCCCACCATCCTACTGACACTGATCCCCGGCGTGAAATCCGCGAAGGCCTCGTCGACGACAAGTACTGCACCAGCCTCCCTGGCGCGGTCCGCCACCTCTAGAACCTCCCCGTAGGCGAGCGAGTCGCCCGTGGGATTATTCGGGTTGCAGAGAAACACGACGGAGATACCATCGAGGTCCTCGAGCGCGGCGTGGTCGAAACCAAAGCCTTCTTCCGGTCGCCTGACCAGCCTGCGGACGACCACCATGCCGGAAGCTCGCGCCGCCGCCGCGTACTCGGAGAACGTGGGCTCCAGGATCAGCGCTCCGCCCGCCCCAGCCGCTCCAGCGGCGAGGAACAGCGCCTCGGCCCCGCCGTTGGTAGGGACAACGGTTTCCGGAGGAACGTCCAGGTACTGTGCGAGGGCCCCGCGCAGCTTTGCGTACTTCAGGTCAGGGTAGCGGCCTGACTCTTCGTAGAGGGCCCTTCGCGCGGCTTCCAGCGCTTCCGGTGGCGGGCCGAAGGGGTTTATGTTCTGGCTGAAATCGAGCAGATCTTCGACAGGTACCTGGAGAGACTTCGACACGGCCTCTCCGTGCGCGCCGTGGTGGCGCTCGCCCGCGTGTTCGGACCAGCCCTCAACCACGACAGGCCACGGCTTTCAGCAGGGCCAGAGTGCCGAGCAACACACAGCAGCGGCGCATGAGGCTGACCGCGCGCGAGATGTCACCAGACTCAGGCAGACGACCCTCGCCCAGTGTAGGTCCCTTCCGCAGCACCCCGGCGTACGTGTTCGTACCGCCGAGTACTACGCCGAGGGCGCCGGCGAAAGCAGCCTCAGCCATGCCCGCGTTCGGGCTCGTGGTGAGCGGGCCGTAACGGTTGGCGATCCGCAGCGTATAGAGGGGCTTACCCGATACGACCGCAACGGCGAGAGCGGTTGCCCTGGAAGGTACCAGGTTCGCGAGGTCGTCCAGCCTGGCGGAAGCCCAGCCTAGCTCCGCGTGCGGAGGTTGCGGATGGCCGACCATCGAGTCCAGGGTGTTGACGGCCTTGTAGGCTAGCGCGCCAGGCGCGCCGAAGAGGAGCCCGTAGAGCATCGGCGCGATCACGCCGTCGCTCGTGTTCTCCGCTACTGATTCTACAGCGGCCCTGCAAACCTCGGGCAACGAGAGATCCTCCGTATCCCGCCCGACGAAGCGTCCGACCCGGCTTCGGGCGTCGTCGAGTCTTCGCTCTCCCAGCGCCCCTTCGACGCCGTTGGCGGCTTCCGCAAGACCCCGCATCGAGAGCGTCGTGGAGATGAGAGTTACCCCGAGCAGCCAGCGTAGCCTGCCGGGCGCAGCATCGAGGAGCTTTTGTGTCGAGAGGAAGACCAACGTGGGCAGCGAGAGGGCGAGAGCGGTACCGGCTAGGCGCCTGGATTCTGGCTTCTCCAACGCGAGGGCCGAACGTTCCAGGGCCGAGATCGCACGTCCCATCAGCACGGTCGGATGGATAGCTTCGTGAGGCTCCCCGAAGATGGTGTCGAGCAGCAACCCCGCCGCGACCTGTCCGCCGTTCCCGGATCTCATTCCCTGCGGGGCGCCCTTCCGGACTTCTCGTCCCTCGTCGTGGAGGGGCGGCCGCGGAGGGCGCCGACCAGTCCGCCGACCGTACCGAGGAGGACGGCGCGCAGAACGAAATTTGCCATCGACCTGCCAAGGTCCCTCAGTGTGGGTGGCTGCAGGGTCGCCTCGACCTCAGCGACCTGTGCCGGCGGCGGGAGGTCCTTGATCCTTTCTGGGGAGGCCCCGCGCTCCTTGCGTTCCTGCCGGATCTCCGTGCGTACCTCGTTCACGTAGGAGACGATCTTGGGCGCGGCCGTGGCAGCGTAGTCGCGGGCGGCCCCC
>Ga0126305_10000692_pt1 | contig 14503 bp, 13 predicted proteins | sample Plot26_FD_92536 | JGI IMG/M metagenome (GOLD analysis project Ga0126305, IMG submission 92536) | Serpentine soil microbial communities from UC McLaughlin Reserve, CA, USA - Plot26 | ecosystem: Environmental > Terrestrial > Soil > Grasslands | place: USA: UC McLaughlin Reserve, Lake County... | reverse complement strand
GTTATGCTACCATCATTCCCGAGTTGAGAGAAGTAGCTCCGGACCATTACGTAGCCCACCCCCCCTAACAAGCAAGCTACACCGGACCAAGCTGTACCCGATAAGGAGGATTAGAGTGCAACGTAGAAAGCTGGTCTTTTTTGCAGGACTCGACCCAGCAATCAGCACCCGCCCGTCATACATGGCCTACCACTTCGCCTCGGTGGCACACCGGTCCGGCCTGGAGGCCGAAGTGAGGCTAGCGGGGGATGCGGTGGATATCCTGAAAGAAGGAGGGGTTCCGGATCCCGGATCTAGCAAGCGCCTGCTCAACTACATGAACCAGGCCATGGCGAGCGGCCTCTTCGTCTCGGTCTGACCGCGGTGCGTGGACGCCCGTGCGGTGTCCGATGACGATATCCGCCGGTGGGGAGCGGTGCGCCGGAAGTTGGGCGATATCCTAACCGAGGTGGCCGAGGGAAGCTCAGAGTTAGTCTATCTAGGGTAGGTTTTTCCCAAGCGAGGCTCGAGGGTGCTGATCTTCGCGGTACAAGTGAGAGGGCTCGTCGCTGGGTACCGCGTAATCACAGTGCGAACACCACGCTTTTGGCGAGCATGAGCATCGAGGGGATGGGCAAGTGTGGGGCGGTGGTCAGAAACTCCACCGCACCAGTCAGCGTTTGAGGCATACGTCGCGCAGATTCTCGCCCCGCGCCTGAAACGCGGGCGGGTTGTCCAGCACGACACCCTGCCCGCTCGTAAGGGTAAATGAGCCAAAGAACTTATCGACGAGAAGAACTGTGAGCTGCTGTACCTACTACCTTACTAGCCGGACCTCGATCCAATCGAGGAGGCTTTCTCGAAGATCGAGGTCCTCATGCGCCAAGCCGAAGTCTCCACCTATGAAGCCCTAATCGAGGCGTTGGGAGTGACGATTTCGGCGGTTGCTGCTCAGGACGCCCGATGTTACTTCGAGCACTAGGGGTACGTAACATCGGCTCAATTCAAATTTTTTCTTCTGTAGAGAACTCGCCATCAACTTGAGCCATGCACAGCGGCTTGCAGTACTATTGACCTACACTTCAGTGTTGACGATTGGATGCTTGCTCGGAAAACCTGCACAAGAAGGTGGTGGAGCCGCTTCTCCTCGGCATGCACCCGCCCAACTAATAGCCCACCAACGGCAACGCTCTACCCTCCCCACAGGACGTCGAAGGCGCGCCGGAGCTGAGCGTCCTTCGCGAAGATCTCCTCCCTGGAGAGGCCCCTGCCTTCCGCCGGGGTGGGCGCCCCCTGGCCTTCTTCGGGTCTCGCCTGGACGTCCGGCACGACGCCGGTATCCTGGATGGAGGCCCCGTCGGCAGTCAGCCACTCGTCCGTGGCGAGGCTAACGGCCGAGCCGTCGCCCAAGGGGTACTGGCGGACCACGGTCCCGAGGCCATAGGTCGTCTCGCCGACCACCTTCGCACGGTTGTTGTCCTTGAGTGCCCCGGCCACGATCTCGGCGCTCGAGCCCGAATCTCCGTCCACCAGGACAACCAAGGGGGCGTCCGAGGGCTCGTTGCCCTCGGGGACGAGCCTCTCCTCCTCCCCGCCGTCGGCGTCCCGTTGGATGTACATCACGCTTCCGGCCGGCAGGAACCGCGCGGTTACCCCCTCGGCTTCTTCCACGTATCCCCCCGTATTGTCCCGGAGGTCCAGCACGAAGCGCTCCGCCCTGGCCTGTACGGCCTCTGTGATCGCCTCGTCGAGCCCCTCGGCGCTGTCCTCCGAGAACGACGCTAGCCTGAGGTGGGCCGTGCCCGTGCCGGGGACGAGGTTCCAAGTGGCGGGCTGTACGTCGAACTCGGCGCTCTCGAGGGAAAACCTGCGCTGCTCCCCGTCCCGGAGCACAGTCAGCCTCACCCGGCTCCCCTCGGGATCCCTAACCCTCTCGGCGATCTCCCCAAAGTCCTCCTCCTGCACGCTCTCACCGTCCACCGCGACGAGTACGTCCCCAGGCTCGATCCCCGCCTCCTGGGCTGGCGAGCCGTCCATGAGGGAGGAGACGACGACCTTGCCATCCCTTACCTTGAGCTTTACCCCGATCCCGACTTCCCTATTGGAGGAGCCCTTGTTGACGTACTCGGCATCCTCGGGGGTCAGAAAGCCCGTGTGCCTCTCGTCACCCAAAGAGTCGAGCATCCCCCTTATAGCCTCGTAGGTCAGCTCCTTGGGTTCGAGAGCCCCCCGGTGCAGGTAGTTCTCACTGACCACCTTCAATGCCTCGGCGTACAGTGCCACGTTCTCGTCGTCCTCTGGGGAATAGCCTGCCGGGACCGCGCTCTCTTGGTCCTCGGCGGGGACGCCCGGCGGACTCTGGGAGCGTCCATACAGGTACGCCCCGAGAACGAGCGTGAGCACCGCAAGAAGGAGGAGCGCACGCCGAACCGGCGTGCGGAACCGAGCCGCCTCGGTAGTGATCCCTTTTCGCACGCCAGCAATTCTACTATGCGCAGGCCCTTTGACCGCCGTCGGCGCCGGTCTGATTCACTCGTCAGCCCCATTCTTTGTACACCTACGGCGGAGATCGTAGGAATCAGCCCGGTAGACGCGAGATTCCGAGAACCATCAGTCCCTGATGTGATCACGGTACCAGGGGCACTAGCGCCTCTTCGAGCACTGCACCTACCACGCACCGGTGCCCTCGTTATGACCGCCACTATAAACGACTTAGCTCGCCTATCTTTGCTGCCTTCTAACTGCAAAATGATCAGAGTATAAGGAAAGAGGCAAGGAGAGCGGCGCAGGTCTTCGGAGTAAGCTCTCGTGGGGGCCACGGTGCCAACTAAGCTAACCTCTCATCGTAAGACGCTTTAAGAGCTCTAAAGCACTAACGCGCGGCTTCCGACTTCGTCTTGCTCGTTGTCTTCCGTGCCGTTAGCCGGATGGTCAGTAAGCCCAAGGGCTCAAAGCATCTTCGCTAACTTAGAATGGATGGTTATCTTGCGGTTCTGCACCTCGATGGTGCCGTCGCGCTGAAACTCGCTCATAACCTTGGAGACGGCCTCGCGGGTCGAGGCTATCATGTTCGCCAGCTCCTGATGCGTAAGGCGCACGTCCAGCGTAGTGCCTGTTCCGTTCTTTTCCCCGAAACGCTCGCCGAGTTTCAAGAGCAGGGTCGCCAGGCGCGTGGAGACCTCCCGGTGCAGGAGGCTCTCTATGACCTCGTCGGACTGCGTGAGGCGCTCTGAGAAGCAAGCGAAGAGTTCAAGAGCTAACCGCGGATTGTGACTTATCGCTTCGGTAAGGGCGGACTTCCGGACCCCAGCCACCCGCACGTCGGTGACGGCCTCGGCGAAGGCGTCTTGCCATTGTCCCTCGACTAGGCTCAGCTTGCCAAAGACACCGTGATCCTTTAGCAACGCGGTCGTGGCTTCTTTGAACTCGCCATAAAGCTTGTATAAACGAATCGTCCCCTCGAGCAAGAAGTAGAGTTGGTTGTCGGGATCACCAGGGGTGAAGATGACGTCCCTGGGCTTGAAGCACCGCTCGACCGCCCGGATGCCCGCGTTCTCGAAGTCTTCGAGCCCGAAACCTTCGGGAGCCACAGGTGTCGAGAAGCCTGCGCTATCATGCCCAAATATACGTTCTCTAAGCATTCGTTCTAATTTTCTCTCTTTCTATCCTGGTTGCCGTTCTCCGACCGCGGCCCTCGGGCATGTGCTGCTCTTTGTAGAACCGGAATAAGAGCTTCACTTCCTTCCTGTACTGCCCGAGCACGTTCGCCAAGTACTCTATATAGCCCTCTCCCGACGCGGTGATCGAGTACCTGAGCCAGCACGGCTCGGAACCGGGCCTCTCGGACTTGGAGACGACTATGCCTTCCTTCTCCATCTGCCGCAGGGCTCGATACACAGCTTCTGAGCGCGTCGCCCCAAGATCGAAATCGATCATCTGCCGCTCCAGCTCGCACCCATAGCAGTCCCGCTCTTGCAAGATGACGAGGAGGAACGGCGTGATCCAGTCTGGAGACGGTATCTCCAACACTCCGCCACTCACCACACCAAAGAAGCTCTGGACCTGCTGCTCGAATGCAGAGGTTATCTTCTCGTCACCGCCTAAGGTGGGAGCGTCCTCGACCCTCTCCTTCGACTCGAAGACCTCGATAACCTGCCTCCGCACGTTCACATGCACTAGGTCCATTGGGAAGAGGGTACGCCTCTGCCCAAGAAGAGGGGTCGTCTGCACTCCCAGGTACTTGGGGTACGGTTACCGTTAACGAAGAGAGCATCAACGTTCCCGATCTTTTCACCCGTGTCGTCGTATACCGTATAACCTGCGTACCGATTCTCGGTCCCAGCAATCAGGTCGCTGCGTTTCACATGAGCCCTCCCCCGGTCCTTCTTCGCTTCATGCTGAAAAGCATGTTCGCTGCGGCTTCTCAAATCCATAGGTCCTGTATCGTGTTCTTCCACTGCGGTGATACGTCTACTTTGCTACGTGTCAAGCTACGCTGCCTTGCCCACCTCAGTTAATCATTGGCGTCTTGTATGGATATTCTGATAACGATATGTCAACGGCGGGTAACGGCTCTATAAAGCTTTCGTAATACTTCGCTCGGATTCGGCGGAGTGCCGCCGTGATTCTAAGCATCCTGTCCAGCAGGAGCTCCGCTTGCCCCTAAGGCAATGTTGCTCCGAAAACAGAACTGATGACGGCGAAACACTTAAAAGTGGTCAGGTTCAAGTGTAGGTTATATGCTACGCACATGAGAACGCGTTTGCAATCAGATAGGTGCTAAAAGTACTGGTATGGGAAGTATATCCGATCACCGGCTTGCCGAGAAGAAGTTGCGCGAGTTCGAACCCTTTGCTCGCTCCGTTCTGGACAGCCTCTCCGCGAACATAGCCGTCCTCGACGACTCGGGCACCATCGTTTTTGTCAACAGAGCCTGGCGGGAGTTTGCCAGATCCAACGAGGCTGATGGAAACGTTGCGGAGAACGCCAATTACCTCCAAGTCTGTGAATCAGCAGTAGAGCTCGGCTCCGAAGACGCTGCCTCTTTTGCTGAGGGAATCCGTTCGGTACTCTCTGGCCGACGAGAAGAGTTTGCGCTCGAGTATCCTTGCCATTCTCCTACGGAGCAGCGCTGGTTCGTTGGACGGGTGACCCGCTTCCCTTCCGGTAGTCCCGCGCGGGCTGTTGTTGCTCACGAGAACGTCACCGAGCGCAAACAGGCCGAGGAGGCGCTGCGCCTCAGGGATAGGGCCATCGCCGCTAGCTCCAACGGTATCGTTATCACCGAGCCCAGCCAGCCTGACAACCCCATCACGTACGTCAACCCCACCTTTGAGCGCATGAGCGGATACTCTGCCCAAGAAGTGCTTGGGCGCAACTGCCGGTTCTTACAGGGCACCGACCGCGAGCAGCCTGCACTAGAGGAGCTTCGGGCGGCGCTGCAGGAGGGCCGCGGGTGCCAGGCGGTCTTGAGGAACTACAAGAAGGACGGCACCCTCTTTTGGAACGAGCTCTCCATCTCCCCCGTGCGCGACGAGGAGGGGCACCTCCTCAGCTTCGTCGGGGTACAGAACGACGTCACCGAGCGCAGACGAGCTGAGGGAGCGCTGCGCGACAGTGAAGAGAGATACAGGGCATTGTACGAGGACAACCCATCCATGTACTTCACGCTGGACGAAAAAGGTACGGTGCTCTCGGTCAACCACTTCGGCTCCAAGCAGCTCGGCTACGCACCCGAGGAGCTGGTAGGGCGTCCGCTGCTCGATATCTTCCACGAAGGGGACAGACAAGCCGTTTCGCATTATCTAAGCGCGTCCTTGCGGGCTCCTGAACGAATCAGTGGTTGGGAAGCACGCAAGATACGCAAGGACGGGAGCATGCTGTGGGCTCGAGAGAACGTTCGCGCTGTACGGGGCCCGGACGGCGACACGGTAATCCTCGTGACGTGCGAGGACGTGACCGAGCGCAAGCATGCCGAGAGAGAGCGTGCTCAGTTACTGGATCGAGAGCAGGTGGCGCGCGCCGAGGCCGAGGCCGCGCGGCAACGCCTCAGGGCTATACTGGATAATCTCACTGAAGGCGTGCTTGTAGCCGAGCCGCAGGGACGCGTCGTTTTCGCCAATTCGGCGGCCAACACCATGTTGGGTTCGACGGATGGGAAGACGCTCGAAGAGCTGCCGGATCTGTGGGAAGACTTTCACCTCCCGGGAGCGGTACACCGCTGCGCCCGAAACGGGGAGAACATAGAGGCTCGGGTAAGCCACGGAGAGAACTACCTGCGGGTAAGGCTAGAGTGCCTGGTCAACGACGAACGGCGTGACGTGCTGGTGGTCATTCAGGATCTCTCGGAAGGACACCGGCTGGAGGCTAATCAGCAGCGGTTTCTGGCTAACGCGGCCCACGAACTCAAGACACCTTTGATGGCCGTCATGGGTGCTGCAGAGCTGTTGGTCACCGGGGAGGACACAGATCCAGCCATGAGGCGCCGCCTCTTGAACCACATCTTCTCCGAAGGCCGCCGGATGCAGCGGTTGGCCGATGCTCTGCTACGCCTATCCCGTGTGGGTTGGGACCCGCGGGAGCCTAACCAGGTGGAGGTCGACTTAAGGGCAGCCGGACAGCGGGCGGCAGAGCTAGCAGAGCCGCTTGTAGAGAGCGCCGGGCTCAGACTCAACATCCAGGGCGAAGGCACCTGCGTATGCGCGGATGCCGAGTGGCTCCAGGAGGTGCTTTTGGTTTTGCTCAGCAACGCTATCAAGCATTCCAGCCGTGGCGGAGATATACGGCTACACATCGAGGATAGCGCCGTCACGGTGGAGGACGAAGGAGCGGGGATAAGCCCGATCGACCTTCCTCACGTTTTCGAGCGCTTTTATAGGGGGAAGGGAAGCTCCGAAGGCTTTGGCCTGGGGCTCCCGATATGTAAAGAGCTAACCGAGCGGATGGGAGGCAGCATCGCCATCCGTTCTCGAGAAGGGGTCGGCACAACAGTAAAGGTTGAGCTATCAAAGGCGGACCTAGATGCCCGAGATACTGATAGTAGAAGATGACCCTGCGGTAAGGGACATTCTGAAAATCGCCCTCGAGCGCGAGGGGATGACCGTGGAGGCGGTCGAAAACGGCGAGGCGGCACTGAAGAGCTTCCAGTCAGTCGGTTCGCTCGACCTGGTCATACTGGACGTGATGCTCCCGGATACCGACGGCATCACCCTCTGCCAGGAACTCAGAAGGAACAGCGATGTGCCGATAGTCATGCTCACCGCTCGCGAGGGCGAACGAAACGTCGTCGTGGGCCTAGAAGTGGGAGCCGACGACTACGTTACGAAACCGGCCAGCCCGGCGGAGGTGGTTAGTCGCGTGCGAGCCCACCTGCGTCGTCGCCGCTTGGACACCCAAAACGCGAGCCTGAAATACGAGTTTTCTGGCCTCGTGATAGATCTCTCGCGCCGACAGGTCTTGGTCCACGGAGAGAGGGTGGATCTCACCACCACAGAGTTTGAGATCCTGAGTCTTCTTGCGGCCCATCCCGGGTGGGTCTATAGTCGGCAGCAGATAATGCAACAACTCTGGGACGGTGACTTCTATGGTGAAGCACGCTCGGCAGACGTACACATCCAGCGCATACGCAGGAAGATAGAACCCGATCCCAAGAGCCCTCGCTACATCCAGACTGTGCGCGGTGTAGGCTACAAATTCGCCGAGCATTAAGAGCCTCTAACCTGGAGAACAATCCTAAGAATTCGCGTGGCCCTCTGCTACCCGCGTCGCCCGCCACTCAACGCCAAAGTACTGGTCTGCTGGGCAGTTCCCGCAATTGTAAAGGTACCTTAATACAACGTTTACAGGGGGGTTAATCGGTCAGATGAGAATACGTAACGAACATAAAGAAACATAAAGAAGTAACAGGAGAAGTACAAGTATAAGGACATGCAGGAGGGGGATCGCAGAAGCTGAAGCTTAGAGCATCGTGCGACCTTATAAAGCGTCGGTCTCGGCATGTGCCAGCGCTGCCAGGGAGGTTAGGGTTCTTATGGCCAAGGGCTCGGCGTTCGCAGTTTAATGGTCGCTTCGATCTACGCTCCACGCTCTGATCAGCGAACCCCTACCGTCTGTGCAGCGACCGTACCCAACGAGAAGGGACGCGAATACGCTTGAGAAATGAAGAGCTGGCGGAGGGCCTCCGCGAAATTCATTTGGTAGCTGCTGTCCAGGGACTCGGCGAGCAGCAGCTTTTGCGCGCGGTCGCGGCGTTGGTCGAGGGAGGCATGCGGGCGTTAGAACTGCCATACGCTACTGTCCGGAACGCAAGACAGCTCGTCCACACGCTCAAAGGGGAAGGTCTCCTGGTCGGGGTCGGATCAATCACACGCTCGCTCCAGGCTCGCGAGTCTGAGATGCTTGGCGCCGACTTCATCTCAGCTGCCGTAACCGCGCCAGACGTAGCCTCGGCGTGCAAGGAGATGGAGGTGCCCTGCATCCTTGGCGGCCTTACGCCAACCGAGGTCTGGCGAGCGCAAGAGATGGGGGCCGACTTCGTGAAGGTGCCTGCCGAAGCTTTGGGAGGCCCGCACTATATCCGCTCCTTGCGCGAGACGATACCCCCCCAGCAACTGATAGTCGCTGAGTTGCCTCTGGATGGCTATCTTTCTTACTTAGAGGTAGGTGTCGAGGTGCTCGAGTTCAAGAGCTCTCTGGCTCTACCGGAGTTAGCTGAGCGCGAAGATTGGGCAGAGATCTCCCGGCGAGCCTCCAACGTAGTAGACGCCTACGATAACTGGAGAGCGAGCCGTAATCGGCCCACCTAGACGTCGTTAGCTCGGAACCGCGCAGGTTAATAAAGGGCGAAGTGTTAGTGGAGCCTGGTGCGCCTAGCAGATGGGAGGGAAGTAGGAAAAGGAGAAAACTAAGGGTACCGGGTTGTTACTCAAGGTATTATGGCTCCCTCAAGTGATCGTCTATATAACTGTTCGGTAAGTTCTCTTTATAAATCACTCAGCATAAGGAGAGGGATCATTTTCAGAGGGCTTCTCTCGAATTCTTACCAGTTAGTGCTAGGTTAGCCCTTCGGGCTATATCGGCGTCCGACACTCTCGAAGGCCTCGCCGTAGGAGCGGCATCTACCGCAGCATGACTCGTGTCTCGCCGGGCTCGTCGTCCTATCTATAAGGAATTATAAGCGCGCCCGGCAGGATTTAACTTCACCGCTAAGCTATTTACAGGGTTCTTACACTTGCCCGACGCGAAAAGGGTGGCAGACGAGTAGGATAAGGGTTCTTCTAGAAGGCGATTTGGCTGAGGCGAGAAGAATGATGACGGCGCTAGTGTCCGCCGACGAACAGGGCAGAATCTTATCCATATGGCGAGAAGCACTCGGGATTATTGGACGATACCCTTTGGCCTCGCTCCTTCCAGCGGCAGTGCTAGGTATGTTGGGAGCTGCTCCCTACTACTTCATCGCAGGGAAGACCAATGTTCCGGAAGAGATCCTGACATCTCTGACTGGAGCGTTTGCTTTCTACCTGTACATAGTCTACGTAGCATATGCAGAGGAGGTCACTGCCGAGGCCGAGCGAGGCGTTGTACGCATCACCATGCGCGGCGTGTTGCACATGCTGCGGCAAGCGTCGCCTGTCGTGCCGTCCGCCATAGTCGCCTCGGTTGTCGCTATCATAATCCCAAGGGCAGCAACCATCCTGCTGGTAATCCCCGGGTTATGGCTACTGACACGCTGGTCGTTATTCGCACCGGTTATTAGCAGAGAGCATCTAGGCCCAGTGGAGGCGCTCAAGCGCAGCACTGAGTTAGTTCGGGGGCATTTTGAGCTAGTGTTCCTTACTGCCGCCTTGGCCACTGCGCTGGAGGAGGTAGCAGTTCACACAGGGGGAGTTACAGGGCTTCTGGTTTCAGGCTCGGACACATGGGGTCAGTGGTTAGGCAGTTCGATTGCTACCATCCTGATCATGCCGTTGGCCGCCTTCGCAACCTCGGTAACGTACATACACCTAGCGACGCATACAAAGTAGCTTGAGTAAGGTAATTGTTAGATTAACATTGCAAACTGCCGTAGGTGTTTGCACCTCACTTCGCTAGGCTATATGAGTTGCTGGAATGACTAACCTACTGGGCATCTCAACCTTCTTGAAGATAGAAGTACAGCGCGTTGCAATGAGGTTGACCTATACGGCGGCCTCGCTCTTTGCCATGCCGGACTAAACGGCATCCAGTATCTTCTCCTGTGTAGATCCTCCAAATAAGCGTTCATGCGCTTGCGCCTGCCCAGAGATTAGGGGACTGACTAGAGTAAGATACCTTTACCCTTCGACCTGAGCCTACTAAAGACCTCCTCGCCCCTCTCGGTGCAAGCTGGCAGGCATGTGGCTCTTGGGGGTGTGGAGAGGCGCCGGCGGGTGACGATGCTGTAGGCTATGTTGCGTGCTAGGGAGCTCTACGAGAAGCAATCGCCCGATGTGAGCTTAGGAGCAAGTTAAGGGGGAGGTGTGCCTTGCTGATCAGGAGTCGCGGGAGCGAGCCCGTAGTGGATACGTCGGCGTTCGTGGCACCGACGGCGGTCCTCGTGGGTCGGGTGTTGGTCGGACCAGGAGCACGGGTCATGTACGGTGCGGTACTGGACTCGGAGGACTCGAGGGTTGAAATCGGGCCGACCACCATAATCTGCGAGAACGCCGTCCTCAGGGCCACGGCGGTTGGGGAGGAGGAGCGCCCCGTGCTTTTGGGCAACCACGTCTTCGTCGGACCACACGCCACCCTCTTAGGGTGCACCGTAGAAGCGGCCTGCTATGTGGCGACTGGGGCTACCATACTGCAAGGAGCTATTTTGGGAACCGGTGCCGTCGTCGCGGTGGGTGCCTTGGTACACGCTAACACCGTGGTTCCGAGCGAGTACTTCGTGCCCCCCAACACCATCGCAGTGGGTGACCCCTTGCAGGTGTATGTGCCCGGAGATGAGCAGCTGCCCGAGGCTATAAGGTCCGCCAGCTTCGCCCGGACCGCGTTTGGCGTGCGGACGGCATGGGAGGACCGCGTCTCCAGGTACAGGGACGTTGCAGAGGTCAGGGCGCAAGAGTTCGGCAGCCATCTGGAGGACGACATCCTCGATGCCGGACCGGAGCGTTGAGCGGGACGCCCCTCGGCAGTGCCCCCTAAACGCAGTCCTGAATGGTCGGGCTAAGAAGACGTTCTCGGCTCCCTCCAACTCCCTTGACTACCAGGCGATAAGGACCGAGACCCACAAGTACGTCGAATACAATAATGGGGAGAAGGAGCTCTACGACCTGGCGAACGACCCCTACGAACTAGACAACCTATACGAGGCTGCCGACACCGCCCTTCTGGAGAACCTGAAGGCGAGACTCGAGGCGCTGAAGAGCTGCTCCGAGGAAGGGTGCCAGGAGGCCGAGGACGCCCCATAGCAGCCCCAAGCACGGCTTTGGGCAAACCCTCTCTCCATCGATTAGCCGGCTATTAGGGCTTGCACCTACCGAGAGAAGAGGGTTGCCCCGTTGCCTCTAGAGAAGGCGGTTGCCGACCTAGAAGCGATCTCGGGAGACTCAACTCGCAGCACCGGCTGCTCTAGGCTGCTCTTCTGCGCCTTTCGAACAGGAGCAGAAAACCCAGCCACGCAAAACCTACTCCGATGAGCACAGTGCCGAGTACAAACAAGATGTATGCGCCACGCCCGAAAGTGACCGCGCAGGCATAGACGTAGGAGAGCGGGCACCCTAAGAAGGCTAACGCCGCGCCGAGAACCAAGAGCGCCCCCACCCCAGGAGGAAACCGGCCAGCGCGTACCGTGGCAAGGCCGAACACGATTAGGCCGATGGTGAATATCGGTGGACCGAGTACGCTATACACTGAATCCAGTATCCACCCTGTGGCTTCGGGGACTGTGCTTCGCACTGGCGACCCATTGCCACTCGGCGGGACTTGAACACTATAGGCGCCAGCGGTATTGACGAAGACAATGGTGACGATGAGGCTCGTGCCGATTATGCCCATCGCCGTGCCTAACAGTCCCAGAACCCCACTTCGTCTAGCCTGGGCACTATAGAGTGATATCAAAGCGAAGATAAGCAATAAGTGGGCGATATGTATAAGGTTTCCTCCCACCACCGTGCCGAATTGCGGATCGCCTCCGAGGAGGTTAGTGATCTGACCGGTTGCTAAAAGGACACCGGCCATTACACAGGTCAGCCCTCCGCCCCGCCAGATTAGCTGTGTTGGCGCCATACCGCCTCCTTGCTCTAACACCCGCTGCCAGAGATGATGGCCCCAGCCGAAATCCGGCGCACCTCAACAGTAGGACGCTGCCTTGTTGCCTCTAAAGTCCTCTACCCCTTATTCACCGAATCTCTAGAAGAGATCTTCTCAGAAACTGCCTAGCGCACTACTGAGTAGGTTCGCCTCCTTGATATCTCACTACTCTTTGAGCCAGAAGAAGGGACATTACTTAGCCATATGATGGCCGTGCTCATAGCGACCTCCCTGTTCTCCTGCGTCTCTCGTTCGTAGCAACGGGGACGTCGTCTGTGGTGATCTGTGGCGCCTGGCTTGAGGTCTTCGTGCTCCCCGGTGAATACGCTCTCCCCCTATGTCCCCTTTTTGGAGTGCTCCTTACAGCATGTTGCACTGGTATTGGTCTCTCCTGCTGGTCATGAGTACACTTACAGGACCTATCCAAGGAGACCGTCGTCGCCATGCTACCGTCTATAAGTCCAACGGCTGTGATATACGCTGTAGGCGCAAATATCTCCTCACGTATTTACACAAAAGCAAGCGCCGCCGGTCTTCGTCTCCGCGCACGGCTCGATCCTAGCACCGACAAGGTAAGGCTGAGCTTGGTGCGACGCTTGTGGCACGGAAGCCCCGAAGGATGCAGCGAGCTCGTTTCCGAGCCACGCTTTCGCGCCCTGCTGATTGACGGCGCGCGGGAGGTGCACTTCGAGCGGGTGACGGTCAGCTACAATGCCCGAAAACTAGTAGGAAGGAGAGCGGCATAGGCCGCTCCGAGAAGAGTCTCAAAGCTCGCGCCGCACTAGTCCAGACCTTTTCAGCGGGCAGGTGCTAGCGGAGGTGCTCGGCGGGTTCTCGGTCGCACACATCAGCCTATGGAAGAACAGGCGGCTCAGGAAGGCTATCGACGCTCGCTTAGAAGATGGAGAAACAAGGTTCGAGTACCTGCTAAAGAAGGCGCCGTGGACAGCGTTGGAAGCGTGGGAGGAGGAAGAAGAGCCCCCGGATCTGTGGAGCTTGCGATCCAAAGTCGCCCGGTCTTTGGAGAAGCTGGAGTCCCGGACATAGTAGGGGACTTTGAGCGTCAAGAGGCAGCGCGACAGGCTATCACGGAGCTAGCCGCGCAGGCGGGGCTCTCTGAAAGGGAGCAGCGCGTGTTAGAGCCGGACATCCTTACCGATTACGACACGAAAGCAATTGCTCGCGAGCTGGTCCGGAGCCCACGCACGGTGCGCGTGTTGCGCAAGCGCTACCGAGACAAAATCAGCAAGGCCAAAAAGACTTAGAAACTGTTTGGAAAAGGCCAAAAAGACTTAGAAACTGTTTGGAAAGTATCTGGAGGGGGCCGGGTTCCGGGTTACGTGATTCTGGTGGCGCATAGTGTCAATAAGGGTGCTTCTTGCCCCGTTTTTGCGACTCATGGGATCAAAGAGGAGCATATTCGGATTTACCAAACGGTTTCTAGAAGATGTGAACTCGGAAACCGCATAGCCCCAGTCCTAGTGGTTTACCCCTCCCGACCGGGGCGCTGCTGTTTATCTTTGCAGCGGACGGGCATGATGGTTATGATACATAGGTGCGGGGCCGGAGCCATTCTCACGGGTTGCGCTACAGGCACGTCGTTTTCTTCCGGCCCCGCTTGAGGCCGGAGCCCGTCAACGATCACCTCTCCGGCCTTTTTCGTGCCCACAGCGGCGCGAGGATGGCCGGACGGGTAATCTTCACTAGGGCCGGAGACTCGTAGAAGAAGACCTTTCCCACGTCTTTTCTCCGGCCCCTTTTCGTACGCTCAGGTGCGCGAGGATGACCCAGGAGGGGCACGGGGGGCTGGTCCTAGAGGTCTACCCCTCATCGACCGGGGCTAGCAGCGGATTCTCATTGCATCGGACGGGTAGGCTGGCTATGCTACAGGGGCTGCGGGGCCGGACGCCGCGCGAGGTGCACTGGGCTTTTCCCTCCGGCTCCGCATAAGGCCGGTGCATGACCTACCCGCTGCTCCGGCCTTTTTCGTGCCCCGGAAACCCACATAGCCCTGGTCCGCTTACTATCGAAGTTTGGTTCAGCTATATGGGGTCGTCATGCCCACGGCGGTTGAGACGAGGAGTAGCCGCTTAACTCGTAAAGGCCCGTATCTGCTCGCGGAAGTCCGGGTAGGCCGCGACCAGCTCCTCTATGTTCCCGTGCTCGACGTCGGGGGGCTCTACTCCCGGCCACTCCGTGCTTGCGAGCAAGGCGAAGCTGGCTCCAGAAGCCAGCAGGCGCGAGGTGTGAAAGG
>Ga0126305_10000690_pt1 | contig 14553 bp, 7 predicted proteins | sample Plot26_FD_92536 | JGI IMG/M metagenome (GOLD analysis project Ga0126305, IMG submission 92536) | Serpentine soil microbial communities from UC McLaughlin Reserve, CA, USA - Plot26 | ecosystem: Environmental > Terrestrial > Soil > Grasslands | place: USA: UC McLaughlin Reserve, Lake County... | reverse complement strand
AAGAAATCAAACCGATTCAAATTTTATTTTTTATAATGTGAATATATCCTGCATAAATGTCGCTACTACACCACGTGCATGGCTAAAAAACTAGCCAGAACTGCCGTTTGATTGCATTCTTTGTCAAAGTTGTCAAAAATAGAACATATTTTTTTAAGTTTAATTTAAATTGACGGAAAAAAGTGCCCTTTTCTCCGGCTCCAAAGGCGTCAAATGTTTATTTACAGTGTATAGTTTTTCGTTGGTAGCTGATTTTTAAGTCACTCATTTATGTATATTCGTAAGGCTCGCTTGCTATAATTATTAACCAAAGGCAAACGCCTTTCTTTAGCAATTATATTATGGCAAGTAATAACACTGGTCTCTACTCTCCTGCATTCGAACATGATTCCTGTGGTATTGGTTTCGTTGCAAACATAAAAAGCCACAAGTCCCACCAGATTATCTCCGATGCGCTGACAATCCTTGAAAATATGGAACACAGAGGTGCGTGCGGGTGTGAGTATAATACCGGTGATGGCGCTGGCATTATGATTCAAACACCGCATGAATTTTTCTTTGATGAGTATGGAAAGTTGGGTGTGCACTTGCCTCCCTTTGGTAAATACGGTGTTGGTGTTTTATTTTTCCCGAAAGACATTCGGCTAAAAGAAGAATGCCGTGACATTTTTAATCGCTGTGCTGATAAGTTAGGTCTTGAAGTATTAGCGTACAGGAAAGTTCCCGTGGATCCGGATACAATTGGTTTTACTGCCTTATCAGTAGAGCCGGAAATAGAGCAGGTTATTGTTGCTTGTCCAGACCACATCACCAACCCTGAAGAATTCGAACGCAAGCTTTTTCTTTTAAGAAACTACGCTTCTCATACTATCAATAACACAGTAAAAAAAGATGCTGTTGGTTTTTATATTGCTTCTTTTTCTTATAAAACAATTGTTTATAAAGGACAGCTCACCAGTCTACAACTTCGTGAATACTATCCAGATCTTCGGAATAAACGATTAGTATCAGCCTTTGGACTTATACACTCCCGATTTGCCACTAATACATTTCCTTCCTGGAAACTGGCACAGCCTTTCCGCTATATAGCACATAATGGTGAGATCAATACGTTGCAGGGAAATCTTAACTGGTTAAAAACAAGCGAAAGAAATTTTACTTCTCCTTATTTTACCAGGGAAGAAATGGATATGTTGTTGCCGATTATTACAGAGGGACAATCGGATTCGGCCTGCCTTGACAATATGATAGAACTTCTTATGCTTTGCGGCCGTTCCTTACCTCATGTAATGATGATGTTAATCCCGGAAGCATGGGATGATAATGACCTCATGGATCCTTTAAAAAAGGCTTTCTATGAATTTCATGCTTCCTTTATGGAGCCGTGGGACGGACCAGCCTCCATTTCATTTACAAATGGTAAGATAATAGGCGCAACGTTAGATAGAAATGGTTTACGCCCTTCCCGCTATTGTGTTACGACTGATGATCGGGTTATCATGGCCTCTGAAACTGGCGTGTTGCCTGTTGACCCCGCTCTGGTAAAAGAGAAAGGAAGACTCCAGCCCGGTAAAATGTTTGTTGTAGACCTTGAACAGGGAAGAATTATTAGCGATGATGAATTGAAACAAACCATCTGTTCTCAAAAACCTTATGCAGAATGGTTGAATAAATATAAAATTCGTCTCGAAGAATTACCAGAACCACGTGTGCAGTTCACTGATCTTGAACACGACCAGGTATTTAAATATCAAAAGGCATTTGGTTACTCAACTGAAGACCTGGATACAATTCTAAGCCCCATGGCATTAGAAGGCAAAGAACCGATTGGCTCAATGGGCTCTGATGTTCCGCTTGCTGTGTTAAGCGACCAGCCACAACATCTAAGTAGCTATTTCAAACAATTGTTTGCGCAGGTAACCAATCCACCAATTGATCCCATCCGTGAAAGAATGGTCATGTCACTTGCCACTTTCGTTGGTAATAACGGAAACCTGTTGTCTGAAGATCCTATAGCTTGTCATAGTGTCGCCCTTAAACACCCGGTTCTCACCAATCATGAAATGGAAAAGCTCCGCAGTATAGACACGGGTATTTTCCAGGCAAAGACATTGCAAACTTATTTCAGAGCCGATGGCAAAAATGGTTCTCTAAAAAGAGGTTTGGATCGTCTGTGCCGTTATGCAACCGATGCTGTTGAAGATGGGTTTGAAGTGTTGATTTTGTCTGATCGTGCTATCGATTCTGAACACGCACCTATTCCTTCTTTGCTGGCTGCAGCGGCTGTACATCATCACCTGATACGCAAAGGTCTTCGCGGACAGGTTGGTTTAGTAATAGAAGCGGGGGATGTTTGGGAAGTGCATCATTTTGCCTGCCTTATAGGATATGGAGCTACAGCTATTAATCCCTACTTAGCATTATCTACTATCAATGATCTTAAACAGACAAACAAACTCTGCACCGACTTAGACAAAAAATACCTGACTAAAAATTATATCAAAGCGGTTAATGATGGACTGTTGAAAGTGTTTTCCAAAATGGGAATTTCAACATTGCAATCTTACCAGGGTGCACAAATATTTGAGATCATTGGTTTAAATAAAAATGTAGTTGACCAATACTTCTCAGGTTCAACTTCTCGTATTGAAGGAATGGGCATTGATGAAATTGCAAGGGAGGTTTTAGCCAAACATCATTTTGCATTTACCAAAAAGACGCAACCTATCGAACGTTTACCAGTCGGTGGTTTGTATGAGTGGAAACGCAAAGGTGAATTTCACTTGTTTAATCCCCAAACCATTCATTTGTTACAGTATGCAACAAAAATGAATGACTATACTACATTTAAAAAATATTCAAAGGTTGTTAATGAACAGGCGGAAAAAGCTTGCACGCTTAGAAGCTTATTTCAATTTAAACCCAACCGCCCCTCTATTTCCATTGAGGAAGTAGAATCAGCTGAAAGTATTTTTAAGCGCTTTGCGACAGGTGCTATGAGCTTTGGTTCTATTTCTCATGAAGCCCACTCCACGCTGGCAATTGCAATGAACAGGATTGGAGCGAAAAGTAATACTGGTGAAGGCGGTGAAGACGAAATAAGGTATGAGCCATTAACCAATGGCGATTCAATGAAGTCAGCTATCAAACAGGTAGCTTCTGCCCGTTTTGGAGTAACAAGCTACTATCTTACAATGGCAGAAGAGTTACAAATTAAAATGGCACAAGGCGCCAAGCCAGGTGAAGGTGGTCAATTGCCAGGACATAAAGTTGATAATTGGATTGGTAAGGTAAGGCACTCCACTCCCGGTGTTGGTTTAATCTCTCCACCGCCCCATCATGATATTTATTCCATTGAAGACCTGGCTCAACTGATATTTGATTTAAAGAACGCCAACCGTACCGCGAGAATCAGTGTAAAACTTGTTTCGAAAGCTGGGGTGGGAACAATAGCAGCAGGCGTTGCTAAAGCAAAGGCCGATGTAATATTGATAGCAGGTCATGACGGCGGTACCGGTGCTTCACCAATCAGTTCCATTAAACATGCAGGTTTACCATGGGAACTCGGTTTAGCAGAAACACACCAGACATTAGTAAAAAATGGCTTACGCAGCCGTGTTATTGTACAATCAGATGGTCAGCTAAGAACCGGTCGTGATATTGCTATTGCCACTTTACTAGGTGCGGAAGAATGGGGTATTGCAACCGCTGCGTTAATTGTAGAAGGTTGTATCATGATGCGCAAATGCCATTTGAATACCTGCCCCGTTGGTATAGCTACCCAGGATGGTGAATTGAGGAAGCGCTTTAACGGCAATGCAGATCATGTAGTGAACTTCTTCAAATTCATTACAGAAGAATTAAGAGAGATCATGGCTGAACTAGGCTTCAGAACGATTAATGAAATGGTGGGGCAAGTAGATAGCCTTGAAGCTCGTAACGATATCAAGCATTGGAAGTACAGTAAATTAGACATCTCCCCAATTTTATATAAAGAGCCGGCATCATCACACACAGGATTGTATAAACAGGAAGAACAAGATCATGGTTTAGACAATTTGCTTGATTGGAAACTGCTGGATGCGGCGAAAACAGCACTGGAGAGTGGAGAAAAAGTAAATGCCTCTTTCAAAATCCTTAATACCGACCGAACAGTTGGCACTATTCTGTCAAACGAAATATCAAAAATATATAAGTCGGAAGGGTTACCTGATGATACACTTCATTTTAAATTTACCGGTACAGCAGGACAAAGCTTTGGCGCGTTCAATACCCATGGCCTTACGCTTGAACTTGAAGGTGATGCCAATGATTATTTTGGAAAAGGACTTTCCGGTGCGAGATTAATTGTCTACCCTCATCAGCAATCACGTTTCACACCGGAAGAAAATATTATTATTGGAAACGTGGCTTTTTACGGCGCCACATCAGGTAATGCTTATATCAGGGGCAAAGCAGGTGAACGTTTCTGTGTCCGGAACTCCGGTGTAAATGCTGTTGTTGAAAGTATAGGCGATCATGGTTGTGAATACATGACTGGCGGGCGGGTAGTAATACTTGGTGATACAGGTAGAAACTTTGCGGCAGGCATGAGTGGCGGTATCGCTTATGTATATAATGTAAAAGGAACGTTTGTGACTATGTGCAATCAGGAGATGGTAGACCTTGACCCCGTAACAGATGCTGATTCGGACGAGTTGAGGAACATGATTCAAAATCATTTTGACTATACCGGGAGCACAGTAGCCAAATTTGTATTGGATGACTTTGATAACCAGCTAAAAAATTTCATTAAAGTATTTCCTAAAGATTATAAAAAAGTTCTTCAATCGAATCTGGTGAGTACAATGGTTCAAAAGAATATTGCTTAAGACGCTATCGATTGCTATGCTATAACTATAAGAAGAACAAAACTACAAACAACAAAACTTTTCATGGGTAAGACAACAGGTTTTTTAGAATTTGGAAGAGAACTTCCTGAAAAACGGCCGGTGCAGGAGCGTGTACAAGACTACAATGAATTTGTACATCGGTACACGGCTCAGAAGTTGAATCAACAGGCTGCACGCTGTATGGATTGTGGTGTTCCGTTTTGTCATAACGGGTGTCCTTTAGGAAATCTTATTCCTGAATTCAATGATGCGGTATACCGGGAAAGCTGGGAAGAAGCCTACGAAGTACTTTCTTTCACCAATAATTTCCCCGAATTCACGGGCCGCATATGTCCTGCCCCTTGCGAGAGCGCCTGTGTATTAGGAATAAATCAGCCTGCCATTACTATTGAAGAAATAGAAAAGCATGTCATTGAAATTGCCTTTGATAAAGGTTTTGTAAAGCCGCATAAGCCTACATTTCTGACAGGGAAAAAGGTTGCTGTCATTGGCTCGGGCCCGGCAGGACTAGCAGCAGCGGCTCAGTTAAATTATGCTGGCCATTCAGTTACCGTTTTTGAAAGAGATGATGCACCTGGTGGCTTGTTGCGCTATGGCATACCTGATTTTAAATTAGAAAAATGGGTTGTAGAACGTCGCATTAATTTATTGGAAGAAGAAGGTGTTGTTTTTAAATGTAACTCCGATGTAGGCGTAAATATCCGTATCAATGATATATTGCGAGAGTTTCATGCAGTTGTATTAGCGGGAGGTTCAACTATTCCAAGGAACCTAGAAATACCGGGCAGAGAGCTGAATGGAATTCATTTTGCGATGGATTTTCTAAAGCAACAAAATAAACGTGTTACCAATCGTCTGGTAGACGGCGAGAACATGTGGGCTTCAGAAAAAAATGTGGTCGTAATCGGCGGCGGTGATACCGGAAGCGATTGTATCGGCACTTCCAACCGTCAAGGCGCAAAAACAATTACTCAATTTGAATTACTTCCAAAACCAGCAGCTGACAGAACCTCCAATATGCCATGGCCTACATATCCCATGGTCTTAAAAGTTACCTCTTCTCATGAAGAAGGCGCCGACAGGCATTGGGCTATTGCTACCAAAGAATTTATAGGAGACGAAGCTGGAAACCTGAAAGCTTTGAAGGTTGTTGAGCTGGAATGGAAAATAACGCCTGATGGAAGAACGGCCGGCTTCAGTGAAATAACAAATTCGGTAAGAGAGATACCATGTGAATTAGCTTTATTGGCTATGGGCTTTGTACATCCGCAACACGAGGGCTTATTAAATGAATTAGGTGTAGATCTTGACGAAAGAGGAAATGTAAAAGCGTCCGAAAAAAACTATCAAACCAATATTTCCAAAATATTCAGTGCCGGAGATATGAGACGTGGTCAATCGCTGGTGGTATGGGCTATCAGTGAAGGACGCGAATGTGCTAAGAAAGTGGATGAGTTTTTAATGGGTGGATCTTCTTTGGAAGCCAAAGACCAAAGTTTCCTTTTAAGAGAAGTGCTACCTGCTTAGTTTCTATCGTTGCGCTAACGCTTGCCTGACAAAAACGCTTCATAAAAGTTATGGGGCGTTTTATTTTTAAACAGAGTTTCTTCCTGCATTGATGATACCAAAAGAACTACGCACTACAAGGCGTTCCAAAATTTCCTTATTCTTTGGATCGAAGTTTTTTTCTTCTCTCAACCTTGTTAAAGCATATTGTTGTATAGTGGTCAGTGGCAAAACAATTTTTTCACGCATCTGGATAGATAACTGCTCAACCGGGTAATTGCTCATCAATTCGTTTTGTCCCGATAGTTTGAAAAGGTATTTCTGTGTACGTTCATACTCTTCATAGATCATGTTCCAGATTTCTCCATATTGCGGGTGATCCGATAAGTAAGCAGTGAGCGGGAAAAATGTTTTCTTCATGGCCATTTCACAATTGTCAATCAGTGTTTTAAAATATTGTGACCGCTGATAAATGTGTTTTATGTCATCGAACTTTCCATTCTTTTCTATTGTCTGCAGCGCCGTGCCCAATCCATAATATCCAGGCACATTGTGTTTTAATTGACTCCAGGCACCAACAAAAGGAATGGCCCGCAGATCTTTCAATGATAACCTATACGACTTACCCCGCTTAGATGGACGACTGCTTATGTTTGTTTCACTATAAAAATTTAGAGGGCTAACTTCAGACAAATAGGTCAAAAAATAGGGATGGCTTTTCAATTCTTTATAGGTGTCAAAACTGATATTAGCCAGCTCCTCAACCGCTTTTTGTTGCTGTAGATTTAGATTTTTTTCATCGGCAGAGAACAGGTCATTGGTGATACCTGCATTCAGTAATTGTTCAATATTATATTGTGCTGATTCAATGGTACCAAAACTTGAGCTGACCGTTTGTCCTTGTATAGTCAGTTGTATTTCCTTGGTAGAAATGTTTTTTCCCATGGAAGCATAAAACTTGTGCGTCTTCCCGCCGCCCCGGGCCGGAGGACCACCTCTGCCATCAAAAAAAACTACATCAACACCATATTCTTTTGATATAGCTGTTAGTTCTTCCTTCGCTTTGTAAATACTCCAATTGGCCATAAGATAACCGCCATCCTTCGTTCCATCCGAAAATCCAACCATTATGGTTTGCATTTTATTGCGCCTTGCCAGGTGTTGCGAATAAGTTTCATTTTGATACAACGCTTTCATTACACCTGGCGCATTCTTTAAATCTTCAATCGTTTCAAATAGGGGTACAATATCAACTTTGATCTCTTCTTTTTTCCATCCATTTACTAAAAACAAAGCATACACTTCCAGTACGTTTAAGGCACTTCCACACTGGCTGATAATGTAGCGGTTACATCCTTGTGGTCCGTTGGATTGTTGAATGCTTTTGATCGTATTGATGGATTGCAAAGTGTCTTTTACCAATGTATCATAGAGATCGGCGTTTGCTTTCACGGATATATTTGTTAACGCCGTAATTTTTTCACCTTCTTCTAACTCTGCATAGTTAGGGGGCAAAAGATTTTCTTTTTCAGCAATAGATTCAAAAACGGTGTTGTGAACCGAGCTTTCCTGTCTAATGTCAAGGGAGGCAAAATGTAAACCGAACACTTCAACCTTATTGATAAAATGATCCAGCAGGTGAAGGAATAATCCGTTATGCTGATGGATGATAATTTCTCTTATTCCAAATAAAGCTTCTAATATTTCTTCTCTTGTAAGATCAGTTCGTGAATCTGGAATAAAAATATTGTTATACAATTTTACTTCTAACTCCTGTAGTATTGTATCAACGCCCTTAAAAGTAAGCCGGCGTTTTAATCGCCTTACATCCAAATAGTAACATTTGATAATACTGGAACGCAAGGACTCAGCGACTTTTAGGGTAATATCAGAAGTTACATTAGGATTTCCATCCCGGTCGCCTCCGGGCCAAAAGCCCATTTTAATAACAGGATTTTTTACGAGGTCTACATCAGGAAAATGCCCTTTCAAATAGGAAACTGTTTTACCAACAGCACTATAAAAAACATTTTCCAGATACCATATCAAGCTGATGGCTTCGTCATATGGCGTAGGCTTTTGCTGCTGATATAATGGCGTTTTGCCCAGCTGCTGCAAAAACATGTTGATCTGCCCTGCATTGTTGTCTTTCAACGCTTTTGATAAATCATTGATGATACCCAATACCGAACCCGGGTAAAATTGTGTAGGATGGGCCGTCAAAACCATAGTTACAGAAAAATCTTTCAGCTTTTCAACCAGTTCCTGTTCTTTATTTTCCTGCAAAACCTTTGTTTCCACCTGTTTTAAACTTCCAATACCCACAACATCATTCACTTCCCTGAAAGCTGCGTCTTCAGAAGCATCAAACAATACTACCTGTCGTTCCACGTATTGAACAAAACGAAATAAAAGATCCGTTTTTTCACGTTCGCTTTTTACAGAAGTAAATCTTTTGAAAAATTCTTCAACTATCTGTGAGGGACTTTGCTTTTTCTTAAACTCTTCCTCACAATGGTTCAGGAACAAGGACAATAAAATACCCGTTTTTTCAATTCTGTGAAAAGGTAAAGACGTAAAAAGACTGTTGTATAACTGAAACTTTATGCCAACATGATTTTTGAAATTGTCTAACGTGCGGGCTGAAAGATGGTCCATCAGATAAATTTAAACAAAACTATTTGCAAGCAATCGTTCAAAACATTGATCGCACAAAAAGTATCATCAATAGCCTGGAAGTTTATCAAATCAATGTTGACTTCCGTAATTCGATATTGGAGAGATTAATATTGGAATGGATCTTTTCTGTTACAAAATCACAAATAAGATCACCTATAGTGGAAGTAAAGTAATAATTAACCGAATCAATATCTTTTGTTACAAACCTGGAGTGTAGCGTCCAGTCTACAGCCGACCGAACAAGGCCTGCTTCTTCATGCATGTTAAAATGATCGAGCATCATTGCAGCCGACAAAATAGAACCAATAGGATTTGCAATATCTTTTCCTGCGGCCTGAGGATAAGACCCATGAATAGGTTCAAATAAAGCCGTAGTGGCGCCAACGGATGCAGAAGGTAATAAACCCAGAGAGCCGCTAATCACACTGGCTTCATCGCTTATAATATCTCCAAACATGTTTTCCGTAAGAATTACGTCAAATTGTTTTGGATTTAATATAATCTGCATGGCAGCATTATCAACAAATAAATAATCAACTTTTACACCCGGATAATTTGCTGCAATTTCCTGTACTACTTTTCTCCAAAGCCTGGAAGTTTCCAGGACGTTAGCTTTGTCAACAAGGGTTAATTTATTTTTTCTTTGCTGTGCAGATTGAAATGCAAGATGCGTAATACGACTTATCTCCTCTTTATTGTAAATGCAAAGATCAGATGCTTCTGTATAATCAGCATTTACTTCTTTTTTACCAAAGTAGATACCACCAGTAAGCTCACGGTAAATAATAAAATCAACACCCTCTAACTGCTGGCTCTTTAATGGTGATAAGTGATGTAAAGACGCATACGTACTAATGGGACGGATATTAGCAAAAAGCTGCAATTCCTTTCTCAGCTTCAGTAAACCTTGCTCGGGACGAACTTTGGCAGTTGGATCATTGTCATATTTTGGATGGCCAATTGCACCAAATAAAACAGCATCACTATCCTGGCACATTTGGAGGGTTTCATCCGGTAAAGGGTTTCCTGTTTTATCTATTGCAACAGCTCCCATCAAACCATAACTATAAGAAAACTGGTGACCGAATTGGGCGGCTATACTGTTCAATACCTTAATCGATTGTTGTGTTACTTCCGGACCAATTCCATCACCTAATATTACTGCTATCTTCTTTTGCATAACTAACAGTTAACTTGTTCTTGTTCGTAATTTTCTATTTCTCTTTTAATGCTCAACAAATAATCAATGTCATCGTATCCATTTAGCAAGCAGGTCTTTTTGTAATTGTTGATATAAAATATTTCTCTTTCACCGGTGGCATCAATAATGATTGCCTGCTCTTCCAGGTTCACAGTAAGTGTTGATTCAGGACCTTGACTAAATATCTTCTGAACAAATTCTTCGCTCACCTGCACCGGCAACACACCATTATTCAAAGCATTGTTCTTAAAAATGTCGGCAAAGAAACTGCTCACTACTACTTTAAAACCATAGTCCAAAATAGACCAGGCCGCATGTTCCCTGGATGAACCGCAACCAAAATTCTTTCCTGCTACCAAAATTTCTCCACCGTATTCCGGTTTATTTAAAATGAAATCAGGTTTAGGGTTTGTTTCATCATCCATTTCATAACGCCAGTCACGAAAAAGATTCTTTCCAAAGCCTGTTTTAGTTGTTGCTTTTAGAAAGCGGGCCGGGATGATCTGGTCCGTATCAATATTTTCCATTGGGAATGGAACAAACGTGCTATGTATGACTTTTAAAGGCTCCATTTTATTAGCTTAAGAATTCACGTACATCGGTAACTACTCCCGTAATGGCTGCTGCTGCTGCAGTTAACGGGCTGGCCAAAAGTGTTCTGGCGCCAGCGCCCTGCCTGCCTTCAAAGTTTCTGTTACTTGTAGAAATGCAATATTCGCCTGCAGGAATCTTGTCCTCGTTCATACCTAAACAGGCACTGCAACCCGCCTGCCGAATTTCAAAACCTGCTTCTTCAAAAATTTGGTTCAAGCCTTCAGCTTTTGCCTGTGCAGCTACTTGTTGTGACCCCGGAACAATCATCACTTTAACATGCTCATTTTTCCTGCGGCCTTTAACAACACTGGCTACGAGGCGAAGGTCCTCTATACGCGAATTAGTACAACTTCCTATAAATACATTTTGAACCGGCATTCCCTTCAAAGGTTTTCCTGCCTGCAAACCCATATAATCAAGTGACTTTACAATATTCCTTCTCTCTCCCTCTTCTGGTATGCTTTCAAGAGTCGGAATGAGTCCATTAATGGCAATGCCCAAACCAGGGTTGGTACCGTAAGTAATCATGGGTTCGATATCAACGGCATCGATAACAATTTCTTTATCAAATGCAGCATCGTTATCTGTAAATAATTCCTTCCATTTTTTTAATTTCTTATTCCAGTCTTCGCCAACCGGCGCAAAACGTCTGCCTTTTATGTATTCAAATGTTGTTTCGTCCGGCGCAATCATACCGCCCCTTGCACCCATTTCAATACTCATGTTGCAAATGGTCATACGGGACTCCATAGAAAGAGCACGGATAGCCGAACCGGCAAACTCCACGAAATAACCTGTAGCTCCACTGGCAGTTATTTTAGAAATGATATAAAGTATAATGTCTTTTGATACAACACCTTTATTTAAAACGCCATCAATATTGATACGCATTAATTTAGGTTTGTTTTGCAACATACATTGCGAGGCGAAAACCATTTCCACTTCACTGGTTCCAATACCAAATGCAATAGAACCAAAAGCGCCATGGGTAGAAGTATGGCTGTCGCCACAAACGATCGTCATACCTGGTTGTGTAATCCCTAGTTCTGGTCCAATGACGTGAACAATGCCCTGGAAGGGATGTCCAAGACCGTATAATTCGATTCCATATTTTTTGCAGTTTTCAATAAGCTGGTCAACCTGCAACCGTGACAACTGGTCCCTTATAGGCAAATGCTGATTTTGTGTAGGAACGTTGTGATCGGCAGTTGCCACTACTTGATCTGGTCTGAAAACTTTTAGCCCTCTTTTCTCTAAGCCTGCAAATGCTTGCGGACTGGTAACTTCGTGAATAAAATGTTTGTCAATATAAATTACATCTGGACCATCTTTGATAGAACTGACAATATGATTGTCCCATATTTTTTCAAATAATGTTTTACCCATAATTATGCTACACTTTGTTCTGCTGGTTGGTATTGTTGCGCCAACTTCAACAGGTCTTCTTCCTTAATTTCTTTTTTTGAATCTGCCAGCTTTAAAAATTCCTCGTACAATACATCAATATCATTTCGGGTGTATTGATAACCCATTTTTTGAAAGCGATGCGCCAAAGCGCTACGACCACTTCTGGCCGTCAAAACAATTTTACTTTCCTCTGCTCCTACTTCTTCCGGGTTAATGATTTCGTATGTCTGTGCGTCCTTTAAAAATCCATCCTGGTGAATGCCAGATGAATGAGAGAACGCATTAGCACCTACAATAGCCTTATTAGGTTGAACAGGCATGCGCATTATGTCGGATACCTTCCTGCTTAACGGATTTAAACTTTTGGTTTTAATATCGGTATAAAGACCTAAATCTTTATGTTGCTTCAGGATCATCACAACCTCTTCCAATGAAGTGTTTCCCGCTCTTTCACCTAAACCATTTATGGTACACTCAATCTGGCGGGCGCCACTGATTACGCCCGAAATTGAATTGGCAGTTGCTAAGCCAAGATCATTATGGCAATGGCAGGAAATAACAGCTTTGTCAATATTGGACACATTGTTCTTTAAAAACGCAATCTTGTCTCCATATTGTTGAGGCAAACAGTATCCTGTAGTATCAGGAATATTTACGGTCGTAGCTCCAGCTGCAATCACAGCTTCCACTACTCTTGCTAAATAGTCGTTGTCGGTTCTTCCGGCATCCTCGGCATAAAACTCCACGTCGTCTGTAAAGTTTCGTGCCCATTTAACGCACTGAATCGCTCTGGCGAGAATATCTTCCCGTGTAGATTTGAACTTGCCTTTTATATGATAGTCGGAAGTACCAATACCTGTATGGATCCTTGGACGACGTGCATATTTTAACGCCTGTGCTGCTACTTCAATATCCTTTTGTACCGCACGACTTAATCCGCAGACAGTAGCCTCTTTAATGATTTTTGCAATCTGGTTAACAGATTCATAATCACCGGGACTGGAAATAGGAAACCCTGCTTCAATAATGTCTACGCCAAGGCTTTCCAGTTCAAGCGCCAAACCCACTTTTTCAGCGGTATTAAGCTTACAACCTGGTACCTGTTCGCCGTCGCGCAAGGTAGTATCGAATATGAAAATTTTTTGTGAAGGCATACAAAAACGTTGTATGTATTTTTGAATAAAGGAAACTTACACTATTACAATTCGAATATAGAGGTATAGTATCTTTACAGACTATCATCTTTTCCCGGATTTCCGGGTTCAACACAGTTGATTTATTTTAGCAAATGCTTTACCAGTAAGGGTTTCCATAAATTTGTGATACGATGCCTAATCAACAAAATGATGCCTTGTTTACCCTCATCCAATCCCTTACAAAAACAGAAAAACGCTATTTTTCATTATATATAGCGCAGCAGCATAGCGACAATATATCAAAGTACATGAAACTTTTTTCGGTGATGGACAGAATGAGCACCTATAATGAACAGCAAATCCTGAAAAAAGAACCTTCCATAAAACCCTCTCAATTATCTAATTTAAAGGCCCATTTGTACAAGGAATTGCTTACTGCCCTGAGATTGTGTCATAGTGCCAAACATGGCGATATCCAGATCAGGGAGCAAATAGATTTTGCTAAAATTTTATACAATCGCGGGTTAATTACACAAAGTCTTAAGATACTGGAAAAGGCGAAACAGTCTGCTATAACCAATAGTCATTTTATTTTAACACTGGAGATTCTCCAGTTTGAGAAAAACATTGAGTCCCGGCACATTACCAGGAGTATAAAGGGCCGGGCAGAACAATTGGAACAAGAAACGGTGTATATCATTAACCAGGTAGATGAAGTGGCTCAACTTTCTTCGATAGCATTAAGAATGTATGGAGTGTATCTTGAAAAAGGCCATATACAGAACGAAAAGGAAAGTAAGGTCCTTGAAAAATTTTTTAAAGACAAACTCGAGGGCATTAAATATGACCAGGTGAGTTTTTTTGGGAAGGCTTACCTACACCAGGCCTATTGCTGGTATTACTATATACAATTAGACTTCCCTTCTTATTTTGCACATTCGCAAAAATGGGTAAATCTTTTTCTACAACATCCAAGAGTGAAAGAAGAAGATCCCTTACTCTATGTAAAGGCACTGCACAACCTGGTAAATTCTTTATTTATTATTGGAAAACATGACCGCCTAAAGACAGAAATTCAACGGTTACAGGAGGTTTACGAGGAAGCAGCGCAGAATCAGAACCTGGAAATACAAACGTT
>Ga0126305_10000689_pt1 | contig 14572 bp, 8 predicted proteins | sample Plot26_FD_92536 | JGI IMG/M metagenome (GOLD analysis project Ga0126305, IMG submission 92536) | Serpentine soil microbial communities from UC McLaughlin Reserve, CA, USA - Plot26 | ecosystem: Environmental > Terrestrial > Soil > Grasslands | place: USA: UC McLaughlin Reserve, Lake County... | reverse complement strand
CGTTACCTGTCTCTTTTAAGTTAGATATAGCATTAGGGTCCATGTTTGGACACTGGTCCAGTAGATAAAATTCGTTTGCCATTGAAAGCAACACTGGAATGATGACAATTGAGTTCAATTAGCATCCCGAAAAAATAAATGTCCAACTATTTTACGTATTGATCACAATACGAAAGTAGTGAGGACATAAAAAAACCGCTTGTTTAGAGCGGTTGAACAAAAACTAAATTTCTTCGTTTAAAAATTTGCGAAGAACTTACCTTCTGTGATAGACTTGTTATTAGAACCTGAACTCGGATCTACCGCTGTTCCGGAAAAACTGCCCACAATATGCGTCGCATCAAAAGAACTGATCTTGATGTTCACCGTGTTGGCGGTTTCGTAAGAATTAGTTCCGTCACTGATACCGATTACAGCAGAATTTGCTGCACCATAACTCCCTGCAGTGATTCCTCCCTGCTTGCTAAGCGAAATTGTAATGCTGTTTCCATCAGTAGTATAACCATTAATAAAAACTGTTTCACTACCGGAAGTACTCATTTGCTTTTCTGCCATTGGCGTACCATAATCGATTGATGTGCTGCCGATTTTAGCCGTCATGCCAGGACTTGTTAGAGGGGGATCTTCTGTGATTTCAGATTTTTTACAGCCAATCATTACTGTGGCCGCCATCAAAATAAAAGCTAGCTTTTTCATAAGGTATTATTTCATGCGATATTAATTAAAAACACTGTGACTTGCAACCGTCAGCATACGAATTTCTTCAATAATCGATGAGGAACTGAACATAGTTTATAAAACTATTACTGATTATCGGTTACACTCCTATGTTTATTTGCCTGCCAGGGAAGTTTACTAAGTAAATGGCCGCGTATAATTCATTCCTAAGTAATTCTAAGAAGTTTCGTTTTGCAGGCAAGTTTATACGTCATGATTTTTTGTATAAATCCGGAAACCAGTTTGTACTCATTTATTCCATTATTTGGGCACCTATTTTTTGGGATCACAAGTCAAAATCTTAACTAAAATCAATTGTTTAAATTAAGTAAAGAAATCATTAATGTAACAATTAGAATTATATATCTTCGGCGCACATTTTTTTGAAAATAGCTAACTCTTATGAAAAATTTCGCAACCGTTTTGGTGCTGCTAATCTGTTCTTTTGCATCAGCACAAACAAAAATTCCGATTACCAGTAATTACATCTACCAGGATAATTCACAGCTGGACAGGGCAGATAAGTTGATTGATGGTAATACCAATATTAATTACTCTCCACTGGGTCCTAAACTTTACAAACAACACGAAATTGTATTTGACTTAATTACATGGAGGGCAAGTGTTTCCAGTGTGAAAATTTATATCGGCAACCCGGATACCGGTACCGTAAAAGTTATACTGGTACAGAAGAATTTTGCCGAAAAGGAGATCGGAACTTTTACTGGAGGTGCCAATCAATCATTTACTTACCAAAGTGGTTTTAATGGGCAGGTGGCCCGCGTTGTTCTAAGAACGAGTTCTAAAAACTATCAGTTCGGAAGTGAAGTGGAGATTTATGGAACCTTCACCGCGCCTGCTGCTGCAAAATTAAAAGAAAGGAGACCGCTGGGTTGGATGGCAGGAGCCAATGGACATTCATGGGATTTGATGAATGATGCGAAGTTGAATGTAATTAAATCACTTGGAATTGAAACCGGCGCACTTCGCATTTATGATTATCCTTATCAGGTGACAGACACATTAGGAAACTGGAAATTTGAGGGCGAGCTGGTAACTGACAGGTATTCTACAGACAGTGCATTTGCCATGCTTCATCGTTGGTCTCCAAATATTTTTACCTGGAAGGGACTATCCGGCCAATATGCCGATCAGCAAAAATCATGGAACGTAATTGATAGCTATCCAAATAAATATATTCGTGGAACGGTTGTTAATTATAACGATTATGGGTCGTGGGGACAGGTTACAATGACCATTACTGCAACGAAAGGTACTGACGAACAGAATTATGGAAAATGGTTTGTGTATAAGAACGGAGTTGAAGTGAACGTAACAGAAACACCAGAAAATTTCTCCTATACACTGGTTGGACAAAACAGGACTTATAACGTGGGTGGTGCCCTGGGCATAGCAGCCGGTGAAGTGCTTACTTTTTACAAGTCTCAAACTTCTGTAAACCCGATATTTTTTGCGGACAAGGATTTACCAAACAGAAATACGTATGCTGCGCATTTACGATCTGCAAAGGGAACTTTTGTGTATGCATCACGTGGCGGCAGTAACGTAAACGTACCGGATTATCCCGTGCAGCCAGGTCAAAGAATGTTGAAAGGATATAAAATTTACGATGCCATAGAAAGTTCAAATGAACCCAATGCATGGTGGAGCAATACTGATGGATTTTGGAACGGAAAAACCTTATTCTACCATTGGTCAATGGCCTACGACGGAAACAAAGGGGCTTATGCAAATACCGGGGTTAAGCAGGCGGATCCAAATATCATTTATGCAGCTTCGGGTTTGGCAACAGATAAGCCCGATCAAATTATGTCAGCCATCGAAACTGCAAGAGAGATGCGAGGTTACCGTGCGGATGGAACTATTGATGTGCCGTTCGACGTGGTGAATGTGCACATTTACTCAAGTGCTGAGGGCCAGTACGGCTATGGTAATTCCGGCGGACTACCACCTGAACAGGGTATGATTCCGCAGGTAAAAAACATAGTTTGGGCTGTAGAAAATTTTGCACCTCATACACAGGTATGGGTAACCGAATGGGGTTGGGATCAACACAGCGGTTCACCATTGCGTGCAGGACAGTTTGCTTCCTACGACCGGGAAAGCGTTGGTGGATTTTGGATGGTAAGAGCTATGTTGGGTATGGCTGCTGCAGGTGTGGATCGATCAACATATTATAGGCTTGCTCAAGACTGGCCAGAAACAGGTTCAAACATCAGCAGTTCTCAGTTTGCAACTATGCGTCTCATGTCACAACCAAATGACAACGATCCTACTATTATTGTTCGTACACGACAGGGCGACTACATGGCGCAGTACAATGAGTTCAGAGATTATGTATACTACGATTCTATTGCGACATCACTTCCGGGTGTTTATGCTTACCGGTATAAAAACCAAAACAATGATAGTTTGATAATTGCTCTGTGGAGTGAAGAGCTCACCACAATTTCGGCAGGCAATGCCAGCTTTACGGAAAGAACTGGTGCTATTTCACTTCCCATTGCGGCGGGCAATTATAAAACCAGGCGTTTTATGGATGATGGTAGTAGCGCTATGAGTTCCGCAATAGGAACCTCAACCGGAACGGTTCAAGTCAACTATGCAGCAAAGCCAATATTCTTTCAAACAATTTTACCTCCGAGACCTAAAGGTGGTAAAGCGACTCAGGCAGCAGCAACACAAAGAATAGGAGCAGAAGACAATGCTGTGGCCACTTCATCCACTAATCAGACTTATGTATTTAACAGTGTGGGACAACTTTTGTACAATAAGAAAGTCGATGATATTATAACATTCAAAAGAACATTGCCACCGGGTCTGTACATTATTTGGCGCAATAATAAAGCAGAAAAATACAGAGCACTGTATAGTTATTAAATCTGGAAAATAAAAAAAGTGTTTGTCAACGGCTTGTGTTTTTCGCAGGCCGTTTTTTATTGCCTTTTGATAGCCTTGTGCAAAAGAATCGAATCTACACCGTGCCGCGTTTACCAATATTTTATAGATCAGATACCATTCAGTACTTACTTTAATTAATGATGTTACCTTGACTTTTCATTGTTAAGCTTTCTAAAATAATTTTCATCATCTAACCGTTTGAATTTATCTTGCCAGCACCCCTTAACTGATTTAAACGAATGCCAGAAATCGAAACAATTCAGGCTGAGCTTCTTTCTGTTTTGAATTCATTACCTGGAATTTTTATTCTTTTACACCCCGATGCACCCAGATTTACCATTGCGGCAGTGACAGATGATTACTTGTCAGCTACGTTCACCAAACGAAAAGACATCGTTGGTAAAGGACTGTTTGAAATTTTTACAGATAACCCGCGAAATGAAAAAGCCACTGGTAAACAAAACATCACACAATCTCTTCAGCATGTAATTAAACATAAGGAACCGCACCATCTTAATGACCAACGGTTCGATATATACAATGCAGACAAAAACAGTTTTGAATTCCGCATTTGGAACCTGCAAAGCAAACCGGTGATAGATAAAAAAGGCGAAGTACAATACATCATTCATTGTGTTGAAGACCGCACTGATAAGATAACAGTTGATGCCAGCCAGCTGGCCGAGACCATAAAGCGTCTTGAACAAAGCGAACAACAGGTTCATTCCATAATAGAGAGCGCACCCTTCCCCATTGGTATATATGTAGGTAGAGAAATGCGCATTCAATTTGTAAATCAATCCATAATAGATGTATGGGGTAAGGGATCTGATATTATTGGCAAGACGTATTTTGAAGTATTGCCTGAACTTGAGAGCCAGTTGATTTATGAGCAGCTCGACCAGGTTTATTCAACCGGGATTCCGATTCATAAAAGAAATCAAAGGGTGGACCTTCTGGTAAACGGTAAGCTAAACCCGTTTTATTTTAATTACAGTTTTACGCCTTTGTTTGATACTAGTGGCAAAGTATATGGTGTAATGAATACTGCTGCCGACGTTACCGACCTTGTACTTGCCAAGCAGCAAGTAGAGCAAAGCGAACGCAATTTTAGAAGCATGATTTTGCAGGCCCCGGTTGCTATGTGTATTCTATTGGGACCCGAGTACACTATTGATATTGCCAACGAAAAAGTCCTTCAGTTATGGGGTAAATCTTCGGACCAGGTAATCAGTAAGCCGGTTTTTGAAGCATTACCAGAATCCAGAGATCAGGGCCTGGAACAATTGCTTTCGGATGTGTTTCACCTTGGAGTAACCCACAAATTTGATGAGCGTCCTGTGGAACTTTTCCGTAATGGTACGTATGAAACTACTTATCTGAATTTCGTATACCAACCTTATAAAGACGGTCAAGGCCACATTCTGGGTGTTTTGGTAATAGCTAACGAAGTTACAGAGCAGGTGCGTGCTAGAAAGCGAATAGAAGAGAACAGGGAAGAATTGCAAATGGCTTTGACAGTTGCTGAACTTGGCACTTATCGCATGGATCTTGTTAATGATAAAGCAAACTATTCTCAAAGAATCATGGATTGGTTCGGAATCGATGAACAGGGTTTACGTATGGATTATATTTTAACGTTTGTTCACAAGGATGACCGGCAAAGAGTTAAAGATGCATTGGCTTATTCGTGTACCTCTGAAGAAAATAGCAGGCACGACATAACTTATCGGGTAGTAAATGGCAAAGATGGGAAAATCCGGTACCTGCATTCTTCAGGCAAAACTTATTTCAACGAGGCTGGTGAACCTTTATTTATGGTTGGAATGGTCCAGGATGTCACTTCACAAATGTTATATCGGCAAAAACTGGAAGATAGTGAAGAAGAGCTTACAACAAGAGTTGCAGAAAGGACCAGGGAGTTAGAAACTCAAACTAACCTGTTAAATAATATTTTGCTGAACTCCAGTAATGGTATATCGGTTACAGAAATGATCCGGGATGAAAATGGTAACGTTATTGATGCGGCAACCATACTTGCCAATGATGCGGCTATAAAATATACAGGATTGCCAAGAGAGGTGTATTTAGCTAAAACAGCGAAGGAAATAGATCCAAACGTACTTGAATCACCGTATGGCAAAATTTGTTTACAAACATTAATAACCGGAGAACCTTCCTTTACTCAGTATTTTTTAGAATTTACCGGCCGTTGGTTGGAGCTTACGATGTCAAAAATGGATGATGATCATCTCATTCACATCTTTACTGATGTTACGCCAATCAAAGAAGCACAATTGCGACTTGAGCAGCTTGTTGAAGATTTGAAGCGCTCCAATTCTAACCTTGAAGAATTTGCTTATGCAGCTTCTCACGATATGCAGGAACCTATTCGTAAAATTCAGTTTTTCTCGGAACGTCTGCAGGAAGAATTGGGCAGTGCACTTACTGACCGGCAGAAATATTTATTTAACCGGCTGCAGAATGCATCAGATAGGATGCGAACACTTATTGATGATCTACTTACCTATTCCAGAGTTTCAAGAGGGTCATTCGAAAATTCAGAAGTTGATCTGAACCAAAAGCTGCAACTTGTGATTGGCGACCTGGAATTACAGGTGCAGGAAAAAAATGCTCAAATACATTCCGTGGACTTGCCAATCGTAAAGGGTAATAGCCGCCAGCTGCAGCAAATGTTCCATAACATTTTAAGCAATTCATTGAAATATGGCAAGGCAGATGAACCTACTTCTATTGATATTTTCTATGAAAAGGTAAAGGGTATGGAAGTTGAGCCTGAATTTTCGATAGAAGAAGGCAACAAACTGTTTCATTTGATTATTATCCGGGATAAAGGAATTGGTTTTAAACAGAGTGATGCTGAGCGAATCTTTAATATATTTACGAGATTACATGGCGCTTCCGAATATAAGGGTACCGGAGTAGGTTTATCCATTGCCAGAAAGGTTGTTGAAAATCATAAAGGATATATATGGGCCGAAAGTGAACCGGGAAAGGGCGCAGCGTTCAAAATATTATTACCAGTAGAATAATCTGATACTCATCGAAAAAATCTCTTCTGGCTCTGCAACGTGCCAAAGCGGTTGGCATCAACTTCAAAACTTTTGTAACAGGAAAACTATAATTTTCACGATCGAATACCACTGACTATTTTAGCTGCGAACCTGTGTAATTACTTCGCCCAATAAATCAACTACATCTTGTTTAATCACTCCAATCTGTTCAACTTCTTCGCCGGCTCGCCACTGTCGGCCATCTGTAACAAGCGTAAGCCGTTGCGTACCCTGACCTGATTGAAGCAGTACGTCGTAAGTACCGGTAAGCTGGCCTTCCCAGGAGATTGTTTCCGCAAGAACCGCTTTATAAAAAACATTGTTGTGTGTGAATGTAGTGGTAAAAACCAGGTAGTCCGTAGTATCTGGCCTGCCAGTAACAATTTGGAAGTCCATATATTTTCGTTTAGACTATTAAGTTAAGAAAAACTCTTGTCTGCTCAACGAGGGTTTTATGAGCGGAGTTTACAGATAAAGAGTTTTAATTGATTCTCTGCTATTGTATCCTCTTTGACTTGTTGCAGGTAATAAATGAGGCGCATGGAATTCATACAAAGCAGGCAATTGCTTAATTATCGGCTGCATTTTAAGTACGATAAATAAAAAAAGCGTCCTATTGTAGGACGCTGTACCATAAACTAGATAATCAACTATTTGTTTTTGTTTCTTTCGTTTCTAATGATTTCATTAGTAGTGCCGGATTCGCCACCAACGCCACCTGCATCATTTGTGGTCCCTGTATACCTATCAAAATTCATATCAGTTCTTCCTACACGGAGACGATTTTCGACATTACGCACGCCAGAAATAGATTCTACCACATCTTCTGCCCGGCGTTTTTCTTCGCGGCTACTTACCGTTCCGGATAATACTACTTCATCATTTTGAATCTGCACGTTAATATTGGAAGCATCTACATAATCATCATCTGCCAGCCGGTCACAAACGTCTTCCCGAATACGATCTTCTGAACGATGATAGTCTTTAGGCCCCTTGCCTTTATGCGGACCATTAATTTTATCAACTCTTCTTCTGCGTTCTGCATCATCATCACCAAACCAGGAGCTTACTTCATCCCTGGTACGATCCCACCAGTCACGATTTCCTTCAGACCGGTTATTGCCATTATTCCCTTCCCATCTGTCCCGGTTTTGGTAGTTCCTGTTTGAGTATCCGCCACTCATGCCACGGCCTTCACCATAACCAGCATTGCGATATTTTTCGTCATAGCCTCCGCTGTTGCCATAATCGCCACCAAAATTTCGGTTTCTTCCATTACCATAGTTACTTTCTATGTTTCTCCTTTGCCAATCCTGTTGTCCCGACCCATAGCCTTCATTCCTTCTATTCCAGTCATCTTCGCGCCACTGTTGTGATTGATTGCTGCCACTGCCTTGCCAGTTTTGCCCCGAGCCCTGGTTTCCCCAATTTGATTGACCGTAATTTCCGCCCTGGTAACCATAGTCGCTGCTGAATGCACCCCCGTAACCACCCTGGTTTTCCATCTCCCGTCCTTTACCACTATCGCCAGATTGTCTATTTCCATAATTACTCTTCATGCTTTTGTTTTGGTTGTAGTCGCTTTGATAACTGCTATTTCCATAGCGGTTGTTTTCGTGACTACGATCTTCATTTTCAAAACGATTGCGATTTTCTTCCCAGTCGTTAGACTGCTGATACTGGTTATTCCAGTTACGATTATTGTCTGCCATAATTTAATTTTTAAAAATTAAAAATGAAATAGGGAGAATATGAGCACAAAAAGCTTGCCTTATAGCCTAACGGATTAAAACAATTGAAATGGTATAACAAACGCCTGTTACACGCTGATAAAAGGTAGAAATGCTCATTTAGAGCCCGACTTGCACTATTTATTCCATTGTTTTGTACTCATGTCGGAAAGCTCAACAGGATTTCGAACCGCTATGAACGGGCAGCAATCTGTTCAGTACGGAATTTCTTGTGAACGTCATTGTGGGAAAATTCTTAAAACTAACGGCATTCAATTGCAGATATTTTTGAAAATAAACGGTACAAAATGAAATACAATTCTTGAATACCTTAAATGCTTGCTTTTGTTGGCTTGATTAGTTTGATTATTATAGGAATTGGAATCAAACAAAGAAGGCCGACGATATTTTTCTTGGAGCATTACCATTCTTTATTGTTAGCTTAATTCTCTTATAATTCCAATTAACCGTGAATTTTTTTAGGAAACATCTCGTCTCTGAGAAAAGGTTGATCATATAAATTAATTCACTTTGTCTTTCTAACCGAATTGATATGTCACAATACAACATCCTGGAACGTGCGACTACGTATGCTATGCAGTATTTTGAAGAACTTAGCCATCGGCGGGTATTTCCTACCACTGCATCATTACCGTTGCTTGAAAATTTTTCATCTTCTTTGCCTGTTAACGGAGAGGAAGCAGATAAAATAGTTGAGCAACTGCATAAAATTGGTTCACAAAATACTGTTGCTACAAACGGTGGAAGGTATTTCGGATTTGTATTTGGTGGCGCCGTGCCGGCATCACTCGCCGCCAATTGGTTGGCAACTGCATGGGATCAAAATGCAGTTTTCAAAGTTTCCTCTCCAGTGGCCGCACATCTTGAAAAAATAGCTGGCCGATGGATTGTGGAGTTATTACAATTGCCTTCGTCTGCAGTAGGTTTTGTAACAGGAACAACAATGGCAAATTTTTGTGGTGCTGTAGCGGCACGATATCATTTATGCAAACAAATGGGATGGGACGTTAAATCAAAAGGAATGCACGGCGCCCCACCTATTCGGGTAGTAGTTGGAGAAGAAGTACATGCCAGCATGCAGAGAGCATTATTATTAGCCGGGTTCGGATTAGAGGATGTAATCAAAGTGCCAACTGACGGACAGGGTAGAATTATCGAGGGTAAATTTCCCGAATTAGATGCCTCCACTTTTATTTGTCTTCAGGCAGGCAATGTAAACACTGGTGTCATAGACCCGGTAAAAAATATTTGCATTGCCGCCAAGGAAAAGGGTGCCTGGGTGCATATTGATGGCGCTTTCGGACTATGGGCAAGGGTTTCGTCAAAGAAAATGGCAATGACAGATGGTTGCGAGCTCGCGGACTCGTGGGCTATTGATCTACACAAGTGGTTAAATGTGCCGTATGATAGTGGATTGGTCATTTGCAGGCACGCACAAATTCTTCAAAATGCACTTTCGGTAACAGCGGCATACTTACCGGAAGTAACAGAACCTGACCCATTTTTTAATACCCCTGAAATGTCCAGGCGTGCGAGAGGGATAGATACGTGGGCTGCCATTTCTTCGTTAGGTAAAAACGGAGTTACTGATTTGATTGAGCGATGTTGTTACCTGGCCGAAAAATTTGCTTCAAACCTTCGTGATGCAGGGTTTGAAATTTTGAATGAAGTAGTACTTAATCAGGTGTTGGTTTCGTTTGGTGATGCTGAAACTACCAATCGAATTATTAAAAAAATACAGGACGATGGTACCTGCTGGTGTGGTGGCACAATTTGGAAAGGTAAAACCGCTATGCGTATTAGTGTGTCGTCGTGGATGACTACTGAAGAAGATGTTACCACTTCAAGTAAGGCAATCATTGAGATTGCAAAGAGAGAATTGGATCTGTCACAATAGCTTAATAAAATGGGTAAGGGTATTCACTCGGCTCTCGTAGCTATTCCCATAATCTCTACATTTGTTTCTCAATTTTCAAGCACATGAGAAACTATTTCTTTTTTATTCCGTTCCTTATTATTGCTCATTCTGTTTATGCTCAAAACAAATTGCTTACCATTGAAGACGCACTAATAAGAAACCGGACAACGCTAGCCCCTGAAAATCTCAGGCAGTTACAATTCATATACGGCACTGAAGATTATGTTTATCTGAAAACAGTAGACAACAAAGATGTTTGGATGAAAGGAAATTTGAAATCTTCTTTAGAACAAACCTTTCTTTCTCTTGATGATCTTAACCAAAAATTAAAAGCAGCAGGTACCAACGGTTTAACCGGAATGCCTATGATCCAATTCAATAAAACTTCTGAATGGATATTTTCGGTAAATGGAAGCAAGTTCGCATTGAATCCAACCACAAATCAATTAAGGACACTCATTGATAAAGACATTGCTAACAAGGAAAATATAGAAGAAAGCAATGCTGGGTATGTCGCCTATGTCGATAATTATAATTTATTCGTAACAGGTGGAAAAAACACCAACCAGGTTACAAAGGATGGAAGTAAGGACATCGTGTATGCCTCCTCCGTTCACCGCGATGAATTCGGAATTATGAAAGGAATTTTCTGGAGTAATATTGGTAGACAGCTGGCTTTTTATAGAATGGATCAGAGTATGGTTTCCGATTATCCTATCATTAACTGGACAACAACTCCTGCAACTGTTGAATTAATCAAATACCCAATGGCCGGAGATAAAAGCCATCACGTATCTATTGGCGTACACAATGCTCAAAAGGGATCAACCATTTACTTACAAACGGGAGAACCTGCTGAACAATATCTTACCAATATCGCCTGGAGTGCCGATGACAGGTATATTTTCATTGCTGTATTGAATCGTGAGCAGAATCATATGAAGTTAAATCAGTATGATGCATTGACAGGCGCATTCATTAAAACCCTGTTTGAAGAAAAAGATGAAAAATATGTTGAACCTCTAGTGCCGATGTTGTTTGTAAAAAACAATTCATCTCAATTTATTTGGCAAAGTAATCGCAATGGATGGAATCATTTGTATCTGTATGATATTAATGGTAAGCTACTGAAGCAATTAACAAAAGGTGATTGGGAGGTTGTTGATGTAAAAGGATTTGATAGTAAAGGCGAAAATCTTTTTTATTCTTCCACAGAAGACGCTCCTATAAGCAGGAATTTGTACCAGCTCAATTTAAAAACTGGTATTTCAAAAAGAATTACGCAAGGCTCCGGTTCGCATGGCACTCAAGTGAGCTCCAGTGGAAGTACCGTGATAGATAATTTCAGCACGACTGATATACCCAGAACCATCCGGGTTGTCGATGTAAAATCGTTGAAGAATAGAACAGTTTTCAATGCAACAAACCCGCTGGCCGATTATGCTCTTGGGCACTTGAAAGTTTTCACAATTCAGAATAAAAACGGAGTGCCATTGTATTGCCGGTTGTATCAACCTGTAAATTTTGACAGCAGCAAAAAATACCCGGTTATTGTTTACTGGTATGGTGGTCCGCATGTGCAAACCATCGGTAATCTCTGGAACGGCAATGCAAGCGACTACTGGTTCCAATTCATGGCTGAACGAGGTTATGTTGTTTTTAGTTTAGATCCAAGGGGAAGCGACAACCGTGGAAAAGAATTTGAACAGGCAATCTTCCGCCACGCCGGTGATGCACAAATGGAAGATTTAATGACAGGTATTGATTATTTGCAAAACCTCAAATATGTTGATACAAGCCGTATGGGTTTGTTTGGATGGAGCTACGGAGGATTTCTTACTGTTGATTTTATGTTGAGCCATCCCGGAGTATTTAAAACTGCAGTTGCAGGCGGGCCTGTGACGGACTGGCGTTATTACGAAGTGATGTACGGTGAACGTTATATGGACACCCCGGAGGAAAATCCGGAGGGTTATGCAGCAACTGATCTTACCAAAAAAATTCAAAACCTGAAAGGAAAATTATTGCTTATTCACGGGTTGCAGGATCCGGTGGTGGTTCAACAACACTCCGTTCGATTGGTACGTGCTGCTATCGATAAAAATGTGCAGCTGGATTATATGATCTATCCTGGTCATGAACATAATGTTGTTGGAAAAGACAGGGCGCATCTTTATCAAAAAGTCACTGATTACTTTATGCAGAATTTGAAGTAGGCCGAATTCACTTTTTGACTGAGGCATTTCCTGCTTGCTCCTTTACTTGCGCCTATTATATTGATTGTAAACATTATTCACATAAAAAGGTTCCGCTTACCGGAACCTTTAAAAATCAAATACTATCCAATTGCCTGGTTTAAATCTTCTATCAAATCGTCCACGTCCTCTATTCCTACACTCAGGCGAATCAAGGAATCAGTTAAACCGTTTTTGATTCTTTCCTCTTGTGGTATCGACGCATGGGTCATAGTTGCGGGATGGTTGATCAGGGATTCCACGCCGCCAAGACTTTCAGCAAGGGCAAAGAGTTTGGTGGATGATAAAACTCTCTTTGCTTCAGCCACGCTGTCATTCTTTAGAGTAAAACTCATCATTCCACCAAAGTCACGCATCTGCTTTTTGGCTATTTGATAGTTGGGATGATCTTCAAAGCCACACCAATACACCCTGGCAACTTTATCATGATCACGGAGATGGTGCGCAATCTTTTTACCATTCTCGCAATGTCTTTGCATTCGGACATGTAAGGTCTTAATTCCACGTAGCACTAAAAAACAGTCCATTGGCCCGGGAACAGCACCAGTGGATTTTTGAATAAAGTACAATTGCTCTCTTAATTGATCATCATTCATCATCAGACATCCCTGAATGACATCACTGTGCCCGCCTACATACTTTGTTACAGAGTGCATGACAAGATCGGCCCCAAGGTCAAGAGGATTTTGAAGGTAAGGCGATGCAAATGTGTTATCCACACAAAGCATAATTTTATTTTGTTTTGCAATTGCGGCAACGGCAGCAATATCCGTTATGTTCATTAAAGGATTTGTGGGTGTTTCGGTCCAAATCAATTTTGTATTGCTGTTGATATATTCCTTTATGTTATTTGCATCCTGCATGTTCACATAATGAAACCGAATATTGAATTTTGAATAGATCCTGGTAAACATTCTATAAGTACCGCCGTACATATCCGAACCTGCAATTACTTCATCACCTGGTTGTAATAATTTAATAACGGCATCAGTTGCAGCCACGCCACTGCTAAAAGCCAAGCCATGTTTCGCATTTTCAATTGCTGCGAAAGCAGCCTCCAGTGCAGTTCTTGTAGGATTTTGACTTCTTGCATATTCGTATCCTTTGTGCTTCGCAGGAGCTTCCTGCACATATGTTGACGTTTGGTAAATGGGTGTCATAATAGCCCCGGTATACGGATCAGGCTCTACTCCCGCATGAATGAATTTTGTTCCAATCTTCATAGAAATTTTTAAGTCACAAAGATGACGAATACAATTTAATTGGCAGGAGCCGGGTTTTTGACTGTGTGCTTTACCGCATTTACACATTAACAACAACTTAATCCTACAGATGTAACATTTGAATGGGCTGTCCAAATTACTTTTTATCCGCTTATCATCAATTTCATCCAATGTGTTCGGAAGCACTACAACTTCAAAAACATGTATTAATAAGTTTTGCTTTCATTAACACCAACGGTGTAAAATCAATAGACATATGGTACAATTACGAATAGCTTCGTTATAGAAATTTAGTCCTAAACTTTATTCGTTAATCACAAATACCACAACCATGAAAAAGATCTTGTTATCAGCAGCGATTGTATTCTCATTCAGTTTTACAGCAATGGCAGACGACCCAAGTCAAAAAGTTCTTGACGCCTTTAATAAGACATTTCCGCATGTAAAAGATGTTGCCTGGACAGAAAGCGAGCAGTCTTATGAAGTGAAATTTAAGCAGAATGAAGTCCTCTCAAAAGTAACCTACGATAGAGATGGAAATATCGTGAAGACGCTGCGTTATTATTATGAGCAGAACCTACCCCTGCTTGTATTGTCGAAGGTGAAAAATAAATTCAGCGACAAAAAAATATACGGTGTTACTGAAGAGTCTTCAGACGAAGGAACTTTCTACCATATTATTTTGGAAGATGAAAAGCATTGGATCAATATT
>Ga0126305_10000688_pt1 | contig 14573 bp, 8 predicted proteins | sample Plot26_FD_92536 | JGI IMG/M metagenome (GOLD analysis project Ga0126305, IMG submission 92536) | Serpentine soil microbial communities from UC McLaughlin Reserve, CA, USA - Plot26 | ecosystem: Environmental > Terrestrial > Soil > Grasslands | place: USA: UC McLaughlin Reserve, Lake County... | reverse complement strand
TTATTAACCAACAGCCAGGCGTACTTAGGGTAAAGTTTTTTCCCCTTCTCAGTCACCAGCAATGTTTCTTCTGTTTTCTCGAAATTTTTCTTTTTTTCCTGCTGGTAAGCCTGGATATCAGTTATTATCGCCCTGTTCACGGGTATGATCCGTTCTTTATTTCCTTTACCCAGGATCTTTAATTGCTTTCTTGAAAAATCAACTTGTTTTTCTTTAAGGTTTATCAATTCACTTAAGCGCATACCTGTTGAATAAAAAACCGTGATCAGCATTTTTGTATTCAGGCTATCCCAATCCTCGGTATTGGTGTTAAGAGCATTGGTCAGATCGACCAGGTCTTTTTCATTTATAAAAACAGGTAGCCGCTTGCTTATTTTAGGAGAAATAATATTTCCCATCGGGGTATTTTCTATTTTACCCTGTTTTAAGTGAAACTTAAAGAAAGATTTTAGTGTCGATATTTTGCGATTGATCGTCCTTGCAGTTACATCATCATCCTTCAAAGAAGCAAGCCAGCTGCGAACAAAACTTAAAGAAATTTCGGGGAGAGAAAGTGTTCCGTATTGCTTATCAAGAAAATCAAAGAACTGGACGAGATCATCATGATAAGAGCGGATAGTATGAGCAGAATACCTTTTTTCAAATTTCAGGTAATCAATAAAGGATTGGATCTCCGGTAAAAATGTGTTTTTCATTTTCACTGCTAAACTACAAAAACAAATAGCTACCCGCTATGATCGGGGTAGCTATCTAAAATTATTATTTAGCGGGTATATTAACTTTCGATCTTTCCGCTGGCTATTTTCTGCTTGTACACAGCTTTTAACACCGCACCACGACGTCTTACTGACGGCTTGGTGTATGACTGGCGTTCACGAAGCTGAAGAAGGATCTTACTTTTCTCAAACTTCTTTTTATACTTCTTAAGCGCTTTGTCTATGTTTTCGCAATCTTTTGAATCGATGATCAGCATGTTTAATATACCTCCTTTGGTATTTTTTTATTGGGCAGCAAAGATAGGCGGAGAAATTCAAATGGAAAAGCTTTCACAAAAGGAATTTGGCCCCGGCAGCCCTCCAGATTGGATTTGTCCATTCGGACTTCTTAGATTTGCCAGATGTTTACGGGAATAGTTGAAACACAAGGCATAATTAAGAAGGTGACCGAAAAAGGAGGCAACAAAACCTTTTGGATAAAATCGCCGGTCTCGTCGAAATTGAAGGCCGATCAGAGTTTGGCCCATGATGGTGTCTGCCTTACTGTGGAGGAAGTGAAAGCCAGCCGTCACCGGGTCACCGCCATTGCTGAAACATTAGGTAAAACAACATTAGGCGATTGGCAGGAAGGCTCAACCATCAATCTCGAAAGGTGTTTAAGAATAAATGACCGTCTTGATGGACATTTTGTACAGGGACACGTGGATGCTGCAGCCATTTGCCTTCATAAAAAGGAAAAAGATGGTAGTTGGGAGTTCAGTTTTCAATTTCCTCCCGGCTTCGCTTCATTGATCATTGAAAAAGGATCGATCACAATTAATGGTATAAGTCTTACCATTTTTAATGTAACCGGGACCACATTTGATGTGGCTATTATTCCGTATACTTTTGATCATACCAATATGAAGTTGTTGACACCGGGACAAAAAGTGAATATCGAATTTGATATGCTTGGAAAATACATCAACCGGAAATTATCTTTGAGTAAATAAACAGTTATTACTAACCCCGATTCAATACCTGTTAAACCGACAACTGCTGACCGACCTCATTATCCCGCTCTTGATGGGTTAAGGGGCATTGCTATTCTCCTTGTCGTGTTTTATCACAATTTTGGTTTTGTCAAATACTTTTTCTTTGGGTGGCTGGGTGTTGACCTGTTTTTTGTTTTATCCGGTTTTTTGATCACAGATATACTTTTAAGGACTGTTCATAAGCGAGGCTATTTCAAAAACTTTTATGCAAAAAGAGTATTGCGCATTTTCCCTCTGTATTATCTCAGTCTTATTATTTTTTTACTAATACTTCCGCAGATAAAAAATTTTCCTCTTGATCTTAGTTTTTATATTGATCATCAATGGTGGTTCTGGACCTATTTGCAAAACTGGTTCCTGATCTTTCATAATGTTGGATATACAACAACAGTGATTCAGCATTATTGGTCGCTGGCGGTAGAAGAACAATTTTATGTTGTATGGCCTTTATTAATTTTTCTTATAAGAAAACCAAAAATATTGCTGGCAATTGCGGGCATCTTATTATTGGGTGTGATCGGCATCCGTCTTTACATGTGGACGATCCAGATCAAAGACCTGAATTATTTTGGGCTCTATACGTATACCCGTATCGATGGGATCTGTATTGGCAGCATGCTTGCCATTCTTCAGTTCATGAGATCGCCATTTATTAAAAAATATTTTACAGGGCTGATCTTATTGTTAGCGGCCATGAACTTTGTCTTCTATTTTATAAACAAGGAATACCATTTTACTTACCCATACCTGGCTATTGTTGGCTACACAACTTTCGCCATGCTTTTTGCGATCGTTGTTCATGAAGCGATACAAGGCGAAAACAGAATCATCAACTTTTTATTGAATATTCGCCCGCTGAAATTTTTTGGCAAAATATCATATAGCTTATATGTGTTTCATTGGCCTGTCTATCTTATTTTATATCGCTGGGCAGAAGAAAAAGTAAGATCAATCGCAAGTGTTCCAGAAAATAATTTGGTGATAATGGTTTCCGTCCTTCTTACCATCATTGGTATTTTGATCAGCATAATAAGTTTTTACACTTTTGAACGATATTTCCTGAAAAAGAAAAAAGCCTTTAATTAAAAATGCTTTCTCTTTTAACTGCACATATCATAATAACTGCCTGCTGCTTCTGGAGCGGATATCTGTTCTATACGCTTATTGCGAAGGAAAATGTTCAAAGACCAATTATATTTTACCTGGTCAGTGGGTTAGTATCGCTGACAATTCTCGCACAGATCATTGCTTTGATTTTTCCAATTGGATCAATAACTAAATCGATACTGGCTACTATATTATTAGCCTCTGCCCTATTCAAATGGAACGATTGTAAAAATTTATTCAAAAGGATCTTTCTTGAATTCGCAACATGGCCAACCACCTCATTAATCTTTTTGTCACTGTCATGGGCTATTGTGCTTATTATAAATGCCGGTCCAACGATGATGGATGATACCGAAAGCTATCACATTCAATCGATAAAATGGATACAGCAATATGGTTCAGTACCAGGACTTGCAAATCTTCATGAACGATTTGGCTTTAACTCGTCATGGTTCAGTAGTGTGGCACTATTTAGTTTTTCATCAAAAACAACTGGTGGATTTACTGTTCTCAACGGTGTTTTATCAATGTGGTTGTGTTATTGGTTTATTTCCAAATACAATCAATTTAGAAGGGAGAATAATCTCCACGCTTCTTTCGGCATCCTTATAATTTTTATTGTATCCATTGCTGTGTGGCCACTGGTAAGGGGAAATGCGGCTACATCCAATTATGATTTTATCACTACAGCGATCGTTTTCATTTTATTTACAGAAGCATTTTTTAATGAAAACATTTCTCCTTGGCTAGAATGGATCATCTGGCCGGTTTACTTATTCACCGTACGAATAATTAATTTTCCCATATTAGTTTTAAGCTTATTTGCTTTTATCATATTGATCAGGCAAAAAAACTTCAGGGCTACTTTTTTACCTATCGCCTGTTGTCTATTGCTCATCGTACCTTTTCTTATTCGAAATATAATAATTGCCGGCTATCCTTTTTATCCTGCAACTTATTTTGATCTTACAAACGTTGACTGGAAACCTGATCCCGAATTGACAGGAAGACTGATCGAATACATTAAATATTACAATCGTGTCAGCACAACTTACCTCGAAATAGAACAGACAAAAGCGCTGGGGGCAAGCTGGGTACCAGCATGGCTCAAGTATCTTTTTGTCTTCGATAAAATTTTGGTGCTGGCTGGCTTGGCTGGAATATTATTTGGCGGTGTTAATTTATTTATCCAAAAAAGCAATTACAACAGATCAATTATAATCGCGGTAATGATCGCCTGGCTTATTGGTTGGTTTATTGTCTCCCCCGACCCGCGGTTTGTTTATGGTGTTTTACTTTTTGGAATTTTTCTCCTGGCATACCATGTACTATTTTTTATAAAGGATACAGGATTAATAAAGTTTTTATTGAGGGTTTTAATAACTTTTCTGATCGCAGGACTAAGTTATTACCTGGTTTCAAAACCTCTGAAGCAAACGGAATACAGAAACTGGGTTTCACCTTTACAACTTCCACAACCTCCGGTAAAAGAAACCGTAATTGACGGAATTAAATTTCGCATACCTGGATCAATAAACAATAACTGGAATGCCCGTTGCTTTGGAACTGAACTGCCTTGCTTATACAAAATTGATCCCAGGTTAAGAGCGAGAGGGAAAAACATTCGTAGTGGCTTTCATTTAGAAAAATGAAACCACTAGACTATCTTCACGTTAATTTCTAATGACTGTGAAAAAACTAACCATTATCATACCCTGCTATAATGAAGAAAAACTGATCTCGTCAGTCTTGGAAAAGGTTTTGCAAACAAAGCTTGATCACGATCTTGAAAAACAGCTAATAATTGTAAATGACGGTTCCACTGATAATTCCGCAAATGTAATAAGCCGGTTTTGTGAAAAAAATCCTTCTGCGATCTCAATCCATCAACAAAAGAATTCCGGCAAAGGTGCTGCAGTAAAGGCTGCTTTGCAAAAAGCTAATGGCGACATTATCATAATACAGGATGCAGACTTTGAATATGATCCGAAGGATTATAATAAATTATTACATCCCATACTTGATGGGCACGCCGATATTGTTTATGGTTCAAGATTTATGGGAAGCGGACCACATCGGGTGCTGTTTTTCTTTCATACTATAGGCAATAAATTCCTCACATTTCTTTCGAACCTGTTTACAGGATTAAATCTTACTGACATGGAAACAGGATATAAAATGTTCAGGGCTGAGGTATTGAAACAAATTTATCTCAGAGAAAACAGGTTTGGATTTGAACCAGAGGTTACTGCCAAAGCGAGCCGCATTAAGAGCATAAGATTTTATGAGGTCGGTATTGCTTACTACGGAAGAACCTATGATGATGGTAAAAAAATAAAATGGACAGATGGTTTGTATGCTATCTGGTGTATACTGAAATACAATATTTTTTTCCGAAAATGAATGTGAGCACAATCGAAAACAAAGATCCTGTCGGGCTGCATACACTTGAAGTGATCGCAAAAGCAGATCGCTTCAATAAATGGATGTATGATCAATTCAAACATCAATTGAAGGGTGAGATACTTGAGATTGGCAGCGGTATCGGGAATATTTCCCAACTTGTGATTGAAGAAGGGCGTTTCATCACGCTTTCAGATTACAACGAAGAATATTGTGAAAGTCTAAGAAAAAAATTCTCCCAACATACGAATGTGAGAGACGTGATCAGGATCGACCTGCTTGATCCGGATTTTGAAAATAAATATTCTGTTTATAAAGAAAAGTTCGACAGTATATTTCTTTTAAATGTTATCGAGCACATTGAAGACGACCGGGTAGCCGTAATAAATTGCAATTATCTTTTGAAACGCGGAGGGCACCTAATTCTTTTGGCGCCAGCATACTCATGGCTCTATTGCACATTTGATAAACAATTGGGACATTACAGGAGATATTCATTAAAACAATTAAAAGACCTGCTGAAGAAAAGTGCATTCAGCATTCTAAAAGGTGATTATTTCAACTTCACAGGCATTGCAGGTTGGTTCTTATTTGGCAGGATCATGAATAGAAAAATGTTAGGCAGCGGTGAAATGTCAGCGTTCAATAAAATTGTACCGCTGGCAAAAGCGATTGATAAAATACTGCGGAGATCCACAGGACTTTCCATCATTGTCACCGGAATAAAAATTTAACCAATGCTTACTACCCTGCTGGCATGGATTTATATTTCATTTCTTAGCTGGATGTGGGGCATTCTTTTTCTGCAATTCATAAAAAAAATAACGGGGAGTGAATTACAACTCCCGCATTTCAGCCTCATTTGTATTAGCGGTCTTTCGGTCATTACCGTAATTGCAGGTATTCTCTCATTATTTACGCCGTTGGGTGACTGGTGGGCGCAATTTTTATTTATTTTTCCATGCCTGGTCTTATTTTTTAAAAAAAATCCACCTGCTTTTTTTGCTGCACTGAAAAAACAGTTTCAAAACCTCCATCTCTTTTCTATTATTCTATTATCTGCCTGCCTTCTTTTGATCCTTGTGATGAGCACCTGGACAATTGTTCATCCGGATACATTGGGATATCATGCACAAACAATTCAATGGATAGAAAAGTATAAAGCTATTCCCGGCCTCGTCCACCTGCATGTCCGATTCGGTTACCAGGGCCTGTGGTTTGTTGACGCTGCTTTATTTGGTTTTAGTTTTAGCGGAACGCAGGGAATTACTTTTTTAAATTCAGCGGTGCTGTTTTGGTTTTTTGTTTTTCTTATCGGCCGAATCGACCAGAACTTTTTCAAAGATGGAAAGAAATTGTACGGGTTATTATGGATCTCATTGTTATCAATAACCCTGTGGAGTTATACGCACGTAAGATTAACTGCCACTTCCGCAAGTCCCGATTTTATTGCAACCCTTTTTATTTTGGCTATAATTTATCTTCTTCTTGAAAAAAACCTAAACTATCCGGACTCGTCTATTTGGTTGTTGGTTGCGTTTTTAAGCCTTGTTGCAGTTACGATCAAACTGTCAGTTGTCCCCGTACTTTTAGTCCCTGCCGCATTTGCATTGGTCGGCCTGGTTAAAAGAAACACTAAATTGTTTTTTACCATAGTCTTTCTATCAGTAATAACATTGTTCCCTTTCATCGCAAGAAATATAATCACTTCGGGGTATGTGGTATTCCCTTCAACTTCTATTGATGTGGTCAATGCAGATTGGAAATACAGCCCGGCACTTACAATAAAAGAAAAAAACTATATCACAGCTTATGCAAAAAAGCCAGGAGTAACAGCTGAAGAAATTGGCGACGTAAATAAAATGAGTACTGCAGAATGGCTGCCAAGCTGGTGGCAAAATCGGGCTGCAGCAGACAAGACGATTATGATCGTTCTTGTATTATCTTTTATTGCCATATTATTATCACTCAAAAAGGTGATCCGGTCAGGCTTCACTCCAATCCTTGTATTGCTCACAATGTTCACGGGAATTATTTTCTGGTTCCTCAACGCACCTGACCCAAGATTTGGCTTTGGATCAATACTTGGATTTATTGCAGTTACCGCTTACCTGGTTTTTAAAGAAAAAGAGATTTTCATTGGGAAAAATGCATTGGTCGCCATATTGGCAATAGTTTCAGGACTGGTCCTAGCTTATACGGGATACCGGTTTAAAAATTTTTTCAGCAAAGATCAATTGTTAACTCCTTTAGGAATTGAAAAAAGCGAATACAAAACTTTTGACTGTAATGGGATAAAAATTAACTCTCAGGCTGCAAATAATAATTTTGGTATTACACCTGTCCCATGTACCGATGTCGATTGTGAAAAATTTTCACCGAGAGGAAAAGAGATCAATGACGGTTTTAAGGCTAAATAGAATCTTTAATACTTTTTCCACTCATCGCTTTACTGATCGCCATATCCATTACCCGCTCTGCATAAGGTCTTGAGATCTCATTTAATGACTCTGTCTTTTGATGGATCAGATCTTTATTATCTGAATCAAGCGCCGATCTAAGATCATCAATTCCTTTTGTGGTTTTGGAAATTTCTTCAGGTAAAAGAAATTCTGTGTTCCGGTTTAGAAATTTTTGTGTAGTATCGATCAGCTGCTGTGCTTCTGTCTTCGCCTCCACCAATGCTCTTATTTTTATGTCGTCATTTGCATGCTGAATAGATTCCATCAGCATTTTTTCAACCTCAGCGTCGGTCAACCCGTATTGCGGTTTTACATCAATGCCTTGTTGAACGCCGCTTCTTAGTTCTTTTGCTTTTACATTTAATATGCCATCAGCATTGATTAAAAATGAGACTTCCACTTTAGCAAGTCCCGCGGGCATACCGGGAATGCCTGATAAGTTAAATTCAGCCAGCTTACGGTTATCTTGTACGAGATCTCTTTCGCCCTGGTACACGGCGATCCTCATTCCGTTCTGTCCATCTTTTTGCGTAGTGTACTGCCGGCCTGCTTTAGAAGGGATCTTGGTATTACGTGGTATTAATACATCCATCAGGCCGCCCATTGTTTCGATCCCCAATGAAAGCGGTGTAATATCCAGCAATAAAAAATCTTTATTGTTTCCTGCAAGAATATCTGCCTGCACAGCGGCACCAAGGGCTACCACTTCATCAGGATCTAATTCATCATGAACTTTCCTTCCGAAAAATTTACTTACTGACCCTTTCACTAACGGCACTCTTGTCGAACCACCTACCATTACTACTTCATCAATATCATTTGAAGTAAGACCGGCATCCGCCAATGCATTTTTACAGCATTGAATTGTTTTGTGAACAAATAACCGGATCAATTTCTCAAAGTCAACCTTATTTAGTTCAAGGGTCTCTCCTGCGGCTTCGCCCTTAAAATTTTCATGGTTGCTTAGATATTTCTTTGCTTCTTCTGCCTTTAATCTTAATTCCTGTGCAAGACTTTTATGGATATTTAATTCTTCTTCCTTTATTCCTTTCTGGTCTATCCAGTGTTTTACAATTACATGATCAAAATCATCGCCGCCTAAATAAGTATCCCCGTTTGTTGACAACACTTCGAAAATCCCATTGCTGATACGCAGGATTGAAATATCAAACGTGCCGCCACCAAGATCATACACAGCAACGGTTTTCGTTTCATCATTTCTCATTCCCAAACCATAAGCAAGACTCGCCGCTGTTGGTTCATTCACAATCCTTAAAACATCAAGTCCCGCCAATTTACCTGCATCTCTTGTCGCCTGTCGTTGCGCATCATTGAAATAGGCGGGCACTGTGATCACCGCTTTTGTTACAGGAGTTTTTAAAATATGTTCCGCTCTTTTTTTTAATTCCGTCAGTATGTAAGATGATAATTCCACGGGTGAATAAAACTTTTCACCCACTTGTATTTTCACAAGGCTTTCGGTATTATCGTCGATCACTTTATAAGAAAAAAAAGAAGATCTTTCTTTAATATCATTATAAGATTTACCCATCAATCGTTTTACTGAGAAGATGGTGTTCTGTGGCTCGGAGATAAGATAATTTTTTGCTTGATCGCCAACTGTTATGATTCCGGTATTACTATCAAAATGAACAATAGATGGCACCAAAGCATTACCGTCGTGTTCTTTAAGTACAACCGGGTTCCTGCTTTCGGGATGAATGATCGCCACTAAACTATTTGTAGTGCCAAGATCAATTCCTACGATCATTTCCTGTTGTTGTAAGCTGCCGGTGGCTATATTGATTGCTATTTTGCCCATTGAATAAAGTCAAAATTTAAAAGTCAAACATCAAAAACTTCTTATGGCTGACAAAAGTATCAAAGTATGGGTTTATGTCCTTACGAAGTAGGAAACAAAAATCAACTCAGATTTTTCGTAATACCCAACTATCTTGTGAGGGTTCGTCATTTTCCAGATTGCCTGGAATAAATTCGAGTATTTGAAATTTATCAGTAATTATTTCTTTTATAAAACCGGGTGGTTGAAAAGATGAATAAAGGCGGTTCCCTTCTTTTAAATATTTTCTCGTAACTAAATGACCGGCATCAAAAACCTCTGTCTCTTTTGAAGTTAATCGTGATCGGTAAGCTTGACCTTGTGTAGTAATAAGTACCCCCCCCCGCGAACTTAATAATCTATGCAATTCATCTATCCATGCGAAATGGTTCTTTTCTGAAAGATGAGTGAAGATTGACAATCCAATTATAGCATCAAAAAATGAAGCTTCGAAATTCATAGGAGGATCGATCTTATTTGCAGAAAAACTTATTCCCTTTAAATTTTCACTGCACCACTTAATATAACTTTCATTATAGTCAGTGCCATATATTTCAGCAGTTGGCAATAAAGCCGGCAAATGACGTACTATTCTTCCTGGTCCGCAACCCCAATCCAAAATCCTTGTGTCAGGCTTAGAAAGATCATAGTATTTTGAAAGAAGCGTTACAATTTCTTCTGCGGAATTTTTTCCATCTTCATAATACCATTTATAATTCAGTCGATAGGTTTCATAAATAAAAAAATCAGGTGGCAAAACAAAATCCAGGCACTCTTTACGGAATGCATTGTTATCTTTTTTATGTTTTATTTTTTGCAAATAAAATCTTGCTTTCTCTGCAAAAGAAAGCAAATTCATTTTTCGCAGCAATCCGGATATGTTGGATTTAATACTCATGAGGTCTTTATTAAACGAAAATAAAAAAGGGAAAAGCAATTATAGCTTTCCCCTTAAAATATTCTTTTCTTAAAAGATCACTTATCTCATCAAATACATCTTACCGTAACCCTTATTAAAGTACTTATCTGTATTATCCTCGTTATCTTTATCTGTACTTCGGTATTTATCCAATGATCTGCCGTTCAGGTTTGTTATCACACGATAAAGATAAATACCATTGGCAAGTTTCTGCCCATATTGATCCGTACCATCCCATTTGAATTCGGTGATATTTCTGCCGATATGCAATGGACCTAACTCATCCTTGGTTATCTCTCTTACGATCTTACCTGTTATCGTCATGATCTGTATCCTGATGTTCTGGGGTACTTCCGCCCCGGTAATTGTAAATACAAACGCTGTTGATGTGGTAAATGGATTCGGATAATTCAGCATGTTTGAGATCATGGGTTTATTGATCACCTGGAATCCCACTTTATATTCAATATTGCCGGCTGTATTTCCACTCCTATCCTTACCAGTTACTGTCAATTCATAGTCGCCATCAAGCGGGAAATATGGCAGGAAGTCGATCGTTGCTGTATTATCCGGATTTGGCGCATTCGCGGCCGGGGTAAACTTCACGGTGTCGTTTGTATTGAAGAAGAATGAACGTTTAACTCCGTTGGGATAGCGCACTTCTATTCTTGCACCCGAGGTATCATCCAGTAACAGCCATTTGCTTTCATCTTTAAGTTTAATAATGATGTGCGGCTTAGACGCAACGATGTCCCTGTTCAGGATATGAACGCCATCAAATGTTACATCGAGTAATGGATTTACTTTATCTGACCTGACATAAAAATTCCGGTACATGAAATTGTTGAAATGGAATTGCTCAGGCTGATCGTTATCCGGGTTAACATCAAGAAAGAAAGTGTTCGCGCCACTTAAACCCGATGTAGTTGTAGGATTTCTTACATATAATGTATCGCCGCTTATCAATGGTTTGAATGTCGGTGTAACTACATGCTGCACATTATTCTTGTCCGTCAGGATAAATTTTACTTTGAGACTATCAAAATTTGCCTCGCTTATATTCTTAAAGGCAACTTTGAAGTCAAGAGGTTCACCTGCATCAAGCGTATCTTTGAACTGGAAGAATACATTTGGTGATAAGGCACCTTCCGGTACAGGCACATAGGTTAGCCGCCAATATCGCAATTGATAAGGAGTTAAATTGATCGAATCGAGATTTCTCATCCGCAATTTCAAAAATGGATACTGAGCCGCATTGACTGCTGATATATCAACATCCTGCTGCGATGGATCAAGACCGCTCATTACAGTTGTTTCAACTCCGCTACTATTTATTCCTATAATATCTATTGTTGGCATGTCGCCTGGTACCGCGTCTACCGTCGATCCGCGCCACTTCAATTGCTTCCATTGTTTTGCTGCACCAAATGCAGGAGAAGTTGTATAACCTAAAGTATCTGGTGTTGGGCAAACTACGTTCAGCAAAATACGGTCATAAATATTCTCAGTGAATTTTATGGAAGGCGTATATGAAGCAAGTTTGTTCTTTTTATAAACAAATGCAAAACCAACAGTAGTATCATAATCGTCAATTGACGTAAAGCCCTGATCTTTTAAAGCATTGTACAAAGTATTTTGGCCCCAATATGCTGCATCGGCCTGCCATACGGATGCATAAGTGTTGGGCGCCCAGGAATAAGGTGAGGTGTTGCTTCTTATAGCAACATAAGCGCCATCGGGAACAATATTTTGGAGAAAATCTCTGGCTTTTCTTCTGCCTGCAGTGTCACCCATCGAGTAATGAAAATTGAATTCCCTGTTATAAGCCATACCCTGGCAATTATAACTATCATAAAGGTTTCCCGTAGCATTTTGTTGCATTGGCTGGAATGAGATCGGATCAAAAACATTAATGATCAGTTCATTGTAGGCACAACCAGGACCAATACTGTTCTGGCCGTTAACATTAATATAATAATCAGCCGCGTTTGGTGAGCTTGTTGGATATTGACCTGTTCTTATAAACAAATTGTTTAATACAGGATGATACTCCCAGGTACGGTTAGTGGAATCTATAAATACTCTTTGAGAGAAGGATTTCGTATGTTGATAAAAATGTGATTGATTAAACCCAACATCACTGTTTGGTAAATAAACAAACGATGCCTCATCCCATTTTGAAGGATCGCCCGTTGTTCCATTGATCGGAGATACTCTCCAGTAGTAGACAGTACTATCGGTAAAAGTGATACCTGGATCGAAATCAAGTAACCCGCCAACTGAAGTTTTATTTACCGTACGCTTGAACGCAGAATTAAACAAATCCGTGGTATCGATCTCCATCCGGTATTGCTTTGATTGACTCAATGGATTTGCCGTGGAGGCGTACAGCTTGATATTTTGCTTATTGATGATCGCATAATCCAACGGATAGATCGTTCTTGCATCGTCTTCAAAAATGAATACATCCTTTGTGATCGTGTTATTATTTTCCCAGGATTCATCAACATCATTATCGGCGTCAATGGTGATCTTAATTTGATTTAGTCCTGCGTCAGTTAAGGGGTCTATGGGAAGAATGACCGATAGCGAGTCTGCATAACGGATGCCCGGGATCGTATCCTTAAGCACCAGAACGAAACCGTTACTCGTGAGAGTTTTACGTTCCACCTTGACCGAAATGTTTTTATTTATGGCTCGTCCCTGGTTGAGATATTTGGCTTCAACTGTAAAACTTGTATCTGCAACTGAAATAAAGGAGGGAGACGCTTTCACCATCGGATCTTCAATAACATAATCAGGTTTCAGGTAGTTATTAGGGCGAACCGCCGGATCGCCATGTAATGTATTTTGCTCCGTATGCATGCGGGCATAAAAATCTAACTGCGATGTTTGGGTAAACACATCCGCAACTGTTTGCTTCAAAATCTCTCCGTACGTACGGCCATACATAGTTCTCGATTCGCTGGTATATGTTTTTGTATTATAAATATCAAGATAATGGGGAATACCATAGTGTGAACTGGCAATAAATGCGATCGCTCCCCTGTTTGGTGTCAGCAACCATCTTTCAGAAAGCGTTTCTTTTGTATAAAACCTGGCCGGGTTATAATTAAAAAAGTTACCAGCCAAACATCCCATAGCTATGAACATTGGATATTTCCCGGGATTATTATATTCTTCCGGATTATCAAGATTGAAGTCAAGTACAGTTGCTGATGAGTGACCAAAATAAGTGACCTGGTTAATGCCCTCGGCAAAAAGGTCTTTCATGCGCTGATCGGTAATTGCCTGGATGGTCTCTGTCGAAGATTTTTTAAAAGTCGTTACATTACCGCCAAACAAAGTATCAGAAATGATCTGCTTGTACTTATTCATGTAAGTGGTTAACTGCGTAACAAGAGTAGGCTCATTACCACCAATTACATGCACTACGTTCTTCGTCCAGGCTTTATCCTGCACCAATGGGGAGGAGATGGTTTGAACTGTTTCGTATTCCTTCACTTTTGCCAGGTAAGTTGCCACTTCACCTCCATCGATCACCGATAAACGACCAATAGGTGTAACAGGAATTTGCTGTCTTACATCCGCACTGATCAGCATATCTGACGCAGGCGATCCAAAAGTCGGAACAATGTTTAATCTTTCAATGTCAGGGTCAGATTCAAGCTCCGCATATCGATATTGATCGTACACCACTGCATGACCGATCATAAATACAAACTTTGGCGCTACCGAAAAATTGGCTCTTGCCCAACGTAAAAAGTTCCTGATCGAATTCGGATGTTTTTTTATACCGAACGCAAACTGGTCAACCAGCTCATCAATTTCAAAAATTTTGGCATTATACGCCCCACCGGCCGATGAACTCCGGTAAGCCCTGTAGTTTTCAACCGGGTTTGAGCCACCAGGACCCGCATACAACCTGGGATGCGAGATAATCAAGTAATCTGCCTGGTTCCCTGCCACGCCATAATTAATAAAATTCCTTTGTCGCAGTTGTCCAATTGCAGCAATATTTGATGACGCGAGGCTGATCAAAATAAGATCTCTGTCAACCATTGAAGGTTCTAACGCAAACTTTAATAAAGC
>Ga0126305_10000687_pt1 | contig 14581 bp, 14 predicted proteins | sample Plot26_FD_92536 | JGI IMG/M metagenome (GOLD analysis project Ga0126305, IMG submission 92536) | Serpentine soil microbial communities from UC McLaughlin Reserve, CA, USA - Plot26 | ecosystem: Environmental > Terrestrial > Soil > Grasslands | place: USA: UC McLaughlin Reserve, Lake County... | reverse complement strand
GAAATTGATATTCATGATCCAAAAGGAAATAAAAATTCTTCAGGGTTTTTACCGGAAGAAAGAAAATGGATGGATAAATTTTTTGAAAATGGCTGGATAGATACATTTCGTGAATTTCACACTGAGCCTCATAGATATAGCTGGTGGAGCCAGCGTTTTCCCACTGTTCGTTTGCAAAATAAAGGCTGGAGAATTGATTATATAAATGTTACAGATCCGCTAAAAAAGAAGCTAAGGAATGCGGAAATTTATCCGGATGTCCAACATTCTGACCATAGTCCGGTATATTTAGATGTCGAAATGTAAGGTTGCTTTCGAAATTTTGCTGATGATTTGTAGCAGCTATTCTTCACCAAACCACCTCAGATGACAGGATTCATCTTTCTGCTTATTCTCATTTCACTGATCGCTTTTATTATTCTTGTTATTATTTTAAGCCGAACGGCTGAGCAACAAAAACTCACTGAATCATTATACGACCGTGTTAAAAATTTAAGTGAAGATATTGCAGCGCTTACGAAAGAGGTCAGAACTTTAAAGCAACCGTTTGAAACAAAAAATATAATTGCCGGCGATAAGCCTGTACAAAAAACAGTTGAACCGCCACCGGTACCGGTGACTTCAAAAGAAGAAGTAAAGCCAGCCTATATGCCTGGTCGTAACAAAGGAGAACTGCAACCTGTTATTGTGATCAAACAAGAAGAGATCATTATTGAGAAAAAAGAACCTTCAAAGCCTTTTGTCCCTTATACAAAACCAGAAACTGATCTTGAAAAATTCATTGGAGAAAATCTTTTAAGTAAAATAGGCATCACCGTATTAGTATTAGGTATTTCATTTTTTGTAAAATATGCGATCGATCAAAATTGGATAAAAGAAGCTGGTCGTGTACTCATCGGTCTTATCGCAGGAGGAATACTGATCGGCATTGCGCATCGAATCAGAAATAGTTACCGTTCTTTCAGTTCTGTTCTAATGGGCGGTGGACTAACTGTTTTTTATTTCACGATTGCTTTTGCATTTCACCAATATCATCTTATAAGTCAGACAGCCGGATTTATTATAATGGTCCTCATTACCGCATTTGCCGTGCTTTTATCCCTTTATTATGACAGGCTTGAACTGGCGGTGCTGGCAACAATCGGTGGATTCATTACTCCTTTTCTTGTCAGCACAGGCCAGGAAAATTACATTGCACTCTTCACCTATTTATGTATCCTGAATACAGGCTTAATGGTGCTGGCCTGGTTCAAGCGCTGGCCTTCTATAAATATCATTGCCTTATTTTTTACAACGATAATTTATGGCAGCTGGCTGATCAAAAAAATGTGGTTTGATCCTCCTGGTGTTGTGCCTTATAAAGATGCGCTGCTTTTTGGCATATTGTTTTACCTGCAATTCGTTACGATGAATATTGTCAACAATATTCGTCAAAAGAAAGTTTTCAATGCCTTTGATTTTATGGTTGTTCTGAGTATAAATTTTCTTTTTTACCTGGCTGCGATGTTCATTCTTTCGTACTGGAATCACAGTAGTTACAATGGATTATTTACGGTCTTACTTGGCCTGTTCAATTTGTTTTTGGTCCTTGGATTTAAACAAAAGAAAACGATCGATCCAAATTTTTTAGGCTTGCTTACGGGTATAGCCCTCACTTTTATTTCTTTAACGGCGCCGGTGCAATTCAAAGGAAATCATGTCACCTTATTCTGGGCCGCTGAATCTGTAATTCTATTCTGGCTTTTTCAAAGAACGAGAACTGTTCAACTGAAGATCGCTTCACTTATTATCACATTCCTTATGCTGGGAAGTCTTGGCATTACATGGATACAGGTTTATTTTTCCGATAATCAACTTATCCCGGTGCTGCTCAATAAAGGATTTACTACAACAATTGCTGTCGCAGTGTCATTATTCATTTATTACAAGCTGATGTATAAAGAAGCCGATACGTTTTATTTAAGAAACGTACGAAATCAATCGGTAAGGGACTTTTTATTGGGAGCATTTGTCATTACTCTTTATTTATCCGGTGCGTTTGAAATCTTTTATCAATTCAGTACAAGGAATACCATCGGATCTCTTTTTATTGTTTACCTGCAGCTCTATACCTTTCTTTTTGCCATTATTGTTTTATTCAGCTTCAAAAGATCCGCTGTATTCCCGGTATTTAAATTATTGTTTACAATTCTTTGCATCGGCCTCTACGCGATTAATATTAATACCAATTATGAAATTTCCTTAGCGTTGCTTCAAAAAAACAATAGCAGCCTTTTTATTGCCCATTGGATAAGCGTTATTTTATTAGCCTGGTTATTGATCGATCTTGTTATTTACTTTAGAAAAACTGAGGATAAAAACTGGAACTCCTATCTCCCCGCACTTACGTGGACAGCGGCCGCCAGTTTTGTTTTATTACTTAGCGTTGAGATCTACCAGGTCAATTTATGGTTGAATTATCAAAAAGATGATTGGTCGTGGTGGGAAAATTTGTATTATAAAGCAGGTCTTAGCATTCTCTGGAGTATTTGTTCCTTTATCATGATGTGGCTGGGTATGCAATATAAATTCCGGCCATTGCGGATCATTTCGTTGAGTCTTTTTACCGTTACCCTGATAAAATTGTTTACATATGACATTCGCAAGATCCCACCCGGCGGTAAAATTGCGGCGTTTATTTTGCTGGGCGTTTTATTACTGACTGTCTCTTTTATGTACCAGCGATTGAAAAAGATCATTATTGATGATGCAGAAACTAATACTGTAACTAATTAAATCAGATCATGCATGTTTATGTATAATGTTACCGTAAAAGTTGATTGGTCAATTCACGATGCATGGGTACCATGGATGCTGAATCAACACATGCCTGAAATGATCAAAACGGGTTGCTTTACTCATTCAAAATTGCTTCGCTTATTGGAAATAGATGAAAAAGATGGTCCGACCTATGCCGCTCAATACTTTGCGGACAGCAGATCTGATTATAACCGTTATATAGAAAACCATTCAACCACCGTACGGCAACAATATTTTGACATGTGGGGCGATCGCTTTGTAGCATTCCGCAGCCTGATGCAAATTGTGCAATAACTTCAAAAACAACCAACAATCACTGATCAGGGAAACCCTTTCCCCGTGTGATTTTCCCGGGATTTAATTGTTCGGAAAAAACAAAGAAAAAATTTTGCTGCCAATCAAAAGCGGTTAAATTTGCCGCCATTATCATTCTATAAACCAACTAATATGAATAAGGCGGACTTAATTGATGTAATTGCAGAAGAGGCAGGGATCACAAAAACCCAGGCGAACACAGCACTTGATTCTTTTACAACAGCTGTTACGAAAACTTTAAAGAATGGCGGCAAGGTTACACTTGTTGGCTTTGGCACTTTCCTGCTTTCCTACAGGGAGGGAAGAAAAGGACACAACCCTCAAACAAAAGCACAGATAAACATTAAAGAAAAAGTCGTTGCACGATTTAAAGGTGGAAAAGAACTTTTGGCAACATTAAAATCTTCAATGAAGGACCTAAAGCCCTTATTGCAAAAGAAAAAGAAGAAATAAAACATCTTTTAGACAGATCTCCTGTTACTTTACACAACGCAAGAGATTTTTTATTATAAAAACAACCTAAAATCAAGATCATGGGAAGAGGCGATAAAAAAACTAAAAAAGGGAAAATTACTAAAGGAAGTTTTGGTAAAAGCAGACCTGCTAAGAAGAAGAAAAAGTAAGAAAGTATAAAGAGTATATAAGGTATATAAAGCGTCGTGCTCAATAATTACCTTATATACTTTATATACTCATATACTTTATATACTCTATATACTTTATATACTCTGCATACCTTATATACCTCATATACTCTATATACCTTATATACTTTATATACACTTCACTAAGGCGCCAATCTCTCGATTTTCCATTCTCCATTCTCTTCCAGGGTATATTGAATGCGGTCATGCAGCCGGCTGGGTCTTCCCTGCCAAAATTCAATAACTACAGGTTTTACGATATATCCTCCCCAGTGAGAAGGACGGGGAATCGTTTTTCCTTCCATTTTATTCACTAACTCATTAAACTTTTCATCCAGCCATTGGCGGTCTTCGATCACCCGGCTTTGGGGAGAAGCCCAGGCACCAATCCGGCTTGCTTCAGGGCGTGATTGAAAATAATCATCACTTTGTTTGCTATTAATCTTTTCAATTAACCCTGTTATTCTTATTTGTCGTTCCAGTTCTTTCCAGAAAAAAACAATACAGGCTTTTGGATTTTCAGCAAGTTGTTGTGCTTTATAACTTTCATAGTTGGTAAAAAAAACAAACCCTTTCTCATTAAATTCTTTTAGTAAAACAATTCTTGCAGAAGGTAATGCATCAATGGAAGCAGTTGCCAGCGTCATGGCATTCACCTCCTCGATCTTTGAATTCACAGCTTCTACCCACCATTTTTCAAATTGTTTGATCGCATTGGCATCTACATCGCTTTCTGATAAACTTTTATGAGAATAATCTCTTCTTATATCCGCAATATTGTTCTGCATAATATTTAATTCCATGTAAAGGTAAACCGGCATCAATAAAAAAGCTCCTTCCGGAGCTTTTTACTTTATGATTTTGATCACTCATTAACCGGTTCCTTGTTTCTCTTTCAACCTGTCTCTTTCTTCTGCCACTATATTGAGTTTGCTTTCCAATTCGCCCAATCTTTTTATCTGGCCTTCCAGTTTTTTATTTGCTTCCGTCATTTGGTGAAGATCATTGTTAAGTTCCTCCAGGTAAGCGACCTTCTTCTGCAGTTGCTGGCGCTGCTGGTTGGACTCACTTAACTTATCTTCCACTTTTGATAGTTCAATTTGCAACACCTGGTTCTCGTGCAAATAATGATTGATCTTGTTTTTGGATTCATCCAATTCACGAATGACCTTATAATAAGCCTCTTTCAGATCTTCATACTCAATATTCATCATTTTTGATGAGGTAAGCTGTGACTCTAACTTATGGATCTTGCCTTGCAGGGTATTAAATTCGCCATAAGCACTGTCCAGCATTGCACTCATCTCGCTGGTAATGTGTTCTTTTTCTTTTATATGGTTGATCTCTTCTTCTTTTTCAAACAACATGTATTTCAGATCTTTTATCTGCATGCTCAGTTCTTCATTGCTGCGTAAAATCTCCTGGCTTTTTTCTTCTGTTTCTTTAATTACATCTACTTGCTCAAGCAGCTGGCTTATTTTGGCATTATGATCCATCAGGCTTTGTTGTGCCTGCCGAAGCTGCTCGTAATAATCAGGCCTGGCTTGCGGTAATGGTTTCTCCGATCTTGTTTGCTGAACATCAAGATTCAGTTTTCTCACCTGGCTTTTCAATTCCTCTATCTCTATTTCATAGATCCTTTTATTTTCAGTAGCATCAAGCAGCCGGTTTTTTAGATCGTTGATCTCTTTATCCTTGATCTCCGCTTCACTTATATATTTTAATTTCCACTCATCAAGACCGCTGCTTAAGGATTTCTTTGTTTCATGCATATCCTTTTTCATACCCTTCCTGCTGGTGAAAAATAAATTGACCACAAAGCCGACAACAACGGCGCTGGCAAACAGAAGAACGATCTCAAAAGTGGATAAGCTAATACTCAACATATATATCACAATGGAAACTAATAAAAATCCCGCAGTTTTAGCCCGGCAAGTTTTTCACAACATTTAATAACGAGGAAATTAAGCCAATAATAGAGTTAACCTGTAACCAATGTACCCACTTTTTCGCCAGTCACTACCCGGCGCAAATTACCCGGCCTGTTCATATCAAAAACAACAATGGGCAGGTTATTTTCCATGCAAAGTGTAAAAGCGGTCATATCCATGACCCGGAGATTTTTGCTGATACATTCGGCAAAGGTTATTTTATCAAACTTTTTCGCAGTTGTATCTTTTTCAGGATCGGCCGTATAAATACCATCTACTCTTGTCCCTTTTAGGATCACACTGGCATTTATTTCAATGGCTCTTAATGAGCCGGCAGTGTCAGTTGTAAAATACGGATTACCAGTGCCGGCGCCAAAGATCACCACACGTCCTTTTTCCAAATGGCGGATAGCACGACGACGGATATAAGGCTCAGCGATCTGTTCCATTTTAATTGCACTAAGCAATCTTGTAAATACACCGATCTTTTCCAGGCCAGCCTGCAAAGCCATGCCGTTGATCACCGTGGCCAGCATTCCCATATAATCGCCATGAGCTCTTTCAATTCCTGTTTCCGCTTCATTCATGCCACGATAAATATTACCGCCCCCAATTACGATGGCCACCTCTACCCCGATCTCGGTCAATAGTTTTATGTCGGCAGCATATTGGGCAATTACGTCGTTATCAAATCCAAAATTCTTGTTCCCCATCAAAGATTCACCGGAGAGTTTCAGCAGGATGCGTTTGTACTTTGGAACCATGAAACAATTGCAGATTTAAGTCCCGATAGTTATCGGGATCAGATTTTAGAATTGTCTACCGAAGCTTCAGCGTAGGTAGATTGCGTTGCGAAGATAGGGAAAGGCGTTTTTTTGGATGGTTTTTAATTTAGAGCCAGGCACCTGTTCTACGATCGTACTTTTGTTGCGACGCTCCGTTTATCTTTCTTTGCACTGCTCAGCAATTTGCGTCGCAGTTTACTTGGAGCGAAGTGAAGAGTCGCACACTCAAGGTTCTGTTCGCTATTCAACTAAGAATTACTTATGTTTGAGCACTTTTTCCACTTCATGCCTGTACATTCTGCTGATCGGCAACTCTGCTTTTCCAAGCCATATAAGTTCATTGGAATAGGATTCAATTTTATTCAATGCAACAATATAAGAACGGTGTATCCGGATAAACATATCTTTTGGCAGATCCTCTTCTACTGAGGATATAGATTGTTTTGTAATTACCGTACCGGACGTACCCACTACTTTGATATAGTCCTTTATACTTTCTATATATAATATATCAGCTAAATTCACTTTTATCATCTTCCGGTCGCTCCGGAAATAAATGCTGTTATCGCTAGAAACTTTATTTTGCTGGTCATTTTCAATATTGAGCGTTCCATTCAAAGAAGCGTCCATTACTTTATTAACGGCTTTCAGAAAGCGTTCAAACGAAATAGGCTTCAATAAATAATCAACAGCGTCCAGCTCAAAACCTTCAATGGCAAATTTTCTAAAAGCCGTAGTAAAAATTACCTTGGGCGGGTTTTTAAGTGTTCGTAAAAAATCAGTCCCTAGGATTTGTGGCATTTGAATATCCAGGAAGATAAGATCAACTGAACGCTGGCGAATAGAGTTCAATGCTTCTACCGCATCCGAACAAGTGCCTACCAATTCCAAAGACTGCACACTTGAAATGTATTTTCTAAGTACATCAAGTGCTGGTGGTTCATCATCAACAGCTAAACAACTTATCTTTTTTTCAGGCATAGGCAATCGCTTTTTCTGCTTCAATCATTTTGTATTCTGCAAAAACATTTTCCTCGAGCAATATCTGCATGTTTACCGTAAACATATCTTCCGTCTCGCTAACATCCAACTGGTGCCTGCCCGGATAAAGAAGCTGTAATCTCTTTTTTACATTTATTAGTCCTATTCCTTTATTGTGCTTATTCGCATGAAATAAAGAGGGCTTGCTATTACTCAACTTAAAAAAAAGCTGATCCTTAACCGTTGTTATTTCAAGTTTGATCCAGGGATGCTGCAACATTTGACTTGTTCCATGTTTAAAACTATTCTCAACGAATGGTATCATTAGTAATGGGGCAATAACTTTATTTTCGAAATCACCGTGGATCTCGACTTGCATATCCAGCCGTTTTCCATATCGCACCTTTTCCAGTCCCATATAATCCTGTATCAATCCTAATTCTTTTTCCAACGGAACAAATTTTTCCTCACACTCATGGATCATATAATCGAGCATTCCGGACAATTTTTTTACAAGTGTACCCGCCTGTGGCGATTGATTAAGTGAGAAAGAGTAAATATTGTTTAATGTATTAAATAAGAAATGAGGATGTACTTGTGCTTTCAATAATTGTAATTCAGCATTGGCATTTTCTTTTGCAAGCATTCCGGACCTTACTTGTTCGAGATGCCAGTTCTTTAATATCTTAATTGAAAGGAACAAACAACATATCAGCGGCGGGTTCCCGAATACACGAATAATACCCGGCCTGAAATTATAAAAAAATGCGAGGCCGCCGGAAAGTCCAATGGCTGACCCTACGTGGCGATTCAAATCGAAATAATTAAGAAACATAGTATTTGCAATTAGTAGCAGGATCACCAGTATAATGCCTATCGCAAAAGCAATATATCGTTGACGGTTAAAATATTTCGGTACCAGGTAATAGGCGACCAAATATGTGATGAACATATTTGGAAGTACACCCCAGGTTAAACTATAATTGAGCAGTGCACGGATAGCCGGCTCACTGTTTATGGCGGGCATCATCATACCGATACGCACCACATGATAAATAAAAACTGCCAGCCAGAAAAGGAAATGCCTTTCCCAGCGAATGGAGTGTTCATCAGAAAATACAATATTGTACACGTTCGGCGATCTCATTTGCCGGTTTCTTTAAGCATATGTAAAATCAGTATTAGTTATAATTTCATTGGTTTCACTTTTTTTCAAAGTTCCCTCACTTAACATGATCTGCATTTCTATGATAAACCTTTCCTCTGTTGAATTAATATTCAACTGATGGTCATCAGGATAAAGAAGTTGTAATCTCTTTTGAACGTTGATCAATCCGATTCCCCTTCCCTGTTTTTTTGAATTAAGTGAAGGCCTACTATTGCTCAACTTAAAAACAAGTTGATCCCCAACAGTTATAATTTCAAGTTTGATCCATGGCTGCTGCAGCATTTGACTAGTGCCATGCTTAAAGCTGTTTTCAATAAACGGTATCATTAACAATGGAGCGATCATCTTATTTTCAAAATCCCCATGAATTTCTACCTGCATATCCAGCCGTTTACCATATCTCACTTTTTCCAGGCCCATGTAATCCTCTATCAATCTTAATTCTTTCTTCAGGGGAACAAGTTTTTCCTCACACTCATGGATCATGTAATCGAGCATTCCGGATAATTTTTGTACAAGTGTACCAGCCAAAGGAGATTGATTCAGGGAAAATGAATAAATATTGTTTAACGTATTAAAAAGGAAATGGGGATGCACCTGTGCTTTTAATAATTGTAATTCCGCATTTGCATTTTCCTTTGCCAATGTCTCGGTTTTCAGTTGTTCCTGGTGCCAATTTTTTAGGAGTTTTATTGCTAAAAAAAATCCGCAAATAAGTGGAGGATTACCAAATAGACGGATAAAACCAGGTTGCCAGTCAGCCCATTTAACTGCAAAAGAAACATTTCCTTGAATTGCTTTATGGATGAGTGAACCAGTATGAAAGCGATCATTAACAATTCCGTAAAATTGCATTAACCCGAAGCTGAGCAATACTCCTATAGTAAAAAAAAGGTATTTTCTCCGGATAAAAAATTTAGGAATTAAATAATACACAATACTATAGGTAAATAAAATGTTTGGAACCACACCCCTGAAAAATGTAAAGTCAAGGAGCTCACCTAAAGCCGGCCAATTATTAATAGGTGGCATCATAAGGCCAATACGAACCAGGTGATAAAAAAATACCGCCAGCCAGAAAAGAAGATGTCTTTTCCACCGAAAGGCACGATTATCAGAGAAAACAATATTATAAAGCTGCAGGTACTTCATGTAATGTTGCACTCTTTTTTAAGTTGAGCAGATCCCCTGAATATAATGGTAGTTTTAGATCTATTAAGATGTTCTTATCATCGTATGAAATCGATAACTGGTGAAGATCCTGGTATTGGCTTTTTAATTGCTTTTGCATATTGGTGAATTTTTCATTGGGTGGAACCTCTTCGCTATTAGCCCTGCTAAAGATCATTTGATAGTGCAATAAATTTTCATTTACGTGGATCGTTAAGGTTAGCAAAGGCTCTTCCTGTCTTGTTTCCAGAAAATATTCAAAGCTGCTTTCTACAAAGGATAACAATATGCAGGGTACTATAAACGTATTATTCGTATTCACCGGGAATTCGGTTTTAAGCAAAAGGTTATCTCCAAAACTCTTTTCCTCAAGATTTATATAACCACGAATGATCTCCAGTTCTTTTTCAAGCTCCACCCAGTTTTTATCATTTTCGTATAAGATATAACTCAAAAGGTCCGAGAGTTGAAGGATCAAAGCCGGTGATTGAGTTGAAAAATTATTGATATGTTTTTCGACTGTATGTAAAGAATGAAAAAGGAATCGTGGATGGATAGATGTTTTTAAAAGCTGTAATTCGGTTGCCAGTTTTTGTTTGGCCAATTTTTCATTTTCTCGTTGCTGCAGAAACCATTTTTTTGAAAACTTAATACCTGCTGCTATGGCAAACAGCATAAAGAGCACAAATAATCCATCGACTATTGCATGGTACTTATTTGCTTTGAAATCGATCTCGCTATACGGTTTGCCTGTTGCATTGTGAAGATAGAAGGCACCTGCGTAATAAATAGCCGTGAAACTTATCCCAAATAATACAAAAAATGAAAATGCATAAGCAGTGTATCGTTGCCTGAATAAAAATTTTGGCAATAACACTTCAATAAAAAAATAAGTGGCCAGCAAATAAACAGGAAGGAAATACAGGAAATGTGACGCACTTTCCAGGAATGTCCGGGAGGTTTTCGCTTCACCCGGTCCTCCGATCATTAAATTTTGGATAATAAAATGAAGAGAAAATAAGATCCAGAAAACAAGATGTCTTCCAAGCCTGTACTTCGATCGATTGGAAAATATGAACTCATGAGTATTCATGAAAATTGCTTCCTTATAAATTTAACTAACTTTCGAATCAATAAACTATCATAACCTAAATAAAGCACCGACGAACACAACATAGTCTGCGAAACCACCCTGGGTTAAGGTATATGTACCGGTATGTTTTGTCTTAAATTGATCAGATACGGTCTGCTTTGTTTCCCTCCCGAAAATGACGGGGACGTAAGTATAGAAGGACATTTTTTTCATTTTAAGAATTACACCGGGCTCTATTGATAAATTATGACCGGCCCGTCTTACTCCTTCGCTGCCGCCAAAAAGATCATTCACCGGCGTGCCATCGTCTCTTATGCCAAGAGAAAATGACCAGCTCTTTAGATTAAGATTGATACCAGCCCTGATCGAGTATTGATCGGGCACACTAAGTATGATATTATTGGCAAGACTGTCGATCCTTGGCGGTACTCTTCCAGCAGTAATGGCAGTTCCATTTTGTTCCCTCGGGTTAGCCATATAATAAAAATTACCATATAAGCTGATGGTTCTTGTCGCGTTTAAAATATAGAATGTATTTACCTCTGTAATAATCCCCGTACCACCATCGCCTAATTGAATAGATGGGTTTACAGCAGAAAGAATTTTTGTTGAATCATTCCGGTAAAAATAATCCTGGTAATTATAAGCTCCGGTTGGAAATTTCAAGCCTAAGCCCAATTGAATATTTCCCCTTTGCTTCACTGTTGGTTTTAATATCCATTTATAAGCGGTAAACCTGGTATCACCGATCCCAAAACTATTTGTTGTATATCTTTTTGTATTAGGACCACCATGCTCGATCGAGGCAGTACGACTATTTACTGCGATGGGTATACTCAGGCTCAGTGACCAGCCATTTCTTAGCATCCTGATCATCGAAATATCGGTTGTAAACGATTTTACCACAGCTTCATTCTGTTTGGGAGTTTTTTGATCAACAGTTCCTTTAAAATCACGGAATGCTTTAAAGTACCTGTTATTAATATTTAATTCCCATTCAGATGTTGAAAAGGCATTATCGGTAAGATTATACTGTCCAAAACCTGCTATGTTTCGAACTATCACGCAACCCTGGGACTTTGCAGCTTCAACTGCTAGTATAGTTGTAATAACTAAAAAAAAGATCTTTCTCATAATTCAGTGGTTTGGGTTAAAAAATCCTTGAAGCATTATTAGTTCTTTTCCTGAAGTTAAAGACCAATTACAACGTTTACATCTTTTTTAGGCGGATTAAATGCTTTTGTAGACGAATGACATTCGTCGCCATTCTGTTCACGTGGTCATAATCAGTGGCAAGTGTATTCGATAATATCCAATCAATCGAATTAAAAAATTGTAGCCGCTTTCCAAAACTAATTTGGCCACTCATTAATTATCAAACAAAAAAAATTGCATTATGAAAAAGATCTCTTTAGCCACTATTGTTTTGGTTGGCCTGCTTTTCTCTTGTCAAAAGAATGTTGACAAGCCGGCGATCCCGGAGGAGGTTCAGACATCCGCGAACGGCGGCAACCAATACGGTCATTTACAACAAACAAAAACTTTCTCCGCCGACGTAGTTATCAGCTGGCTCAATATGCAGCTTGATATGTTGCGGGTTCCATTAGCAGCAGGCGCCGGCTCACAAGCTGCGGGCCGGGCAATGGCTTATTGCGGTATTGCAGTTTACGAATCTGTAGTTCCTGGTATGCCTGCGTATCAAACACTCACTGGTCAATTGAACAGCTTTCCTGAGATGCCCGCTACTGAACCGGGCAAAGCTTATCATTGGGCAGCAAGTGCAAATGCGGCACTCGCTGAAATGAACAGGAGGCTTTTTCCAACTGCATCGGCTGCAAACAAAACGCAAATTGATAACCTTGAAAATACGTTGCAGGCAGGCTACGCAGCGGGAGCAGATGCCGAAACCCTGCAACGATCAATTGCGTTTGGAAAAGAGGTAGCAACAAGAGTATTTGAATGGGCAGCAGCAGATGGCTCAGGTAATGTGAATGCTCCTTACATTCCCCAACCTCAATTTGTTGGTCCTGGTTTTTGGGTGCAATCGCTTGGAGCAGGAAATACGTTGGTAACTACTCCACCAAACAATCCGCAAGCCACCAATCCTTACGCAAGTCAACTAAGGTTAATAGTACCTGATGTAACAAATGGAACTGCACTTGAACCTCCTCCTGCTTATTCCGCTGACGCCGCCTCTCCATTTTTCGCTATGGCAAAAGATGTGTATGATAAATCACAGGCACTTTCTCCGGCCCAAATAGCAATGGCACTTTATCATCGTGATGCTCCCGGCTATCCCGGTGGAGGACATTTTGTTGCAATACTTTCCCAGGTATTAGTCAAAGCTGCATCAACGCTGGATGTTGCAGCGTTGGCTTATGTTAAAACAGGTATAGCTTCTTATGATGCAGGCACAATTTGTTTTGTCAATAAATATACTTACAACCTTGAGCGACCTATTAATTATATCCGCGGCGAAATGGGGCACACCGGTTGGAATGCTTTGTTTAACACACCGGGGCATCCTGAGTTTCCATCTGCACATGCAGTAAATAGCGCAGCTATAGCTACAGCGCTTACCGATGTGCTTGGAGATAATTTTCAATTCACATTGCATACCTATGATTATTTAGGATTGCCTGCACGCAGTTATAATTCATTTCATGAAATGGCAAAAGAAATGTCTGACTCAAGGGTGTTGGCTGGGATACATTACCAGGCATCTTGCGATAAAGGACTATGGCTGGGTAATAAGGTTGGTCAGAATATTTTGAGTAAGGTGAAGTTTTTGAAAGACTAATCAATGATTAAATCTTTTGAAAAGACCGGCACCTGAATTATTCCTGTCCTGCGATACAGGACAGGAATTTCACTCATCCAGTTTAATTCGCTTAATACTATAAATCAATAATATCATGCAACCCGCTCAATTAAACCTCGAACAGGAACTTTTTTACCAAAGTGATCAGGATTCCAAACAGCTATTTGATCTCTACCGTTCTCTGCATTTTATTTATCCCACAAAAATGGAAAAACTTCACCCTGTATTTAAAATAGTTAAAGAGAATTGGGAAAAGGCCACCAAATTAGACTTTCCACTTTTCTGGGCGGTGAAAACGAACCCTAATCCTCACAATATAATTTCAACGGGAACTCAATGGCAATACTTAAACCATGGCTTGCTCGGTCAACATCTAGCCTCTAATAATCCTGTTGGATCACGTTTAACCTTTTTAAAAGTTTTGAAGAGAATGATAAAAGAGCGGGACGGGGGTTCAATCAATTCATACCAAGTTTACTACAGGCCACAAAACAAATATTCCAGCAGAGTGTTTGAACAACTCGCATTGAAAGCGGGCAGAGCTCTATCCGAAGTAATTCCACTCAACTATTTTGAAGTTCCTTTCTTAACCTATGATCGTTTAAGTGAAATTGAGATCAATGAAGTTACCGATGGCGATAACCAGGCCTTCATGAACTTTGTTTTGTTGCAACGAGGTCACCTGTTCGTCAAGGTGCAGGAACTTGCATCACCGGATATAAACCTCAAACAATTAAATGATAGATTCAAACGCTTCGGGTTAAAAAGACGAAGAAGAATTTTTGTCGCCCGTTCGCAGAGCGATCATAAGATCCATGGGGCTATTATTGTTAATGAGTCATCGCTTGGCCTGAATTTTAGTTTTTTTGAAAAT
>Ga0126305_10000686_pt1 | contig 14596 bp, 12 predicted proteins | sample Plot26_FD_92536 | JGI IMG/M metagenome (GOLD analysis project Ga0126305, IMG submission 92536) | Serpentine soil microbial communities from UC McLaughlin Reserve, CA, USA - Plot26 | ecosystem: Environmental > Terrestrial > Soil > Grasslands | place: USA: UC McLaughlin Reserve, Lake County... | reverse complement strand
GGTACGGTGCTCTGCCCGGCTACGCTGCCGGGGCCATGTCCGCGCTGGTCTACCTGGCGTTCTCCGTTTTGCGAGCCGGGTCGGTTATCCAGGCGGATATCCTCAGCGTGCAGGTGCTCCTCAACCCTGTGCTCTTCCTTCTTGTTGGGGGAGTACTCGGCGAGCTGCAGGAGTCGCACAAGCGAGCTTACAAACGCCTAGCCGCAAGGTACGACAAAGTCGAGACTAGCATCCGGGATCTCGCCCAGCGATATTTGGCTTCGATGGAGCTCAGCAGAGAGCTTGGGCGGAGAATTGCAGACCAAACCTCAACGGTGATGACTTTGTATAAGGCCGCTAAATCGCTCGAAAACCTGGAGATGCAGACTCTGTCGTCGTCGGTTCTGGAGCTGATTGCCAGTTTCATCGATGTGGAGTCCTGTGCGCTATATCTAGGCCGTGACGGAAGATTCGTGCTCGAGGCGGCCCGCCCCGCCGACGTGGACTTCGACAGGCCCGAAGAGTTGGATACGACCCGAGGTCTACTAAGAATTGTCTTGGTAGAGCGACGAACCGCCACCGTTCGCGACGTCATGCCCGAGGCTACTCCGGCCCTGATCATGGGACAGCGGCTGCTCATGGCCGCGCCACTCCTCAGCGAGGACGGCGAGGTGATGGGCATCCTCACCGTCGAAAGGATGCCCTTTCTGCGCTTCACCCCTGCGTCCGTCAAGCTTTTCGCGTTGCTAAGCGACTGGGCTTCGAGCGCCTTCCAACGTGCCCTAAAGTTCCAGCAGACTCGCGACAGGAACCTCGAAGACGAGGTAACCGGCGCTTACAACTACTCTTATGTCCTCAAACGTTTGGGAGAGGAGATCGATCGGTCCCGCCGGGGCGGGCTTCCGCTGACATTGATCGCCCTAAGCATTAAGGATCACGAGGAGATAACGCCCGTCAAACTGACGACCGTCCTGCGGACGCTGAACCTCACCTTCCGTCGCCACACACGAGCCTGGGACATCTTCGGAAAGCACGCCACCGACGGCATCTTCCTCCTTGTCCTACCCCAGGCTACCACGCATCAGGCACAGATCGTAGCAGAGCGGCTTGAACGTGAGCTCGAAGGTTACGAGTTCAAGCCATTCGACGACGACCGTAACCTGGAGGTCAATACCGGGCTGGTCTCGCTTGCTGAGAACGTTACCAGTGCGGACTTGCTGGTCGAGCAGGCGGTGCGAGACCTTCGCGACGGAGACGGTGCAGATAAATGAAGGCACCCCTGCGCCTTCTCTGGCTTATCAGCTTCCCTGCTGAGGTGGGCGCTGGCTGGCTCCTGCTCGGCCCTGGCGTTTGGAGAAGCGCCCTCGCACTCCACGCGGCGGCCTCGGGCATATTCGGTCTATCGCTCATTGTTCAGGCTGACTCTCGCAAGGACTGGTCCTGGCCTCTCTTGGGTTCGACGTTGTCACTCCTGCTTTTCCCTGTTCTTGGGATGCTGGGCATGGCTACCGCCTTCATGCTGACGCTCCGGTGGTCTGGTCAGGCCCCAACCAAGCCAGAGAGGGCTGTCGAGGTGGAGTACCAGGCGGAGGACGTGGTTGCGCGGGCGGGCGAGATGGAGCTATCCCTCCTTGAGGAGCGAGAAGTCGAGCCCGTGGTGGACGTGCTGCAAGAGGAGGACCCTGAGTCCAAGCGCGCAGCCATCGAGGCTATCGCCGTAAAGCGCGACACGGGCACGGTTCGCCTTCTTAGGGGCCTGCTGCACGACCCCTCACCGGAGGCACGCTTTTTCGCCTCGATCTCCCTCTCCAAGTTGGAGGACGAGATCAGCAAGTCGATTCTCTCCACGCAGCGTGAGGTCTCCGCGAACCCGGACCTACCAGAGGCACGCGGACGCTTGGCACGCTTGTACCTGGACTATGTCCTCAGCGGCTTTCTGGAAGGGGTCTCCCGTGACTACTACCTGGAACTGGCGCGCGAGGAGTACGATCAGGTCCTGGAGGCGCACCCTCACCACGACCGGCTCGCCTTAGACCTAGCCAAGGTGCATCTACTGCTCGGGAATATCGCGAATGCCTCCGCGATCCTTGAAGATCTGGCACTCGGACGACCAGACAGCGTAGACGTTCACCTCGCCCGCATGGAGGTCATATACGAATTCGGAGACTTCCGAGAACTGTCGGTCTACGCGCGGCGCGCCTTACCGGGGGTAGCGGAAAGCGCAGATGTGCACGAGCTAGTCCAGTGGTGGGCCGAGACCGGCCGGGATGGAGTGGCCGGTGCCATCTAGGGAGATAGCCGACGTCTGCTTTGTCGTGGAGGGAACTTACCCCTACGTGAGGGGTGGCGTCTCGTCCTGGATCCACAATTTGATCAGCGCTCTTCCCGAGAAGACGTTCCATATATTGTTCCTCGGCATAGCGCCAGAGGTGGAGTACAGCCCAAGCTACGAGTTGCCCGAGAACGTCATCGGAATAGACATCCTATACGCGCAGGACTTCCGGGAGGAGAAGGTGCGCGCCCAGGCTCCAACCCACGGTGACAGAAAAGCCAAGAAGGCCGCTTGGGAGATAGTGGAACGATTCCACGAGGAAATAATGAGCGGTCCCGATATACCGCTGTTCGCCGAGGTGTACGCCGCCGCGGGAGACCGCCGCACTCGTTCGTTGAACCTCGACGATCTCTTTACTTCCGAGCGCTCCTGGGAGCTTATCACGAACCTGTACCGCAAGGACGGCAGGAACGCCTCATTCGTAGACTACTTCTGGACTTGGCGCTTCACACATCTGCCGCTCTTCCAGATGATGCAGGAAGAGTTGCCACCTGCGCGCCTCTACCACACGGTCTCGACCGGCTACGCGGGATTCCTGGCGGTCCTCGCCAAGAAACGCCTTGGGGTGCCTATGATCATCACGGAACACGGGATTTACACGCGCGAACGCAGCATCGAGATCGCGCAGGCTGAGTGGATCTACGTCGAGCAGGCCCAAGACTACAGACTCCGGCGTACCCACGGCTTCCTCAAGCAATGGTGGATCAACATGTTCAGGTGGATGAGCCGACTCTGCTATCAGGAGGCTGATAGGATCATCACAATAACTCAGGTGAACCAACCATTCCAGCTCGCCGACGGGGCTGACCCCGCGAAGATGAGTGTCATCCCCAACGGCATAAAGCTTGAGCGCTACGCATTGGTTCGCGACAGCCGGCGCGCTGTGGACGAATTCGTAATCGGCTTTGTCGGACGGGTGGTGCCGATAAAGGATGTAAAGACATTCATCCGAGCCTTGAGGATCGCGGTGGCCGAGGTTACCAACCTTAAGGCCTACATCATCGGGCCGACCACTGAGGACCCGGAGTACTTCGCCGAGTGCGAGCGCCTGATCGATCTGATGGGCTTAGGTGACCACATCGCCTTTACGGGTCCGGCAGACGTCGTCGAATACTACGCTCGCATGCACCTGCTCGTGCTTACCAGCATCAGCGAGGGACAGCCCCTCGTGATCCTAGAAGGGCACTGCGCTGGGGTACCGGTCGTCGCCACGAACGTGGGTGCTTGCCACGAGCTGATTCACGGCCACACGCCGGAAGCCAGGGCCCTCGGACCGAGCGGCATCGTCACCGCGGTGGCGAGCCCGCAGGAGACCGCGGAGGCAATCGTTCGCATCGCCAAGGATCCCGAGCTGCACCACGCGATGGCGCGGGCGGGGATAGAGCGGGTAGAACGGTTCTACAGAGAGGAGGACCTCAACCGTACGTACTTAGGCATCTACAACGACTTGGCGCGGAATGAAGATTCCAAGTAGCTTATCGGTCGTATGTAGTGGTAGAAACATGGGCGACAGCGGCGCGACGCGTACTGGAGAGAAGGGAAAGGTGTGGCGGGAGTAGGCTTCGAGCTGAGGCAGGCAATACACGGAGACAATCACCTAAGTGCGATCCGGGGTTACCTCTACGCCGCCGTGATCTCCGCCGGCCCGTGGCTGCTTTCCGTCGTAACATTGAGCTTGCTCGGGCTTATCGCGACAAGCTTCCTTTCGCAACATGCAACGGTCCTGTTCGCAGCGACAATCACCCACACATTCGCTATTTCATTGATCACTACTGGCCTGGTCCAGATGGTCGTTACCCGATATCTGGCCGACCAGCTGTACCTCGATAAGACAGCTTTGATAGCTCCGACGTTCGTCTCTGTGGTGGTGCTGTCGGCTGGGGCACAGTTCGTTCTGATCAACGTGCTCCTTATCTCAACCGGCTTGCCGCTGAGCTATCGGCTCTCAGCTGCGACCCTCTACGTCGCCGTCAGCGAAATCTGGGTGGCCATGATCTTCCTTAGCGCTGCACGCGATTACGTCTCCATCGCGCTCTCCTTCGCCGTGGGTTATCTAGTTAGCTTCGTTGCTGCGATAGGGCTCGGTTCAGCCTTCGGCGCGCATGCATACCTAATGGGGTTCGCAGCCGGGCAGGTTCTCACGCTGGGGTTACTCGCGGCGCGCGTGCTCACGGAATTCGAGACAACCGAGGCTTTCAACTTCGAGTTCGTAGGTTACTTCCGCCGTTACCCGGCCCTGATCGGCATCGGGTTCTTCTACAGTTTGGCTCTCTGGGTGGATAAGATCGCCTTCTGGCTCTCGCCGCAGGGACAGGATGTGGGTACTTACCTAAAGGTCTTCACCCCTTATGACACTAGCTTCTTCGTAGCGAGCTTGGTAAGCTTCGTGCCCGCGTTGGTCTTGTTCACCGTCCATCTCGAGACAGACTTCTACGAATCCTACAAACGATTCTACGCAGCGATCCTGGACAAGCGCAGTTTGGGTAATCTTCTTGAGGCGAAGGAGGGCATGGCGAGGTCCATCCGCACCAGCTACTTAGCGCTCCTCAAGGTTCAGTCGGGGCTAGTGCTGCTGGTTGTGACCCTGCTTACGCCGATCATCATGCAGGTTTTCGACGTTCCGCAGGAACACTGGGACACGTTTCGGGTGGTGGTCGTCAGCATGTCTGTGCAGGTGTTCCTGCTGTTCACGACTCTGATCCTGCAGTACCTGGATCTGCGGGGCAGCGTACTAATCGTCTCCTCGGTATTCCTGGCGACGAACCTGGGATTCGCGGTTCTGACCATCTTGCTCGGTCACCAATTCTATGGCTACGGCTTCCTGGCCTCCTCGATTATTAGCATGGTTACCTCGTTCATTCTGCTCACCGAGCGCTTCAAGAAGCTGGAGTACCTCACGTTCATGCGCCAGCCCCTGTAGGACGAGTGGCGGATTCGGGCCTGAGCACCTCCGGATGTGTTTCCCATATGAACGGTGTAGAGGGCTAGACAGCTTTATGGTCAGGGCAGCTGTCGGCTTCGCATGCTTGATGCGCCAAAAGGATGGCGATGCCATGCCAAGGCCGGCTGTACAGGGTTGCGTTTTCATGCCGTCTCCGGCCACCAGTGGCAGCGCGTGTATGAGCGAATGGTCTCGAGCTAATCGCACCACGCCACTGCAGCGCTCGGTGAGCGCTTCTTCGATGTGTGATTGAAGTGGCGGTTGGCCTCTCCCTCATTGCTCAAAGGCCACAACCTTACGACGGGTTGGAGCACAGGAGAGCTTGCGGGCAGGAACTTCAGTGTATTCCTTCGGGAACTATTAGCTCCTTGCCCGTGTGCCATCCAGCCCCGTCGAGCACGAGAAGGATGCGCCGTCTCTTCTGTGCTCCGTGTTCCCTTGCGAAGGGCTCTAAAGCCAATACGGTTTAGCCTGCTGGCAAGCCTAGAGAAAGAGAGCGATACAAGCGCATGTGAGATCGCAGACGTCGAGGAGGCTATGTACTCTAAACAGAGATGTACCGCTTAGGGGATCCCCACACGCAAAATAGCCGGAGTCACCGACGCCCTGAGGCGAGTTAGGGTGGACGCCACCTATCTCTGAAGGTTAGGTGGGAGCGAGGCTCACGAGCATGGCGCTCTCTCTTGGTCTGCGTGAGGGTAGACGCGAGGAGGGCTTTAGCCTGGAGCTCTTGGCGATTGATGTGGCCGGAGGATGGAGAAGGGCACGGCGTATGCCTCCTTGCTGCAGAGGCTCGTCGCCCGGGGTCTCAAGGGAGGGAAGATGGGGGTCTCAGACGACCCCGAGGGCATTAAGAGCACGCTGGCGGGCGAGCTGCCGGGAGTGGGGTGGCAGAGGTGCGTGGTGCATTTCGAGCGCAGCGTGCTCTCGCACGTGCCAACCTCCTCGACGGTAGAGGTCGCCCAGGATCTGAAGGCAATCTTTAAGGTCGGACGCCAGAAGACGGCACGAGTCCTGGCTGAGGAGTCCGGCTTGCCCACGGAAACACTTCATTGTTCGAGTGCGATGTTGTGGCCACCACTTGTACCAAGGTGTTAGCGTTACTATACCTTACGCTGCTTAAGGTGTTTTTCACGCCTATCGGATTGCGAACACTCTTTCGTCCGATGTTTGCGGGCGCTAACCTATCTAACTTGACACGGATGTAGTAAATCGAGTGACTGGATGTGACGGTGCCGTGGAACCGGGGCTGCAACTAGCACGTGAAGCGCTTGTTACCGCTGGTTTCAAGACGTTGCAGGTTGTGGGATTCAAGCGCTGGAGGCAGATTCGGAAGCGGCGCATGAGTGAACCGATGAGTAACTGTGGTAACTCATTCTCCTTGCCGTACTTAGTCAGGACAAATGCGGATGCGTAAGGAAGGTAAGAAGACCATTAGAGCGGGACGAGCCAGGGAGGTTTGCTCGTGTGTGGCATAGTAGGTTACGTTGGCAAAGAGCGCTGCGTGGAGGTTCTCATGGAGGGCTTGAAGCACCTGGAGTACCGGGGTTACGATTCGGCGGGACTGGCGTTACAGGTCTCTGGCCGGATAGAGGTGATCAAACAGTCCGGGCACCTGAACAAGCTCGCCGAGGCCGTAGCGGAGCGCAACGGCAACCTCTCCCGGGTGCGGGCCGGGGTAGGGCATACCCGCTGGGCAACACACGGAAGACCGAACGAGGTTAACGCACACCCGCAGGTGGGGAATGGCGGAACGGTGGCGGTGGTGCACAACGGCATTATCGAGAACTTTGCGGAGCTTAAGGAAGAGCTCGAGGGCCGCAGCGTCGCATTCGAGTCCGATACGGACACGGAGGTCATAGCGCACCTGCTCGCCGAGGGCATGGAGGAGGGTAAGTCGCTGCGCGAAGCGCTAGCCCAGGCTTTGAGGCGCCTAAAGGGCTCGTTCGCAGTCGCGGCGGTGGGCGCGAGCGAGCCGGAGAAGATCGTGGCCGCTCGGCACCAGAGCCCGCTGGTTTTGGGCCTAGGAGAGGGCGAGAACTTTCTGGCGAGCGCGGTTCAGGCCCTGCTTAAGGAGACCCGCGGGTTTCTTCTCGTGGAGAACGGAGAGATCGTGGAGATTACGGACTCCTCCGTACGGATCTTCACTTTAGACGGCGAACCTGTTCAACGAGAGACCTTCGAGGTGGACTGGGACGCCGGGGCTGTCGAGCTCGGCGTATTTGAGGACTACATGCTCAAGGAGATTCACGAGCAACCCGCCGCCTTGCGGGCGACCCTCTCCGGACGCCTGCACACTGGCGGCGCCGTGGACCTCTCGGACGTAGACCTCGCGGGCGTGGAGAGGGTCGCGATCGTAGGGTGCGGCACGGCCTACCACGCGGGCCTGCTCGGCAAGTATGCCATCGAGCACCTCGCCCGCATCCCCGTAGAGGTCGCCGTGGCAAGCGAGTACCGCTACGCCGACCCCATAGTCGACGATAAGACTCTAGTCATAGCCATCTCCCAGAGTGGAGAGACGACCGACACTTTGGCGGCGGTGGAGGCGGCGCAGGATTTAGGCGGACGCGTGCTCGCCGTGACCAACACGCAGGGCTCGCTCATAACCAGGGAGGCCGACGCGACCCTGCTCACCAAAGCGGGGCCAGAGATATGCGTAGCGTCCACCAAGGCTTTCCTCACCCAGGTTGCCGCTCTGGATCTGCTCGCCCTCGAACTGGCGCGGACGAGAGATACCGTGCCGGAGAGGGGACTCCTGGAGCTCGGACGCGACTTGCGTCGAGCTCCAGAGAAGGTGGAGGAAACACTGGGACTTCTGGAGGGCCGGGTGGAGGAAGCCGCTCACGTCTTCGAAGGGGCCCGATGTGCGCTCTTCCTCGGTCGTGGCCCTTCGTATCCAGTAGCGCTCGAGGGTGCGTTGAAGCTCAAGGAGATCTCTTACCTCCCCACTGAGGGTTACCCGGCCGGTGAGATGAAGCACGGTCCCATTGCCCTCGTGGACGAGAACTGCCCGGTAGTGGCAGTTCTCGGTGAGGGCTTGGTAAGGGAGAAGACGCTCTCCAACGTCGAGGAGACCCTTGCCAGGGGCGCAAACGTGCTAACGATAGCCCGCGAGGATGACAGGGCCGCCCGTCGGATTTCCCGCGTCGTGCTCCCGATCCCCGAGGCGCCGGAGATGTTGGATGCGCTCGTGTGCAGCGTACCGTTGCAGCTCCTAGCCTACCGCGTCGCCAAGAACCGCGGCCTCGACGTGGACAAGCCGCGCAACCTCGCCAAGAGCGTGACCGTAGAATAATCCCTGGGAGTAGTGCTACGCTCTGCTAGTCTGAACCTACATAAGGTACCACCGGCCCGTTACAGTATTCCTACTAACGATTGGGCTCTCCTGGTCTTGTGACGCTCTTACAGTCAAACGCTTGGTGTGAGTTCTGAGATCACCATTGGAGAGCAAGTCCGCCCACTAGGCCGCCCAGATGGACGTGCGCCGTTCGGTGCGAGAGCCGGATTTTGACGCCGACGTGAACGTGCTCGGCACCATCCGGCTGCTAGAAAACCACGTTAGTTATGGCGTGGGGAAGGTAGTATTCGCATCGACGGGCGAGCTTTGGGCTGGCGCCCCGAGGTGGGACTCGCCCAAGGACTCAAGGGCACCTCCGATTCTTCGGCGCTCTCTGAGGCCTGCTAAATAGCAACTCAGGAAGCAGGGGCGGCACGCATCAGGCCGCGTCTGTTATTCTCGCGCGGATGGCAGCGGTGGTCTATTTGACAGGCGATCGGAGGTCAGTGTAACAGGCGGCGGAGCCGACAAGCCCCCGGATGATACCAGTCGCGGCAATGCCACCAATAGTATCGACTAATTTCAAGTGTACAGGGTGAAGGGCACTTTTCTTAGACGATCTCGGACGAGGACGCAGCAACCGCCTCTGTGGGGCTGTCGAAGCGACTCGAGTAGGGTGGCAGTTTGGTCAGCCAGAGCGGCTTGAACCCGGTGTATGACAGTCCAGATCACGAGCTTCCTTATGGCGACAGCGGCGACGGCCTAAAGGTGAGGAACACGTACCGCATCGCTCGGAACCTGACAGAGGGACGCTGAGAGGCGATCCCAAGAACGAAGAAACGAGAGGGGTCGCGGTGCGGAAAGGTCCTGCGGAGGTCTCGGCGACGCTTCACGGGTAGAGCCGCCAGATGGAGAAGAGTGCGTGTTGCCACGTAGAGAGGATTTGCATCCCCGCGCGATCCCTTATATTGTATTTCGCTCGTCTGTGAGAATGAGACGGTTCGGAAGAAACAGTGCGGTAATGAGCAAGTGATTAGAAGCCATCTCACAATAGAGAAGAGAAGATTGCACCGACTTAGGCAAGCATTGCGAGCGGTGTTTTCTCGCCTTTTCTGGAACGTGGTACTCTCTGAAAGCACGGTCTCCCTAGCAAGCCGGGTATTTATGAGATGACTTCTAACGTATTGCTGGTCATTGTTCTTGCGGTCAGTATCGTAACCTTGGCCGTTACGGTTCGCACCTTACAGGGCTCACAAAGGTCGGAAGATCTTGGCGAGGACCGTTTCGAGTTGCTGCGCGACCAGCGCGAGCAGCTCGATACGCTGCGCGAAGAGTGGCACATGTTGATAGAAGAGCTTGAGCGAGGATCTCAGGAGCGCCGGCAGTTAACGGAATATCTAGAGGAGACGGATCCACGATTGATGGAACACTTCGAGCGATGGCGACAAGCGCGTACAGGAAGCGAACGCGAGGCCGAACGCTTGGAGGAAGAACGGCGACGTCTGGAGCAGGAGCACCGGCGATTGGAGGAAGAGCTAGAGCAGGAGCGTTGGAAGCGCTTGGAGGTGCAGCAGTGGGCCGAACAGCTCGAGCAAGAACGCGAGGAGCAATCGGGAGTTCAGCAAAGTGCAGAGCGGTTGGGACAGGAGCGCCAGCAACTAATTGAAGACCTCGAGACGGAACGAGAGCAGCGCCTTGCAACTCAGCAGGAAGCCGAACATTCAGAGGAAGAACGGCGACGTCTGGAGCAGGAGTACCAGCGAGTGATGGAGGAGCTGGAGCGGGAGCGTCGGGGGCACGAAGAAAGCTTGCGGCGGGCAGAGGAGCTGGAGCGAGTGCAGACGGAGGTGTCGGGGGTCCAGCAAGAAGCGGAACGGTTACGGCAGGAGCGCCAACGGTTGGCCGAAGATCTCGAGAGTGCGCGCGAGGAGCACTTGAATGTGCAACAACGGGCCGAACGGCAAGAGCAGGAACGGGCACGCTTGGAGCAAGAGCTTCGGCAGTCGCAGGCAGAGCGGGAGCGTCGGAAGCGAGCACCCGCCCGCGCCGCATCGAGGGCAAGCCGCCCGTGGTGGCGCAGACCCATCCTGGTTGTTGGCTTGATCCTTGGGGCCTTGATAGCATGGTTCACCTCCCTCGTGGTGGCGTTGAACGTGCTGGCGTCCTGAGTCGAACACCCCGCCACTTCGGACGGATCCGTAGCACCGTAATGCCAGAGGCCCTACCGAAGTCTTACGAACAATAGTCTGCTCGGATCCCGCGCCGACTGTCCGCGAGGCAGTAAAGGCACAGGCTATACAACACTTTGGTGCTACGTTCGACCATCATCAGAACAGCCTTATGATCGGTTAACGGGCATCCTTAGTTCTCCTGCTCTCGTGCAGCCTTTCGCCGAACCTCTTGTTCGCCGACAATGTGGAGCCTGTATGTAAGGAAACGGGCGAGGAGAGGTATTAGTCTGCCGTGGGCGCGGGAAGATGAAAATGCGGGATCCTGGTGCACATCGATCGAGTGCAGTTGACTTCGGTTGCCGGTGCGAACGCTACAGGGACTTGCGGACGTACGGGGCAGAGGAGGGGCGGGCTTCTGGCTCGCGGAGTGCCTTTTCGGTGCGACGGGCGGGACGGGGATGATCGGGGCTCGGGTCCGGGTGGTCAACGAAGGTGGTAGCTTTACCATCGTGGTCTGCGCCGAGAGCCTCCGGGAGGTCGAGCAGACCGCGAAGGCCCGTTACCCTAAGAGCACCGTCAAGATCGCCTTTCCGATAGAGCCCGAGTGGTTCTTCGCTGGCGGTCCCCATACCGGCCCGCGCGCCGGTCTCGAGGCGATGGAAGGGTTGACCGACTAGGCAAGGTTGTAGTAACGTGGTTCACTAACCACGTTACTATCTACGCGTTTCGAGGCACGCCCTGCTTGGCACGATGCAAAGATTACGAACACTCCCGGTCCCTCTCAAGATAGCAGTATTCGCAGCGGCTGCGGCCGCGCTGCTGGCCGTGGCGGCGGGTATGGGGGCAATGGCCGCCCTCACCCTGGGTCCGGATGGGGATTCGTCGCAAGGAGCAAAGCCCGAGCGGGTCGGAGGAGCGAATCCCGAGCAGGGCGGTAGGTCGCAGGAGGGTGCCGAGAACGGAGCTTCCGATGCACAAAATACCAAGGACGAAGGTTCCGATGCGTCGAGCGGAGCTGCGTACTTGAATAAGGTCGCTAGCATACAGAATGGATCCGTGGAGGCTTCCCTCCGGAGCAACGACAAGGTGCTGCGCTATGACAGGCTCACCGCTGACGACATCGAGGAAATGAAGGCTGACTACGTTGCCCTCGAGAACTATGCTCGCCGAGCCAGGGATCTCGCTCCTTCCGCGGAGAATGAGGACCAATACAAAGTATTCGTTCTCGCCATCAACGAACTCCGCGAAGCCAACGAGCTGGCTTATCGCCTGGCGGCCGACCCTTTCTCCGCTACCCAAGCGGATTTCGAGGCGTACGACCGCCACGTGGATAGAGCCACCGCTTACCTGAGGAGGTCTAACGAAATGTTGGGCGAAGACTACAAGGCTGCCGGAGCGGCGCGACGGATCAGCATGAGGTAAGAGCGATGTAGTAATCATCTGTCGCGTAGGGGATCGTCCCACCGCCGCGGACGGTTCGAGCGGTGCGAGTATCTGCATGCGCGGCGTCCCCGATGAACGCATAGCGGCAGATGGATGATATCGAAGGAGGATGATGTACCGAGCGAGATGGCATAGTGGAGTAGCCCTGGTGATCACGATGGTTGCAGCCGTGGCTCTGGTGTTGTCCCTTTCGACAAACGCAGAGGCCCAGGAAGATCAGATTATGGAAGTGAGCCTTACCCAGAGCCGCGACTCTGGGGTGAGCGGAAATGCAACCTTCCAGGACGTCGAGGGCGGCGTGGAGGTCACACTCCAGATGCAAAACCTGCCAGAGGCAGGCATAAAGCACATAAACCACATCCACGCTGGCGGAACTTGCGCCGACGATCGGGCTGGAAGGACCGCCCCCGTGACGATTCCTCTTGAGACCATCACAGCCCAGAAAGACGGGACGGGATCTGCCACCACCACCATCGAGGACGTCTCGGCAGCCCAGCTCTTCGGCGAAGACAAGGAGCGCTTCATACTCTTGCACGCAGAGACCAAAGAGGGTGAGGGGGTCCCTCCGGGGATCGCCTGCGCGGATCTAGCCCCCTTGCCGGACACCGGCGGAATCAGGCCTGCGACTTTGTTCCTCGCGGGAGCGATCTCGGTCTTCGGTGTTGCGGGCGGGCTTTTCATCCTGCAACGACGCATCGGTGCTGAGAACTAGCAGACACGCCTCGTTCGCTCTATGCAAAGCGTGCCAGGACGGTATCGATAACGAGGCCGCACGCGGGAGGGATCCGAAGGTGCGTAGCAGCGACGATAGACCGGAGCGAACCCTACATTCGTAGAGGGGGGAAGGAGAGGTCGCTGTCATCTGGTCCCCCCACGCCCTGCATACGTATACTCCATAAGTGGCGGGACGATACTAGGCTGGGGGTAGAACGCTTATCGGCACTGGTGCGGACGTATACACGAAGGGGCAGAGAGGTGTCGACTCTCCTCATCCTTACCGTGCTAGTGGCAACGATCTTGGCCGGTTGCGGTGGCGTGGGGAGTGAGGCTGCGGGCCCGCCTAGCGAGAGGTCGATAGCAAGCGTAGATATCCCTCGTCTGAAATACCTTCCGAAAGCACCGCTTTTCTAGCTGTTGCACTACCCGCCAACCTAAAACAGGCTTACCGGAAAGGTAGCTTGCAGACGGACCAACGCTCCAACGTTTAGCGATCTGCTATCCGGCCCGTACCGCCACACCTACGACAGCGGATCGCCTCAAACACCTCCCCACCGTCGTGATCTATGGAGCCCATGAATACCCACCCCTCGAGGCAGAAGGAGCAGCCGCGCTCTTCTTGTTCGGCGTGAGTGTGATTAGCTCCGCTGGCTGCCGCGTGGAAACCATCGCCGGCAGGCGATATTCTTATCTCGTCCACAGTGGACACCCTTTCTTCTGTGGGCCAGGCCTCGGGGTGTTGCTGCATCCGCGAGGCCATTTCTTGTCTATGCCCATATTTTACCATTTCATCCCCATTTTACAACCTTATAGGTGCTTTTTTAGTACCATCATAGGCAGGGATGAATGGTGAGGCGAGGCGGTCACTAAATGGCTACAATTGAGGCCGTGGTGCACATTGGGGAGCGGTTGCGGCGGTTGCGGGAGGAACGGGCACTTAGGCAGGAGGACCTGGCCAAGCTCGCCGGCATTGGTAAGAATACTGTCAATCGGATAGAAAAGGACCGCACCGAGCCGCACATGACCACGATCCGCAAGCTCGCCGCCGCCCTTGAGGTGGATTCAGCCGAGCTGGTTAGGCGGGAGTGAATCGCGCTGTCAGTTACGAAATCGGACGAAGAGGGAGACCCAGAGAATCACCACCTCGCGGATTTTGCCTACTTGGATCTCCTCCTAGATTCTCTACTACATGAATATGCCCTTTGCGGACGCTATCCCTAGTGCCTTCGCGCGTGCCTCAATCCGCTGGCAAGACACCTTCGACACACCTCCTCTCCTAGAGCCTTGCCCAGGCCCCGAAAGTCTCAGCGTCGCTGAGATGACGGGGTCTACCTGTCATCTCGCTCTGCGCTCACACGCAACATGCTACACGTATCACGTTCCTGCGGTAAACTCACTGGCGTCAGTAACTCGAGTGAAAGAAGCAGATGGATGGGGATAGCAGAGACCGATGGAGATGAGCGCTCCGCCTCACACATCGAGCAAGAAGAGCGTAGATTCACCAGGCGCCGAGCGGAGCGGCGGCTACGCCGTGAGATGGCCGCGGGCATCAAGCCGTCGCACAGAACGCGAGGGGGGAGGGGGTGATAGTTAATGCCCAGATGTGCCGGTAGAAAGGAAGATGGTAGCCCCTGCGAGCGCATAGTAGGGGCATCGCAAAGCTATTGTTACAGCCACGACCCCAAGCGCGCCGCGGAGCGCCGCCGCAACGCCTCAAGGGGTGGACGGAGCAAGGC
>Ga0126305_10000684_pt1 | contig 14606 bp, 11 predicted proteins | sample Plot26_FD_92536 | JGI IMG/M metagenome (GOLD analysis project Ga0126305, IMG submission 92536) | Serpentine soil microbial communities from UC McLaughlin Reserve, CA, USA - Plot26 | ecosystem: Environmental > Terrestrial > Soil > Grasslands | place: USA: UC McLaughlin Reserve, Lake County... | reverse complement strand
GGCGTCTTCCAGATCGAGAGCCGGGCGCAGATGCAGATGCTGCCGCGCACCCAGCCGCGCGACCTCGACGACGTCGTCGTCCAGGTGGCGCTGGTGCGACCCGGCCCAATCCAGGGCGGCGCCATCCACCCTTATATAGAGCGCCGCAAGGCTCGCCGCGAGGATCCGGAGTTCAAGATCCCCTACGAGCACCCGCTGCTGGAGCCGGTGCTGGAGGAGACGCTGGGGACGATCGTCTTCCAGGAGCAGGTGATCGAGGTGGCGATGGCGCTCTCGGGCTTCAGCTCCTCCGAAGCCGAGGGCCTGCGGCGGGCGATGAGCCGCAAGCGCTCCGAGGAGGCGATCCGCGAGCACCACCAGCGCTTCGTCGCCGGCGCCGCCGCCAACGGCGTTCCCGAGGAGACCGCGGAGGTGGTCTGGAGGCAGATCCAGGGCTTCTCCGGCTTCGGCTTCCCGAAGGCGCACTCGGCCGCCTTCGGCCTGCTCGCCTACCAGTCGGCCTGGCTGCGGATCCACTACGGGCCCGAGTTCCTCTGCTCCCTGCTGAACGAGCAGCCGATGGGCTTCTACCCGCCGGACTCGCTCGTTCACGAGGCGCAGCGGCGGGGAATTCGAGTGGCGCCGCCGGACGCGAACCGCAGCCGGGTCCTCTGCCACGTCGAATCGCCGCGCACAGAAGAGGACGTGCGTGGCGGCCTCGTGGTCCGGATCGGCCTCGGCTACGTGAAGGGCGTGAAGAAGGAGGAGATGGAGGCGCTCGTCGCCGAGCGCGAGCGCAGCGGCCCGTATGAGGGGATCGCCGAACTCGCCTCGCGCGCCGGCGCCGGCGTGCCGAGCCTCGAACGCCTCGCCTGGGCCGGCGCGCTCGACGGCATCCCCGCCGGCTCGGAGAGCGAGCGGCGGGAGGCGCTCTGGGGGGTGGGGGTGACCGGGGCCGGCCGCACTGCCGGTAGGAGCACCCAGCTGGCCCTGCCGATGGAGCCGCCGCAGCCACCGGAGCTGGAGCCGCTAGGGGAGTGGGGAAAGCTGATCGCCGACTACCGCTCGACCGGGATGACCGTCGAGAAGCACCCGATGAAGCTGCTGCGCCCGGGCCTCGACCCGAAGATCGCCCGCAGCTCCGACCTCCAGAAGATCGACCACGGCGCCACCGTCGAGATCGCCGGCATGGTCACCGCCCGCCAGCGCCCCGAGACCGCCAACGGCATCACCTTCATGCTCCTGGAGGACGAGCGCGGCGCCATCAACCTCATAGTCCCGCCCCCCGTCTACGATCGCCACCGCCCCCTCGTCCGCACAGCCCCTCTCGTCCGCGCCCGCGGCCGCCTCGAGCGGCGGGAGGGCACGGTCAACGTGGTGGTGAGCGACCTGGCGCCGCTGGAGCGGAAGCAGCCGCCTGCCAAGCAGAAGCGGCCCAACCTGAAACCGCGCGAGCGCGCCGTGGCCGAGCTCCGCGCCGTCGCTCCCGCCGGCCACGCCTTCGGACGGCGCGGCCGTTGAGCTGCCGGGAAGATGGTTATTCTCGATGACCCGCCCGCGCTGCCGACCTTCCGCCGGGCGGAGAGCGTATTCCGGCGCTTCGTCCCACCAGTCAGGAGTCCTACTTGCATGAACACGATCGATAGCGACCGAACCCGCTGGCTTGCCCTCTACGTCCTCTGCGCCGGGATGCTGATGATCGTCCTCGACGCGACGATCGTCAACGTCGCCCTGCCCTCGATCCAGGACGATCTCGACTTCTCCCAGAGCAACCTCGCCTGGGTGATCAACGCCTACATGATCCCCTTCGGCGGCCTGCTGCTGCTGGCGGGACGGATGGGCGACCTGCTCGGCCAGCGCCGCGTCTTCCTCTTTGGCCTGACCATCTTCACCGCCGCCTCCCTCGTCTGCGCCGCCTCCCAGAACCAGGAGATGCTGATCGGCGCCCGCTTCATCCAAGGCGTCGGCGGCGCGCTCTCCTCGGCGGTGATCCTGGGGATGATCGTGACCATGTTCCCCGAGCGCGGGGCACAGGCGAAAGCGATCGGCGTCTACGGCTTCGTCGCCTCGGCCGGCGGTTCGATCGGGCTCCTGCTCGGCGGCGTCCTCACCGACGCGATCAGCTGGCACTGGATCTTCTTCATCAACCTGCCGATCGGGATCGCGGTCGCCTACCTGGCAAAGCGCCTGGTGGCCAACCCGGAGGGGATCGGCCTCAGCGCCGGCGCCGACTATCCGGGCGCCGCGCTCATCACCAGCTCCCTGATGCTCGGCGTCTTCACGATCCTGCGGATCGAGAGCTGGGGCTGGGACGACACCCGCATCTTCATCCTCAGCGCGATCTCCCTGGCGCTGCTAGCCCTCTTCATCCACCGCCAGGCGACGATCGCCAATCCGCTGATGCCGTTGCGCCTGTTCCGCTCGCGCAACGTCGCCGGGTCCAACGTCCTCCAGGCGCTGCTCGTCGCCGGCATGTTCGGGATGTTCTTCCTCGGCGCGCTCTACCTGCAGCGGGTGCTCGGGTACAGCCCGCTCGAGGTCGGCCTCGCCTTCCTTCCCACCACGGTCCTGATGGGCGCTCTCTCGCTCGGCCTCTCCGAAAAGCTGATCATGCGCTTCGGGCCGCGGAACACCTTGATCCCCGGAGTCAGCCTCGTCGTCATTGCCCTGCTCCTCTTCGCCCGCACGCCGGTCGACGGCAACTACGTCACCGACCTGCTGCCGCCGTTCCTGCTGATCGCGATCGGCGTCGGCACCTCGTTCCCCTCGATCATGACCCTGGCGATGTCCGGGGCGACGCCCGAGGACGCCGGCCTCGCCTCGGGGCTGGTCAACACCAGCATGCAGGTGGGCGGCGCGGTTGGCCTCGCCGTCCTGGCGACCGTTTCGGCCGAGCGGACGAAATCGCTCGAAGCCGGAGGCGAGGCGGTCAAAGCCGCGCTCAACGGCGGTTACCACGTCGCCTACCTGATCGGCGCCGGGCTGGCGGCGACCGCGGTGGCGATCGCGGTGTTCGTCCTGCGGGCGCCGCGGCCGGAGGAGATGCCGTCCCACGGGCAGGGCGAGCCTGAGCCCGCTCTCTCCGAGGCCGGTTAGCCGAAACACCGGGGTCCTCAAATATTGGCCGGGATCAGCCGATGAGGGAGGTATGCCGCAAAGTTCGCTGAGCTCCGCCGCGATGCCGGCCTTCGCCGAAGCCCCCGACGAGCGGGCGCGGATGGGGCGGATCTCCGGAGTCCTCTGGATCCTGGCGGCGATCATCACCGTCGGCAGTTGCTACCTCCCCGGCGCCCAGCACGAGTCGATGGGGTGGGTCTTCGCCCTCAGCGCCGCGATCCTCGTCTACGGCCTGGCCGGCGCCCTCGGCTGGCTGCGCTGGGACCGCGCCTCGATGAGGACCCTGGCGATCGGGATGGTGGTCACGATCCCGGTGATCGGGCTCGGCATCTACCTCACCGGCGGGGCGATGAGCTTCGTCCAGCCGATGCTGGTCACCACCCTCCTCTACGCCGCCTTCTTCTTCCCCACCAGGTGGGCCTGGCCGCTTTCGATCGAGTTGACCCTGGTCGCCGGCACCCCCCTTCTATATGACGGGAACGCGATCGACGACGCCTTCCTTCCCACCTACGTCGCCCTGCTCGCCGGCTTCCTCTCCGCCACCTGGGTCCTGGTCGGGCTGAAGAGGCGCCTGCTCGAGGCGGAGCTTCACCAGCGCGCGATCGCCTACCGGGACTCGCTAACCGGGGTCGCCAACCGGCGCCACTTCGATGCTGTCCTCGAAGAGGAGCTGCGGCGCCGCACCCGCTCGGCTGGTCGCCGCGGGGCCGACCGCACCCCGCTCGCCCTCCTCCTCATCGACCTCGACGAATTCAAGGCCGTCAACGACAACCACGGCCACCCGGTCGGTGATGCCGTCCTCTGCCAGGTCGCCGAGCGCGCCCAGTCGATCCTCCGCTCCGACGACACGCTCGCGCGCATCGGCGGCGACGAGTTCGCCGTAATCGCGCCCGGCGCCCGCGGCGACGGTGCGCGCCTGATGGCCGAGGCAATTTGCGCAGCCGTCAGCACCCAGTACTCCGACGCCGACATCCCCACCCCCAGCGCTTCGGTCGGCTGGGCGATCTTCCCCGAGGATGGGGAGGACTTCGAGACCCTGATCCGGGCCGCCGACGAACGCATGCTGAGCAGCAAGCGCGGCGCCGTTCCGGCCGGCCGCTAGCCGCGCTCGATCGAGACCGACTCAAGCACGCCGAGGATCTGCGTCACCCGGCAGACCAGCAGCCGCTCCTCGTCGACTTCCACCCAGGCACCGGCGCTCGAGGGGAAGACGACGTGGTCACCCGGCTGAACCGGCATCTCGACCCCGGCGTTCGCCCACCAGTCAAGGCCGGGGCCCACGGCAAGGACAATGCCCTGCTCGGGCGGCGGCTCATGCGTGCCGGGCGGCACCACCAGCCCCGACCGCCGCACCCGGTCCTGGTCGAGCTCCTTGATCACGATCTGGTCGAACAGCGGCCGCAGCTGATGGCGGACCGACTCGGTCGGGTCAGGTCGTTGCGCGGTTCCCATCGCGCAGAGTTTGCCGCATGGCGGCTTCAGAGGCTGCAGGCGGTGAGGCCGTACCGCTGCGCCGCTTCGTTGGGCGCTTTCAGGAAGGCGGCATTCTCGAGCGCGGAGCCCGGATCGTCTTCGGCTTCCTGAACTGCATCTTCGTATTCGCCGAGGAAGGCGTTCACCTTGTCTGCTTCCTTCGCCGGGGGGCTCAGCTCGCCCAGCTTTTCGGCCGTCTGCTTGATCGGGGGGAGCACGTCGAGGACCAGCGCCTCGAGGTCCTTCTGGGCCGGTTCCTTGCCGTCGGCGGAGATCTTTTTGAAGCCCGCTTCCAGGAGCTTGTCTTTTTCTTTGGTGCCCTTCTCGCAAATCGAGTTGCCCTGCTTGAGGAACGCCTGCCTGCTCAGCGGCTCAGAGCCACCAGAGTCGTCGCCGCTGCCGCAGCCCACCATGAGACTCGCGGCTGCGACCGCGGTGAGCATGCCGATTTTGATCCGTGCGCCCCTGCCCATCGGGCGAGCTTACGCTATTGCGAGGTTTCTTGAGCATCGCCACGGGTGACTAGGATTGCAACGTGCCCCAGGAGAAGAAACCGATCAACTGGCGGGCGTGGGTGGTGGGCATCCTCAGCGCCCTGCTCCTGATCGTGGCTCTGCAGAACTCGCAGGACACCAGCTTCGACGTCCTCTTCGCCAGCTTCACCGCCCCGCTGATCGTCGTCATCCTCCTCGCGGCGGCGATTGGTGCGCTGATCGGCTATGTCGCGCCGCTCGTGCGCAGGCACCGGCGAGACGAGCGCCAGCACCACTCCTGAATCCGCTGGTAGCCGCTGCTCCAGGCACCCATGGCCTGGGTATCCTTAGGTACGCACCATTTCCTTGACTAATCAAATTCATGTGTTGTAATGCCCTCCTGTTCGGGAGGCACCTTGAACATTCCCGAGCGCCCGGCTGGCCTGAACGGCCTACCGGGAAGACCAAATCACCGGCCTTCGGCCGGAAAAGGAGAAAACATGAAGCACATCAAGACGATGGGCCTCGCAGTCGTCGCTGCGCTCGCCCTGCTGGCTATTGCCGGCGCGGCCTCCGCCTCGGCGAGTGCGGTCCTCTGCTCGACGAACACCAGCCCGTGCACCGGCACCAAATACGGTTCGGGCACCAAACTCACGGCGCAGCTGAAAAGCGGTACCCACGCGACCCTGACAACGTCGATCACCAACGTGACATGCACCAAATCGAGCGTCGGTGGCTCCACGAATACCGCCGAAGGTCACGGCGAGATCAGCAGCTTCGCCTTCACCGGCTGCACTGCGGTCAGTAACGGGTCCGCCTGCACGGTCAAAGCGGTCAACCTCAACTACACAGCTACAGCAAATCCGGGCGGCGGCGGCAATGGCACGTTGACCGTCACTCCGAAAGCCGGAAACGGCAACCCGGGGGCCACGGTCGAATGCCCCGGCGCATTCATCAACTGCACCTTCACGACCAGCTCGATCACGCTCAGCGTCACCGGCGGCAACCCGGCGATCATCAGCGCCAGCAACGAGCCGCTCCAGAGGGAAGGCGGCCTCTGTCCGTCCGAAGCGAAATGGGACGCGACGTACGAAGTGACCTCCCCGAAACCGCTGTTCCTCGTCTAACAAGGATCCAGCAGCAGTATCGGCGGGTTGAAAGGGCGGCCGCTTAGCGGCCGCCCTTTCCTTGGGACCTGGCGGATTCAGGTCGACAACCGCCGCGACTCCTGCTCTCGTGGGGTGACAAAAACGACGGTTACTCAGTGTCCCTTGAGCGTATAAATCTTTCTCTGTAGAACGGTCTTCGAGTTGCAGGCGAGCACCGTCCGCGGCTCAAGCCCAGAAGGAATGGGCAGGGATAAGCGTCGGAGATCAACCGGTCTCTAACGCAAACGAAATCGGCTCAGGCCGAACAAAGGAGAAAGAATGAAGTACATCAAGATGCTCGGCATCGCAGTGCTGGCTTCACTCGCCGTCATGGCAGTGGCCGGCGTCGGAACTGCCGCGGCTGGCACAAAAGTGTGCAAAGACGCAGCTTGCACCAGCGAGTACCCCGCGGGGACCAAAATCAGCTCTAGCCTGGTGACCGGGACCCACGCGACCTTGACAACCAACCTGACCAACGTCACATGTAAAAAATCGACGGTGTCCGGCGTGCTCACGGGTCCGAACAACGGAGTTGTTCCAGCCATTCCATCGGGTCACGGCGAAATCACCGGATTCACCTTCAGTGAATGCACCGCGACCAGCAACGGGTCGGCCTGCACGGTCAGTACCATCAATCTCAATTACACAGCAACAGCGGTTGCTGGTCCCGGGCTGACAGTCACTCCGAAGACCGTAGGCGCCAACCCTGGGGCAACGGTTGTATGCCCGAACGCCTTGATCAACTGCACCTTCACCACGAAACACATCCTTCTGGATGTGACGAACGGCGGCCCGGCCACCGTTCATGCGGTGAAAGAGCCGCTCGAAAGGTCCGGCGGCTTCTGCCCGTCCGAATCGTTCTGGGACGCGACATACACCGTCACCACCCCGAACCCGCTGCACATCGTCTAAGCAGACGATCCGGAAGTAAGTGAGTGAAAGGGCGGCCGCTCAGCGGCCGCCCTTTCTACGTCCCGTTCCCATCTCGGACCCCGCTGGGGCACTACTGCCATGGAAGGACCTTTGGCCTGAGCCCAGTCAACCTTCCCAGCCAGAGGCGATCACTCTGCCTCGGATCGACAGCGGCCGGTCGGCCTCGCGCCGTTGCGTCGGCAGGTACCGCGCTGAGCAGCCCTCCTCCGCCCCGCCGACCCGCCCTTAGGGCGACGATCGGGCCTGGATGTCAGGAGGGTGACGACCGTCGTGAGCCCCGCTCGCCTTGGGTGACAAATTCGGCAGGCACACAAGGACTCTTGCGTACCCAAAGCAAACTTTTGTAGAACCTAACCGAGTCGCGGGCACCACGCCAGCGACTCAGGGAAAACCTCGATGGCCGACTGGCCCTCGAGCTCACACAAGATCGGCCTCGGCCGAAAAAGGAGAAAAGAATGAAGTACCTCAAGATGCTCGGCATCGCAGCGCTCGCCTCGCTCGCCGTCATGGCGGTCGCTGGCGTCGGCACCGCAGCTGCCGGCACAAAAGTGTGCAAAAACGCACTTGGCACCGAATGCTACCCCGCAGGGACCAAACTGAGCGCCAACTCGACCCACGCCCTGCTCACAACCAACCTGACCAACGTCACATGTAAAAAATCGTTGGTCACCGGCACCATGGACGGCACCACCGGCCATGGGCAGGTCACCGGCCTTACCTTCGGCGAATGTGTCGCGACTAGCAACGGGTCGGCCTGCACGGTGACCGCTATCAACCTCCCGTACACAGCGACAGCGATTGCGGGCCCCGCCCTGACACTGACGCCTATCAGCGGTCCAATGGGGGCAACCGTGGTGTGCCCGAATGCGCTCATCAACTGCACCTTCACTTCCAAACACCTCATCTTGGACGTGACCAACGGCGCCCCGGCCACCGTGCACGCCAAAGAAGAGCCGCTTGAAAGGGAAGGCGGATTCTGCCCGTCCGAATCCAAGTGGGACGCGACATACACCGTTACCGCCCCGAACCCGCTGTACATCGTCTAGGCAGGCGATCCGGACGTAAGTGAATGATGGGGGGGCGGCCGCTCAGCGGCCGCCCCTTTCTTATGCCCGCCTTCAATCGGAGCCTGCCGGATTCAAAAGGAGAGAAGAATGAGGTACATCAAGATGCTCGGCATCGCAGCGCTGGCCTCCCTCGCCGTCATGGCGGTGGTGGGGGCGGGTACTGCCACCGCCGGCACAAAATCTGCAAAGACGCAGCCTGCGCCACCGCGTACCCCGCGGGGACCAAATTCGTCGCATCTCTGGTAACGGGGACCCACGCAAACTCACAACCAACCTGACCAACATCACATGTAAAAAATCGACGATCAGCGGCGTCATAGATGGGACGACCGGGCACGGCGAAATCACCGGACTCACCTTCACCGAATGCACCGCGACCAGCAACGGGTCGGCCTGCACGGTCAACGCGATCACCTCTCGTACACATTCACAGCAATTTCGGGTCCGGCGGCGACAATCAGCCCAAAAGTCGGAGGCAGCGCCTTCGGGACGACCGTTGCGTGCCCGAATGCGTTCATCAACTGCACCTTCAGCAGCAAAAGATATCGTGCTGGATGTGACGAATGGCGCTCCGGCAACCTTCATTGGACCAGGGAGCCACTGGAACGGTCCGGCGGCTTCTGCCCGTCCGAAATCGTTCTTGGACGCCACATACGCCATCACTAGTCCGAACCCGCTGTACATCGTCTAAGCAGGCGAGTTGGAACCAAGTGAGCAAGGGGTCGGCCTCGCAGCGCCGGCCCTTCTCTGCGCGGTCGCCATGCGCTCCTCCGCGCGCAGAGCGTGATGCGGCTTATAGCTCCCCGATCAGGGAGCATGGGTCGAGTCGCGGGCTGCGCTGAGACCGTGCAAGTACCCGAAGCTGTCACCCGGGAGACTTGACAAGAGCCAGGCCCGTATTACATCCTCAACCAAGCACCCGTGCCAGGGAGCACGGGCAGGGGCCCTCCGTCTACCGCAGCATTTGGCGGCGATGGCTTGGTCTAAGGGAAAAAGCTGGCAGAGAGGGGAGCTTCGCGTGAACCGCGATCTACGAGCATCACTGGGGGAAAAGCGCATGAGCGGGGCCATGGCCCTGTCCTTCTACTTGGCGGCCGCCTTGTTCCTTGTCGGCCTCGGCGCCGACAAGGCTCAGGCGGACACCTGCCCGAATGCGGCCGCGCGCACGGGCCCCTCGGCCGCGCTCGAGGACTGCCGCGCATATGAGCTGGTCACCCCAGCCGACACCCTCAATCGCCCGTTCTTCCAGGTGAATGGCGAAGCCGGCGGCTTCAATACCCCGACCAGCCACGCATCCGGCGACGCTGTCCTCTTCTCGGTCTATGGCGAAGCTCTGCGCGGCACGAACGGCACCGGAACGGGCGATCGCTACATCAGTGACCGGACGGCTTCGGGCTGGCATTCGCGCCTGGTGGCACCAACCGGCGAAGAAGCACAGAACGCCGACGCAGGCGGTATGGCGAGCGGTTACGGCTACTCGTTCTGGCGAGTGATCCCAGCCGGCAGCTTTGATCGAACCACCTACCTGCGCCACCCCGACGGATTTCTCGATCTTCTCGGCGACGGGAGCCTCACGGATGATCCTAGGGCTATGGGGCGTTGGATCTCTCCAAACGGAGAGCACGTCATCTTCACCAGTGAACAGCAGCTCGAGCCCGAGGCGCCTGCGGAAGTTGGCTGCTGCCCATTTATCTACTGGGGCAGTGTGAGCAATGAACCGGTGAACGCGGTGTATGAAAAGACGGCGACGGGTTCGAAAGTCGTGTCTCTGCTTCCCGGAGATGAGACGCCGGCGCCTGAATCGGTGACGTACTACTGGGGAGCCTCGCGGGACGGGTCCTCAGTCGTGTTCACCGTCGGCGAACGGTTCTTCGGGGAAGAAGCCACCATGTACGTCCGTCGCGGCGGAGTCACCTACCCGATCGTCGATGTCCCCTGGGCGGAAGAAGCGATCTACATGGGCGGCAGCGACTCCGGTGACAAAATCTTCTATCTGGTCTCGCCGAACGTCTTCTTCGGGACGACCACCGGTTCGCTCTATGTCTACGACGTCAACACCCAGGAATCAGAACAGGTGTCGACGGCCTCGGATGTGGGGGTCGTGAACGTATCGGCCGATGGCTCGCACGCCTACTTCATCTCCGAAGAACAGCTCGATGCCCCCGAGGGCACCCAGGGTGTGCTGAACCTCTACGTGTGGCACGAAGGCAACACTGAGTTCATAGCCGACCTGTCACCAGACGACGTCAATTTTTCGCCTGAGAGCGACGAGCTCCGGCTGGTCGACTGGCCTTTGGTGGTCTCCTCGGCGCAGCAGGCGACGATAGCCGGGCCAGGGATCGAGCCGTCGCGCACGACGCCGGATGGAACGACCATGATCTTCGAGGCGCGATCGAACCTCACCTCGTACGACAGCGAAGGCCACATCCAAGTCTATCGGTACTCCACGGCTGACGACCAGCTGATCTGTGTGTCTTGCGATCCCGAGGGCGACCCTCCGATGGCCGATGGCAGGCTTCAGGGTCTGTCGCACATGGAGCGGGATGCCCCTACGTCTGCCCCAGGGGAAGTGAGGAATCTGACTACGGATGGGAAGGCGGTGTTCTTCGTAACTGCCAACTCCCTCGTTCCGCATGACACTGACGGAAAAATCGATGTCTACGAATGGAAAGAAGACGACATCGCGCTGATCTCCTACGGCCGCAGCGGCGGCACGAATGAGTGGCTCTACGGGGTCAGCCCGGACGGGAGCGACGTCTTCTTCACCTCCGCCGATCGGCTGGTTCCGGAGAAGACGAGCAACACCGTCTCGATCTACGACGCACGCATCAACGGCGGTTTTCCGCCCGCGAATGGGCAGGCTCCATGCGAGATCGGAAACTGTCAGGGCGCAGCATCGCTTCCTCCGCCCGGACCCGCGATAGGGAGCTCGCAGGCGCTTGGAAACGGCAATGTGAAACCGCGGGCACGCAGACAACCGTGCAAAAAGCTGAGGGGTAAAAGGAAGAAACGTTGCCTGCGGGCTCACAGCAAAAAGAGGAACAGCGCCACGACCAATCGGAGGGCTGGTTGATGATCGACGGAGGAATTCTGCGACCGAGGCTCAACCTTTTTATTGGCGCCTTTGCCCTGTTGGTTGCGACGCTGATTGCGATGGCCCCGGGCGCTGAGGCCGGGCCGATCGACGAATATGGCATCGAGAGAGCCGAAGCCTCTCTCTCGAGCACGGAGGCCGGCGCTCATCCGGATCTCGAAACCTTCGTCGAAGTCAAGACGGACCCCTCGACTATGCCGGACGGTGACGGAGACCGCATACCGTGGGCCCCGACGAGGGACGTGCTGATCGAGCTGCCGGAGGGCCTGACCGGGAACCCCAACGCGGTTGCAACCTGCACCATGCTGCAGCTCGCGACCGCGCTCGAAACTGGTGGGGGATGCCCTGCGGACTCTCAGGTCGGGATCGTCATTCTGCATCTCTACGGCATCAACACCCCCATCCACGAGCCCATCTACAGCCTCGAGGCTCCGGGAGGCGACAAGGTCGCCCGGCTCGGCTTCTATGGGTACAACGTGCCCGTGGTCGTGGACGTGCAGCTGCGGTCGGAAGACGACTATGGCCTGACTACCTTGAGTCAAAACCTGCCCTCTACCTTTCCGTTCGTCTCAGCGACCGTCAAAATCTGGGGCGTTCCGGCAGCATCGATCCACGACACCGAAAAGCAGACTCCACAAGAGGTCCTCGACTCTGGGGCGGCAACGACGGAATCGCCTCCGCGGCCGAGCGGGCTGAGCCCACAGGCCTTCCTCACCAACCCGACGAGTTGCGGTGGGAGTCTGACCGTGGAGTTCGGCGTCGACAGTTACCCCCGACCCGGGGACTTCAAGACGGCTTCCGCGCAGCTGCCGCCGATCGCCGGCTGCGACACGCTCGACTTCCCGACCGGATCCTCCTTCAGGCTCACCTCGAGGGAAGCTGATTCTCCGAGCGGGCTGGAGGCGATCCTTACGATGGACCAGTCAAACCTGATGCAGCCGACCGGATCGGCCCCTGCCAACCTAAGGCGGGCCACGGTCACCCTGCCCGAGGGGGTCGCTCTGAACCCCTCGTCCGCTGACGGCCTGGTCGGCTGCACGGAGCAGGAGTTCGGCCTCATCTCCGAGAGCCCGATCCGCTTTAGGGCCACGCCGCCCGGGTGCCCTGACGCATCCAAGGTCGGGACGGTGGAGATCCAGACGCCCGTTCTCGATGGACCGCTCACGGGATCTCTTTACGTCGCCAAGCAGTTCGACAACCCGTTCAACTCGTTCCTGGCCGGTTATCTCTATGCCCAGGGTCAGGGCGCAACGATCAAGCTCGCCGGCAGGTTCGATCTCAACCCGGTCACCGGGCAGATCACGGCGACCTTCGACGAAAACCCGCAGCAGCCGTTCACCTCGATCAAGCTGCGGTTCAAGGAAGGCAACCAAGGGGTCTTGGTGACGCCGCCGCAGTGCGGGACCTACGCGGTCCAGGCTGCGCTCTCACCTTGGTCGGCTGCCGATCCTGCCAACCCCAGTCCGGCTGAGACGAGGTTCGAAACGAACCCGGTCGACATCACCAGCGGGCCGGGCGGCAGCCCCTGCCCGAATCCGCCTGCGTTTACGCCGGGCTTCGACGCCGGCACCGTCACTCCGCTGGCAGGCAAATACTCACCGCTGGTCGTCAAGGCCTCCCGTCCGGACGGAAGCCAGACCCTGCGGGGGATCGACGTGAAGCTGCCGCCGGGGCTCACTGCCAAGCTGGCGGGCGTCTCGTACTGCTCGGAGGCTGGCATCGCGATCGCCGCGCAGCGGACCGGGCTCGCCGAGCTGGCGACCGCGAGCTGCCCTGCGGAGTCGCGGGTCGGCTCGGTCACCGTGGGCGTCGGAGCGGGCAACAACCCGCTCCACGTCGGCGGCACGGCCTACCTCGCCGGTCCCTATAAGGGGGCGCCGCTGAGCCTCGTCGTGATCACGCCGGCGGTGGCCGGACCGTTCGACCTGGGGACCGTCGTCGTGCGGACCGCGCTGCGGGTCAATCCCGAGACCGCTCAGGTCCGGGCGGTCTCCGACCAGCTGCCGACGATCCTCAGCGGGATCCCGCTCCACCTGCGCTCGGTTGTCGTCGACGCCAACCGGCCGGGCTTCAGCCGCAACCCCACCTCCTGTGAACCGATGAGTATCGAGGGAACTCTCCTCGGTACGCCGGACCTGAAGTCGATCGTCCAGCGCTTCCAGGTTGGCGGCTGTGGCGACTTGGGCTTCAGGCCCAAGCTGGTGCTGCGGCTGAAGGGCGGCACCAAGCGGGCCGCCTACCCGGCCCTGCGAGCATCGCTGACCGCCAGGGATGGCGAAGCGAACATCAAACGGGTGTCGGTCGCCCTGCCCCACTCGGAGTTCCTGGCGCAGGAGCACATCGACACCGTCTGCACCCGCGTCCAGTACGCCGCGGAGCAGTGTCCGAAGGGCTCGATCTACGGGCGGGCCCGGGCGTTCAGCCCGCTGCTGGATCAGCCGCTGGAAGGCCCGGTTTACTTGCGGTCCTCCAGTAACGAACTCCCTGACCTGGTGGCGGACCTGAACGGTCAGGTCGACATCGACCTCGCCGGCCGCATCGACTCGGTCAACGGCGGGATCCGGACGACCTTCAACCCGGTCCCGGACGTGCCGGTGAAGAAGTTCGTCCTGCGGATGAAGGGCGGCAAGAAGAGCCTCCTCGTCAACTCGGAGGACGTTTGCAAGACGAAGAACCGGGCGCGGGTGAAGATGACGGCCCACAACGGCAAGGTGCTGACGCTCAAGCCGGTGCTTCGCAGCAGCTGCAAGAAGCCCAAGAAGAAGTAACGCTTCCCCCGAGGCATCTGATCATCGGCCATTTCTTTGTTTATGGCCGCTGATCTTTTAAGCTTTCCTGTGCAAACGACGCGTGGCGAGGGAGAGGGAGATGAGCGTTCTTCAGGAGGAGATACCGCAGGACTGGTACGAGACCGCGTTCACCGGCATGTCCGCCGAAATGGCGTGGACGGAGCGGACCGAGTCGGAAATCAAACGAGCCCTGACGATGCTGCGCCCGCAGGGTGGCGAGCGGATCCTCGACCTCGCCTGCGGGACCGGCCGCCACTCGCTCGAGCTCGTGCGGCAGGGGTTCTCCGTTGTCGGCGTCGAGATCTCATCGGAACTGGTCGAGATCGCAAATCGCGAAGCCACGGAGCAGGGCCTCGAGGCGACCTTCATCCAGGGTGATCTGCGCGAGCTCTCCTTCGCGGACGAGTTCGACATCGTCCTCAACCTCAACGACGGCGCCGTCGGCTACTTCGAGACCGACGAGGAGAACCACCGCACCTTCGATGTGATCTCCCGCGCCCTCAAGACCGGCGGCCAAAACCTGATCCAGGTCC
>Ga0126305_10000683_pt1 | contig 14622 bp, 6 predicted proteins | sample Plot26_FD_92536 | JGI IMG/M metagenome (GOLD analysis project Ga0126305, IMG submission 92536) | Serpentine soil microbial communities from UC McLaughlin Reserve, CA, USA - Plot26 | ecosystem: Environmental > Terrestrial > Soil > Grasslands | place: USA: UC McLaughlin Reserve, Lake County... | reverse complement strand
CCGTTCGCGTTACCGGCGAACGCGAGCCATTGCAGCCGCCAATGGTGTGCCCGCGGATCGGTGGCGAGCGCCGGAGCTCCGTTGGGCGAACGAAGCGTCGGCATCCATTGCGCGTGCTCGGGAGCGACGCGACCGCCCGCGGGAAATCGCGCCGGATCCGCTGCGGAACGGATGGTGATGTATGAGATACCGGGTGTGGCGGGCAACACGAAGTTGCCGACATACGTCGCACCTGGTTCCAGCAGGATGACGTCGCCTCTGCGGGCGCGATTCAGCGCTGCCTGAAGATCTCCGCCCGCCGGCACGACCAGTTCAGCCGGCGTCACGCGGGCCGGGGCACCAGACGGAGTCGCGGCGTGGAGCAGGACGACGGCTGTAATCGCTGGAAATATGCGAGACAAACGCCTCAACGGTGCAACCAGCAGGCCAACACCACGCGATTTATATTCGTAGTGCAGCCCTTCAGGGCTGCCATTCGTCGCGCCGCACTTTAGGGCGGCCCCACTTGTACGGCCCGGATGTAGTTGATGTTCCCGATACCTGCGGTGGCGTCACTGTTGCGGTCCATCACGAGTCGCCAGCCCTGCGTGCCGCTCGCGAGCGAGACGCCACTCACGCGCACTGTGGCCCAGCTCTGCCATCCACCCGTGTCCGGGATCGTCACGGATCCGGTCTCGTCGACGCCATTGACCTCGAGATGGAATGTGCCCCCTGATCCAGAGGAAGCAACGCGGAATTCCAGATCGTAGGTGCCGCCCGTTCCGACGACAACGGTGTAGCCGAGCCACTCACCCGCTTCGATCCAGCCGACGTTGTAGCCGCCGCCGGAATCAAACGATTCTTCGATGTCGACGGCACCGGCGCGGTATTGGCCTCCTTCGTTTCCACCGGTCAGGTCCCTGTAGCCCACGCCCTGGCCGCCGGAATCGTAGTTCTCCGCTTCGACGATCCCTGGAACCACGGCCGCACTGCCTCCGAACGGATTGGATGTCACACCGCTGGATACGCGCAGGTAATTGAGATTGCCGACAACACCTGACGAACCCGCACTATCGATCACGAGTCGCCAGACTTGTGGACCCGATCCCAGCGCGAGACCACTCCACTGCACGGTCGCCCACGACTGCCAGCCGCCGGTGTCGGGAATCGCGATCGGCCCCGTTCGATCCGATCCATTCACCTCGAGATGGAACGCCCCGCCGGCGCCCGCGGATGCGACCCGGAACTCGATGGCGTACACACCTGCACTGGCGACGTTGACCGTGTATTTCAGCCACTCGCCGGTGTCCATCCAGCCGACGTTGAAGCCGCCGCCGGAATCTTCCGTCGGTTCGATGTCAACGTCACCGGGCCGGTAGGTCCCGCCCGAGTTGCCGGGCGTTGTGTCGCGATAAGCGACCCACGCGCCACCCTGATCGTAATTCTCGGCCTCGAGGACGCCGGGAAGCGACGTCAACCCGGCGTACGCAGCGGACCCGCCACCATCGCCAGCCCCGTCGCTGACCAGCCGGAAGAAGTTGAGGTTGCCGACACTCCCGCCCGAACCAGCGCTGTCGATGACGATGCGCCAGACTTGTCGTCCGGCGCTGAGGCTGACACCGCTCCGGCTTATGGTCGTCCACGATTGCCAGCCGCCGGTATCCGGGATCGTCAGGGACCCCGTGCGGTCCACCCCATTTACTTCGACGTGGAATGTGCCGCCTGGGCCCGCGGATGCGACGCGCGCTTCGATTGCGTACGTTCCGGATTGCGCCACATCGACTGTATAGGCGAGCCACTCGCCGCTCGCGATCCAGCCGATGTTATAGCCACCGCCGGCATCCGAGGTCCTTTCGATGTCAACGGCCGTTGGCCTATAGGCTCCCCCGTCGTTGGTGGCGGAGGTATCGAAGTACGCGACGCCTGTACCGCCGTTGTCGAAGTCCTCGGCCTGGACCACGCCTGGCAATTGCACCACCGTGCTGAATGGCGATGGTGCCCCGGCCGAACCTCCGCCAGCTTCGGGCTCTGTTGTTCCACTGCCGCCGCTGCCTCCCATTGCTCCGCCGGCCAGATCCCAGCCAGCCACGACGCCGGAAGTCGCTGCCGCGAGGGCGCCGAAATCAGTTCCCGCGTCCTTTCCATCGGTTGCTTTCCCGCGCAGGATGCTGCCGTCGACCAGGCGATAGTCGTCCGCACCGAGGTTCACGAACTGCGCACGAAACGTCCCGAGGTCAGGGAAGAAGTTATCTGACGGGTAGCTCGCGGCAGGTCCGCCGCCAAGAGCATTCCGTCGAAAAGTCGCATCCGGAAAGTACCCCGCCAACGCCGCCGAACCGATCCCCAGGCTGCTTCCGTAGAAGCCGTAGTCATTGTGCGGTGCGAGGTTGTTGATAAACGTCAGGCCGTAGCTCGCGCCGTCATCGGCAAGGACCAGCATGCCTTCCATGAAGATCGTGTTGTGATCAAAGGTGAGGTTTGAAGGTGACCGGGTGATCACCGCGAAGTGCGACGACCCTCCCCAGGTGGACGAGAGATCGTAGACGAGGTTGTTCCTGAACGTAATTCGCGACGTCTGCTGGCTGGGCCTGATGTCGTCGCTGCCCAAAATGTTCAGGGCGCCGGACGCGTGCCTGATGATGTTGTTCGACAGAACGACGTCCTGGACGACCGACCATGGAGCGGTTCCTTCCTCGTTGCGAGGAGTGAGAAGGATCGCGTAACCGCTCTGGCCGCCGGGCCAGATTTGCTCGAGCACATTGCCATCGATGAGCACACGCTGCGCATTCTTCAGTTCGAGCAGGTTCTTGACGCTCCATTTGGTGCCCTCCGAAGGCGGCCCCTGCCAGACTTCGTTTCCTCCTGTGTAGGTGAATGAGGTCACGGGCCCGTTCGTCTCCATATACCGATCCTCGCCGCCCGATGCATTGCCCGTATAGATGCGATACCGATCCGCGCCCTCGACGCCCGTCCAGGTCAACCGCACGGCCTCACCGCTGCCGACGGAAATCGCGCGCTCCGGTGAAGGTGCCGAGAGCGCGATATCCCCTCCAGCCTCGAGCACTGCCACGACCTTGAAATAATAGGTAGCGGTCCCGAGCTCGCCCCCTGCCTGCCGCGACGCTCCAGGCGCGCCAACCGGCTCCGCGAGAATTGGAGAACGCCACGCCACCGGCTTCGAGAAATGATTGCGGCGAATCTCGATGTCGCTCGGGACGAGGCCATCGATCCGTGGATCGGCTCCACCGAAGAGGATGTTCTCTCCGGTACCCTCGAGATAATTGTTGATGATTTTCATCGGTCCCGGGCTGTTGAAGGCACCGATTGCCTGCGCGTCCACGGCAAAGCTCGCGCATCCGACGATGTAGCTGTTCAGCACTTCGACACTGCGCCCGTTCAATCCGACGCAGCGCTGCTGTCCCTTGGTTGGGTGACCGTGTATGAAAAGCCGGTCGAGCACGATATTGGATGGCACCGACGCCCAGGTGGCCTGCCGCGCGTTGTTCGTGCCGATCTCGAGAAGGGTGTAGTAACCCTCCTGCGAGATTCCATCCACGTCCACCAGCTCGATACGGTAGTGACTCGCGCCGGGATCGACGGCAATCACCGGGGTAGTCTTCCATTGACCGCCCCGCCCGACGAGCCGCGCTAGGGAGGCACGATGGACATTTGCGCCGGGATAGCCGTCGGGCACAAGGCGCACGCCCGGCTGCGGGCCGGGCGCATCAGAGCGGATCACGATGTCGAGTCCAGAAGGGTTGTCCTTGACCGGCAGCACGAAGTGGCCGACGTATGTTTCACCGCCTCGGAGCACGATCGTGTCACCGGGCTGGGCGTCGTCGATCGCACGTTGAAGGTCGTCGTAGGCGCACCCGAAGTTGCAGACGTTCAAGGTGCGTTCGTAGGCAGAAGCGGACGTGATAGCGGAACATGTGAGCAACACTCCGCCCGCAAGAGACAGAAATGAGGAAAGGCGCATTAGTCGGGGGTCTCCGGAGATTGTGTCGGGGATTAGGACGGGTGATGAGGCGGCAAGCGGGTTGCCAGTTGGATTCGCGTGAGAATCAGGAGCAATTGTCGAGAGTGAGGTGAGACGGCTGCCTCGGCCGTCGCAAAACCTGACTGATCCGTTTGTAGTCTTTATATGTTGCTGATATGTCGCTGGTATTCCGTCACCTGGAGCTTATCTGGGGCGACCGGCCACCGCCTGGCTGGTCCGGATCAGAAAGTGTGTTCCCAGTTTAGGAAAAACAATTCCTTCACTTCCGAGTAGCACGGGTCGTTGTCTCATTGCCGTGGCGTCATGTTCTCAGGGCTGTCGCGTTCGTGGCACTTTGATTGCTCACCTCTAGAGTTCGCGAAACCGACACGATCGATGTCGGCCGGAAGATGAAGATCCGGTTCAGTCGTTTGGAATGAGAAGAAAATTTATGCGAGTCACACGCTCGAGATCCGTCGCTGGCTGGATCGTTCTGGCGTTTGTCACGGGGGGGACCCTCGCGGCCCAGTCAGGCCCCCAGCCATCGCTATCAGGCCCCCAGCCATCGCTAGAAGAACGTCGCTACGCGGGCTGGGTCTTCACCCCTTCGATCGCGGTCGGAGGCGGATGGGACGATAATGTCCTGCTCGCGAATCGCGCAAACGATCCTCCGAGCGACTATACGTCGCCAATCAGCCCCAGCGCGAGTCTTGATTTCACTGGAAAACGCACCCGGTTCTCGACCGCGTACGGCGGGGCCGTCACCTTGTATCGCAGCGTCGACGAACTCAATTCATTCGAGCATTCGCTACGCGCAGCCCTTCATCAGCGGTTGACGCCGAAACTGTCGATCGTTGTGGAGGAAACTTTCGCCAAGTCTCCCACCACGGATGCGATCGAGCTGGTAGGGATCCCCTTCTACCGGGTCGGTTCGCGCACGAACACGCTCGGTGGCGGCCTCGACGCGGCCTTGTCGAAGTACACCACTCTGTCAGCACGGTACTCGCTGAGGAACGTCGCCTTCGAGGAGGACACGTTCACTCAGCGAGGGCTTCTTGGCGGCCACGCACATGAGGCGAGTGCGTCGATCTCGCGTGCGCTGTCGACGCGGCTGACACTGAGCGGGGATTACAGCTATCTGCGTGGTACTGAAGGCCAGGCTACCAGGGTGACGCCACTGTCTGCGAACGGGACCTTCGAGATCCAGAGCGGCGGTGCGGCAGCAATCTACCGGGTGACCGAGTTCGTCAGTCTCACGGGGGGTGTGGGCATCGCGCGTATGTCGGGCACCGAGGAACTCGCCAGCACGGTTTCGCAACCAACGTCAGATGGCTCATTTACATCCGCGACTCCTTCCCTGACATCCTCAGAGATCGGACCGACCTTCCAGGGCGGAATCTCCTGGCGAGGAGAACATCATCTCGCCAGCCTGACCTATCAGCGTTCGTTCATCCCGTCGTTCGGGTTCGGCGGCACGTTCCAGAACGAGGAGTGGGTCGCGAACCTGCGCGTGCCGTTCGCGCGCAATCGCGCTTACACGGATGCCGCGTTCGCATGGTTCAACAACGAGCCGCTGGTCGACATCCAGCCGACGCTGCGATCGTTGTTCTTCTCCGGGAAGTTGGGCTATCGGGTCAGCCGCTGGCTCAGTGCCGAGGGGTACTACGAACGATCGCAGCAGAACGCACAAGTGGCTGGTGGCAACCTCGATCGTAACCAGGTCGGCTTCCGCCTTGTCGCCACTCGGCCCATGCGGCTTCGATGAGCGGGTTCACACTCTGGAGATTGCTCCCAGGAAGATGCCCAAGGTCAGTGTCGTCATTCCGGTATACAACTCGGCCAAACTGTTGAACACCGCGCTTCGGTCGGTCTTCGAGCAGACCTACCCTGATTTCGAAGTCGTCGTAGTCGACGACGGCTCCGACGATCGTGATGAGCTCGACGCGGTGCTGGCAAGCTGGGGCGACTCCGTCCATTGTGTACGGCAGGAGAATGGCGGCCCGGCGAAGGCCAGGAATACGGCGATCGCCCATGCGACCGGCGAACTGATTGCCTTTCTCGACGCCGATGACGAGTGGCTGCCGGAGAAGCTGCAGCGGCAAGTCGCATATTTCGAGCAGTATCCGCAGACGGGGCTGCTGCACACCGGAGTGGTCGGCCAGGCGAAGCGGGAGAAGACAGCCTCACCTCCCCGCCGCGCGTTCTGCGACCTGTTTCACACCGCATTTTTCATCAACACGTTGACGGTCATGATTCCGCGACGCGTTCTCGAGCGCACTGGAGGTTTCGACGAACGGCGCGAGGTGCATATCGAGGACTGGGATCTCTGGCTGCGGATCGCGGCGGAGCATCCACTGGGCTACTTACCGGAACCGCTCGCCTTGCACCGGCCCGGCGGCTGGATGAGCCGCCAGGTGGAACGTACGTACTCGGCTCAGGCACTCGTCATCGAGAAGAACATCGGGCTCTGTGCGGTGGCGTGTGACAAATACCGGGCGGCGCCGGACGCATGTCAGCGTCAGCGCCTGCACGTCCTCCACCACGACTGGGGCTACGACCGGCTCCAGGCGGGCGACCGCCCCGGTGCGCGTGAGCAACTCGGCGGCGCGCTCCGGCTGAAGCCATGGCATCTGCACACGGCGCTTCTGTATGCGTCCACGTTGGTACCCAATCACTGGCGTGAAGGCGTTCGTGGATTCCGCAGGCGGGTGAGTGGTGCAGACCCGGGAACACTCGCCACAACGGCCGGCCGTCCAGTGCCTGCGCTCGTCCAGCCGTCGAGCGCGTCCATGATGCACAACACCGTGTATCGACGCTTTCGGAGAGGCGCGATCTCTCAGCTACACAAGTTCGATGATGCGTTGTCTCGGGCCGGCCGTTCGAAACGGCGGGTGCTGTTCGAGGCCGTGTCGCCAATGAGCTTCGCCGTCTTCCAGCCGATCTACCAACGGCTGCAGCGGGATCCTCGGGTGGAGATCTGGTTCACGGCGCACGGATCGGTCTGGCAGCCGGCTGACATCTACGCGCCCGTCGGGATTCGCGACAACGTCGTTCCTTCGTCGGTCGCGCTCAGGATGAAGGTGGACGCGTACATCAACGCGGATCTCTGGGACATGACCTGGCTCAGGCGCCGGACCCGACGGATCCACCTGTTTCACGGCGTGGCCGGGAAGTACGGGCTCGATGCGCCCGTCGACCTGGCGCCGACGATTGCGGCGTTCGACTGCCTGATGTTCGCCAATGTCGATCGACGGAGGCGATACATCGATGCGGCCATCGTCCCCGACGACGAAGTGAAGGCTGCACTCGTCGGGTATCCGAAGACGGATCGGCTGGTCGACGGATCGATCGACCCGCACCAGGTCATGAGCGCTCTCGGCCTCGACCCTCGTATTCCCACGGTCATCTACGCACCCACATGGTCGCCGTACTCATCACTCAATGCGATGGGTGAAGCGGTGATCGAACGGATCGCGGCCGAGGGGCTGCAGGTCCTGGTGAAACTGCACGACCGGTCTTATGACCTGAGAGAACGTGGTGGAGGGGGAGTGGATTGGGCCGCACGGCTCGCCAGGTACGACTCTCATCCCGGGGTGCGGGTCATCCGCGAGGGAGACGGCGCACCATACATGGTGCCGTCCCACGCAATGATCACGGATCACAGTTCGATCGGATTCGAGTTCATGCTGCTCGATCGTCCGCTGGTCGTGATCGACCGTCCTGAGCTCATTACCCAGGCGGCCATCAGTGGAGACAAGGTACAGCGCCTGCGCGCCGGCGCGGAGGTTACGCTCACGCCAGAGCAGACTGCGGCTGCGGTCGTTCGCGGCCTACGCTCTCCAGGGAAGCTGTCGGAGGCCCGCCGCAAAACAGCGCGCGAGCTGTTCTATCGGCCCGGCACCGCGACCGATCGCGCCGTGACGCTGCTCTACCAGATGCTCGACTTGGCGGAGCCGGCGGCGCTGCCGATGACCGTGGAGGCCGACGGCACCCTGGCGGCAACCGGCTGATGGGCACCACACCATCCGTCTCGATTCTCATCTGCACCTATCAGCGCGCGGCTCTGCTCGAAGAGACGCTGGCGGCTCTCGGATCGACGACCGTGCCGGATGCATGCGACGTCGAGTTGATCGTCGTCGACAACAACTCGTCCGACAGCACCGCCGACGTCGTCCGGCGATTCGCCTCACACGCTCCGTGGCCGGTCAAGTACGCCACCGAGGCGTCGCAGGGAAAGAGCTTCGCGCTCAATCGCGGCATTGCGCTGGCGCAGGGCGAGATCATCGCGCTCACCGATGATGACGTGCTGCCGGTCAAGGACTGGCTGGTGCGCATATGCGAGGCGCTCACCGACCCGACCGTCATGTTCGTATTCGGCAAGGTGCTTCCCCGCTGGGAAGTGATGCCGCCCCCTGAGTTGCTGATGATCAAGGCTCACGCTATCTGGGGCCCCTTGGCGCTGGTTGATTACGGCGACGAGCTCGTCCGGTACGACGCCGAGCATTTCCGCGATCGGCGCCTGCCGATCGGCGCCAACCTCGCCATCCGGAGGAGCGCCATCGAACACGTCGGCGGATGGCGAACCGACCTCGGTCGGGTCGACAACAGTCTGATCGCCGGCGAAGACCGTGAGCTGTGCGTTCGTCTGTATCAATCCGGGCTCTACAAAGGGCTCTACGATCCAAAACTGGTCGTCCGGCACTTCGTTCCGGCATCCCGCCTGACCCGCCGTTACTTCCGCCGGTGGTTCTTCTGGCACGGACGAACGATGGCGAGGATGGCCGGCGCGGTTTACCTGGATCTCGATCTCGACCGGGTGCCGTTCGTATTCGGCGTCCCGCGCTTCGTCTACCGCGAGACCCTCGACCAGATCTCCCGCTGGCTGCGTTGTATTGGCCGCACTGATGCCCTCGCCTTACTGATCAACGAGGTCACCCTGATCGAGTACGCGGGATTCTTCGCCGAGTCATGGCTCCGAAAGCGTCCGCATCGTTCTGTGAAACTGCAGGCACAACATGATGTCGTCTCCCAGTGAACCCGCCATCTCGATCGTCGTCAGCACATACAATCGCGCCGACCGGCTGCCGCTGGCGTTGGAGGCGATCCGGTCGCAGACCGGCGACCTGCCTTACGAAATCATCGTCGTCGACAACAACTCCACCGACGACACCGCCGCAGTCGTTGCCGCGATCGCTGCCAACGATGCCCGGATGCGCTATGTGTTCGAACCCAAGCAGGGGCTCTCTCACGGCCGCAACACGGGAATCGCGATGGCCCGCGCGCCGATCATTGCGTTTTGCGACGACGACGTCCGCGTCGCGCGAGACTGGATCGTCGAGCTGAAACGGGCGTTCGACCATCATCCGGACATCGACTACGTCGGTGGCCGGGTTCTGCCCGAATGGCTCGAGCCACCCCCCTCGTGGCTCACCAGTTCACACTGGTCGCCGCTCGCCGTTCAGGACTATGGGCTGGAGCCGCGGGTGAGCGGACCCGATCACGCGGTGTGCCTGGTGGGGGCGAGTCTCGCATTCCGGCGTACGGTGTTCGACCGGGTCGGGCTCTTTACTCCGGCGCTCGGCCGGATCAAAGACGGCATCGGCTCAACCGAAGATCACGAAATGCAGCTGCGGATGTGGCGCGGAGGGATGCAGGGACTGTATTTCCCCTCTGTCGTCGCCATCGCCGACGTGACCCCCGACCGTCTCTCGAAGAGCTACCATCGCCGTTGGCACACTGGTCACGGACGGCACTGCGCAATGATGCGGCTGCGCGAGTTCGTGCCGTCGGATCTCGGGCCTCTGAGCCAGCCGAAAGATCTGGTGATGCTGTTCGGGTCGCCCGCATTCGTGTACAGCGAGCTCATCAGGTGCGGTCAAAGGTGGACGCGAGCTCTCGTTCGGCGGGAAGACGCGCTCTTCTACAGCCATCAGATCAGGCACCTGGCCAGCTACATTCGCACTCGCGCCAGCATCCACGCGAGTGAGAGCGGGCGCAGCGCCGTTGCCGAGTTGGCAACGTTCGCCCGTGCGTACGCGGCGAAGAGAGCAAAGAAGCGCGCGACGCCAGCCCCGACGACGCCGACTTCCATGCGCAAAGCCTGACGGCTTTGCAACTCGTTTCGCTCCCACCTTACTGGGAACTCAGATTGCACAAAGGTTGACGCCAGGGTAATGGTTCAGCCTTCAGGGCTCGAGAAGTCCCCTGAGTGACGCATCAGGGGACGAGATATGGAAAAACATTCTTCACATTGGCGACACGACTCATGACTCATTTCGTTCCTTCGTCCCGGCTGGTCGCGCTGAGTATCGCGCTTTGCACATTGACGGTATCGCCCACGCTCGCTTTCGCCCAGCAGGAGAAGATCTTATTCACCGCTGTCGACAACGCGAAGCAGGAGATCATCAACAGGATCAACGCAGAGAAGATCCGGCTGGACGTCGGCATGTGGATCCTGGTCGATGGCGACATCACCCAGACCATCATCAACAAGCACAAATCCGGCGTTCCGGTGCGGATCCTCGGAGACCGCATAACCATCTTCGAACAGGCCGACAAAAATACGTACAACCTGTTCCTCGCGATGGCAAATGCCGGCGTCCCGATCCGGGTTCGTCGTCATCCCACAGATTTCCCGGCGATCCTCCACTGGAAGGCGGGGATCTTCGTCGGCCAGCAGATCGTCGAGTTCGGATCCGCGAACTGGACCACATTCGAGCTCGCGCCGTGGTCCGCGACTGACTTCAAGGACGAGACCGCGATGTTCACGGGTGTCGAGGATCTGTCGGTCTTCCACGCGTTCCTCACGATGTTCGACAACTACTGGGTCGACACGCAGTATTTTGAGGACTGGCCCAGCGCCTACAAAGCCGAGACCGGACAGACCTGGACCGTGCCGATGAACATCTCGCACGTCAAGGCCGAGACCGTCGAGTACCCGACGAACATTCCGGGGATGGGATGGTCACAGGGGTCCGAGCTGAGCACGGCGATGATTGCCGAGATGAATGCGGAGCCCCGTGGCGGCACCATCGACATGGTCAGCTACCGCCTCACCGATCCAGCGCTGGTCGACACGCTGATCGCCCGGAAGAAGGCCGGTGTAAACGTTCGTGTGTTCATCGAACCGACTCAGTACAGGAATGACGGCTTCCCCGAGTTCTGGCTGGTAGGAGCGATGACCGACAGGCTCTGGCTTGCCGGCATTCCGATCATGCAGCGCACGCACCAGGGACTCACGCATATGAAGGTCCTGATTACGTCGCGGTCTGCACTGATTGCGTCGTCGAACTTCACGACCAACTGGCAGCGCGACCATAACTACTTCGTACAGGCGAGCACCAAGCCATTGCTGTATCAGTCGGTCAGGAACCGGTTCAACGCGATGTGGGATGAGGTCGAGGTATCTAACATCAGAACAAGGTACGACTACTTCAAACCGCTGCGTCCGATCGAACCGAAGATTCCGCTTCCGGCCAACGGCGCGATCAACGTCGCTCCCACCACGAAGCTCGAATGGGAGCGCGCGCCATTCGCTACGTCGTTCGATGTCCTCCTCGGGCCCGTCAACGGGACCATGGCACTCGTCGGGCGCGTGAATGCGGTCGTGACAGCGGATCCGCCTGCGACTTATTCATTCACGCCGGCACAGCCGCTGCAGCCGAACACGCTCTATAACTGGCGAGTGGTCTCGCGCAGCTACGCGACGGACGTGGATCCTCTGCTCGTCACGGCGTCGGATATCTGGTCGTTCACAACGGGCGCGTCGACCGGAGGCGGCAGTGGCGGCGGGGGTGCGGCATCGGGGCCCTTCGGCGGAACCGCGCTGGCACTTCCGGGAACCATTCAGGCTGAGAACTTCGACAACGGCGGCAGTAATGTCGCTTACCTCGACACCACGGTTGGTAACGCCGGCGGTCAATACCGGACCACCGACAACGTCGACATCGAAGCGACGAACGACGGCGGCCCAGGATGGAACGTCGGCTGGGTCAGTGCCGGTGAGTGGCTCAAGTACACCGTCAATGTCGGCACTTCTGGTAACTACAACCTTGAATTCAGAGTGGCTTCCGCCGGCGCAGGGGGCACTTTCCATCTCGAAGTGGACGGCGTCAACAAGACCGGCACATTGACCGTACCGGGTACCGGAGATTGGCAATCGTGGACGACGGTGACAAAGACTGGAGTCAGCCTTGCGGCCGGGCAGCAGGTCTGGCGGCTGGTGTTCGACGGCGCAGGCTCCGGTGGCGCGATCGGCAACGTCAACTACATTCGCGTCGTGGCCGGAACCACGGGCGGCGGAGGCACCACGACACCAACCAACACTCCGTATCTGGGAACACGTACCGCTTTGCCTGGCACGCTGCAGGCTGAGAACTTCGATGAGGGCGGCAATGGCGTGGGCTGGCAGGACAACAGCGCTGGGAATTCCGGGGGGGCCTGTCGCACCAACGTGGACGTCGATATCGAGTTGACGACCGACACCGGCGGCGGATGCAACCTCGGATGGATCGCGGTCGGCGAGTGGCTGAAGTACAGCGTCAACGTCACTGCTGCCGGGAACTACAACCTCGAATTCCGGGTGGCCGCCTCGGGCGCTGGCGGTAGATTCCACCTCGAGGTGGATGGCGTCGATAAGACTGGGGCGCTGACGATTCCAAACACCGGCGACTGGCAGACATGGACGACGGTGACGAAGACCGGCGTCGCGCTGAGCGCGGGCAACCAGGTCTGGAAGCTCGTGTTCGATGCCGCTGGTTCTGTTGTCGGCAATGTCAACTACATCAAAGTGACAGCCGCGGGCGGCGGCGGAACGCCGCCAGCCACACCGACGGCGACGCCCTATGGCGGGACCGCGAAGTCGCTGCCCGGAACGATCGAAGCCGAACAGTTCGACGAAGGCGGTCAGAACCTCGCCTACTCGGATCTGACTGTCGGCAACTCCGGCGGGGAATTCCGGACAACATGGGACGTCGACATCGAATCTTCGCTGGACACGGGCGGGGGCTACAACATCGGCTGGGTCGGCGCCGGAGAGTGGCTGCAGTACAGCGTCAATGTGGCCACCGCGGGCACTTACACGCTCCAGTTCCGCGTCGCCTCGCCCTCGGCCGGCGGCACGTTCAAACTCGAAGTGAACGGCGTCGACAAGACCGGTGTGATGACGATACCGGGCACTGGCGATTGGCAGACGTGGACGACCGTCAGCAAGACCGGCGTGGCCCTGTCAGCCGGGCCTCAAGTCTGGAAGCTGGTCATGATCGGCAATGCACCCAACACCGGTGGCGTCGGCAACTTCAACTGGATCAAGGTGGTCTCCGGAGTCGCGGCACTGCAGCAACCGGAAGCGATCCGCGCAGACACCGTTCCAGCGGCGAGTCACTTCTCGGTTATCGAAGCGTCTGATCTATTCGTCGCGACCGTTCCACCGGTGACGGTAGCCGTGCGCGAAGACGGCGTCTGCGTCGTGGACCCGCGAAGAACCACCGTCCGCGTGGGCGCGTGAGTCAGGCGGGATAGACGGACCAATCAGGCCGGCCGGAGGCACACGCCTCCAGCTGGCCTGATCACATCGAGGAACGCGGTGGGCCGATTCGACGCCTGAACCCAACATGAAAACCGGCTGGAACCTGCTGACCGGCACGCTGGCGCGGTATGTTCTCTTGTTTGTGAACATAGCGGTCGGCATTTTCCTGATGCCGTTCACGGTGCAGCACCTGGGTAAGGCTGAATACGGCCTCTGGATGCTCACCGCGTCCCTCACGGCTTACCTGCAACTTCTCGATCTCGGCTACGGCAACGGCCTCGTGCGCCAGGTGACGCATGCTGACGCCCTCGGCGACGAGAACGAGATGAACGTCATCCTCAGCACGTTTACCGTCGTCTACACCACGATCGGCCTGGTGGCGCTGGCCATCGTCACCGCGCTCGCGGCGTTCGCTCTACCCCGGTTCCCGAACCTCACGCCCGACGACGTGCGCACTGCGCAGATCGTTCTGCTCGTTCTCGGTGTTCGGATCGCGGTCGGCTTTCCGATGAGTGTGTTCGGTGCGGTGACGACCGCACGGCAGCGGTTTGCGGCCACCAGTGGGATCGCGATTGTGGTCACGCTGCTGCAGGCCGCGGCCACGTATTGGGTATTGCGAACCGGCTATGGTTTGGTGCCACTCGTGAGCGTGACCACCCTGATCGGACTCGCGAGCTATGTCGCCTATGCGGCGGTCGCGAGATCTGCATTCCCGGGAATGCGGCTCTCACCCGGGCTGTTCAGTCGTAAACAGGTGCGCGACGTCACCGCGTACAGCATGTATCTGTTCATGATCGCGCTCGCGATCCAGTTCGGGTACAACATCGACAACGTGGTGATCGCGGCTTTTGCCGGCACCAGCGCGGTCGCCGTGTATTCGGTCGCGTTCCGGATTGCGGACTACCAGCGGCAGCTGTGCAACCAGTTCAATGGTCTGCTGTTCCCGATCGTCGTCCGATTCAGTGCCGGCGACGAGATGTCAGCCATGCGCGCGACCCTGATCGACGGAACACGTTTCGCCCTCGGCCTCATTACGGGCGTCACCATCTGCCTGTTCGCCGTAGCGGATCGCCTCATGCTCATCTGGATGGGGCCGGACTTCACTGAAGCACTCGCGCCGCTGTACGTCCTGGGGCTT
>Ga0126305_10000681_pt1 | contig 14634 bp, 12 predicted proteins | sample Plot26_FD_92536 | JGI IMG/M metagenome (GOLD analysis project Ga0126305, IMG submission 92536) | Serpentine soil microbial communities from UC McLaughlin Reserve, CA, USA - Plot26 | ecosystem: Environmental > Terrestrial > Soil > Grasslands | place: USA: UC McLaughlin Reserve, Lake County... | reverse complement strand
GTCTTTGTCATCGATGACGATCCATCGGTTCGATCCGCACTGAAGCGGCTGGTGGCATCGGTCGGACTGAACTGCGAAACCTTCGCCTCCGCAAACGAGTACCTGACCCGACTCGATCCGGCGGCACCGGGCTGCCTGATTGTCGATATGCGTTTGCCTGGTCTCAGCGGCCTGGAGCTGCAGGAGCAGCTTGGGCGGGACGGATACCACCCGCCGATCATCTTTCTGACGGCCTACGGCGACATCAAGACGACTGTCCGGGCGATGAAGGGCGGGGCCGTCGATTTCCTGACGAAACCCTTTCACGAGCAGGAATTGCTGGATGCGGTCCGTCAATCGGTTGAGCGCGATCGAGAAGGCCGCCTCAAGCATGCGGAGCTGACTCGGCGGCGTGAGCTGTACAAGACGCTGACTTCCCGCGAACGCCAGGTTCTGGCGCTGGTCGTGACCGGCCATCTCAACAAGCAGATCGCCGCGGAACTGAATCTGTCGGAGAGTACCGTCAAGCTGCATCGTGGCGAAGTGATGCAGAAGATGGAAGCGCACTCTGTGGCAGAGCTTGTCTCGATCGCCGCGGACCTGGAGATCACCTCCCCGCCACCGGCGCAGGAATCAACCTAAGGTACAGGCGAGCTAGCCTAAGATCCAGCAGACGGGGCTCGAAGCAAGGTCATAAAATCCGCTCATCCACACATCCCGGAGCGATTAGTTGGCCGACGATTCTCCCGCCGAAAAAGGACTCCTGCGCCGCCTCGCCGATGACCCGCCAGGCATCAAGGGGTCCAAGGTCGCGAGCGCCGCGATGGAGCGAGTGCTCCAGCTGGTGGACCAGGTCGCGCCCACCGATTCGACCGTTTTGCTGCTCGGCGAGACGGGCACCGGCAAGGAGTTCCTCGCCACGCGGATTCATGCGCTCAGCTTGCGTCGAACGCGGGCAATGGTCCGCGTGAACTGCGGCGCCATTCCCGCAACTTTGATCGAAAGCGAGCTGTTTGGACGGGAGCGGGGGGCCTTCACCGATGCCGTGACGCGCCAGATCGGCCGCTTCGAAGCGGCAGATCGCTCGACGATTTTTCTCGACGAGATCGGCGATCTCCCGATCGACGTCCAGGTGACGCTGTTGCGGGTGATCGAGGAGCGCCGGTTCGAGCGGCTTGGCAGTTCCACGCCGGTTCGAGTCGATGCCAGGGTCATCGCGGCCACCCACCGGAACCTGGAACAGCGAATCAGCCAGGGCACGTTCCGCCAGGATCTGTTCTACAGATTGAATGTCTTCCCGATCACGGTGCCGCCGCTTCGCGACCGGGTGGAGGACATTCCTCTGCTGGTGTGGCATTTCGTCGACCAGTTCAATACGACGTTCGAGCGCCGGTTCGATTCGATCCGCGCCGGCGACATGACGGCGCTGCAGCTGTACAACTGGCCGGGGAACATCCGCGAGCTCCGTAACGTCGTCGAACGCGCGATGATCCTCGCGACCGGCAAGGAGTTGACGATTCCGTTGCCGGAGCCGACCGGCGGTGCTCGCTCCTCCAGCTCACGGCTGGAGGATATCGAGCGCGATCACATACGCCGCATCCTCGACGCAACCGGGTGGCGCATTCGCGGCGCCGGAGGGGCGGCCGACCGGCTCGGACTCGCGCCGACGACCCTCGAGTCGCGCATGATCAGGCTCGGGCTCTCGCGACAGCACGGATCCGGGTGATCAACGGCGGGCCGGAGCTTCCCCCAAATCTCGGACCAAGGGTCCGCTATTTGGGAGGACGCCCGCCGGAGTCACTTCCTACGGGCAACGCGAAGTGGGTTGATCCCGCACGAAATTCCGGAGTTTTACGTCTCCATGCGAACAATTCGGACGATCCTCCGGCGGCACGTAGGTTGCCTCGCTTGAGGCCATACCCTCGGAGGCCGAGCGCCGGCATCGCTCGACCCGTTGTTCGAGAGCACAGGTAGGATCATGCAGACTCCCCAGTCGCCACTGAGAACATTCGACACTTTTGATACGGCCGACACCGCAGCCGCGCCGCCACCGCAGGTTCACGGGCCCGCAATTGGACACGACGCGATCGCCGGCCAGAGTGCGGCGCTCGCTCGCGCCCTCGAACAGGTAGAGCGCGTTGCCGCCACCGATTCGACGGTGCTGCTGCTCGGAGAAACCGGCACCGGCAAGGAACTGTTTGCGTCGCGCATCCACGAGTTGAGCTCACGCCGGCACCGGCCGATGGTCTGTCTCAACTGTGCCGCCATCCCGGCGACGCTGATCGAGAGCGAGTTGTTCGGGCGCGAGAAAGGCGCCTACACAGATGCCATCGACCGGCAGGTCGGCCGATTCGAGCTGGCCGATCGGTCGACGATCTTTCTCGACGAGATCGGTGAATTGCCGGCAGACGTGCAGGTGAAGCTGCTGCGCGTGCTCGAGGAACGGCAGATCGAACGGCTTGGCAGCGTCAAGTCCATTCACATCAACGCGCGGATCATCGCGGCCACCAATCGCAGCCTGGAGCAGCGCACCGCCGAGGGGGAGTTCCGGTCGGACCTGTTCTACCGGCTCAACGTGTTCCCGATTCGCGTGCCGCCGCTGCGTGAACGAGTCGAGGACATTCCCATCCTGGTCTGGCGGTTCATCGAGGAGTTCTCACCGAAGTTCGACAAGCAGATTGCTGAAGTGCGTCCCGAGACCATGGCGGCGCTGCAACGCCACTCGTGGCCCGGCAACATTCGCGAGCTGCGCAACGCGGTCGAGCGCGCGATGATCCTCGCCAACGGGCCTCGGCTGGCCGTGCCGATTCCTGCACCGCTCGGCGCGACTGCGGGCGGCCTGAGACTGATCGATGTTCAACGAAATCACATCCGGAAGGTGCTCGAGACGGCGAACTGGCGCGTGCGCGGTCCTCGTGGTGCGGCCGATCGGCTTGGACTGAGGCCCACGACTCTCGAAACCCGAATGGCGAAGCTGGGGCTCACGCGCCCGAAGGCGTCGTGAACCCCGCGCCGGCGCTGAGGATTTGACGACTACGGACGGACCGACACGGCGGATGTGAGCTGAAACTGCAGGCGGGTTTCCGCCGCGAGCTTCAGGTGTTCTTCGCCGCCGCTGGCCACGGCAGCTCCGGTCACGCCGCCGATCGCCGCGCCAATGGCCGCGCCTTCCCCACCACCCGCGATACCGCCGACGATCGCGCCCAGACCGGCGCCGCCCCCGACTTTACGCGCGGTGCGCTTGCCTTCACCTTTGCCCTTGGTCTCGACGTACGTCGTGGCCACTTCGTAGACCATGCCTCCGAACCGGAACGAGTGCAGTTTGAGCGAGATCTTGTCGCTGCCCTTCATCGAGCCGGACTGCTGCACATGCACCGCCTGAAGGGTGGCTGTCGCGCCACGTGGAATGACGATCGAGCCGTTGACCAGGATCGGATCGTCCACGACACCCTTGAAGAGCTGACCGGCCGCTGACGCGTCCACGTCGATCGCTTCGGACAGGCGAACCGCCATCATGGTGCCGGCAGGAACCAATACCGCTGCCTTCGCGGCTGGGGCAGCAGCCGGGGCGGCGGCCGCGGGCTTAGCCGCAGGCGCCGCGGCCGGAGGTGCGGGTGGTTTGGGTGGAGTGCGCGCCGTGAACTCGACGGCGACCGCCTGCTCCAGCGGAATCTCGGAGACCTGTCCGCTGTCGAGCAGCAGGCGGAGGGTCTTGCTGTCGGCGCCGATGAACATACCCTGGACCGTCTTGCCGCCCTTGAGCCGAACGGTGTCGGCGGTGAGCGGAGTCACCGCCGTCACCGCGAGAAGAAGAAGCGCGGCACTCCATCGCATGCGATTCACTTGTCACCTCCTGGCGACCGGCGGTGCGATCGGCAGCGCGGCGGAGATCTGCAGATCGATCAGCAGCAACAGCTGCTGCTCGACTTGCAGGTACCTCATGGCCGTACGTGGCGAGAGCGCCGTCTTCACCTTCTCGTAATATTTGGCTTTCACCGCCTGCCGCTGCGACTCGAGCTCGAGCGCGCGGCCGGCGAGGTTGTCGGCACCCGCATCGGTGAGCGTCTCGTACTGCCTGGCATAGTCGGCGATCAGCGCCATGCGCTGATCGCCAAGCTTCGCCATCTCCGAGTCGTACTCGCGGTAGATCGGCCAGAACTTCGCGTCTTCTGCCTCGGTGAATCCCATCACCTCGGTGAGAATGGCGATCTTCTCCGCTCGCACATCGCTCCGGAGCAGCTCCGCGTAAGCGGTGAGATTGAGCGACTTCGTCGCATCACTTACCTGCGCACCGCCAGACTGGCCGTGCAGCCCGAAACCGCAGACCACGAGCAGCACGCCTGTCGCCACCATTCGCCGCATGTCCGTCCTCCTCTCGCCGCGAGCTATGTCTTCACCTTCGGCGGATAGTTCTTGAAAATCTTCTTCACCGCGCTGGCGATGCTCTTGTCACGCTTCTCCGGCTTGGCCTGCGTGTCGACTTCCTTCACGCCCATTCCGCGCCATGCGAGCTGCCCGGCCTTGGCGTCAGCCATGTCGATGACCAGAGTGCCCTTCAGGATGTCGCGCACCTGGGTCGTCGTCATGCCGCCCATACCGCCGCCCCATCCCCAGCCATAGGCGCCATAGCCGCCGCCATAGCCGCTGCTGTAGGTTGAGATGTCCTTCTCCTTGTCGAAGGCAATGTGGTAGACGACGAAGACGTCGGGGTTCGAGGCCGCCTGGGTGAACCCCCTGGCCGCAAGCTCCGTGTCAATTGCGGCGACGATGCGCTGATCGATCAGCGGCTGCCCGACTGGCGTGCCGTCCTTGTGCGCGTAGGTCTTGAACGCAGCGAAGTTGGCGGTCTTGTTGTAGTCGTAGCTGACCTTCTGAGCGAGAAGCAATGCGGGTGCGAGCAGCACCGCGACGGCGGCGGTCATGAGTTTCGGAGACATAGATCCTTCCTCTTCAAGAACGGTGAGACCAGATTGCCATTGAGTAGCGACACGCGTGCGGGTGCAATCGCCGAGCCGCGATCAGGCACTGGCATTCGGGGATTGCTCGCGGGTCCTGCCTCGCGGGGCCACGTAGAACCGCACGGGATTCCGGAGTGCCTCCGATGCCGTGGAGGACTGCCGCACATTCTCCGGAGGCCGACAGGTGACAGCGGCAACCGACGCCGTGAATTCGATGCGTAGCGCGCCGTCTTCAGGGCGGCACATTCCCTGCTGTTGCGCTCACCGGCGCACCCCCGCTGTACGACAAAGTAGTGCCGAAGTAGTGCAGCCGTTCAGGGCTGCCAAAGTACTGCAGGCGCTCAAAGGCTCCTAAGGAAGACGACCATGAAACTCGACATGTCCGGCCACCGTGTTCTCGCCGCCCTCCTGGCGCTGAGTATTGCGATGCCGGCGCCGGCAACGGTGCTCGCAGCCGCGTCCCAGGCCCCGGCCGCCCCAAAGCCTGCCGCGCCCGCCACGACACCCGCAGCGAAGCCCGCGGCAGCCGCAGTCAAGCCGGCCACAGCGGCACCCAAGACAGCGCCGATCGATGGCCAGTGGCCGCGCGTGCTCGACGTCACAGGCGGCGGCACCCTGCTCGTGTATCAGCCACAGGTGGCCAGCTGGGAGAAGCAGTCGCACATCGTCGCGTTCAGCGCGGTCTCCTACCGCGCCACGACCGCCGAGAAGCCGGCCGTCGGATCCATCAAGCTGGAAAGCGACACGAAAGTCGCGCTCACCGAACGCCTGGTGAGCTTCGATCCGATGAAGATCGTCGAAGCCAACTTCCAGACGCTGCCAAAGGAGTCGGTGCGCGACATCGTCTCCAAGATCGAGCAGTCGATGTCGACAGAAACGCGGGTGATTGCGCTCGATCGCGTGCTCGCCAACCTCGACGCGAGTTCGATCGTCGTCAAATCGGTCGAGGGCATCAAGGCGGATGCACCGACGATCTTCTACAGCGAGTCACCGGCGGTCATCGTCAATCTCGATGGCGAGCCGGTCTGGAGCCCGATCAAGGACAACGATCTGAAGTTCGCCGTCAACACCAACTGGGATCTGTTCCAGCACGTGCCCTCTTCCACCTATTACCTGAGGAACAACACCAGCTGGCTGAAGAGCAAGGACGTTAAGGGACCCTGGTCGGCGGCCGGCACACTGCCCGACAGCTTCAAGAAGCTGCCGGCCGATGACAACTGGAACGACGTGCGCGCGAACCTGCCGGGCAAGGCGGTCGCCGCAGCGGCCGTGCCCAAGGTGTTCACGAGTTTCCAGCCGGCGGAACTGATTCTCCTGACCGGTCCTCCTAAGTACTCGGCGGTCGCCGGCACCGGCCTGATGTGGGTCAGTAACACGGAGAGCGACGTCTTCAAGCAGAACAAGACGTTCTACTACCTGGTCGCGGGACGGTGGTTCTCGGCGGAGGCCTTCACCGGGCCGTGGACATTTGCCACTCCGTCGATGCCTGCCGACTTCAAGAAGATTCCGCTCGAGCATCCGCGATCGCGCGTGCTGGCATCGGTGCCGGGCACCGATCGAGCCGCCGAAGCAGTACTGCTGGCGCAGATTCCACAGACAGCGCGGGTGAACAAAAAGGAGATGAAGGCGCCCGACGTCGCCTTCCAGGGAAATCCTGAGTTCGTACCGATCGAATCGACAACCGTGCAGCGTGCCGCCAATTCCGACAAGGACATCTTCAAAGTCGGTGATGCGTACTACATGTGCTACCAGGGGGTGTGGTTCACGAGTAAGACCAGCACCGGCCCGTGGGAAGTCGCCAGCTCGGTTCCCGAGCAGATCTATCAGATCCCCGTCAGCTCACCCGCGCATCACGTCACCTATGTGACGGTCGAAGACAACGATGACGAGTGGGTCACGTACGCTGCGGCCGCAGGCTACACCGGGATGATGGTGGCCTGGGGGTGCACGGTCTGGGGCACCGGCTATTACTACCCGCCTTACATCGGCTACGGCGGCTACTACCCGTATTACTACGGGCACTTCCCTACTTACGGATATTCCGCTTTTTACAACCCGTGGACCGGCGCATACGGCCGAAGCGCGGGGGTGTATGGACCGTACGGCGGTGCCGGTGTTGGCGCTCGGTACAACCCGCGGACGGGTACATATGCGCGCGGTGCGGCTGCGTACGGCCCGTATGGCGCTCGCGGAGTCGCGCAGGCCTACAACCCGCGCACCGGCACTTACGCCGCCACCCGGCAAGGCTCCAATGTCTACGGCAGCTGGGGATCGACCGCGGTGCAGCGCGGCGACGACTGGGCCAAAACCAATCGCTACACCAACCGGCAGACGGGCAACACCACGCGGACCGTCAGGACCGACGAAGGTAGTGCGGTGACCCGGCGCGGTGCAAACGGTGGCGCGGTTGGCGTCGGCAACGAAGGAAACATCTACGCCGGCAACGACGGCAATGTCTATCGGCGACAGGACGGGAGCTGGCAGAAGGCCGAGAACGGCGGCTGGTCGGACACGGGCCGCCAGCAGGGTGACGTGGCGCGCCCAACCGACCGCGCGACTACGCGGCAACCAGCCGCCGGGACCGCCGGCACCGCCACCGATCGCGGAACGATGGATCAACTGAACCGCGATGCCGCGGCACGTACCGAAGGAGCCAAGCGCACCGGCGACTACGGGAATTACAAGAGCGGCAGCGGCACGAGCGGGACCGGGAGCTATCGCGGCGGCAGCGGGAGCTCGCGGCCAAGCGGTGGTGGGTCTCGCAGCGCTCCGCGCGGCGGCGGCGGCGGACGACGGCGGTAGTGGCTGGACCTGAAACCATCATGCATCTCAATATTCAATCGATCGTGCTCGGCGTCTTGATCAGTGCCGCAATGTTCCCAGGTGCCGCGTACGCGCAAGACACGCGCGAAGCGGAATGGACCGGCGAGCAGCAGAGCAAGGCAGCGGCGGCCAAACCGTACGAACCGAGCGGGGCCGAGAAGTGGCTGACGACGTTCAGACGCGAACTGCTGGACCAGCCGGGAGGGTTGTACCCCTACTTCGCCAGCGTCTACAGCGGCGGCGGCTTCACGCTCGGTGCCGGGTACCGCACCTACCTGACCGATCGCACCCATGCGGACGTCAAGGGGCTCTATTCGCTCAAGGGCTACTACTTACTCGAGCTGTCCACCGATTCGTGGGGGCACGCCGATGGGCGCGTCGACTTCCACGCCCGCGGCGGCGTGCTCGATGCGAAACAGGTCGCCTATTACGGGATCGGCAACGAAACCCCGAACGTGATCTCGAACTTCCGGATGAAGGAGTGGTACATCGGCGGCGAGGCACAGGCGCGTCCGGTGTGGCCGGTCGTCTTCGGTGGGGCAATCACCTACGAGGATTACTCGCTGCTCCAGGGCGAGGGCACCTCACCGTCCATCGAGCAAAGCTTCACGCCGGTGACGGCACCTGGTCTCGGGGTCGATCCGACATACGTGCACGCATCGGCGTCGGCCGGACTCGACTCACGGCCATCGCCCGGATATGCACGGCACGGCGGACTCTACCAGGTCACGTATCACTCCTACACCGATCAGGACAGCGTCTACAGCTTCGACCGCATCGACGGCGAGATCGTTCAGCACATCCCGATCCTCCGCGAGAACTGGGTGATTTCGCTGCACGGATTCACGCAGGCCACGCTCAACAGCGAGGACCAGGTGCCGTATTTCCTGATGCCCTACATGGGGAGCGGCAGTACATTGCGCGCCTATCCAAGCCGGCGATTCCGCGACCGCAGCACGCTGCTGATGTCTGGAGAGTTCCGCTGGATTCCCAACCGCATGTTTCTCGATATGGCGATCTTCTACGACACCGGGAAGGTCTCACCGCGCTGGAACGATCTGAACCTCAAAGACCTGAACAGTGATTTCGGCATCGGCGTACGCTTCCACTCACCACTCGCGACACCGCTGCGGGTCGAGCTGGCGAAGGGATCCGAAGGATACCGGCTCGTGTTTGCCGGCAGTGCCTCGTTCTGATCGGAAAAATCATGCGCCGACATCATCATCTTCTCGCGTCCACGGTCTTCTGCGTCAGCGGTGCGCTGTTTGTCCTCTCGGCGTCGCCGCGAGGTGCAACCGTCAAGTTCTATCGAGACGATCCGATGCAGCGGGAGCCGGAGTCACAGGACGCGTCCCACGTTCAGAAGTGGGACATCGACCTGTTCTGGGACCTCGCCGAAAATCTGTTCGCCAACCCGGGGGACCGCGCCGAGAACGTGCGCGCGCGCAACGTCAACACGGTTGACGAAGTACCGGATTCCAACTGGTTCACCAACCGGATCATGACGCGTCCCCTGACGATCGAACAAGCCGCTCGTGGACCGCTCGAGGGCAGCGGTCCTGCGCCCGGTGTGTGGTCGGTGGTCCAGCCGAAAGAGGCGGGCTTCGCTCCCGGCTTCATAATGCGCGACGCGCAGGGGGGCCTGTGGTTCGTATCGTTCGATGCCAGGGGCTTCCCGGAGGCTGCGACCGGCGCCATCCTGGTGGCCAACAAGATCTTCTGGGCGCTTGGCTACTGGCAGGTGGAAAACTTCCTGGTCAGCGTCAATCCATCGTCGCTGGCAATCGCCGACACCGCGTCGGTCAGAACTCCGGCGGGTTCGCAACGCCGGATGACACAGCGCGACATCGCCGGTGTGCTGCGGCGTTCGAACCCCAGCGCCGACGGTACCTACCGCGCCATCGCCGCCCGCGCCGTGCCCGGCCGCACGATCGGCGGCTTCCGCTACTACGGTACCCGGCCCGATGATCCGAACGACATCATCCCGCACGAACATCGGCGCGAGTTGCGCGCCCTCAAGGTCTTCGGCGCCTGGACCAACCTGGTCGACATGAAGGCCGGCAACACGCTCGATTCGGTGGTCACCGACAACGGCAAGGAGGTCGTACGTCATTACCTGCAGGACGTCGGCTCGACCTTCGGCACCGGCGCCAACGGGCCGCGCGAGTATGACGAAGGGTGGGAGCACCTCTTCGAGTCGGATGTCATGTGGAAGCGGATGCTGACGCTGGGGTTCTTCCTCAAGCCCTGGCAGACCGTTCCGTACGAGAAGAACGAGGGCATCGGCCGGTTCGAGGGGGCGCAGTTCGTGCCGCAGGAGTGGAAACCACGGGTGCCGACGGCGGCCTTCCGGCGCGCACGCGCGGACGACAGCTTCTGGGCGGCGCGACGCGTGATGGCCTTTTCTGACGACATGATCCGGGCGCTTGCACTCGAGGGGCATTATGCTGATCCCGCGGCGCCGAAGCTGCTCGCCGACGTGCTGATCCAGCGGCGCGACGCGATCGGCCGTGCCTACCTCAACGGGATCAATCCCGTGGTGGGATTCGCACTTGACCCGTCGGGTACGCTCACTTTCAACAACGCGGCGGTCGACGCCAACGTTGGTGCCGAGCCAGCCGGCGGCTACGTCGTCGATTGGGCCGTGCTCGACAACACCACCGGCGGGACGACACCGATCGGATCACCGGCGACCGTCGACGGACACCGCGCCACCGCGCCGTCAACATTGCCTTCGACGCCAGGTGCGTTCGTGATGGTGCGTGTGGCCGCAACCGACCAGAAGCAGCCGTCGTGGACCGTTCCCGTCCGCGCGTACTTCCGGCGCGACGCGGGCAAGTGGACGCTGGTGGGCGTCGAGCGCACGCCGGTGGGACTGGTGGAGCCGCCGCGATGAACAGACCCACGCGGCGCGTCGGGCCCTCGCTCGCACGGTGGTCCATGCTGGCAGCGATGATCTCCGCCGTCGGTGGCGTCCATGCGATCGCGCAGAAGGTCGAGATCAAAACCAACAAAGATGACACGGCGGATTTCTCGTCCGTGCGGACTTACGCATGGTTGCCGCCGGCGCCGATCGTCCAGAACACCGCGCCCGATTCGCTGCGCAATCCGACGCTCTCACAAGAAGCGCTGGGCCCGGCCATCACCGCCGCCGTCGACCGCGAGCTCACGGCGCGTGGCCTCGTCCAGGCGCCACCGGACGTGGCCGACGTTCACGTCGCCTACTTCGCCGCGCTGGGCATGGGCTTCTCGCAAACCTACCTCGGCGAGTACTACGGCTACATCACCGGCTGGGGGGCACCCGTTGCTTTAGGAGCGGCGCCGAGCACTTCGACCACGATCTACGAGAAGGGGACGGTGCTGGTCGACGTCGTGAACCGTTCGGCCAAACGCGTCGTCTGGCGTGGCACCGCCGTCACCCGTATTCAGCACGAACACACGCTCGAGAAGCGGGTCACGCGAATCAACGACGGCGTCGAGCGGATGTTTCGGGATTTTCCTGTCCGCCGCGTGAAGAAGTGAGGAAATGGCTGGCGGACCTGGCTCGACGAAGATCCTGACTGCACGGAACGATCGGTCGCCGCTCGAGCGCGCGCTCGGCGTGTTCACGGACGTGCATGCCGGCGAGGGGCTCACGGCTCTCCTGCTGGCGCTGAACGTATTCCTGATCCTCATGGCGTATTACGTCCTGAAGCCGGTGCGCGAGGCATTGATCCTGGGCGGCGGCTCGCCCGAGCTGAAAAGTTATATGTCGGCGGTCCAGGTGGGGGTCCTGCTGGTGCTGGTGCCCGCCTACGGCAAGCTGGTCGCCAAGCTGCCGCGCATGCGATTGATCAACGTCGTGACCGGGTTGTTCGCCGCGTGTCTGCTCGCGTTCTATTTTGCGGCGCAGGCCGGGCTGTCGATCGGCATCGTGTTCTTCCTCTGGATCGGCATCTTCAACCTGATGATCGTCGCGCAGTTCTGGTCCTTTGCCAACGACGTCTACACGAAGGACCAGGGCGAGCGTCTCTTTGCGATCGTCGGCTTCGGCGCCTCGCTCGGCGCCGTCGTCGGAGCTAGGCTCGCCGGCGGCCTGATCGAGCCGATCGGCATCAATCCGCTGCTGCTCCTCGGCGCCCTGGTGCTCGGCGTGCAGGTGCTGATCACCAATTGGATCGACGCTCGTGAACGTGAGCACCGGCGCACACGTGCGGCGGTCGAGCCCGCACGGAAGCCGCCCTCCGGGAAAAATGCGTTCGCGATGGTGTTTCAGACGAGGTACCTGCTGCTCATCGCCCTGATGCTGATGCTCCTCAACTGGGTGAACACCACCGGCGAATACATCCTCGGCAGCATCGTCGACCAGGCGGCCGGCAAGGCGGTGCTGGCCGGTTCGTCGCTCTCGAAGGGAGAACTGATCGGGACGTTCTACTCGAAGTACTTCCTGATGGTGAACGGGCTCGGCCTGGTGCTGCAGCTGTTCGTCGTCTCGCGCATCGTCAAGCACTGGGGCGTGCGGTGGGCGGTGATGATCCTGCCGGCCCTGGCGTTTGTCGGCTACAACGTGCTGGCGTTCCTCCCGGTGCTGACCGCGGTGCTGGCGGCGAAGGTGGTCGAGAACTCGATTGACTACTCGCTCAACAACACCGTGCGGAACATGCTCTTCCTCCCCTGCACCTACGAACAGAAGTTCAGCGCCAAGCAGGCGATCGATTCGTTTTTCGTGCGGATGGGTGACGTGCTGTCCGCGCTCCTGGTCTTCGTCGGCACCACCATGCTGGGTCTGTCGCCGCGTGGCTTTGCCGGCTTCAGCGTAGTGCTGGTGGCAGTGTGGCTGGTACTCGCCTGGCACGTCGGCCGGACCTACGCCGCTCTGACCGAGCCGACAGTTCTGCCGCAACGAGCGGCGTAAGCGTTAAGGAAGGAAATGCCGTGGCGATCGTGAACATTCATGAGGACGTGATCCATGCGATCGAGAGCGCGAAGGCGGATCTCAACCGCGCTCTGATCGAACTCGATCGCCTGCCGACCTTCGATGCAGCCGCAGTCGCCTTCGTGGCGCATGCGATGAGCAATTACATGCACGTGAACGAGGCGGTGCTGGACCAGCTGCGGGCGGCACTCGCGGGGCATCCCGATCCGGAGGTGGTCGGCTGGGTCGATGCACTGCAGCGGGTAACCGACATGGCGCACCAGACGGTCGGGCGGCTGTTGAGGGTTTACGAACCAGCGCAGATACCGCTGAAGTTCGAGTACGCGCGACTGGAGCGCTTGATCGAGCGCGCCTGCGCGTATCACCAGGCGAGCGCCGCCGCCAAGCAGGTCGAGATCATCTGCCGGTATCCCGGCGATCTGCCCGAGGTATGGGGCGATCGAGTGGCGATCGCGGTGATCGCCGACAACCTGCTCTCGAACGCGGTCAAGTTTTCGCCTCCCGGGCACCGGATCAACGTTACGCTCGCACCCGGGCCGGGCGGCGCCGTGTGCAGCGTGCGCGACTACGGACCCGGACTCACGCCTCTCATGCAGGTGCGCGCGTTCGAACGTGGTGAAGTGCCGGGCCACCCGGGGCCGACGGCCGATCATCCCGCCGGCCTTGGATTGCTGGTCGCGAAGGCATTTGTCGAACGAATGCATGGCCGCCTCTGGTCCGAGAGCGAGCCGGGCAAGGGGGCATGCTTCTCGTTTCGAATCCCGTACGCGCCGGTTGAACCCGAGAAGCCGAAATGATCGGTCCTCTGCCCGTGGTCGGGGGCTCAACCTGCTGCGACATCATGCGACACAGCCGCGATCTGGTTGACCGAATAGGCCGGCATCGGCGCTGGATAGCCAGCGGCAGTGAAGCTTTCCCGTATCAACCGGTTCGTGTCGAAGTAGACCTGCCAGTAGTCCGCGTTCGCGCAATACGGCCGCACGCACAGGACCGGCCCCGCCGGGGTGAACTGCAGCACGTCCACCTCCGGCGATGGATTGGAAAGAACATGAGGGATCCGCGGCAGCCGTTCCTTCAAGAGTCCGATGGCATGCTGGTGGTCCACGGCGTTGCTGATGGTGGCCGTGAGGTCCACCCGGCGAAAAAGATTCGCCGAGAAGTTCTGAATGTTGTCGCCGAAGATCTTGTTGTTGCCCACGATTGTTCGCACGTTGTCGGGCGTGTTGATGGTCGTGCCGAACAGGCCGATCTCGTCCACCGTTCCCGTCACGCCGCCGGCACTGACGAAGTCGCCGACCTTGAACGGACGCAGGAACACGAGGAATGCGCCGGCGGCGAAGTTCGCCAGCAGTCCTCCCCAGGCCACTCCGACGGCGACGCCGCCTGCGGCGATCAGCGCTGCGAACGTGGTCGTCTCGACGCCGAAGAAGCCAAGCAGCGCGACCACCAGGGCGATGTTCAGGATGACGGAGAGCCCCGTCTGCATGTAGCGGGTCAGCGTCACGTCGAAGTGCTGCCGGGTCAGCGCCGTGCCGACCATGCGAATCGCCAGTCCAATCAGCCAGCGTCCAGCGATCCAGAGGACGACGGCACCAGCGACTTTCCACGCCAGCGCAGTCAGGGTGGCGGTAGTGGCGGCGGTCATGACATTCAGATCCATCTCGGTTCTCCTGGAAGTAGCGTCGGCCTGAACGTTCATCCATCTTCCGTGCCGTTGAGAACGGCGGCGGTGGCAGCGCCAGCATCGGGCTGCGGACTCGGACGACCCACGCGCGCAGATCGACGGATTCCGTTCGTAAACCCAAACGCGTCGTGAGGTGAGGATGACGTCAGGCAACCACAAACACACGGACGGGCCAGAGCAACAGGGCTTCATCGCACGGTGTACCGTGCTCCTTGTCGCGGTTGCGTGCGCGCAGCTCGCCTGCACGAAGGGCCCTGAAGCGGGCCCATCGTCCG
>Ga0126305_10000680_pt1 | contig 14636 bp, 13 predicted proteins | sample Plot26_FD_92536 | JGI IMG/M metagenome (GOLD analysis project Ga0126305, IMG submission 92536) | Serpentine soil microbial communities from UC McLaughlin Reserve, CA, USA - Plot26 | ecosystem: Environmental > Terrestrial > Soil > Grasslands | place: USA: UC McLaughlin Reserve, Lake County... | reverse complement strand
CGGGGTTGGCCACGAGCTCGTCGGGGTCGTAGCCGCGGGCGGGCAGGCCGACGCCGATCACGAAGTCGACGCCGGCGGCGCGGGCGTGCTCGCCGACCGCATGGTGGTAGCCGGCCGAGCCGGGTCCGAGCTCGCCCATCTCGCCGAGAACGGCGACGGTCCGCTCGGCCCCGAGGCCGGCGAGGTGGTCGAGCGCCGCGCGCATCGACACCGGGTTGGCGTTGTAGCAGTCGTTCACGAGGACGATCCCGCCGGGGAGCTCGAGCCGCTCACCGCGGAAGCGGCTGAATCCTATGCTCGCAGCGCGGTCGGCCATCCCGGCGAGGTCGGCGCCGAGGGCGACGCCGGCAGCGATTGCCGCCAGGGCGTTGGTGAGGTTGTGCGCCTCGGTGAAGGGAAAGTGGAAGGTCTGCTCCCCGAGCGGGGTTGAGATCGAGGCTTCCGTTACCCCCTCGACGATGTTCACGATCGTCGCCTCGACGTCGCCACCCGGGCCGAAGCGCAGCAGCTTCGGTGCCCGCTCCAAGTGCGGCTCCAGCTCCCCGGCCTCTACCGGCGCCACCGCAGTGCCGCCGGGCGGCAGGTCGTCGAGGATCTCCGCCTTCGCCGCCGCGATCGCTTCAACCGAGCCGAGCAGCTCAACGTGGACCGGACCGACGTTGGTGATCACCGCCACCTGCGGCTCGGCGATGCCGGCGAGCACGGCGATCTGTCCCCTGCCCCGCATCGCCATCTCCAGCACCAGCAGGTCGGTCTCCTCGGGCGCTTCGAGGATCGTCAGCGGCAGCCCGATCTCGGTATTGAGGTTCTCCCGGTTGGCGTGGACGCGGCCGGGCAGAAGCGCGCGGGAGATGTCCTTGACTGAGGTCTTGCCGACCGAGCCGGTGACCCCGACCACACGAGCGCCGAGCGAACGCCGATAGGCGCGAGCGAGCGCCTGCATCGCCGCCAGCGGGTCCTCGACGACGAAGACCCACCCGCGGCGTTCGTCCTTTATCGGCATATCCCCGGCAAAGGACGAACGCCACTCGGGGGAGACGACCGCGCCCCAGGCTCCGGACTCGATCGCGGCTGGGGCGAACTCGCCGCCGTTGCGGTTGGCGCCCTTGAGGCCGAAGAAGAGATCTCCGGGGCCCGCGTCGTCGGAGGCGATCACCGCGCGCCGCGGCGAACCCGGCTCGCCCTCGACGACCACCTCCGCCCCCATCGCGGAGGCGATCTCCTGAGGCGTCAGCTTCACGCTGGGCTGCCCAGCTTCCAGAGCTCCTCGCGGGCGACCTCGCGGTCGTCGAAGGGAATCTTGCGCCCGTTCTCGAACTCCTGCCCCTGCTCGTGGCCCTTGCCGGCGATGACGACGATGTCGCCCGGCTCGGCCCGCCCGAGAGCCAGCGCGATCGCGGCGCGGCGGTCGACGACGACCTCGAGCTCGGCGGCGCCCTCGGCGCCGGACGCGACTTCGCCGACGATCGCCTCTGGGTCCTCGGAGCGCGGGTTGTCGGAGGTGATCACGGTCAGGTCCGAGAGCTCGGCTCCCGCCCGTCCCATCTTCGGCCGCTTGTCGCGGTCACGATCGCCGCCGGCGCCGAAGACGGAGATCACCTTCCCCTCGGCGAGGCGGCGGGCGGCCTGCAACACGTTCTCCAGCGAGTCGGGCGTATGGGCGTAGTCGACGAGGACGGTGAAGCCCTGGCCCTCGTCGATCGGCTCGAACCGCCCCGGCACCCGGCCCGCGCGGGCGAGGCCGGCGGCGGCGATCTCCGAGCCGACTCCCATCGCCTCCGCCGCCGCGAAGGCGCCGAGGGCGTTGGCGACGTTGAAGTGCCCCGGCAGCGCCGTTCGCAGATCGATCTCGCCGACGCAGAAGCTGGCGCCGCCGGCGTCGAAGCTGACCTCGCGGGCGCTGTAGTCGGCCTCGGCGCCCTCGGCGGAGAAGGTGACGCACTCGAATTCGTCGGCGAGCCGGCGGCCATAGGGGTCGTCGACGTTGACGATCGCCGTCTTCGGCTCCATCTCGAAGAGCTTGCGCTTGGCGAGGAAGTAGTCCTCCATGTCGGCGTGGAAGTCGAGGTGGTCCTGGGTGAGGTTGGTGAAGATCGCGACCTCGAAGTGGATCGCGTCGGCTCGGTGCAGGGTCATCGCGTGCGAGGAGACCTCCATCACGCAGGCCTCGTCGCCGCCCTCGAGCATCGCCCGGAAGGTCGCCTGCAGCTCGATCGCCTCCGGCGTCGTCCGCACCACTTCCTTCTCCACCCCGCCGACGACCTGCTTCACAGTTCCCAGCAGCCCGCAGGGGAAGTTCGCCGCCTTGAGGACCTCCTGGACCAGGAACGCCGTAGTCGTCTTCCCGTTCGTCCCAGTCACCCCGACCATCCGCAACTCCGCCGTCGGATCCCCCCAGAACCGAGCCGCCAAAGGCGCCATAGCCGCCCGCGAATCCCCCACCAAAACCTGCGGCACATCCAGTTCCGTCAGCTCCCGCTCCACCACCAGCGCCGCCGCACCTTCCTCCACCGCCCGAGCCCCAAACTCATGCCCATCGACCTTCTCCCCAACCACGCAAAAGAACAAGGTCCCCGGCTCCACCTTGCGACTGTCATAAGCAAGATCCCGAACCTCAACTGAGCCATCGCCAACAACTCGCGCCCCCGCCAACTCCGCCACCAACTCCGCCAGTCTCATCATCCGGAAAGAAATTCTATGGAGGGAGTCGGGTGTCCCCTGAACGACCGGCGTCCTGATTTTCGCACTGACCACTCGGCGAGAGACATCGACTTAAAGGCGAAAATCCCAGGGAGAGAAGGGGACACCCGGCTCCCTCCCCATCCAAGGATCATTCCTGAGGCACGCCGAGATAAGGCAGAGCAAATTCCGCGATCTGCCCAAACGCCGGAGCCGCCACCGACCCACCGTAGATTTCCCCCTGCGGCTCGTCGACGATCACCGCCGCCAGCAGCCGTGGATTGTCGGCCGGCGCAAAGCCGATGAAGGAGGCGACGAAGTTCGTCTCCGAGTAGGTCCCGTCTTCGGCTTTCTCCGCGGTTCCGGTCTTTCCGGCAAGGGTGTAGCCAGGGACGCTGACCTCGGAGGCCGTTCCGCCCGGCGCCAGCACCCCCTCGAGCATTTCCCGGATATCCGCCGCGTTCTTGGGTGAGATCACGCGCTTGCCCTTCGGCTCGTTCACCGGTTCGTCGCCGATCTGCTTGACCAGCTGCGGCGGCCGCAGCATGCCGCCGTTGGCGATCGCCGTGTAGCCGGCGACCATCTGGATCGGCGTCACCGAAAGGCCCTGTCCCATCGCCTCGTTGCCGAGAGTCGAACCGGAGTACTGGTCGAGGTCGAGCAGCAGCCCCTGCTCCTCGGCCGGGTACTGGATCCCGGTGGGACGGCCGAAGCCGAAGCGGCGGATCCACTTGTCGAATTTCTCGGCCCCGACTTCGAGCCCGATCGTCGCCGCCCCCACGTTCGAGGAGTGGGCGAGGATCGTCGCCACGCTCATCGTTTCGGTGCCGCGCGGGTGCGAGTCTTCGATCGTCCGGTCGGCGACCTGGAGCACCGGCGGCAGGACGAATTCGCTCGTCGGCGTCACTTTCTTTTCCTCCAACGCCGCGGCGACGGTGAAGGCCTTGAAGGTGGAGCCGGGCTCGTAGGTGAAGCCGGTCGCCTTGTTGAGCAGGTCGTCGTTGCTGACTTCGGAGAGGTCGGCGGGGTTGACGGGCGGCCAGTTCGCCATCGCCAGCACCTGCGAGGTGCGCGGGTCGACGACGATCGCCGTCGCGCCCTTCGGCGAATACGCTTCGCCGACGCCGGCCAGCGCCCGTTCGGTTTCGCGCTGGATCAGCGGGTCGAGCGTCAGCTGGACGTCTTCGCCGTCCTCGGCCTCGTCGATCGTTTCCAGCCGGATCGGCTCGCCGAGAGCGTCGTTGACGATCCGCCGCTCGCCGTCCTCGCCGCCGAGCACGTCTTCCTCGCCCGCCTCGAGGCCGGTCAGCCCCTCGTTTTCGGAACCGACGGCGCCGATCACCTGCCCCGCCATCTCGCCCTGTGGATAGGCGCGGCGGCTGTCGGGAAGCTGGCCGATCCCTTCGATGTCGAGCGCTTTCACCTTCGCCGCAGTGCCGAGGTCGGCTTTCTTCGCCAGGTAGGAGAAGCCCCCTTCGGCGGTCAGCGCTTCCAGCACGTCGCCCTTGGGCTGGTCGAGGATGGGAGCCAGTCGAGCCGCCGCGGCCGGCGGGTTCTTCACCTGGTAGGGGGTGGCGAAGATCGTCGCCGCATCTTCAGAGGCGGCGAGCTTGTTACCGCTGCGGTCGAGGAGGTCACCGCGCAGCCCGGGCACCGTGACGACTTCGGTCTGCTGGTAGGACGCCTCGGAGGCGAGGCTCGCGCCCTGCACCCCCTGCAGCCAGAAGGCGCGGCCGACGATGAGAAGGAAACAGAGGAGGAAGGCGCCGAAGAGAAGCCCGATCCGACGCTCAACCAAGCGCATCGGCGGCGTGACCTAACCGCCGGCTGCCGCGAGGCGAGCGGCTGCGGCGGCGACGTCGGCGGGCTCGTACTCGATGACCTTCGGGTCTTCCGTGGTCGGCATCGCAAGGCCGGCCGCGGCAGCCTCGCCACGGATGCGAGCGGTGCTGTAGTGCTCAGCCTCGCGCCCCCCGAGCATCGAGTTCTCCTGTTCTAAGGCGGTGATCTGCTCGTCGATCTTGCCTGCCGAGGCGGCGAAGCTGAGGGTGGCGACGTTGAGGGCGACGATCCCGACCAGCAGCGCGCCGAGGACGCCGATCCAGGCACGGCCGCGGGTCATCCGCACGACCAGGCTCGAATCGGGGAGACCGCGAACGGCGACCGCCGTGCGGCCGGCGGCGACGGCGAGTTTGGGACGGGTCTGCGCAGGTGCGCGCCTCGGCGCCGGCTTGCGGGCAGGAGCGCGGCGGGCGGGGGCCTTCGCCGGCGCCGGAACGGCGCGGCTTCGGGTCGGTTTGCGCGCCGGCGCCTGACGCGCGGGCGCTTTGCGTTTCGGCGGTTTCGTCCGCGAGGGCGCGGGCGCAGGTGCGGCGGTGCTGCGACGGGCGGGAGCGGCGACGGCCATCAGCCGGCCTCTCCGACGGGCTGCGCCTCGGCGATCTTCCGCGCCGCCCGCAGGTGCGCCGAGCGCGAACGCGGATTGCTCTCGGCCTCCTCCGGGCTCGGCGAGATCGCCCGCCGCGTCAACAGTTCGGCCTCGGGCTCATGCCCGCAGACGCAGACCGGCAGCTCGGGGGGACAAACGCAACCGCGGGCTTTCTCGACCAGGAACTGCTTCACCGGCCGGTCCTCGAGCGAGTGGAAGGAGATCGCCGCGAAGCGGCCGCCGAGCTTGAGCTGCGACCAGGCAAGCGGCAGCGCCTCGGTCAGCGCCTCGAGCTCGCCGTTGACGGCGATTCGGATCGCCTGGAAGCTGCGCTTGGCGGGGTGACCGGCGCCAAAGCGTGCAGATGCGGGCATCCCGGCCTTGATCGCCTCGACCAGCTCGCCCGTGGTCGCCAGCGGACGGCGGCGGACGATCTCGCGGGCGATCCGGCCGGCATGGCGCTCCTCGCCGAAACGGCGCAGGACTTTGGCGATCCGCGACTCGGGCCACTCGTTGACGAGGTCGGCGGCGGTGAACTCCTGCCGCGTGTCCATCCGCATGTCGAGCGGCGCGTCATAGGAGTAGGAGAAGCCCCGCTCGCGCGCGTCGACCTGCATCGAAGACATCCCCAGATCTACATAAATCATCTCTGGGCGTATCCCTTCGCCCTGCAGCGCGCGAAGTCCTGCTGCGAAGTCGCTGCTGATGAAGAGGGTCCGGCACGGGGCCTCAGCGGCGAAGCGGTTGAAGCGCTCCTTCGCGGCGGGGTCACGATCGATCCCGATCAGCGTCCCCTCCGGCCCGATCAGCTCGGCGACTTGGCGGGCGTGGCCGCCGCCACCGAAGGTGCAGTCGACCGCCGTCTGCCCCGGCTCCGGAGCCAGCAGCGAGACGAGCTCCGGCGCGAGAACGGGCTCGTGCTCGCTCATGACCACCTCGATGGGACGAAGCACTGCCCTGTGGGTCGGCTCGACATATTCGATCTGCCTCGCATTCAGTCTCATGATCACGCGCTCCCGGCGGAAGCCAAGCCCTCGGCGATTTCGGGGGCGGCGGCGTCGAGCTCTTCCTCCTGCTTTGCCCAGGCGTCCGCGTCCCAGATCTCCAGGTACTCGCCGGCACCGATGACGACGCAGTTGCCGTCGAGGCCGGCGTGCTCGATCAGCGGCTTGGGGACCCGGATGCGGCCGGCGGAGTCCAGCTTCTCGTCGAAGGAGCCGCCGTGGAAGCGGCGGCGCAGCGCCCGCGCGTCGCGGCCGAAGGGGCTGTGGGGCGAGAGGAAGCGGTCGGAGAGCTGCTCGAACTCGCTGGTCGTGTGCACCCAGACGCAGGGGTCGAAGCCCTTGGAAAGAACGATGCCGTCAGCCAGCGAAGCCCGGAAGCGGGAAGGAACCGTAAGTCGGTCCTTGGAATCGAGGCTGTGCTCGTAGAGACCCCTGAACGCCACTGCGGCGGTGTCCTTTCTGAGCGGGAGGGCTGAAAAGAGTTGGACCGGAGTGATGAGGTGGGAGGAGCCTCACCACCCCGGTCCTGGGCTTCAACTCGATTGCCACAATAACCCACTCTCTCCCACTTTGCAACACGACCCTCTCCTGCAACCCCATTTGCATCCGCCTGCCTGCGCGGTAGGTTGCGCCCGTGGGTAGCTCCGAGCAGACCGAGCCCGTCGTCACCGAAGCCGCCGCCACCGGCGTGCCCGACGACGCCGACGACCTTCGCGGCTACCACTTCAGCCGCCTGATGCGGACGCCGCTGACGCTGATCCTGATCGCAGCGCTGACGGCCATCGTCTTCGTCGCCTGCCTGCTCTTCATCGGCGCCCTCGTCGGCGCCGGCGGCGCGATCGTCGCCCTGCTGCTGGGGGTTGTGATCGTCTTCGTGATCGCCGACCAGCGGGCCGCCAACGACTTCTTCGAGGTCTACGCGGAGCAGCGCGGCCTCACCCTGATCCACGAGCGCGGGCGGTTGCCGCAGGCGACGCCGCTGCTGCGCAAGGGCGACGACCGCTACACCGAGCGGACCATGACCGGGGCGCTGGCCGACGGTGTCCACGGCACTCTCGCCCTCTTCACCTACGAGGAAGAGACGACGAACAGCGAGGGACAGAGCGAGACCAACTACTACCGCTACACCGTCGGCTTCACCGAGGTCACCGAGTGCGCCGAGCGGGTGCCGGAGCTCTACTGCCAGCGCAAGTTCGGGCTGCGCGCCCTGGAGAAGTTCGAGGACGTCTTCCGCACCAAGAAAGAGCGGGTGAAGCTGGAGAGCGAGGTCCTCGACAAGAAGTACGAGATCTTCGCCGGCAACGAGCAGGACGCCGTCTGGCTGCGCCGGCTCTTCTCGCCCACCTTCATCGTCTGGTTGACCGACTCCGCTCCCGACAAGTTCGCCTTCGAGCTGGTCGACGGCAATCTCTGCTGCTACGTCAACGGCCACAAGGATGACGCCGAGGGCCTCGACAGCGTCGCCGCCGCCACCGGCGCGGTCGCGCAGCGGCTGCGCGAAGAGGCGCTGGAGTAGCTAGAACCCGCCGAGCAGCGTGCCGGCGTTGGCGATCAGGCCGGCGGTGATCATCAGCAGCACCGAGGGGACAAGGATCAGGGCGACGACGAGCTGGATCTTCGGGGCGGCGCGGGCGGCGCGGTCCTCCACCTCCCGGCGGCTGTCGCGACGTAGAGCGGTGGCCTGGCGGCGGAGCTGATCGGCGAGGGGCGACCCGAGTTGGCGCGAGCGTTCGATCGCCGCGACCAGCCGCGCCAGCTCGGGACCGGGGGCGCGGGTGCGCAGGGACTGCAGGGCCTGGCTGAGGGGTGCGCCGCAGGAGAGCTCGGCGAGGGTGAGTCGCATCTCCTCGGCCAGTGGACCCTCCCCCGTCCGCGCCAGCTCTTCCAGACCGGCCGCGGGGCCCCGCCCGGACCCGGCGCTCACCGCGAGCAGGTCGAGGGCATCCGGCAGTGCCGCGACGAGGCGGCGGTGACGGCGGCGGACCTGGCGCTCTCGCAGCACATCGGGAGCGAGAAAACCGCCGAGCGGCAGACCGATCGCGACCAAGACCGCGGTCCGCCCGGGCGCAGCCGGTGCCGCGATGAGAGCCGCAACCACACCCACCACCGCACCCAGAGCCTTGCCCGGCAGCAGCTCCGGCAACGACAGCCGCCGACCCGGCGAGGAGGCAAGCCGACTCGGCACCAGCTCTCTTGCTCCCGCCGCGCCGAACAGGACCGCCACCGCGGCCAGCAGTCCGGCCCCGCTCACTCGACCACCTGCGAGAGGCGCCGGATCGCGAGGAAGCCGAGCAATTGCAGCACCGCCGCCAGCACGAGGAGGACCGTGGCCGGGGGCGAGGCCAGCAGCCCGGCGAGGAAGCCCGGCTCCAAAAGCTCGGCGAAGAGCGCCCCGCCCGTCGGCATCGCCACCACCAGCAGCCCGGTGAAGCGCGCCTGCGCGGTCGCTGACCTGGCGTCTTCGGCGACGCGCTCCTGCTCGGCGGCGCCGGCCGCGAAACGCCGCAGCAGCCCGGCAAGGTCGCCGCCCGCGAGCCGCTGGCTGAGGAGCGCGGCGACGAGCGCATCGACCCGCTGCGAGCGCATCCGCCGCCGCCAGCGTGCAAGCACGTCGCCCGTCGCGGCGCCGAGCTCAAGCTCACCGGCCAACTGCGCCAGCTCGCTCGCGGCGGGACCGTCGAGCGAGCCGACCGCGCTCGCCAGCGAGGCGCGCAGCGAGCGGCCGGCGCTGAGGGAGTCGGCAACCGCGGTCGCCACTTCCGGCAATGAGCGCTCTACCCGCCGTCGGTAGCGGCGGCGTCGGCCGGCGATCGCCCATCCCACCGCCGCCGGCCCGGCAACCGCGAGCGGCAGCGCCAACGCCCACCCCGCAAAGAACCAGCCACAGAGGGCGGCGAGGCCGGTGCCGAGCGCCGCCAGCCGCCGCCGCTCCAGGCTCGAGGGCGCGTAGCCCTCGCGATCGACCCGCCGCAGCGGCTCCAGTGCGAAGCGAATCCACGCCGCGGCGGCGGGGCTGGCCAGCAGCGCCTCCCGCACCGCCAACGCTCCGAGACCTCCCGCGGCTGCCGCGATCAGGACGACGGGCGTCATCCCACCTCCGCGATCTCCGTGACCCGGCGTGCGCCGTCGGCCTCGCGCTGCAGGTGCACGACGAGGTCGATGCCGCGGCGAACCTGCTCGGAGATCGCCTCGTGGGGGAGGCCGACCCCGGCCATCAGCGCCAGCGTCTCGAGCCGGGCGAGGGCATCGCGGGGGGAGTTCGCGTGAACGGTCGAAAGGGCGCCGTCGTGACCGGTGTTCAGCGCGGTCAGCAGATCCAGCGCCTCGACGCCCCGCACCTCGCCGATCACGATCCGGTCGGGCCGCATCCGCAGCGCGTTGCGCAACAGGCCGCGGATCGAGACCTCGCCGCGCCCCTCCACCCCCGCCGGCCGGCTCTCCAGCCTGACGACGTGGGGCTGCTGCAGCCTCAGCTCCGCCGCGTCCTCGATCGTCACCACCCGCTCCTCGCCGCCGATGAAGCTGGAGAGAGCGTTCAGCAGCGTCGTCTTGCCCGAACCGGTGCCGCCGCTGACGAGGACGCTGCGGCGCCCTGCCACCGCCGCCTCCAATCGCCGCCGCTGCTCCACCGTCAGGGTCCCCATCTCGACCAGCTCGTCCGGGCCGGGCCGGGAGGCACCGAAGCGGCGGATCGAGAGGGCCGGGCCGTCGATCGCCAGCGGCGGAATCACGACGTTCACCCGCGACCCGTCCGCCAGGCGCGCGTCGACCATCGGGCTGAGCTCGTCGACGCGCCGGCCGAGCGGCGCCAGGATCCGCTCGATCGCGTTGCGCAGCTCCTCCTCGCTCTCGAAGGTCACGTCGGTCGGCTCGAGCAGGCCGTGTCGCTCGACAAAGACGCGGTCGTGACGGTTGACCATCACCTCCTCCACCGCCGGATCGGCGAGCAGTGCCTCGAGCGGGCCAAGGCCGACGCTGTCGCGGACGATCCGTTCGACCACCACCTCGCGGAGCTCCGGCGACAGGATCGCCGCGTGCTCGGCGACCAGCACCCGCGCCGACTCCTCGAGCGCCTGCTCCGGCGACCGACCGGCGGCAGCCTCGGCGCGGCGGCGGTCGACCAGCCGCTCGCGCATTCGGGCGGCGAGCTCGGCGACGTCCTTCTCGCGCCGGTCGCTCACCGGTCACCCACCCGGGATCACCGTGATCCGGCGGGCGAAGCTCTCGGCCGCCAGCAGGCGCAGGGCTTGATGTCGGGTCAGGCCAAGCGTCACATTCGCTTCGCCCGGCTCGCCTTCCCCTCCCGCGCCCAAGGCCAGGAGCGGAACCGCCGCCGCTGCGACATAGGTGCGGCCGCCGCCGGAGCCGCTCGGTTCGGTCGTCACCACCACGTCGACCTTCGACCCGACCGGCTGGGCGCCGAAGGCGGACAGAGCCCCGGCGCCGCCGACGCTGAGTTCGACCGGCCGCCTTCCTAGCCCGATGTCTGGGGCCCCGCGACTGGAGCCGGGCGGGCGCAGTTGCGTCGCCAGCAGGTAGGAGCCGGCCGGGACGGTTGCCGCCGCAACGAGACCAATCGCTTCGGCTGGATCGACCAGGGCCGCGGGTGGGGCGAAGCGAACCGGGACCTGCCTGACCTCGAGAGATCCCGCGAGGGTGCGCGGGTCCATCGGCTCTCCCTTGCGAAGGTCCTTGCTCGTCACGACTACAGCCCTCATCTCGCCGTAGCCCCGGGCAACGCTCCTGCCGTACCCGTCGGCGATCGCGGCCGCCGCGACGGCGGCGATGCATGCCGCGGCGAGGAAAGCGACAGCGCGGGTGCGGCGGCTCATCCTCGTCCCTCGTTCAGCGGCAGGACGAGGCGGGCCTCGGTCCCCGCCTTCGAGCTGCCGAGCCGGAAGCTGCCGCCGTGCTGCGCCGCCACTTGGCGGACGATGGCGAGCCCGTGCCCATGGCGATCTCGACCGCCGAGCCGCTTCCACGAGAACCGAGGGGCGGCGGGAGCGGCGATAGGCCCCTGATCTCGCACCGTCAGCCGCAACACCCGGTCTTCGGCCCGGGCGGCAACGGTCACCGCCCCGCTGCCGTGCCGAAGGCTGTTGCTGATCAGGTTGTCCACCGCCTGACCGAGGGCGATCCTGTCGCCGCGAAGCACCGCATCGTCTCCTGACCACTGCAGGTCCAGAGGCCGCCCGAGGTTCGCCGCCGCCGCTCGCCAGCGGTCGACTGCCGTCTCAACGATCGGCTTGAACGCAAGGGGAGCCGCCTCCACCCCGGCCCGCTCCCCGTTGATCTCGCGGTCAAGCCGCTCGACCGCGGCAACCGCCAGCTCCAGTGAAGATTTGTGCGAGGAACCGGGTCCGGCGCTGGCGGGAAGCGAGAGACAGAGCACCTGCAGGGGACGGCGTAGCTCGTGCATGGCGGCGTTGAGCCCACTGCGTCGTCGCCCCTCGCGAACCGCTACGAACCCGCCTGCCATCGCAAAGGAGGCGGCCATCGGCAGTCCCGCGGCAATTGCGGACAGCTCGATCGCCACGGCTCTAGACCCTTTGCCTCTCGTTCATGGAGATGCAAGGGCTGCGGCTGCGAATTGTCTCCCCCCGCGGAGGAGCTGGGCGACCGCAAAGAGCGGAAAGTGGCCGCGGGTCAAAGGCGCCCATCCCTCGTCGCGGTCTCGGCCAGGCGCATCAGAGGGATGGGCGCGATCAAGTAGACCCAAGAGAGAACAGGACAGTTCCCAAAGTCTTTTTTGCGAAGTGGAACCGAATGCAGAAGTCGAATTTCTTCACTCCATTTTCTTCTTGGAAAATGATTTTCCGGGGAGCGTTTTGGAATACTTGTCTAGTAACTCGGATTCCTTTGCCACCCAATGTCCCCCTTCCGAGTAAGAAAACGGAGGTTCTCCTTTGCCACAGTCCCGCACTTCTCCAGAGGGCATCACCCAGCAGGTAGCCAAGGCCCTGGCTCACCCGCTGCGGGTTCGGATCCTCAGCTCCCTGCACAAAGGGATCTCGAGCCCTAACCAGCTCGCGCAAGAACTCGGCGAGCCCCTGGGCAACGTCAGCTACCACGTGAAAACGCTGCTCGAGTACGACTGCGTCGAACTCGTCAAAACCGAGCCGCGCCGTGGAGCGGTCGAGCACTTCTACCGCGCCACCGATCGCGCCTTCCTCAGCGACTCCGACTGGGCGAAGATCCCGGCCTCGGCCCGCAAGGGAATCTCCGGCTCGATCCTCGAGTCGATCGGCCAGAGCGCGACCGAGGCGATGGCCGACGGCACGATCGAGGCCCGCAGCGACTCCCACCTCACCGATACCCCTCTCCTCCTTGACGAGAAGGGCTGGAAGGACCTCAACAAGGTCCTCGCCGAGACGGTGAAGGAGGCGACCAAGATCCAGAAGGAAGCCGGCAAACGCCTCAGCAGCAAGAAAGACGGGATCACCAGCAAGCTGGCGATCATGCACTTCGAGGTGCCCGCCGCCAAAGGCAAGAAGAAGTAGCAACCTCCGAGGCGGCATCCCTCGGCCGGGGATGCCGCCTCGGAGGCTCTAGCCGGCGATCAACCTGTAGCCGATCCCCCAGCAGTTGATGACGAAGCGGCTCTGCTCCGGGTCGAGGCTCCGTCGCAGCCGGCTGGCATGTGAATCCAACGTCCTCGTCTTCGAGGGCCCTTTGTAGGCCCAGACGGCGTCGAGCAGCTCTTCCTTCGTGAACACCCGGGTGGGGTCTGCGGAGAGGGCGCGCAGGAGGTCGAATTCCTTGATCGTCAGGTGAACTTCGCGCTCGCCGACGGTGACCCGGCGTCGGAGCGGATCGATGATGAGATCGCCGATCCGCCTTGGCCCGTCCTGGGCGTGATTGCGGCGCCGGAGGACGGCCCGGATCCGCGCACGCAGCTCGGGGTAGCGGAACGGCTTCACGAGGTAATCGTCGGCGCCGGCATCGAGGCCGCGGACGCGGTCGGTCTCGCCGTTGCGGCCGGTGAGGACGACCACCGGCAGCCGGGGGTCGAAGCGAGAGTCGATCCCATCGGCCTCGCGGATCTCCCGCAGGACGTCGAGCCCGGAGGCATCGGGAAGCGAGAGGTCGAGGAGGAGCAGGTCGGGCTGGTTGTAGCGACAGAGCCGCAGTGCGTCCGAGGCACAGGGGGCGGGCATGACGCCGAAGCGATCGGCGGCCAGGTGCTCGCAGAGCAGGTCGAGGGTTACGTCGTCGTCCTCGCAGACGACCAGGCTGGCTATCTCTTCTCGTTGGGGGAGCATGGAGGTGCTAAGGGGCCGGCGGACACGGTTTCTCCCCCCTGCGCCGTGGGAATCTCCAAAACTGCGGCCGCGCCCCGCTGCCAGACGAGCCGCCGCGGCGGCACCGCCCTTCGGACGGAGATCACCCGGCCATCCCGGTTGAGGAAGTAGAGATCAAGGGGAAAGCGCATCCCGAAGGTGTGGACGCTGGAGCAACGCGGGATCAACAGGCCCGGCCCTGCCTCAGAGCGCCGGCGCCGGCTCAGCCCCCGCAGGCGGGTTCGGAAATCTTTCGCAACGGGGACAGTTCGGGGAAGATGATCCATGTCTGTCTAAGCCCTGCGGCGGCCGACTTCGCCCCCTGTCGATGACCGCCAAGCCGAAAGTCGCGATCTTCAGCCCCAACCCGATGGTCTCGATCGCGATCGAGTCCTTCAGCTCCGAGGGCGGCGACGACATCCACATCCACCCCGCGGGCCAGGGGGTCTGGGTGGCGCGGATGGCGGCCGAGCTGGGGGCCGAACCGGTTCTCTGCGGCTTTATCGGCGGCGAGGTCGGCACCGTCCTGCGACCGCTGCTGGAGGAGATGCCGGTCGAGTTGCGGCTGGTGGAGTCGGCCGAGCCGAGCGGCGCCTACATCCACGACCGCCGCAGCGGCGAGCGCGAGCCGATCTCCCAAAGCGCGGCCCTGCCGGCCTCGCGCCACGAGGTCGACGACCTCTTCTCGGTCACCGTCGCGGCGGCGCTGGAGTGCGACCTGCTCGCGGTGTGTGGGCCCTATCCCGACAATACGATCCCGCTCGAGATCTACGGCGGCCTCGTCGCCGACGTCAAGGCGAACGGGAAGCCGGTCGTCGTCGACCTCTCCTCGCCGCGCCTCGACAGCGCGCTCGAGGGCGGTCCCGACCTGGTGAAGATCAACGACTGGCAGATCGCCGGCTTCATCTCCGGCCCGGTCGACACCGAGGAGCGGATGCGGGCGGCGATGGAACAGGTTCAGGAGAAAGGGGCCGAGAGCGTCATCGTCACGCGCGCCGGCGACCCCGCTTTGGCGCTGCGCGACGGCGAGTTCACCGAGCTGAAGCCGCCGAAGTTCGAGCGCGGCAGCCGCGAGGGCTGTGGCGACTCGATGATGGGAGCGCTGGCGGCGACGATCGCCGCCGGGCGCGAGTGGGACGACGTGCTGCGCCTCAGCGCCGCCGCGGGCGCGACCAACTTCCTCCGCTCCGGCCTCGGCACCGGCTCCCGCGACGTGGTCGAGGAGCTCGCGCCGCGGGTCGAGCT
>Ga0126305_10000679_pt1 | contig 14645 bp, 10 predicted proteins | sample Plot26_FD_92536 | JGI IMG/M metagenome (GOLD analysis project Ga0126305, IMG submission 92536) | Serpentine soil microbial communities from UC McLaughlin Reserve, CA, USA - Plot26 | ecosystem: Environmental > Terrestrial > Soil > Grasslands | place: USA: UC McLaughlin Reserve, Lake County... | reverse complement strand
TCAGCAGCAGCACGACCATCAGGACGACGATGGCCGCCGAGATGGCGATCGACACGCGTGCGGCTCGCACGTACGCCGACGCCCCTGGGAGGACACCGCGGAGCCACGAAGAAAGAAAATAGGCCGCCGCTCCCATCAACAATGAAGCGATCAGTATTTTCACGAACGTCGTGACCACTCGACGTCCCTCGATCCCACCGATCCGTGCGCGCAACACCCAGAGCAGCATCGTGGCATTCATCATGGCGGCTATAGCCGTTCCGAGCGCAAGCCCACGGTAACCGAGCACGCGAACGAGCAGAAGATTCAATCCAAGATTGGCTCCTACAGAGATGAGGCTGATGGTCACTGGCGTGCGGCTGTCTTTCATCGCGTAGAAAGCGGGCGACATGATTTTGACGGCCGAATACCCGAGCAGGCCAGGGGCATAGAAGACGAGGGCGGCTGCGGTCGCGGACGTGTCACTGGCAATGAACATCCGCCGCTCGAGCAGGAGTTCGACGATCGGGTAGGCGAGAGTCATCAGACCGATCGTCGCCGGAACGTTCAGCACGAGCATCAAGCGAAGCGCGGACGAAATGGTGCGTCGCATTCCCGCATGATCGTTGTCCCCTGCCTGTCGCGACAGATCTGGCAGGGCAGCGGTCGCCACCGACACCCCGAAGATGCCGATGGGGAGGTACATCAACCGGAATGCGTAGGTCAGCCACGACGCGGCGCCGACGCCCTGACTCGTTGCCAGATAGGTGTTCACGAGCACGTTGATCGGTGCGGCGGCCACACCGATCGTCCCCGGGCCCATGAGCCGCAGGATTTCCTTCACGTCAGGATCCCGAAAGCTGAGGATCGGCTGATAACGGAAGCCTTCCTTTCTCAGTACGGGCCATTGCAGAAGGATCTGCCCTACGCCGCCCACCACGGTGCCGATGGCGAGCCCGAGGATCGGCGGCAGACCGAGACGCGGCATGATCGGAACGGCGGCGATCGCGCAACCGATTGTCGCGATGTTGAACATCGCGGGGGAGAGCGCCGGGATGAAAAACCGACGCAGCGAGTTCAGCATTCCCATCATCGCGACCGCGATCGCGATCGTCGGCAGGAACGGCAGCATGATCTTCGTCATGGTCGATGTCAGCTCGAGCCAGGCGGGGTCTCCGCGGTAGTCGCCGGCGAGCAGGTAAGTAAGGGGCTCGGCGATGAACATGCCGAGAACGACGACCACCCCGGTGACCAGCAGCAACGCGTTGAGCACGAGATTGCCGACCCGCCACGCTTCTTTTTTGCCACGGCCATGCAGCGCGCGGGTGAACGTAGGGACGAAGGCCGCCGTCATCGCTCCTTCGGCAAACAGGTCCCGGAGGAGATTGGGAACCCGGAACGCGACAATGAACGCGTCCATGGTCGCGCTCGCGCCGAAGGTCCATGCCAGCACCGTCTCACGGACGATTCCGAGCACCCTGCTGGTCAGAGTCGCCACGCTCATCACAGCGGCCGACTTCGCGAGCTTCGAGCTCATCGCGAGACTTTACAACCTTTACATAGGGCGATCGCCGGCCGGACCGTCCGGTTCCGACCAGAATGAACAACGTGCGTCGCGTACTCGGGACGGGGAGCGCTCAGCGCGGTGCAGAGGGGGACGACAGAGTGCGGCCGGAACGGAGCGATGAGCGAATGCGGGCCGACTGGCGGGGTGCAGGGGACCCCGCCCCTAAAAAAAGAGGGCTCCCATCTATTGACAGGAGCCCGATGGAGGATGGATGAGAGGCTGTGCGTGCCTTTCAATGTAATTAGACGGACACCCCCGCGCAAAGGTTTGCCCTTTTTCATGCGCCCCCAAGCTTGCGCTTGACCAGCTCGCTGACGGCCTTTCCATCGGCCGTTCGACCGGCGAGCTTCGCGAGCACCCCTTTCATCACACGGCCCATGTCCTTGCCGGAAGTGGCTCCAAGTTCGACGATGGTGTCTCCGACAATGCTCTCGAGTTCCTCCGGATCGACCGGCGGTGGCAGGTACCGCTCCAGCACGGCGATCTCGGCCGCTTCCTTGTCGGCGAGATCGTTGCGACCCCCGGCGCGAAACTGATCGACCGAATCACGTCGCTGCTTGATCAGCGCGGCCACGACCTGCAACGACTCCGTGTCGTCGAGCGCACGCCCACGCTCGATCTCACGATTCATCAATGCCGCCTTGACCATGCGCAGCGTGCCGAGCGTCAGCGTGTTCTTCTCACGCATGGCTTGCGTGAGTTCACTGGAGATGCGTTCAATGAATGACAATTTTCTAGGTCCTCGAGTCCGTGGGTCCGTGGGTCCGTGGGTCGGTAGGTCCTTGGGTCGCACGCTAAAACGAGATTACACCGCGGATGCCGATCAAAGCTGCCCAGGCGAGCAATATGCCTGCGCCGTAACGCGCCGGGCCGCCACGATCCCACAGCCATGATGCACCGGCGGCACCGGCGAGGGCGAGTGCCGGGATCGACGCGAGGTAGTAGCGCATGTCGACGGGCGTCAGAATTCCCAGCGCAAGGAACGCGATGCACGCGGTCGTCCAGCCAAGGAGCGCCAGGGTCAAACGGTCCCGGGCGCCGCTGCGGAACAGGCCCCAGCTTCCAATGGCAGCAAGGACGAGCGCCGGCCAGCCGATATAAAGACTGACACTCCACGGCACGCCGCGGAGGCGGTCGAAGACTGTTCTGCCCCCTGCGTCCGGAGCGTTGTGCGCCGTCTCCGAGCTGATGCGGGCAAACTCTGCGCGATAGGTGTCTCCGAAGTGGCCGTAGTACAACGCCACCGCGACGACGGCCGCGGCAAGGCCGGCCAGGAGCACGGCGGCGGCCGGAGAGCGCAGCGACTCGCCTCCTTTCCACATGAAGGCGAGCGCGATCATCACGCACGCCGCGAGCAGGATGGCGAATGTACTCGTGTGCGACATGTACGCAGAGGCAAGCACCAGGACGAGCGTGGCCACCTTCCCTCGATGCTGCAGCCGGAGCGAGGGTGAGCAGACGATCGCCAGGGCAAACACCGCCAGCGCCTGCGCAAAGGCATTGGTCAGATTGCCCACCGTCGCGATGTTGAAGTCGAGCGGAATGAGGTGGTACAGGGCGACCGCAATCGCGCCGGCCCGCCGGTCCGACCAGGTGCGGACGATTGCCAGGTACAAGAGCGCGGCGGCAGCCGCATCGAATGCGATCACCAGGATTCGCAGCAGGGCCATATCGCCGGTATCGCGAAGCACCATCGAAGCGAAGGGCGCGCCGACCACGTAAAGGCCGGGTGCGTAGGGGAACTGGTAATTACCCGGTGCGATGGACGTGAAGAACAGGTTGCCGTCCACCACGGTGCGGAACCGGTGGGCGTGAAACAGCGCGTCGCCGATCGGCATGTCCGGATGCAGCAAGGCGAGCAGCTTGACGAATCCGGCTGCGGCAGAAAAGGCGATGGCAAACCGAGCGGTGTTCCTCAGTTCAGAACCCGACGTCCACTCAATTGCGCGCCCCGAGAGCACGGCGATAACCGCCGTCCAGAGGGCGAGCCAGATGGCAGTAAGGGGCAAATCGGTGTAGGGGCCGAATCCTTTCGTCGCGACAACAGCTGTTCCCATCGCGATCAGGACTGCAGCGATGGCCCCCGAAGGCGCGGCGAAACCGAGAAGCACGACACCGGCGGCCAGGATCGCGGCGGCGAGCGACACGCCGCCGATCGCGTCGTGCGGCGGGATCACCACGCGCGCGGGCGTCAAGCGGAGCCTGTCGATCATGAACCCGAGCTGACGGGTATCGGCGCTACCCGGCGAGAACGTCTTGGAGGCACGGATACCGAGAACGGCGCCACGCGGGCGATCCAGGCGGGCCGGGATGACGATCCGCATCTGCTCGAACGCAGGTCCGGACGGTCGTGTCTCGAGCAGGATCCCGTCGGCCAGGAACAACAGGTCGGGATTGTCGGACAGGATCGGACGAGCACCGCGCGCGGTCAATTCCAGCAGCCAGTCGACCCGCCGATCGAGCCCCGGAAGACGGAGCACGAGCTCGTCGCGCGTCCAGGCGAAGGTCATCCCGCTGTTCTCGTCGCGTTCGTAAGGGTGGATACCTGCGACAAGCCTGGGAAGGTCGCGGTCGAATTCGATCGTGAGATCCGGATTCGCTGCGTAGAAGAACACCAGGAATGCCGCTCCAAGCAGGGCCGCGAGCACAGCGCAGCCGGTCGCGCGTACGAGCAGTCTCGTCACGGCTCAGCGCGAATCTGTTCGTAGACCTCGCGATATTGCGCGGCGACGGCCGTGGGACTGAATTCCCGCGCGAGGGCACTGCGGGTGGCTCGATGCGTGCGCCGCTTATGCCGGAGGAACTGGTCGATCGCGGCAGCCAGCTGCATCGACTGCTCGCGCGGAACGATTGCGACATCGTGGCCGAAGACATCGTTCAATTCCAGCCCACCCGGATTGTCGCTGGACAGCACCGGCGTTCCGGCCGCGAGCGCTTCGACCGCCACAGTCGGCAGTGCTTCGAGGAGCGATGGAAGAACGAAGAGATCGGCGGCAGCACAGTAACGGGCGATCGCCGTGTTGTCGATCAACCCGGCGAAGGTTACGTGCCGTTCGACCCCGGCGGAGCGCGCGGTTCCCTTGAGCTCGTCCAGCATCGGGCCGGTTCCGCAGATCACCAGCCGGGTGTCCGGATGCATCCGGATGACTTCGTTCATCGCTTCGATGAGATACCGCTGGCCGGCGAGCGGATGCAGCCGCTTCACGTTCAAGAGCAGGTGCGCGTTGTGAATATCCAGAGACTTGCGGACTGCAAGCTGATCCTCCTCGTCATGCCAGGTGAAAGCGTCGCTGACGGCCGGATAGATCGTTCGCGATCGCTTGCGGCCGAGGCCGAGATCCTGCGCCTTCATCATCAAACGATGACTGTAGAACGTCACTGACGATGCCGCTTTGAATGCCTGGGTAAAGAGATCCGGCCCGAACTTCTTCGGCGCGTAATGCCAGATCTCCGTGCCGTACAACGTCAGGACCACTGGCTTACCCGCCCGTCGCGCCGTCAGCACGGCGAGCTCGGCGAGGAGCCCGTTGCTGTGGACGTGGACGACATCCGCGCGGGCGATGCGGGGCGCCAGCGCCGAGCGCATCCGTCGTGCGGCCAGGAGCGATCCGGCGATGAACAGCCGGTCGACGAAACTGCCGCTCCGCCTCGGAACCCACTGCACCGGTCCCGCAAGCGCCGCGCTGCCGCCGGCGCGTGGAGGGTGCGCAACATACTCGACCTGATCGCCCGCAGCATGGGCCCAGTTTCCCAATTGCCAGGGCAGCAGCGCATTTGCCGCCTGGTCCGGCGGCAGGTGAGGCGTGACGTGCAGGATGCGCATCCTTCAGCGCACCGGGGACAGGTACGCGTCCCTGAATTCCGCAAACGTCGCCGGGACGGCTTTCAGTTCATTGGTCGCGAACGCGAGAAAGCGCTCGAGCCGCGCGAGGAAAGCGTCCAGCTCCCCCTGCGTCCGGTTGTAAGGACTGCCGCCGACAATCGCTTCGCTCGAGTGGAACAGCAGGTTCAGGACCGGCTCATTCCATTTGGCCAGGTCCCGCGCCAGACCGATCATGTCTTCGACCGATGAGTACGACGGCCGCAGCCATCGCATCCGCAACACCCCTACCGCGCGGAGAATGCGTTTGGTCGTATAGGGCTTTGGCGCCCGTGCATACGCGTACTGCAGCGTCTTCGGGAGCTTCCGGTTCAATGCCGACGACACTGGCACCTCCAGCACGTCGCTCGATCCCGGCCGGGTGGCGCTGTCATACGCGAGAAAGTACGGACGCAGCGGCGCTTCCACGAATTCCGGTCCGGATTTATGCGACTCGTAGAAGAGGGGCGCAACACTCGATTCGATCAGGTACCCGCAACGCTCGAGCGCCGTGACGTGATCGGCCGAGAATCCAAAGCGTCCCGAACGGTACGAAACGGGCCGTCGTCCTGTGCAACGCAGGATTGCACTGGTCAGGGTCTCGAGTTGCGCCTCGAATTGAGCCAGCGGCAGGTTGGACGCGTACGGATGCCGCCTGACGTCCTCCTGTGTACACGGCGGCGTCTCCCACGCGTGATGGTGCGCACCGACCTCACAGTTCCCGTGTTCGAGCAGCCCGCGCAGGACGTCTGAAGATTGCGGATCGGTCGCGACGGGATGGGTGATGACGTAGGTCGGCCGTACTCCGTGGCGCGCGAACAAGGCATGGAGCCGAGGCAACGCGTAAATGTTCTCGAAGCGCTGGTTCAGCCGCGCCCCGGCGTCCCACTGGTTGTCACCTTCCGTGTCGATCCCTACGAGTAGATGCATCGGTCGCTGCACGTGACTCGCACGCGGGTCACCTGTCCTGATCCGAGTCGCCGAGCGTGACGTGCCATGTCGCTGTGCGGTCGTAGAACAACGGATCGATGTCGATCCCGTTCACCTTGACGACGAATTCCAGGGTCGACTTCACCTGGAAATACCCGGAACGCTTGAGGATCCTCCGAAACCCGGCGTGCATCGCGAAGCCGCGGATCTTATCCGAGTCCGCCTGCCGCGCCTCACGATCCACCCACCGCAGCAGCGTCGCCAGTGCGTTCTCATCGTCGGGATCCGCGAGGAAGTCGACGAGCAGCGTGACCCGGCCGCGAGGTTCGTGGAGGTGACGGTAGACCGCATAGCCGATGTTGCGATCGTCTCTGCGCAAGGCCGCGATCGAATACCGCACGTGCGGCGCGTTGACGTACTTCCAGTTCAGGTACGCGGCATCTCGCCTGACGGCCAGATCGAACTTCGGCGCGAGCTCCTCCCACAACACGGTGAAGCTCTCGTCGAATCGCTGTATGACCCGCACTTCCGCGGCGAGCGGCCGATTGCGTGCAACCACCTTGACGACGGGAAGCATCAGTGCCGATACGAGGCGGTTCAAACCGACCGGCCATGTCGGGCGACGGAACGCACGGCGGGTGAGTGGCTTCACGACCATCGGCACGGGGCCGACGTCGGGCCAGCGGAGCTTCTGGAAAAGCCGGTATGAGGAGTCCGACAATCCAAGGCCGAGTGAAGCCCCGACGTTCCTGTCCCAGGTGCGGAACAGCACTTCGCCGAGACCCTGGCGCTGGCGCTCGGGCGCAACCATCACGTCCATGCCCCACGACCCCTGCACTTCACGTCCGGCGAGCGAGAGCCGCACCGGCATGGTCGCATACTGGCCAACGATGGCGGGTCCCTCGTGCGCGATCCAGATCTCCGGTTCCTGGCCAGGGTTGTTCGGATTCCGCTTGTATTGCCACTCCCATCGAAGACGGCTCGAATCGGCGGCATCATGACCGAAGACACGGCGATAGAGGCCGTCTACGCCGCGCTTGTCTTCCGGCCGGTAGCGGTGGATATCAGCCACTTAGTCTTCCGCTCTCGCGAGAACGTATTCCATGTTGCTGATCAAGACGTCCTGGGTGACCGGACTGTCGCGCAGCCAGCGGCCAATCGCCGCCGGCATCCGCCGTACCGTTCCGGTGGCGTGCAGTTCCTCGCGGACGATTCGGAGACCGGACGAGGCGATCTGCCCGCGAAGCCGCCCGACGCGAACGAGCTCGAGCAGGTCGTCGTGCTTGACCTCCCCGCGCCTGGCCGCCTTGATGAACGAGTTCTCGTTGGCTGGTTCGCGCAGGCTCCAGGCCGCGTGCCTGGCCAAGAATTGAAAAGTCGCAAATGCGATTCTTCGTCCCGCCAGGATATGGAGCGGGATCGGCACTTTCAGCCGCGGCAGGTGTGCGCCGGCAAACGACAGATACGGAGCGGTCGACAGGTACACCCGTCCGCCCGGCGCGAGCACCCGTGCGCATTCGCGCAGGTACAACGGCGCATCGGCCACATGTTCGATCACCGCGTGCGACAGCACGAGGTCGAAGCTGGCGCTGGCAAAGGGCAGGGCCATGCCATCAGCGAGCGCGAAGTGCATATGTTGAACACCGCGCTCGCGCTGCAGCCGCACGCCGGCGTCGGTGAATCGTGGAAATGGATCGATGCCGATGACCAGCGCCGCTTCATCGGCGAGCGACAGCGGCATCCCGCCCCCGCCGCAGCCGGCGTCGAGCACGCGGCCGTTCATCGCCACGCCGGCACGGTCCAGGAACGCGAGCACCTTGGCGCTGCGGTAATACTCGAAGAGCGCGTAATCGTATTCGGACCGGAATCGCAGGTCGGCGTGCGCCTTGATGGCGCGCTCGTCAATCTTTCGCACGGCCGGCTGTCTGCCGCTTCCCCTCGGGAACGGCACCGAATTTATCGATCAGCGCGGCGCGGTCGTGGCCGGTGGCGGTCTCCGCCACGTCGAAAGTCATGATGATGGTACGGTGAGGATACGCGTCGAGAACGTCGATGATCTGGGACCCTTCGTAGCCGACGCGGGGCGCCACGTAAGTCAAAATATATCGCACATCATCGCGGGTCTTGCGGTCCTCGAAGTTGCCGAACCCGTGCCCGACGAATACCGGCCGGATGCGGTTTTCGAGCGATAGTCCATTGGCGAGTTTGCCATGGACCAGTGTTCCCGGTGGCAACACCCGGCCGAGCTCCACCGAGGCGTCGTAGTTGCGCGATGTCCGGCCAACCGCCCACTGCCCGTACTGCACGACCTGACCGGCGGCTACGATCAGGGCCACGGCGGTGCCTGCCCGTGGCGTCCACCTGCTCGAGGAGAGCCAGCGCGGCACCTTCGGCCAGGTGGCGAGCACGACCGCAGTGGCGACCAACGCCAACGCGGCCGCGATGCGAACATTCGGGCTGATCTCGTAGAGGAAGCCAAGGCGGATGACTGCTGCAAGCACCACGTACGACGCATAAGCGATCAGTGGGGCGGTCAGCCAGGCCGTGCGTGCAGGTATTCTCGTGATTTCTTCCCGGAGTACGGACCGGTCTCGTCCGAGTGCAATTGCGGCCAGCGCAGCGAGTGCTGGAATGAAGAACACGAATCTGCGCTCGTTGCCCACGTCATGGAGCATCAGTTCGAGCGTGCCGAGAGCCACCCACAGGGCCAGCAGCCGCTCACCGACCGACGCGACGCGCCAGCGGGCGAGGACGCCGAATGCGGCCGCTGTGCCGAGCACCAGCGTGAACCACATCCGTGTGAACAGATCGTGAAGAACGGGGAACGCGGTCACCCGGTAGATCAGCGACTGGAGGTCGTACGACGGCTTGCGCGTGACCGACACCTGCCAGTTGTAGAACTGATAATCGGTCCAATTCGGCGCCACGAACAACAGCAGCGCCGCGGTTCCGCAGACGGCCAGGGCGACGAGAGTCGAGATGGCGCCGCGTGTCTGCCGGTCGCGGCGATCGGCCGCGAACGCCACCCGCATCAGCGCATCGAGTGCGACGGCAGCCACGAAGAATGCGGATGCCGCCTTGGTGAAAAAGGCAAGCAAGGAGAAGATCGCCGCACCCCATCCCCAGCGCGCGGCCGATTCCGTGCGCACGTAGCAATACCAGGAGGCAACCATGAATGCCGTCATCGGCCCCTCCATCATCGCCGTCCGGTTCCACATCACGTAGACGTAGTTGGTCGCGAGCAGCGCGCCGGCAATGACTCCGGCACGCCGTCCAGCGATCCTGGCAACGCCGAGCAGGAGCAGCAGCACTGACAGGCAGCCGAGCACCTCGGAGACGATCCGCGCCTGCCAGAGACCAACCCCGAACGCTCGAAACGAGGCGTACTCCATCGCGGTGAACACAGGGGCGATGTACATCGGGTTCCACGCGTCCTGCGTCCACGCCCCGAACAAGGCCCTGTTCCTCGCGTTGTGCACCCACGCGCCCTCGTCGTGCCAGACGATACCGACGGTGGTCTGCCAGGGCGGATCGGCGACCGGGAACAAGCCTCGCAGCAGCGCGGAGATCGTCAGGACGAAGACCAGCGACAACCAGAATGTACGAGGTGAGAGGTCGCGGACCTCGGCGGCGTCCATCAGCGCCGCTCCCAGCACTCGAAGCCGGCCGGGCTGGTGACGGGGGAGTAGCTGGCCAGCAGGTAGTCACGAAGCGCAGGCGTGCTCATGAAGAAGGCCGCCGAATCCTGGACATCTGGATACCAGTCGCGCGTCTGGAGTGCAATCAGGGCTGGGCGGCTGCTCTCGAGATCACGGCGCAATCCCGCAACGCCATAGCCGGGCGTCGCTGCGTTGAAGTCCACAATGACGGGGCGGCTCCAGAAGAAGCGGGATGCGCTGACCCGGCGCGACTGGACGTAGGCGCCGCTGGCAAAGCCGAAGATGTAGATCCGTTCGCTCGCGGGCACGCGCGCCTCGACGAACTCCGCCAGTTCGGCCATCGCCAGGGCGGAATACTTCCTCAGTTCGCGATCGCCATATCTTGCGAGGTGAGTCTGTCGATCGATGCGGCCGATCGCGTAGCTCGTGTCGTGCGCGATGTTGTCCACCAGTTTCGGGAAGTCGTTGACGCGCCACACGCCGACCGCGATCACGGCGATCGCTGCGGCGCTGACCGCCAGGTTACGGGTCCACAGCAGGGTCGACGTCCAGGCCGCGGCCAGAGCCAGCAGCGGCAGTGCCTGGACGAAATATTGCGGGAGCCCCCGGCCGCCGTTGATCGCGATCGATAAGCACGCGGCCGCGACGAATGCAGGAACCGCGAGTCGTTCCCGGTGACGCGACGACCCCGCGAGCAACACCGCGCATCCGGCGCCGCCCAGGAGCCAAAGGGAATCCACACGGGCGTGCTGGACCGGAAAGGTCAACAGGTACAAGGCGGCCTGCATCGGACCGTGATAGGTCTCCCCCGAATAGCGGACGTTATAGGTGATGGTTGCGTCGTAGAGGTCCGCCATCGTTCCATTGAATCCGAACACCGCGAAGAGGCAAAGAGGAACGATCACGAACCCAGCGGCCAAGTACGCCACCGCGCTGAACGACAGCCGCTTCCAGCACCAGAGCGCGATCACCGCTGCAGCGGTGTACACGACCGCGTTGTATTTGAAAGCGAATGCTGCACCGAGCAGAGCACCGGCGCCGATGTGCCTGGATGGTGGTGAGTCGGGCCGGCTTCGCAGCAGCACCAGGAACGCGCCGGTCACCAAAGCGGCTATGAACGTCTCGCACTGGGCACGAATGGCGGCGCCACCGAATCTCCAGAACGAGGGATCGGAGAGCAGGAGGAACAGCAACGCAGCGAGTTGCCCGGTTGCGCGCGAGGCGAGCGTCCCGCCGGCTGCGCAGAGCATCGCAGCCAGGATCGCCGCGACGGCGAGGTCAGCCAAGGGGACAACTGCTTCGCTCGGCCACACAGCGCGGAGTGCCGCATAGGTGTAGTGGATCGCCGGCGGCTTCTGATCCCAGGCGTCGCGGTAAGGCAATTCACCCGCCAGGATCCGATCGCCGACGTAGGCATACAACCCCTGGTCGGCTCCCATCGGCTGCACGAGCGAGGGAAGCCGCACGATCAGCAGGGCGCCCGCAAGCGCCAGGAACAGCCGGTTATTCATGTATCGGGGCGCTTGAATTATAGTGCTTGCACATACCGTTGACTGACCCCGCTGCCTCGCCGGCTCTCAGCGTCATCGTCCCGACGTACAACGAACATGACCGTCTCGCCGTGCTCGTCCAGGCGATCTTCGCCGCATACACGGCCGAGGGCGTCGACGGCGAGCTGGTGATCGTCGACGACAATTCTCCGGATGGTACCGGCGCCCTTGCCGACGAACTGGCCCGCCGCTATCGCATCAAGGTCGTGCACCGCGGCGGAAAACTCGGCCTCGGCACCGCCGTCATCGAGGGCTTCACTGCCGCATCGGCGCCGATCGTCGGGGTCATCGACGGAGACCTCAGTCATCCACCTCGCATGCTGCCTCGAATGCTGGCGGTCATGCGGAACCACTCTGCCGACATCGTGATCGGCAGCCGCTACATCTCCGGCGGCGGTACGCGCAACTGGGGACCCGGCCGTTTGCTGATGTCCCGCGTCGCGTGCGTGATGGCGCGCGGTGTCACGCCGGTACGCGATGCCACCTCCGGCTTTTTCCTGATCAGGCGCGATCTCGCCGGCGGCGTAACGATATCCGCGGGTGGATTCAAGATCTGTCTCGAACTGCTGGTGAGAGGACGGCCGGAAACCGTGGTGGAAGTGCCGTACGTGTTCGAGGGCCGGACGGCGGGAGAGAGCAAGATGAACCTGAAGGAGGCGATCGGCTACGTCGATCAGCTCAAGCAATTGCGCCGCTTCATCCGCGAGCACCCCGCGCTCGCTCAGAAGTACGTTCGCCTTACCGCCGATCAGCTTCAGCGAGAGCCGCCGGCGCCGTCCTGAGCGGCACCGAGGTGTCGACCACCTTCGCTCCGAAAATCATCCGCGACAGCACCTGGCCGACGATCGCCTGCTTGGAGGCCGCAAGCCGCGCCACGTCCCCCATGTGCCGCGCGATGTACCCGGGACGCAGGAAGAAGCGCCGCTTCGCGCGCTGGATGGCGTTCATCACCGTCTGCTCGTTCAACCCGTTGCCGCTCATCAGGTAGTACGAGTACTCCATCTTCGACCAGTCCGCATCCGCTCCCGGAGGAAGGAGTCCGTCGCGTACCACCTTATCGAACAGGGCCGTGCCCGGGTAGGGAACAGCGGGGTAAAAGTTGGCGAAGTCAGGATCCAGCTCGATCGCGTACTCGACCGTCCGGTCCATCGTCTGCAGCGTTTCTCCGGGGTAGCCAAAGATGAAGAACGCGAAAGATTTGATCCCGGCGGAGCGCATGTTCTTGAACGCCGTTTCGATTTTCTTGCGTTCGAGCCGCTTGACCATGTCCTTGCGGACTTCCTCGGAATCGGTCTCGATCCCCAGCGCCAGCATCCAGCAACCGGCTTTTTTCAGGCGGTGGACGAACGCAGGATCGGTCAGGTTGTCGGCCCGGGCGTTGCCGAACCACTGGATCGGAAGGTTGCGGGCGATGAGTTCGTCGCAGAAGTTCGTGAACGATTTCACGTTCAATGTGACCGTATCGCCCCACAGGTAGAAGAACTCGATCCCGAACTCGCGGTAATTGCGTTCGATCTCGTTCACCAGCTCCCTCGGGCTCCGCTCGCGGAACTTGTGGCCCTGGTGAATGGGCGCGACGCAGAAGTCGCAGCTATACGGACAGCCGCGGCTGGTCTCGACGATGACGTAAGGCTTGTTGACGAGCGGGAGCGCGTAGTCCTTCAGTGACAGCAGATTCCACGCGGGGAACGGCATCGACATGAAGCCGTTGAAGCTGCCGTGAGCCCGATGCGGAACCACGGTGCCGCCAGGCTGGCGCCACGTCAGGCTGGGAACGTCCGCGAGCCGCGCCACTGATTCGAGCGTCGCCAGCTGTATCGCCGTGTCCTCGGGTTCGCCGACGAACATGCCGTCCACTTGCGGCGCTCTCTCCATCGAGAGCTGCGGGGCGGTCGACGCATGCGGACCGAAGCAGAAGATCGGAGCGCCGTAGTGAGCCTTCAGCTGCGCAATCGCGGCGACGTCGCCGTCCAGCGTCGGCGTCGTTGTCGGGAAGATGATCAACGTCGGCGTGAACGCCTCTTTCGACAGTCGCGCCATCACGTCGTCCATCGACTGTCGCGAAGCGGTCGCATCGATCAGGCGCACGTCGGCCCCAGCGCGCTGCAGCAGCGAGGCCATCAACGCCAGCGTGTAGGGAGGCTTGGTCGTGCCGAGGACATCTTCGCGTTCCTGGCAGCGCCCCTGGCGGGTGAAAGCCACGCCGTTGATGAGCGGCGGATTGATGAGCAGTGTGTGACGGCCGAGCATATTCATCAGACTATCGGACGACGGTCAGCGGGATGGCACGGCGGGCCGGGGCAGCGACGCCTGGGCCGAACGGCGCCGCCACCGGTTGCGGCGACAGTTCCACCTTGCAGCAACGCCGGCAGACCGGGAACAAACCGTTCTCAACCAGCTGCTTGCGCATTCCGACGTATTTGTCGTTGTTCCAGATCTCCTCGAGAGAGTTGTTCGCAAGATCCCCGATTTCGACGCGGATGAACGGGCAGAAGTAGACCTTGCCGGAGAAAGACACGCGGGCGTGGAGAAACGGATAGAGACACCGTCCATCGAGCTTTGCACCGGGCGTGTAGTAGTTTTCGATCAGCTGATCGTGGACTTTCGGCCGGTAGTCGAACAGGATGTTTTTCGCTTTACACTTCGCTTCGAGCGCCGACACCTGACGACGGACGCGGTCGATTTCCAGTCCGGGATCCGGGGTGATGAAGGTCGTGATCACTGACGCGTCAGCCGCACCGATGATGCGGACGGTTTCGGCGGCATCTTCAGGCGTGCAGAACATCAAGTGGTTCAGACCGATGGCGTCGACCCCAAGCTCCCCGGCGACGTCGACCATCTGGTCGAGCGCCTCGAGGCTTTCGTGTGCGACCGTCGTGTTGATACTGACGCGCAGCGGTGCGTGCTTGCGCCGGGCCGCCTCCTGGAGCCGACGCAGGCCGGCGGTCGTGCGTTCGAACGTCCCTTTCTGCCCGCGCGCGATGTCGTGCAGCTCACCCGGCCCGTCGATCGAAACGCTGATGTGCTTGAGGAACCCGGCGGCCGCGAGATCGGCCAGTGCTTCCGCACGTTCCTCGTTGATGATCGTCCCGTTGGTGGTC
>Ga0126305_10000678_pt1 | contig 14668 bp, 10 predicted proteins | sample Plot26_FD_92536 | JGI IMG/M metagenome (GOLD analysis project Ga0126305, IMG submission 92536) | Serpentine soil microbial communities from UC McLaughlin Reserve, CA, USA - Plot26 | ecosystem: Environmental > Terrestrial > Soil > Grasslands | place: USA: UC McLaughlin Reserve, Lake County... | reverse complement strand
TTAGTTTTAATATAATTGGCAACCAATTAATTATTAAAAAAAATGATCCTAATAGAATAGACTGGTAGGTATAAGAATTAACAATTGGCAAAGCATCATTTTTTATTGTACTATGTCAGCAGATATTCAGTTAAAGTAAATGTTTAGTTCTAGGACACCATTTACTGCTTGTTCTAGCTTAGTTATTACATTTAGATGTAGCAATAAAACCCAAAATCATCTATATTTAATAACTGGCTTTATCCTAAAATACTAATTTGTAAAGTATATAGGTAATAAACAATATTTAGAAGTAATAGTAAAGTCAATATTAAATATTTTTCGTTAGTCTATAGAGATTGCAAAATGTTATCTTTTATTTGTCTTTAATTCTATTTCATAGTGAGTAGCATTATTCAATTTCTTTAATCTTCTACATGTATTTACTTTCACTGATCTCAATGTGTTAGGTAAGCCACTCTAGGCTTTCTGACAATCATTTTATACACCGCTTCTTTTATTTTATCCCGACTGCTTGGACTACTATGGAAGCATATTGCGTTAAATGTAAGTCAAAAAGGTCAATGAAAGACGAGAAAAAGGTCACAATGAAAAATGGTAGGCCTGCAACCACAGGGATTTGTTCCATCTGTGGGACAAAAATGTTCAAGATAGGCCAATGATCTTTTCTCACTTTTTGTTCCCATAAAACTACACACAATTTTCTGCTGCGTCTCTGTTATCATTTCGAAGGTATAAACTATATTTCACTAAAAACATTATCTAAAGATAGTTAAAAAAATGTTATGATGTTATTTATTCTTTCTAAACTTAAAATATAATAGTATAAAATATGTAATAAGCTCATTTGATAAATATACGGAATCTTGTTAAAAGATATCAGAATATAATTGCTGTTAATAATTTAAGTCTAGATATTCATGAAAATGAGGTTTTTGGTCTTTTAGGACCAAATGGTGCAGGTAAAACGACTACTATACATATGCTTGCAACTCTTCTTAAACCCACCTTTGGCACTGCTAGTGTAAATGGCTATGACATTGTAAATGAACCTGCTAAAGTAAGGGCCAGCATCGGTATTGTATTTCAGGCACCGAGTAGTGATGACATATTAACAGGTTATGAAAATCTAAAACTTCATTCTTTGCTTTATAGCGTGCCACGTCATATCAGAGAAAAAAGAATTTCTGAGGTACTAGAATTAGTAGGTCTAACCGAAAGAAAAGATGACAGGGTCAAGCAATATTCTGGTGGAATGAGAAGGCGACTAGAGATTGCAAGAGGTCTTATTCATAAACCGAAGGTGATTTTCCTTGACGAGCCAACACTTGGTCTTGACCCAACGAGCAGAGAATTAATGTGGAAATATATAAAATTATTGGTAAGAGAAGAAAATATCACTATCATACTGACAACTCATTATATGGAGGAGGCAGATATTCTATGTGATAGAATTGGTATTATAGATAAGGGCAAAATAATTGCATTGGACACACCATCAAAACTAAAAGAGATGATTGGTAATGATATTATAAAACTGAAGTCAAAGAAAAACAATATCCAGGATATCGAAACATTAAAGAGTTTTACTTTTATTCATAAAATTGAAAATCAAAATATTAATGGTGAGGAAGTTCTTATTTTATCAGTAGATAACGCTAGTCGTAATCTTCCTATAATTTTAAAATACATCAATGTTGAGTCAGTGGAGTTTACAAGTACTACATTAAACGATGTATTCCTTGGATTTACTAGTCATGATCTCAAAGAACAGCCAGAAGGAGGTTTTATGGAAAGATACGCTCAATATGATTAGCATTGGAAGACAAATATCAATAGGCGTAATTATTATACTATTTACAATCTATTTGTTTAAACTTAATATCTTCAATACATCTATTACCAGTTTATCGCTGCCTGCATAGGCATAGAGGGCTATTCTGAATCAATTTGTGCTCTGTTTTATTATTCCAGATAAAGTATCCTTGATGCTAAGGAAAACTAATTGGCAAAATTATTATAATAGATACTTGATATTTTCTCTGGCTAATATTTTTGCTGCAGTATGAATCCCCATCTTCATAGGGCATATATGTTATTAAACTTCAATAACTTCGCCTATATTTGGAGCTTTTGCATCATAACCATATTTATCTGCGATCTCTTCTGCAAATTTTGTACACGAAGGTCCATCACCATGAACTGTAAGCACTTTGGGATTACCCTTGATTCGGTCAAGAATTTCAAATAATTCGTTTCTGCTATTATGTCCTGAAAATTCGAAACGTTTTACATCAGCTAAGCATTTTCTCACTTTTCCGTCAAATGTCGTAATTCTTTTTTCTAGTAATGTTCTACCTGGAGTACCTTCCCCTTGATATGATACCAAAGCTATACCATTCTTACTATTTTTTGCAATTTCCTGCATATAGAATACTGCAGAACCTCCAACTAGCATACCTGCTGGGGAGATTATTACACATGGTTCTTTTACAACTTTCTTCCTTCTGTTCCATCCACTAATCCATTCTGCTTCTCCTATTGCCTGCTTAAATACTTCAGCATTTCTCAAGAAAGAAGGATATTTCATCATAATTTGATTAGCCTTAAGCGCCATTCCATCCATTACTACTTTGTATGGAAAATTGTATTCTTTTAGAACACAAGCTATTTCCTGCGATCTCTCAACAGAGAATGCAGGAATAAATAATGTGCCACCTCTTTCAACTACATCATGGGCATATTCAAGTAGATCCCTTTCAGATTGCTCTCTAGATATTTGGTCAGTTTGGGAATAGGTGCTTTCTATAATCATTAAATCAATCTCGTCGAAATTCAAATCAGCAGGACGCAGTATTTTTGAACCTCTTGTATTTATATCCCCAGTATAGAATATACGTTTTCTGTCATGTTCTACTATAACTGTAGAGCCTCCTAGAACATGTCCCGATTCATGTAGAGTTATCTTGACGTCTTTTACCATATACGGTTCTTTGTACTCTAAGTTCTTTGAGTAATTTATCATTGTCATAAGATCAATATATTCAAACGGCAGATAGAAGCCTGATATTTTGATCATATCTTCAATTAACAGTTGTGACAGATCGAATGTTGGCAGAGTAGCAAGGGCCTGCACATTGCTTGATTCTGATAGAAATAAAGATGGAACAAAGCCTGAATGGTCTAGGTGTGCATGAGTAATTACGACTGCATCAATATCTTTCGGTTTAACATGCATGGGAAAGATAGGTTCTCTTTTTAAGAGCACACCATAATCCATCAAAATATTAGTACTATTGCTATTTACAAGGAATGCAGAACGTCCAACTTCCTTTGCAGCACCTAAAACAGATACTTTCAAGTTTTACTCTTCTAGAGTATTATATATAGATGCTTTAAGTCTTTCACATGATTAAATAATTATTTTTTATTGAGTGACGCAATTGTTATCGTGTTCCTAAATGTTATTAAATTGAATATCCCACAAGCGTTCCTTTCTTTCTGCATAGGAAGAAAGATTCGGTAATTCTTCAAGATACCTAAATCCGCACTCGTCTAATACATCTTCAAAATCGTAACGATCGCACATATCTTTTTTCTCATCCTCTAATCTCTGTATAAGAATTGATTTTATGGCTTCTGATTTGATAGGTTTGCTGCTATAAACGTACCATAGATTGTGCGCACCCCTTAGTTTTGATAATGATACATAAGTCTTATTAGACATTTTTGTATAATAACGATTCATAATTTCAATATTGACATCTTCCCATGATGGTGTCCTCCATTTAGCAATCCTTTCAAAACCATTGCCTTCAAATTCAGCTGCTAAACTTATTCCCTGATCTAATGTTGTTACTATCACATCGGTTTTTGCGGCAACTGCATCCCGGAAATCTATGCCAGGATCCATCCAACCAACGAAGATAATATCGAATTGATGGTCAATTCCCCACCGCGCATCAGTGATGTTGATATAATCAGGTTTAACCATGTTGTAATAATAAAAGACTTTTGCGTCATTATCAATACCCACTGCATTGGGGATAAACTCTCGTATTTTTGTAAGAAAATCACCGTTTCCGCAACCTACATCTAAGTATCTCGGTGTACCGTTCTTTGCAACTGCTTTTGATATAGAAATCAGACGGAGTACATCAATTTTTCTATATGTAAAATACGTGCCACGAATAAGAGGAAAACTATAACGTTCGTGATGAGGTGATATAGTATATGTTTTAAATTGTTCCAAGGAAATCATCGCTTTTCGTAGATCAGCTGTTTTAAAGGGCATTTATTTTTGATTATTCGAAGTAATCTCATAACTTGACCTATTTAACGATTACATTGACGGAAAAGAAGATCCATTGAGCTAAATAAGTATTATAATAATATACAATACGATCGTCAATATATTAGAGAAAAAATTTTGGGAGGAGAAAAATTACTCCCTCTATAACTATGAAGCACCAACAACAAGACTAAAATCTAGTTATTGTGTCTACAAATCTATTCGAATCATTGTATTCACGATATTTCTCTAAATTTTTCAGAATGAAACAAAAGCTATTTTAACAGTATCTATATATTGTAATTGTTCTATTAAATAGCATGAAGTATTTATATATATTAGATAAAGCTGATCTGTTAATAGAATTTTGAAATTTACAAGTATTTTAACAAATGACTGAATTAAACACGTTTGTTGTTATTGTTGTCCTATTGCCAGATGAAGACTCTATATAAGGCTATAGGTATTAAGCATTGTATGTACGTAAGCCATAAGCCAGGTTGCCATAACTTCTTCCTCCGGAAGATTTTGCTTCAGGATTGGAATTGCGTCTTTACGTTTAATTTTTCTGCTAATTGTTTAAGCATTTTGTAAGATATAATCTCTGCATTTTCTATTATCACATCTTCTTTAGATCTCATTAATTCTTTTTCTGGCGTCATCCTATTCTCTGTATCCTTTACAATATCCCGTACCTTCTTATCTTCTTTAGTTTATCCTGTTGAGCTTTTGTCTCTTCTAGATGTTGCTTGAGTTGCTGTTTAACATCTGAAATAGTTGTCTCTTCTATTCTTGATTGTAGGTGATCTAGTGCAGATAATATCTCGTACAATATTGTTGGACTTTGTTAGCCACAATATTTTCCTGTTGAGTCATTATCTTCGTTCTCCTCATACCTTAGGCAAAAATACCATTTAGCACTTGACTACCAATCTATTCATTTAATAACCTAATAGTAAATATTTATACTAAGGTTATTTCCAAGAGAAATTGCTAAAGAAGGCGCAATTCAGAAAACTATTATCGAGTAGATGTCTCTCTTAAACCGTATTCTTTGTATTGTGCTTATGAATTACTTTGTAATGTCTTGTTCTATTGATGATCAAAGTGGCGATTAAAAGCCAAATGTAGATGATTAGTCAGACTTTCAGTAGAGCAAGATATAGAGCAGTAGTAGCCTTGATTTACAGCTAGAACTCAAGTTCCTTTAAAATATACTATTATCACATCAGCATATGAGTATGAGTATTGGTTACATATATGCCTTATGTCGTAGTCAGATTCAATGCTATAAGCATGGCAGACTTGTAGTATTTGAAACCCACAACTACTACAATCACATATTGAAGCTAAATTATGTCAAGTAGTAGTGGAACTCAAATGCATCAAAGGACTAAAAACCGATTTAATTATATGTCTTGACAATAATAATCTTCAAAAATGGTCGATGGTCATTGTGACTGTGCAAACTGCAAAGATCCTATTGCAGGTTGGGTTCCTTTAAGTGATGAGAATAACACTATAGCGGGAAGGTTTGACCTTTGTGCTACACATAAAGAACAGTTCATACATGAAGAGATGAGCAAGAATAATATGAAAGATGACAGAATAATTCAGAATAATTGATTATTATTATAGAAAACAAGGATTTTTCTATTAACTCCTAATGAACTTTACAATGCATCTATCTAAGGTATTGTTGATTGTCAACTTCCAATGTAAAAAGATTATTTATATATATGAAAAAGATTTAGTGCTGCATTAACAATTTGATTTTGTTACGGCAGATTACTTGCCGATATATGATATTCTTTTCTAAAGATATAGAACCTTTTAACTGTTGGTCATAATCATATTATTTGTAGATTTAACATAAATAATTTCTTAAATTTTCTCAAAGGAAAGATTATTTGTATATTGACAATGGGCTAATGGAAACATCGCAGTCTATGATCAAGATATTGCTGATGTTTTGGATTTAACCATTCTATGAAATACCCCAAATTAATAAAGGGGTATAATAAAGAAAGTAATATTAACGATAAGCCGTTCTACAACTGAAATGAAAGTATCAATACCATGATCAAGTAGGTAGTGATTTGGCTGAAAAACTTTGAATTCTATCTCTTATTTCTATCATAAGCAAATACCATTTTGGTACAGTTATTTACAGTATATTAGGACTCGAATTAAGGTAAATTGTTTTTCTTTATGGTGTAAAGGATAAAACTACATTCTTCACAGGAATAAAATAAACTGTCAAAATCAGAGCATAAAGACATCATCGCATAACATCTTGGGCATTCAATTTCATGATTTATTTCAAGGGGTGTTTCCCGCGGATGTTCAATCTGCGAATTTTTGATCTCAACGCTTTTCTCTAATTCTGTGTTAGTCATAATAATACTAAAAATTTCTAGATACTTTCTTACTTTTAAAATAAGAATCTGGATGGGGAGAGGGAGTGTATGCTATGATCACTTTGATGTAAATGGGGCCAGATAAGGGGTTTTTAGCACAAAGCAACATATATCACATATGCTAATAAGCTCGGTCTTACTCTTAATATCTGATATCTAACATCTTGTTTCTTTTGTTAGATAAGATTGTCTTTAACTGAGACTTAGGAAATACATAAAAGATCCGACATAACACAGTGAATTTGCAATTTGTATGAAATTCTAACAACTAGATGATTTCATCTGTCTATCTCTTTGTTCTTTTAGATATTTCCAGATCAAAATTCAGATAACAGCCACATAAAAAACCATACCATTAATTAGCGAACCTTAATTGCAGGAGAGCCATTACATCCTAAGAATATACCTGCATAAGAAGTATAATATAAATTTGCTAGTTAAATTTCATGAATTTAATAGTGTGGTGTTCAATCATATTTCCGCAAGACTATATGCCTCCAGTCTCCAGTTTTATTGCTCTTTTCAAATTCTATTTTGAAATTATATGAACTAACAAATTCTAGTATTGGTCTATGATTATCTAACCCATGAACCTCTATTAAAAGTGCAATATCTTTACTTTTAGATAGCACATTACTAGCTCCTTTTAATACTTCGAATTCTGCTCCTTCAACATCAATTTTAACCCAGTTCACATCTGTTATTTCATTTAATTGCAATAGATAATCTAATGTATTAGCACTCACCTCTACAAATTTATCTTCAGTTTTATCTTTATATTTTGTAAAAACATAATTGGACATTATACTATGGTGCATCGTATAACCTGATTCTTCATCTGGTAGATATAATTTTATTTTTGTTTCTTTAGAATATGCTGCATAATTTAAAGGTATAACATTAGTTAATTGATTTAGTTTGATATTACTTTTTAACATTTCAAAATTGCTAGGATGAGCCTCAATAGCAACTACTTTTCCATTTGCACCAACTCGCTTTGAGCTTATTATTGTATAGCGACCCATGTGTGCACCAATATCTACAACTATATCTCCTTGCTTAGGAAGAAACCGTTCTATTATATCATCTTCATGTCTTGTCATAACTATGAAATCTTCCTTATTGAGAGGACAGTAGATATTGTAATTATGTTTGGGTACATAGATTTCTAACATCAGCGGATCACCTATTTTTAAAAATTTGATAGCTCTATACAAAAAATCTTTGAAATTAATACCTCTTTTAGTATAAAACATGTCTGTTCTTTTCTTACCTAAAGCTATTTTAAATGAAAATCTTATACCTCGATAAATAATTTTTAAAAAAGACAGATAGAATTTATCTAATATAGTTGCTCCTTTTGTTTCCCTTAGCCACCATGAATTGCTTCCTATAGAATCTTGATTAGATAAAGTAGTCCTTTCTTTCATTTCTATTATTTCTTTTTATTCAAAACAGTTTAAATCTCTTTTTAATAGACATAATCATTCTTGTTTTTAACATAGTTGAATCATTAGATGCAATCTATAAAAAAGTAGAGCATGAGATTCTTCTAGATAGTCTTCTAAAGAAATCTCTTTCATAATATAGTCAACTTATGATAAATGTAAAATAAATCGTCTATAGATTAGCGAAGCGAGTTATAGGATCAATATTCTATGTCTAAATTAAAAACAAAAGCTATTGTTCTACTGCTAAATAAGTATCTCTATACTTCCATTTAAGTTCAAAGAAAAAGATGGATAATAGTGGTAGTAATTCAAGTTATTTGCTGAACAGTAGCTTAAGTATAAATTACAATCGCAATTTAAAGACATTGTCTAATCTAATGTCTGATATAATTAAAGTGATAATTGCTGTAATATTATCTAGCATGTCTTTATTTCTGGTGGCTAGTTCTTTATCTAATACCACAGGAGGATACGAAAATTTTGTCAAGGGGGTTGATTCTATTCCAAATGACAGGTATTTGCGAGCAAAAGTCATAGTAAATGACGACTTTGAGTTGACAGTATATATGGCCGTGACAAACGACCAACAGGTAAAAGGTTTGTCTGTCAGAGACCATTTAAAAGAAAATGAGGGAATGGTATTTGTTTACGAACAGCCTACAAGGCAAGCATTTTGGATGAAAGATATGAAATTTCCAATTGATATTATTTGGTTAGACAGTAATGGCACAGTTGTTCACATTGAACATAATCTACAGCCATGTATTATGACTTTTGCTTTTATGTGTCCATCGTATATTCCAGATGACGATTCACTTTATGTCTTGGAGACAGTAGCTGGTTTTTCTAAAAAGCATGGTATAAAGGTAGGAACAAATGTCGATTTTCAACTAATTAGATGAGAACTTCCTTTGGTCAATTTTCAAAAAATGTTAAATCTTCCTTTACTTTTTAGAGTATTTTAAAACCTGTATGTTGTAAAGCCTACATGAAGTATATGTGAAATTGTTTCTATTCATTAGAACAATTATGCCTCAGCAAACATAATCTGTCACTATTGAGTAAAAATAATTTACTTTCGTATTGTCGGGTAAAAGCCAAGAATGTTAAATGCCTTATTGTATTACAACATCTATTTTATTTATTGACAATAGAAATATTTCCAAAAGTCTCATCGTTTATTAAGCGTTTATTATAACTTGTATCTTCTTACATAATTGCAGATATTCCGACGGATGCCTGACAGAATATTTTTTATTTATTATTTGCCATATATGCACAAACCGATATTTAGAAAAATATACTCACTAAGCATTTCATCAGCAAAAAAGAGGCTTTCTGTTTTACATATAATAAGATTTAGATTCCGATTAAAAGATGCAGTAGAATTGTTATCTATCTATTACTAATCATAAAAGTTCCTATTTCAATGAACATGTACTATCTGCAATTCTAATTCCTTATGCATAATTGAAGAAAGTTCAAGTGAAAATAATATAAAGAGATTCTATTGCTAAGGAGAAGAAGATTTGAAGCATTCAAAAGGAAAAGTTTGAAAAAAATTATAGTTATAAATTAATGGTCAGACAAACGATCTCATCAAAAACAGCTACTAATTAAAGAAGAGAAAAGCAATAAAAATATACCGTAAATAGACTACCAATTCAGCGTAACTAGTAAATAAAATTTGTTATGGCATAATCAGACAGGAATTAATTAATGATATAATCCCTCACATAAAAGAGATGTGATAGTAAATATTGCTATTATGATATCAACCAATTATTATATCTCTTTTCATCATGGAATATACTAACATAGTATAGCTATCGTTTTAATGAAATTAAAGTAATAATAATTAAAAATATAAGTTAGATAACTTACCAATTGTGATAATGAAATATTAACTCCGTTATACATTTGTGAGTGATAGAGTATCATAGAGCTATCTTGTACTACATATTTCTAAAATGAGTTCTTTGACTTTCTTCGTAAAGCAAATCTTATAACTCATATATTATTACATATACTTATATCAATTATATGATAAAAGAACAGTAATTATTAAATAATTTAGCTATAGAACTATAGCATTGGAAGAATTCGTATTGGAGAGAATATTGAGATCACTTGTTGAAGAAGAAAGCATATCTAGACTCCTTAAAACTATTGAAAAAGAAAAGGGTGAGCAGACCACTCAAGATTTTCACAACGTATGGTTAGATTCTGACGTTATAGAGAAAAGTAAGAAAATATGGGTTAATTAAACAAAAATTAACTGTAAAAAAATAGAAATATGTAATAAGTGAAATTTATGTATTACAATATTGTAAGTAGAAGCAAGAGAAGTAATGAAAGAGAAAAGAATTTTAATAGTAGACGATGAACCCGATGTGAATTTAGCTCTAAGAATAGTGCTAGAAGATAATAATTTCATTGTTGATTCTTTTAATGAACCCCTCCGAGCATTAGAGAATTTTAAAGCTGATATGTATGACTTAGCAATTCTCGATATTAAAATGCCAAAAAAAGACGGTTTTGAAGTATACAAGGAGATTTTGAAAATTGATAACAGAGTCAAGGTTTGTTTTTTGACAGCTGGTGATATTAATTATAGATCGCTTAAGGAAACATTCCCGGCATTAGATGAAAATCAATTTATTAGAAAACCTATTGAAAATATAGAGTTAATAAAACAAATACACAAAATAATCAATTTTGATTAATGAAAACAATATAAAAATAAAATTCTGTATTTCACTAAACTGAATAGCAAAGGTAAATTCAATCGATGTTTTAAAGTGAATATAATCAGACGCCTTTAGAATACCTACCGCTAATTTTATTTACTTTGCCATTGCAGTCGCATACAATCTTGACTTTGTTATCAGAACTTTTGAATTATCTTTTCTCTTGCATGTGCTAATGCAATTCTACGGCAAAAGCAATTCTTTTAGACTAAACAGATCACAATATCAGACTTAGTCTTTTCTTTTACTATATCTTTTTATCAATATTGAGATTGATTCAAACCTATTTACTACTACACATAGACAACTGCAGAAACATTCCCATATTATTACAGCTTTTGCTACTAATATGATAATTTCAATAAATGTAGAATTATTCTATATTCTGAATCATAAGCAATCAAAACAATTCGTCATTCCATAACACACATTCTTTCTTCCTCCATAGTTCAAATACAATCAGAATATTACATGTCAGCCTCTATTGATTTTCTTAAGACAAAAAAATTACTGAAAAATCTTTAATCATTATCACAAACTATCATCAACAATTCAATTACTTCAAGCTTTTAAGTAATGTATCAACAGGTAATGTATTAAGTACGTCTGATTGTTTTGCCCAACCCCGTCTGGCTTGACCTATGCCAAATTTCAAAAACGCGAAATGGACAGGATGATGAGCATCTGAATCAATTACAAGTTTGATATTATTTTCAACTGCCATTCTTATATAATCGTCTTTTAGGTCAAGACGGTCATAATGAGCATCGATTTCTAGAACAGTGCCTGTATCTTTTGCTACATCTATCAATTTCAGTATATTAACAGGATATCCTTCTCTTTTATTTATTCGTCTACCTGTAGGATGAAAAATAATATCAACACTAGGATTCTGTGCAGCTTTTATTAGTCTCTCAGTTTGGACTTCAATTGGTTGTGCGAAATTAGAATGGATTGCTGCTCCTACTATGTCAAGTTTGTCTAATACATTATTCGCAATATCAAGCGATCCATCCTTCATTATATTTACTTCGGCAGAGGACAATATTCGAAAATTATTCAATAATATTTGATGATTTTTTTGATCCTGAATATGCTGATTCATTTTTATCTTGTCATTTATTTCTGCGATTTTATTAGCCTGATTCAGTATTTGTTTTTCGTCAAGTCCATTAGTTAATTTCAAGCTTCTTGTATGGTCTGTGATGGCAACGTATTCAAGTCCAAATTTTTCTTTTGCAGCTAAAGACATGTCTTCTATAGACATTGTTCCATCGGTATTGTTACTATGAACTTGCAAATCACCCTTCAAGCCGTCATATTTTATTAAACTGGGAAGGCTTCCTCTTTTTTTTGCAATTTCAATTTCACCGGTATTCTCACGCATCTCAGGAGGAATCCAATCTAAATCTAGCACTTGATAAACTTCTTCTTCAGTAAAACCTGCAACCCTTTTCTTATCATTGTCAAAGATTCCCCATTCATTTAAGTGAAGACCTTTTGCAAGTGCTACCTTTCGCATTGCAACACCATGTTCTTTGCTCCCGGTAAAGTATTGCAGAGAGGAACCAAAACTTTCTTCAGGAACAACCAACAGATCTGCATCCATTCCATTATTCAGATGCACAAATGTTTTGCTTGGTCCTTTACCAAGGACCTCATCAACCTCAGGCATTTCAACAAAGTAATCCATTACCTTTTCAGGACTATCAGATACTACAACGTAATCAATATCTCCTACTGTTTCTTTCATTCTCCGAAAAGAACCTGCCGCTACAACTCTTTTTACTCCTTGTACATTGGATAGATGAGTTTCTATTTGTTTTACAATAGGATAAACTTCTCCTATAAGATGCCTATCCCTACCTTTCTTGAATATTTGAATCTTTTTTAGAATTGTTTCTTCTTTGTTTTGAGAAAAACCTTGGATATTTCGAAGCCTTCCTTCTGATGCAGCTTTTTCTAGACCTGATAAATCTTTGATTTTTAATTTATCATAAAGAACTTTGATTGTTTTAGGACCAATACCTTCTAGATCATAAAAGTCGTCAATATTTAAAGGAGTTGTTGCCTTTAGCTCTTCATAGTACTTTATTTTTCCTGTCATTATATATTCCTCAATTTTTAAGGCAATTGCTTTTCCAATTGATGGTATCTTTTGTAACCCCTCTAATCCTTCTTTTCTGTATATTTCTTCAATGCTTGTAGACAAACTTGCGATGACGTCAGATGTTCGCTTATATGCTCTAGCTTTGAAAGTTGCATTAACATCATTTCCATTCATTTCTATGATAAATCCAATTTTACGAAATGTCTTTGCTATGGCTGCATTTTTCATAATTTATTATAGTAATATAAAAGAGACAGTAATATGTCTAGACCTAAACCATAGACAGTATCTACAAAGGATCTATAATACTTCAAATACTACCATCGATAGAGATCAATAACCTATCATATATGACTGGAGTCAATGACCATTAAGCGTTTAAAATCATAACTAGTTACTATGCTAAGAATAAATTCTGTATGTGATTATAGTCACTTGTAGTCATAGTCATAGTAGTTATATGTCGAGGCGATAGCAGCTTATACATGTATAATCTATAAATAAATATCATCATATAGATATTTAAGTAAACTATCCACAAAATTATAATTAAGGCATAAAGTTGATTGCATTGTTCGATCTTAATGAATGGCCAAAGTATATGGGATGCAAACAAAAAACAAGACTTTCCAACTATAGAAGATATATTTAGAGCTAGGGAATTACTAAATAGAACAACTATTAGAAAAACGCCATTACAGAGATCTGATACATTTTCAAAACTTATTGGTACCAATATTTTCCTCAAACTCGAATCTCTACAGAGAACAGGTTCTTTCAAAGTTCGGGGGGCATCTGTTAAAATTAGTATGCTATCCGAAGAACAGAGAAAATATGGCGTTATTGCTGCATCTGCTGGGAATCATGCGCAAGGAGTTGCATATGCCGCATTAAGAAATAATATTTCATGTACAATTATTATGCCACAGAATGCGTCGCCAGCTAAAGTAGCGGCTACAAAAGCATATGGAGCAAGAGTAGTTTTACGGGGACTAGATTATGATGAATGCTGGATTGAAGCTCAAGAAATTGCTAAGAAAGAAGGACGCACAATAATTCACGCTTTTGACGATTCTCATGTAATATCAGGCCAGGGAACAATAGGTCTAGAACTATTAGAAGACTTGCCAGAACTTGACCAAGTATATTTGCCAATAGGAGGTGGTGGACTAGCGGCAGGAATTGCTATTGCCATAAAGTCCAAAAAACCCAGCGTGAGAATTATCGGCGTAGAATCTAAAGCTTTTCCTGCAATGAAAGAATCACTTGCAAGAGGTTCTTTGCAAAATATAAAAGCAGGATATACCATTGCTGATGGTATATCTGTAAAGTCTCCTGGCAAATTGACATATGAAATAGCCAATAAATATATAGATGATGTAACATTAGTGGACGATTCTTCAATATTAAAGACTATGTTTTTGCTTATGGAAAGATCTAAAATGGTTATAGAACCTGCAGGGGCTGCAAGTCTAGCATATTTGCTTTCGAATGGCCACCCCAATAAGAATAAGAATGTGGTGTCATTACTCTCGGGTGGGAATGTTGACATGTATTTACTTGGTCAGGTGGTTGCAAAAGGTCTTATGCAGATGGGCAGAATGCTCAAAATTTTTATCCAGTTACAGGACAAGCCAGGAGCACTG